>Ga0209526_10003174_pt1 | contig 11192 bp, 7 predicted proteins | sample JacPinW_OM2H0_M1_FD_188566 | JGI IMG/M metagenome (GOLD analysis project Ga0209526, IMG submission 188566) | Forest soil microbial communities from Algoma, Ontario, Canada - Jack Pine, Ontario site 1_JW_OM2H0_M1 (SPAdes) (version 2) | ecosystem: Environmental > Terrestrial > Soil > Boreal...
CCGGCCATGCGGTCCAAGATCACGCGGGTGTGGAATGCGGTGCCTTCGATGGCGGCAAACAACTCATCTTGGGCCGTGCTCTGCAGATTCCAGCCCAGTGTGATACCCCGCAGGTTCGGATTTACCAGCACCGTGCGGTCGCCATTATCCCAGGTCATACGCAACAGGCCAGTTTGTCCCGCACGATAGTCCTCCAGGCCCTGGCTCAACGTCTTTACGTCAGTACCGGCGCGCGCCGCAATCGCGCTAAAAATGTCCCCCACCGCCGACAGTCCCGCTTCAATTCCGGTTCGGTGTGGATGCACGCTTCCCTGCACCACACCACACACACCTGGAACCAGATTCACTGACGGCGTAATTCCGATAATACAGGTGGAGGTTCCGACCACATTCACCATGTCATCGGTGCTGCAACCTGCACCGATCGCATCCCAGTGCGCGTCGAACGCTCCCACTGGAATCGGAATGTCCGCCTTCAGGCCAAGTTTGTCGGCCCAATATTTCGAGAGCGTTCCCGCGATCTGGTCTGAAGCCGCATATTCGCCATCCAACTTTTCGCGGACGCCCGCCAGCAGCGGATCCACTTTGGTCAGGAATTTCTCGGGGGGCAGACCGCCGAGGGCCGCATTCCAGAGCCATTTGTGACCCATGGCACAGACGCTGCGTTTCACTTTCCTGGGATCGGTGATGCCAGACAGCGTTGCCGCCACCATGTCGCAATGCTCGAAAGCGGACACGAATTCCGAACGCTTTGTCGGGTTGTGGCGAAGCCAGTGCAGCAGCTTGGAAAATCCCCACTCCGACGAATACACGCCGCCACACCAATCGATTGCTTCCAGTCCCTCCCGATGGGCGGCAGCCGTGATCTCCGCCGCCTCGCCTTTGGCTCGATGATCGCACCACAAGTAGTATTCGCCGAGCGGCTGCAGATCTTTGCCAACTGGAATCACCGAGGAACCCGTGGTATCGAGCGCGATCGCTTCTACCTGGTCACTCGAAAGGCCGGCCTTTTTCACTGCCTCGCGGGTAGCGGAGGCAAGAGCATTCATGTGGTCTTCGTGCGCTTGCGTGGCGTATTCCGGATCTTCGCGCTTGCGATGCAGAGGATATTCCGCTACAGCGGAGTCCAGTAACCCGCGCTCGCTGTCCACGATGGAGACGCGCACGCTCAGGGTTCCGAAGTCGACTCCAGCCACGATCGCCATCAGCAGGCCCCGTTGTTCCTTGGGTGCCAGTACATATCCCAGCCGAGATATCTGGTGGTCGCTTCGTGGACCGCAGGGGCTACGCTCGACAAATTGGCGGCAACGTGATGCTCGAAGCCGTTCTCGCAGATGAAGTGCAGCAGCCGTTGCATCTCAGGGATCTCGACGACGCCTGCGCCACCGAAAGTATTGAGCGGATCGTCAGTAAACCTTCCCTGGCCGACATAGCCGCGTACTTTGCCCGCCGTGTCGTCGGTGGAGAAGCGGGCAAAGCTCATTTTTTCCGGCTTAATCAGTCCCACACAGGTGCCGAAAGTGTTTTCCTTACCCACCGTTCCCGCGATAATTTCCTGGAAATCCATCTTGACCGATCGGAAAAAGTGCTTGGGCAGGTTGGAGCAATGGAAGCACACGGCCTTGTTGGGGTCCGAACCGTAGTTGTTGTTCCAGTCCAGCAGTGCCGAAGGCGTTTCGGACGCCAGCCGCAACGCGTGCATGCCAAGCACACCACAGATGTCCACCTCGCAGGCGCTCGAAAGCAAACTGTCGCTCATCATGCTCATGACCGTGCAGGGCACCACCCCAAGATTTTCCTCAATGGAAGTCCAGCATTGGACCGCGCTGATGGTCACTTCCGTTGCTGCCATCCACTGATCGACGACGGCGCCGAGCTTTGCCATCTTCATCAAAGCCACCTGTGGCACGTTGCTCGAATCGACATATTTCTGGATCGAGGCCAACTTCGCCTGGGCCCCATCGTCATTGTCCTTCATGCGCTCGATGCGACCCAACACCTCGGAAAGATCAAGCGTCTCAATGGAGATGCCCTGCGATTCGAGGATTTTTTCGCTGTAACGGACCGTATTGAAAGCCGTGGGACGCGCGCCGATAGATCCCACCCTCAGGTTGCGGAAACCGTTTACGACGCGACAGACTGCGGCGAACCACTCCAAGTCTTTGGCAAACTCAGACGAATCCGGACTTTCGGTGTGCAGCGTCGTGATCGAGTACGGAATGCCGTACTGCCTGAGGTTGTTGCAAGCTGACATCTTGCCGCAGAAACTGTCGCGCCGGAAAGCGATGGTCATCTTTTTGGGATCGTCGGGCGTGGCCTGGATCAACACCGGCACACGCAGGTCGGCCAGCCTCAATGTGTCAGCAATCGCCCGCTCCTCCCCGAAGTTTGGCAGGGTCACGATGACGCCATCAATCCGATCGCGATTACGTTTGAAAAGCTCGGCACAGCGCCTGGACTCTTCACGCGTTTCGACCGCTCCGTACTTGCTCTCCTCTGGAGTAAGCGTCACCACATCCATTGCAGCCGCGTTCAACACGCGCAGCATCTCTTCGCGGCCGCTCTTGGCCAAATGATCGGGAAAGAAGCCACGGTTGCCCACGATCAGGCCCATTGTCATTTTCTTCTCGGACATAAAACTCCCTGCTTGTGAAATGCACCTGTTAGTTCTGCCGCCCCGGAGCGTATCGAATGCAATACGTCAAACCACACAGCAGAAGCACAGCCCCCCACCACACATTGGCATGCAGTTGGAACAGCACGACCGGGTTCGCGGGCGGGTGAATCACCTCCCACACGCCAGAACCAACAATCAAAATTCCGTTTACCAAGAGTGAAATGCCTATAAAAAACCAGATCGAAATTCCGCTGTTGTGCATGTCATCACCGAACCTTCACTACCAGAAGATGATGTTAAGAACAACGAACACTATGCCCACCGCGAGCGCCCAGAATGCTGGCCGCTCGTACCACGGAACCTCGGCTTCGCTCGGGATCGCCGTCGCCCCGTATACCAGACCGACAAGTTCGCTCTCCAACTTGGGCTTGGTCAGGTAGCTAACCACCACGGTTACAAGCACACAGATGACCCATGACCAAAGGCCCCGGTACATGTTCTCGGCCATAGCCCGGGCGTTCGGCGAGAGCGCCACGTAGCGCAGGGCGCTGGGATCCACTTTGACCCATGCCCACATTCCAATCGAGGAGAGGGTGCCTGCCAGAAGACCCCAGAAACCACCCGGCCCGGTTGCCCGCTTCCACAACATGCCCAGAATCACTGTCCCGAACAGCGGTGCGATGAAGAAACTGAAAAGCTGCTGCACGTAATCCATGATGCTGGCAAATTGCATCACAAAGTATGCCGTTCCGACCGATATCAGCACACCCACCACCGTGCACCAGCGTCCCATACTGACGTAGTGCTGATCGCTGGCGTTCTTGTTGATGAGGGCGCGATAAATATCATAAGTCCACACCGTCGTAAAAGCGCTCACGTTACCGGCCATGCCGGACATGAAGCCGGCAATCAGCGCGGTAATCCCCAGTCCCAGCAGGCCGGGGCCACAATAACGCGCCAGCATCAGGGGAAGCACTTCGTTATAGCTGTGGCCGCCGGTGGCAACCGCCGCTGTTTCTCCCACCAGCTTCGTCGGTAACACCGCCAGCCCCAGCAAACCGGGCAGGATGACGATGAAAGGAACCATCATCTTGAAGGCCGCCCCGATAATGGGCGCCATTTTGGCAGAGCGCATATCCTTTGCCGCCAGCACACGCTGCACCACCAGGAAGTCGGTGGTCCAATATCCGAACGAGATAACAAACCCCAATCCGAAGACGATGCCCGTCCAGTGAATGCCCATGGGGTTGCCCGTGAAGGTTCCCAGGGTACCCCACAAGTGCGTGTATTCGGCCGAGGCGTTCTGCGCAATCTGCAGTTTGAGGTTGCTCCATCCCCCGGCTTCGACCAGTCCCAGAATTGGAATCAGCAGCGCGCCCGCCCAAATGAGAATGAACTGCAACACTTCATTGAAGATAGCGGAGCGCAAGCCGCCCAGGGCAACGTAGACGGCCACGGTGAGTGATGAGACCCAAATGCTGAAATTGATGTCCCAACCCAGCACTACCTTCATGACCAAGGCCATGGAATACATGTTGATACCGCTCATCAGCACGGTCATGAAGGCGAAGCAGACCGACGAAAGCGTGCGACTGGATTCCCCGAAACGCAGCTTCAGATAGCCGGGAACCGAATGCGTCTTGGAGATGTAATAGAACGGCATCATCACGATGCCCAGAAACAGCATCGCTGGGATCGCTCCGATCCAATACCAGTGGGTGGCGAGAATGCCGTACTGATAAGCCGAACCCGCCCAACCCATCAGTTCCAGCGAGCCCAGGTTGGCGGACAGGAAGCTGAGACCGGCTATCCATGCCGTCATCTCCCGTCCGGCCATGAAAAAGTCTTCGCCGGTATTGGCCCGCCCGCGAAGGTAAAACCCGATCGCCAAAACCAGGGCGAAGTAGAAAGCGATGATGACCACATCCACCGCCGACAGATGCACAAGCCGGCTTGCGCCATACATCGCTATTGCTGGCATCATTTCTTTTCCTTTGCCTGCCCGTAATAGGCGTCGGATCCGTGTTTTCTCAGGTAGTGCTTGTCATGGAGCCCACCGCCAATGGGTTCGGCTGCCTGATTGATCCGGATGGTGAAATACGCCATCCGGGCCACCGCCTCCAGGACCACCGCGTTATGTGCGGCCGTCCCTACATCTTGACCCCAGGTGAAGGCACCGTGATTGGCTACCAGAACTGCGGGAACCGCAGCATAACCCACTTTCTCAAAGGCCTGAACAATTGCGTGTCCAGTGTTTTTCTCATATTCGGAGACAATTGCGTTATCGCTCATCACTCCTGTCACCGGAACGGGACCGTGGAAGTAGTCGGCATGGGTAGTGCCGAAGCATGGAATTGGCTGTCGTGCCTGCGCCCATGCGGTCGCATACTCGGAATGGGAGTGGGTTACGCCTCCAATTCCCGGGAAAGCATGATAAAGGACAAGATGCGTGGGCAGGTCGGAGGAGGGCCGCAAAACGCCCTCGACGATCTTGCCATCGAGATCGGTCACCACCAGATGCTCTGGTTTCATCTCCTCGTAAGGAACCCCGCTGGGCTTGATCACAACCAGCTTCTGGTCCCGGGAAACGCCACTGGCATTGCCGAAGGTATAAAGTACCAGCCCTCTTCGCACCAATTCCAGATTCGCTTCCAGCACCTCTTCCCTCAACCGCGGCAGAAGCATAGCGAGGCTGTCCCCAAAGGAAGTTTGAATCTAGCATAAGTAATCGTTTACTACACCAAAAAAAGAAAATAGTGCACGTTACCGTGTTTTTTAACTATGATTCCGCCTGGCAGACCGCTTGACTATCTCACGGGCTGCCCCGGTCTTCTCAGCCGGATCGCCCATCGGCGCGCCACGCTTGACTCTGCTAGTAAACGTTTGCTTAGAGCCTCGAAGAGGCTCCCCTCTAAACTCAATTCGCTTCTTCGACATCCCCGGGAGCAGACTCATGAGCGAAAGAAGCCTGCCATGGTTGCTCTGCCCCTGCTTTGCCCGCCAGGATATCTGAATCTTCGAGTGTCTTGCTCGAACTACGACGGAGCACTCGCTTTCATTCCCCGCCAGGTTCTACGGGATCAACTGCTTGATAAGAGTAACTTCCTTCGGATCGTACGGGCTTCCGTTCTTAAGGAAGATGTCATGAAACCAGACTGGCGGCTCATCGTGGTAGGTTTTCTCCCACGAATCCCAGGGGTAGATGGTTTGCGATTTCCCGTTCACAAAACCCCAGTTATAGGCGCCGATTTTTTCCTGCTTCAGTAGCGGCAGGATTGAAGCAAACGTGCTTCCCCGCGGTCGTGCCATATATTCCGTGCAAGCGATGGGACGGCGATAGCGCCGGAGTGATTCAATACGACGCTTCATCACATCCGGTGGGTCATAACTGTGAAACGAAATCACGTCAGAGTTTTCCAATTGAAAGCTCTCCATCTCGCTCAATTTAGCGTCGCTGGACCAATCGCCTTTCCACACGCCGCTGGTGAGAGGCTGGGATGGCTCTGTACTGCGAGCCCATTTCCATTCTTCCTTGAGTAATCGCAGAGCCAAATCGGCCTTGTCCGCAAGTTCCTCAGCCTTGTACGGGGGATTGGCATTGTCGGGCTCATTCATCAGGTCCCACATCAGAATGCGCCCGTCATTGCGAAAATGACCGATCACCCCCACGATGTAAGGTTTCAGTTCCTGATTCCAGCGCGGCTCATCTTTCAGAAGTTGCGCCCCGGGAGCCTGCACCCAGCCCGAGTTATGCACGTGTGGCTTGGGTTCACGTTGTTTCCCGAGCTGAGGGTGGGGATTCCACACCGAGTCCAGAAGGACAAACATGATTCGAATGTGGTGCTTCTCCGCGATTTGAAGGAACTCGTCCATCCTGTGCAGAAACCCCTCGGAGCCCTGCTGCCAGAGCAGGTTATGCAGAAACACTCGCATGCTGTTCATGCCCAGCGCCTCCGCCCAACCCAATTCACGATCGATCGTAGGCAGATCAAATGTGTCAGGCTGCCACATCTCCAACTGGTTGATGGCGGTGCTGGGGATGAAATTGCTCCCCACCAACCAAGGCTGCCTGGCATACCAGTCGTTGGCCTGCTTCGCCGACCACGTGGGGGCCGGGGCAGCCAGCGCAGCCGAAGAGATTCCGAGGAGAAGCGCAATTGCCGCTATGATCTTGTGCATGGTGCAAGGTAGGCGCTTACTCAAACTGCAACCACGATATCATTTTTTGAATTCGGCCGCATGATCCGACCGGCGCTTTTCCGCTCGCGCCGGATAACGTTTGCCGTGCTAGAATCCGGTCGTAATTCCAGGCGGGGGAAAGCGCGCCAATGGACATTCGGGAAATCGCGAAACGGGCAAGAGTTTCAACCGCCACCGTGTCCCGCGCCATCAATCGCGTTCCTACCGTCAATCCTCAGCTGGCGAAGCGGGTCTGGAACGTAATTGAGGAGCTCGGCTACTATCCCAACACCCAGGCGCGAGCCCTGGTTTCCGGACGTAGTCGGATTTTTGGGCTCATCGTTTCCGAAATGACGAATCCGTTTTTTCCGGAAATCGTTCAAGTGTTCGAAACGATTGCAGTCCAGCACCACTACGAGATCCTCCTCACTTCCACGGCAAATGACCCAAAACGGATGGAAAGTTCGGTGCGCCGAATGATCGAGCGGCGGGTGGAGGGCGTGGCAGTGATGACCTTCGGAATGGAAGAGGTGCTACTCGAGGATCTGAAATTGAGGAAAGTGCCATTGGTTTTCGTTGATGTCGGGCCGCCGCGCCCCCGGGTCAGCAATATACGGATCGATTACCTCAACGGAATCCGGCAGGCTGTGCAGCATCTTGCCGCTCTGCGCCACGAGAAAATCGCGTTTATTACCGGCCCGCTGCGCCTGAAATCAGCACTGGCGCGAAAACAGGCATTCTTACGTTCCATGCAGGAAATCGGTCTCGAGTCAGATCCGGAGTTGATCATAGAAGGCGACCACACCATGGAAGGAGGCATGGCGGCTTTCACGCGATTACTCGCTGGCCCAGTCCAACCCACCGCCGTTCTCTGTTCGAACGACATGACCGCAATCGGCGTGATGCGAGAGAGTCATGATGCAGGTATTTCAATTCCTAGGGAGCTCTCTCTAGTCGGGTTCGATGACATCCGCCTGGCTCAGTTCGTGCTGCCCCCGCTCACTTCGGTGCAGATGTCGCAAGCCGAGCTGGCACGACTGGCCTTCAACGCACTGCTGGCCGAGGTGGAACGGGAAACGCCCGCGCCCAACGGAACCGAGTATGTGCTCAAGACAAATCTTGTACTGCGCGAATCAACCAGCCTGATCTCCGGAACCCCGGCGCGGACAGAAAAACGGCGTGGCCCTCAATCCCACGAACGCTGACCCGGCCCGCTGGCCAGGCGGAACATGAAACTGCTTCCTAGCCCAGCGTCAAGGTCAGCTTCGTGACCGAAGCGGGCGGGAAACTGTAAGACAAAGTACTTCCTTTGACGTCCAGTGCCTTCGTCTGCGGACTGACAAGGTTTCGTTGTTCGAAGGAATTGTGGGCGCGAATGTCGGCGTGGTTGAGCGTAGTTACCGTGCCGGAATTGAGACTGGCCCCTCGAATACCGACCTCTGCCGCTCGTGCTTCACTTACATGCGGATTCACTACCGTCAGCACTAAATCCTTATTGTGAAGTGAGGCTGAACCCTTTAGTCCCCAGAATGATGCGGACTTGCCGTCGCGGTCATAACTTACTCTGGGCGAGGAGAAAATCGTCCGCAAGGCCTGCCCACCCTGGTGCGCGGCATACATCCCGAATACATGACCGACAGGGGTCACACAAAACTTATCCCCGTGCGCCAGATACAAACTGTTTAAGCAATTGATCAACTGGGCACAGTTGGCCATGGCTATCTTTTCCGGATGACGATTAAAAATGTCCAGAGTCATGGCGCTGAAAACTGCGTCGCGAAGGGTGGGCGTTTGCTCGAGTTGATCGCCGGGCGTGGCCTCGCTGCCCGGCCGATACCACGGTCCCCACTCGTCCACGACGAGTTTGACAGAATGTTCCTTGTCGATTTCTCCCATGACCTGCCAGTGCCCATTGATCAGAGACTCCATCACATCGCCTTGCCGCATGAGCTCATACCAATCCAGCGCTTCAAACTTGAGCGCATCACCTTTACCCTCGATCCAGTTTTTTGTGCGGTCCCGGCTTAGGTTCCAGGCATAGTAGTGGAGCGCCAGGCCATAAATGGAACGCAACTCTCTTGGGCCTTTGCGGACAATCTCTTCCAGAAAACCCCGCGTCCAGTCCCAGCTGTCATCATTGGGCCCGGATGCAATGAACGACAACTCCTGGCCATAGCGGGGCACCCAGGTCGTGTATCTGCGGAATTCCACGGCATATTCCTGCGCCGTGAAATTTCCTCCGCAACCCCACGACTCGTTCCCGACTCCCCAGAAGCGAACGCCGAAGGGCTCGGAATATCCGGACGCCGCCCGCGTATCCGCCAGAGTTGTGCTGCCCGCTGGCGAGTTGCAATACTCCACCCATCGGTAGAACTCTTCTGCGGGAAGACTACGCACATTGGCCGCGAGGTAGGGCTGGCTTCCAATCAATTTGCAGAAGTGAACGAACTCATTCGTGCCAAATTGATTGGGGTCGTACTTATGGCTGGCGGGACTCGCGACACTCTCGCCATCAGCCCAGAAGTTGGTGCGCCGAGGACGCTCGTCGACCGGACCCGTGCCATCGCGCCAATCATAACTATCCGCAAAGCATCCGCCCGGATAACGAACTACTGGCGCTTTGATCCTCCGCATCTCCTCGACTAGCTCTTTGCGGATACCATTCAGGTTCGGAACCTTTGAGTTCTCGCCTACCCAGATACCGTCGTAGATTACCCCGCCGAGATTCTCCGCGAAGTGTCCGTAGATGTTGGAGGAGATTGTTCCCAGCGGCTCTTCCAGCAGCACCTCGATCCGTGAATCGGCGCCGGCAGCGTCCGCGGCCGCAAATGGTAAAGTTCGGCGGAGTAAAAGGCAACCGGCACTCAGCACGCTGCTACGGATGAATTCTCGGCGTCCGATCAATTCATGCTCCCCATTGAATTGCAGTGTAAGAACGTGCCGGCACCTCAAGTTTCGTGCGGCCTCCGGCACTCGAGGGCTTGTCGATGGCCTGGGGAACGACGCGTTGCGGCGCCTCGAAACTGTTGATCGCCTTCAAATCATCGCCGGTCAATACGGACGAGACCAGAACACGCTCCGGCGCTTTGTCCTGCCAATTTATCTCGACGGCGTGAGCCTTGGACAAATCACGATTGAGAACAAAGAGGCAGAGCTTTCCGTTCTCCGGGTTAACGGTCCCGGCCACATCCAGGTAGGGGACCTGGCCCAGGCCGGAAACCTCATAGGTCGGGGAATCCACGAGAAGGCTTAGCACTGAGCCGCGTGCAAGCTGAAGGGCCCAGCTGTAAGGATAAAAAATGGTCTGTCGAAGCAGGCCATTTGCATTGGTAACGATGGGCGCGATCACATTGACCAGTTGGGCGAGACACGCGAGCTTCACCCGGTCTGCATTGCGAATCAGCGAATTGATAAGTCCTCCGACCAGCAGCGCGTCTTCTAGGTTGTACACTTCCTCTAGCAAATGAGGAGCTTCTTGCTCGTGGCCGTTGACCGCGTCCCCACTGCGAGCGCGATACCAGACATTCCACTCATCGAAAGAAAGCCACAATTTCTTCGCAGACCGTTTGCGTCCACGTACCATGTCGCACACTGCAACGGTTTCCGCGATCTGCCGCTCCATGCTCAGGTTCATGGCCAGAAATTTCCTGCTATCGCCGCCGGTTTCCTCCGGAGTATTGCCGATGTAGCGATGCAAGGAGAGCGCATCGACATAGTCGTAGCATTGCTCCAGGACCTCACGATCCCATTCCAGGTAGGTGGGCATGAAAGGGCCACTCGATCCACAGGCAATGAGCTGAAGCGTGGGATCGACATAGTGCATCTGCCGAGCCGCATCCTGAGCTTTTAATCCGTACTCCGTGGCGGTCATGTGCCCGATTTGCCAGGGGCCATCCATCTCGTTTCCCAGACACCAGCGCCGCACTTTGTAAGGTTCAGCAATTCCATGCTTGCGGCGCAGATCGCTCCATCGCGTGCCTTTCTCCACATTGCAATATTCAACCAGAGCGGCAGCTTCTTCAGGACTTCCGGTGCCAAGATTGAGTCCCATCAGAGGTTCAGTGCCTACTGCTTTCGACCACGCCATGAATTCATCGGTGCCAAACTGGTTTGTGTTGAGCGAATTCCACGCCTTGTCAAGCACGCGGGGGCGGTCTTGCTTCGGGCCGACACCGTCGAGCCAGTTGTATCCAGAAACAAAATTGCCGCCCGGATAGCGGATAATGGGAACCCCAAGCTGGCGCACTTCGTCCATCACATCCTTGCGCAAACCGTTGGCGTCCGATAACTTCGAGCCCGGATCGTAAATTCCTTCGTAGATCGCGCGGCCCAGATGCTCCAGAAACGAGCCAAACATATTGCGATCCAGAGGAGCCAGCGTCCGTCGGGAGTCAAC
>Ga0209526_10003175_pt1 | contig 11190 bp, 9 predicted proteins | sample JacPinW_OM2H0_M1_FD_188566 | JGI IMG/M metagenome (GOLD analysis project Ga0209526, IMG submission 188566) | Forest soil microbial communities from Algoma, Ontario, Canada - Jack Pine, Ontario site 1_JW_OM2H0_M1 (SPAdes) (version 2) | ecosystem: Environmental > Terrestrial > Soil > Boreal...
AGACGTGGCCGATACAATCCAGCGCAAGGGAGGAACCGCGCATTGCCTGGTGTTCGATGTAGCGGACTCGAGCCAGGTTGAAACCGCCCTGAGCTCGATTGCACAGCTGGGGACGATTGACGTTCTCGTCAATAATGCAGGCACCGCTGCGGGCAGTTCCCTGCTGGAGATGGACGAGCAGACCTGGGACCAGGTGCTGAACGTCAACCTGAAAGGCGCCTGGCTCGTCGCACGGGCGACTGCGAGGCGGATGATCGCCGCCAACATCGGCGGATCCATCATCAACGTATCGTCCGTGCTGGGATCCGCGGTCCAGAAGGGAACAGCGAACTACCCGGCTGCCAAGGCCGCCCTGACTCATTTGACGCGCAGCATGGCGGTTGAATGGGCCCGGTTCGGGATCCGGGTCAATGCGCTCGCGCCCGGGTACTTTGCAACCGACCTCAGCACAGCCTATCTCGAGTCGCCGCGAGGCCAGGACATGCTCAAACGAATACCCCAGAGGCGGCTCGGCACCCCGGAGGGACTGAGCGGCGCCTTGTTGCTACTCGCATCCCGGGCTGCAGACTATATGACAGGCTCGGTCGTGACCGTCGATGGCGGTCTTTCGCTACCCGTGATCTAGCGGCTGGTGGGCATGTGGCGGGCGAGAAAATCCAGGACGCCGCGGTTGAATGCGTCATTTTTGTCGCCCGCAACCATGTGGCCTGCGTCGGCGACATTGAAGACCTCGAGTCCCTGCAAGCTTTCGCGCAGGGCCTGCACGCCTTCCTCCGATACAATGTCGCTCTGAAGTCCGCGGACGAGCAGAGTCGGAATGCGAACGCGCGTCGCCGCCTGTTCCAAGACTTCAAAAAACTGCGGCGGCTCGAGTCGCCGTGGGCTGCTCAGCATCCGGGGATCCCAGTGCCAATAGTAACGGCCGTCCGCGCGCTGTCGCAGGTTTTTCCGCAAGCCCGAGGGGTCCTTCGGGCGCGGCCGATGCGGATAGTATTCGGCCACTGCGTTGACGGCATCCTCGAAGGTTTCAAAACCATCCTGATGAGAGCGCATGAAGGCTTGTATGCGCGCGGAACCCTCCTGTTCGACGCGAGGCACGATATCAACGAGCACGAGTGCACTTGCAATCGGCTCCGACGAATTCCCGACGGTGTAGAGCGCTGTAGCCCCACCCATAGATGCTCCAACCAATGCCGGTGGTGAATGCAGCGCGGCAATAACGCCCCGCAAGTCGGCGGACAACGCTTCTAGTCCGTAACTACCCTCCGCCGACCAATCGCTGTCCCCGTGTCCCCGCGCATCCAGGCTCAACGCAAAATAACCCCGGTCAATCAACTCCTCCATTGCCTTGCCCCACGAGTGACGCGTTTGTCCGCCACCGTGAAGGAGGATAACCGCGGGAGCCTTGGGATTGCCGCCCACGTCAGCCACCAGGGAAAGGCCATCCGCTCGGGGAAAGCGTCGAGTCGTGATCCCAGACGTCACCGGTCAGCCACCGATGCCGAGTTTTTGTATGATGAGATCGCGCAGCTCATTTTTCTTGACCTTCAGAGACGGCGTGCGCGGAAAGCTCTCGCACCGTTCTACCACTTCCGGCCACTGATACCGGGCAAACTCGACGGACTCCAGGAACTGCGTAATCTCCGGCAGCGACAAATCCTGCGAATCTCGTGTGATCACGCAGGCGCACGGCCGCTCCCCGAAACGCGGGTCCGGCAACGCGATGACCGCCACATCTGCGATGCGCGGGTGTGTCCTGAGTACCGTCTCGACGTCACTGGGCGTGATTGTGACGCCACCCCGTCGGATGATGTCCTTGCTGCGACTGACGAAAGTCATGTAACCGTCCGGATCGACGAATCCGATATCACCGGTCCGGAAATACCCGGCGCTCGAGATCGACTCGCGGGTCAATTGCTGCGCGCCATAGTAACCGAGAAACCGGTTCGGGCCCCGCACGAGGATATGGCCTGGCGTGCCGGCCGGCAGCGGCTGATCGTCATCGTCGCAGATCAGCACTTCCGTGCCCGGCAGACACTGGCCTTCGGTCGTGCGCAGCCGGTCCCAGTCCTGGTCCATTGAGCCGGTGACGTGACCGGGAGACTCGGACATGCCATACATTGGAAACGGCCGCGCGCACAGCCGCTTCCTAACATCGAGCCGGTGCGCCTCGCTGATACCGGCGACAACACCCCGGTACAGGCTCGAGCAGTCTGTGGAGTTCAGCCGTGGCGAGTTGAGTACGTCGATCGCGTGTGTCGGCATTAGCAGAAAGTGCGTGACCTTGAAGCTCTCGATGAGATGCAGGGCCTGGTCGACTTCCCACGTTCGCATCAGGAGGGTGCGGCAACCCGCCAGGAATGTCAGGTAAACTCCAAGGATCGAGCTGCCTACGAAGCCGAATGCACAGACGATCAGACTCGTGTCAGCAGGCCCGATATGCTGCATCCTGCAGTAGGCCTCAACGGCAAAACGCAAAGTATTCGCCGAGTGAATGACCCCTTTCGGAGCTCCGGTGGTGCCCGAAGAGAACGTCAGCAGACTCGGCGAATCCGGCGACCCGGTCGCCCGCGGTATGAGCAGCGGACCTCCTCGACTGACAAATTCCGACCAGCGCACTGCACCTGTTACGTCGCCGTGTGAGTCAGCTGTGACGACAGTCGCAACATCGTGTGACCTGGCGGCGGTTGTTGCACGAACAATCTCGCTCTCTTCTCCCAGGGTGACCAGGGCCCGAGCCCGGGTACTCTGAATGATCTCGCCGATCTGACGTGCCGAGAACATCGCCGGAAGAATCGCGACCACCAGATTCGCGCAGGTACAGCCGAGAATAGCGATGACCGACTCGATGCAATGCCGTCCATGAACGATAAGTACATCGCCTTCCTTACAGCCGCTCGCCAGGGACGCCGTGGCGAAGCGTTCGGACTGCGCGAGCAACTCGGCAAAACTGATCTGGTGCTGGCCTTCCTGGAAGGCGATGGCGCCGGGATCCCGCGCGGCCACTTTACGGACGGATGTCCACAGGTCCTCCGGCCGCCAGTAGCCGGCTGCGTAGTACTGCTCACCCAGGCTGACATCGAGCCCAGGCTCGGATTCACTTTGGATCGCCACTGCCGTCTCCCAACCTGCCACGCTGGAACAAACCCTCGAGAAACACCTTGCACAGAGCCTGAGCGGTCGCCTCGACGGTGCGCTGCCTTTCGCGCGGATACCACTTGTATGCAAAGTTGCACATGCCGAGAAATCCCAGCGCGGTGAGGCGCGGTTCGCACGTCGCGAACAGGCCTGACTTCACCCCGGCTGCAATGAGTCCCGATACCATGTCCAGGTATTCGTTACGCTGCCGGCGCATCTCGCCCTTCTGGGAATCATCCAACTCGTCGTGATGCTCGAAGAAGGCGCGCGTGTAGCCCGGATGCTCATCGATCTGTCGGAAAATATCCGTGCAGATTCCCAACAGCTGGGCATCGAGCGGCACCTTGCGCGCTACCCGGGCGACATGCCGCTCGCGCAGGTCCACGATCAGGCTCTCGTGAACGGCATACAGGATGTCTGTCTTGCTCTTGAAGTAGTAGTAGAGCGTCGGTTTGCCGAGCTTCACCGCGTCCGCCACCATCTGCATCGAGGCGCCGTGATAGCCGACCTTCTCAAACAACTCCGCGCTTGCCTGGATGATCTGGTCCCGGCGATCCCCAAAAGATTCCGAGCGTTTCAGCACTATATCGCTCCTGCCGCGGCAGTCATTGCAAATCGACCGACCGAACGGCCGGAACGAGTTCCGAGGCAGTATAGCCGGCTTACGATCGGCTCAACCAATCGCCTGCCCGCCATCCACCAGAAACGTCTGTCCCGTTATGAAACTGCCGGCGCCCGATGCCAGTGTTGCCAGGACACCGGAGAGCTCGCTGGGCCGCCCGAGGCGATTCATGAGAATACTTCTCACGAGCCCTGCCTGGATCGGCTCCTCCAGAGTCTCGGTCATACCGCTGTGGAAGGAGCCCGGGGCAATTGCGTTCACCCGGATTTGGTACGCGGCCCACTGCGCCGCGAGATCGCGAGTCAGGTGAACAACGGCAGCCTTCGAGGTCGTATAGGGCACAACCTGTCCGGCTTCCGGCCGGTAGGAAAGATAAGCACCCACCGAGGCGACATTGATGATGCTACCGCCCGTCCCCGTGGCAATCATCCGCCGCGCGACTTCGCGGCTGCAGAGGAACGTACCGGTCACATTCACGTCCATGACCTTCTGCCAGCCGGATAGCGGAATATCTTGCGGCAATCCCCACCATGACGTGCCGGCACTGTTGACCAGTACATCGATCCGGCCGAACCGTTCCCAGACTCGTTCGATCAAACCCGTGACATCCGCCTCGCGGGACACATCACAACGGAATGCGGCCGACTCGCTGCCGAACCGCGTCTGCAGTTGCTGAGCCAGCGTCGCACACTGCTCGTCCTTGCGCGCCGCCAGGGCCACCTTGCAGCCCAGGTCCGCGAGCGTACTGGCCATCGCTTCCGCAATCGCTCCGTGCCCTCCCGTCAGCAACGCAACTTTGTCGTCCATCCGGAAGAGATCGGCAACAAAACCGCGCCGGAATTCGATCACTGGCTCCTGGCTCATGAGCGGCCAGCCTCGGAACCGGCGGGAGTGACTGCGGCGTATTTCTTGAACTCGAACCGGGCGATCGCCCGGTTGTGCACTTCGTCGGGTCCGTCGGCCAGCCGGAGCATTCGCATGTTGGCATAAGCCTCCGCGACACCGAAGTCGGCACTCACACCGCCGCCACCATGCGCCTGGATAGCATCGTCGATGATCCGCAACGCCATTCGCGGGCCCGCGACTTTGATCATAGCGATTTCCGCCTGGGCCACCTTGTTGCCCACCGTATCCATCATGTAGGCGGCCTTCAGACATAACAGGCGTGCCATCTCGATATCGGTGCGGGCTGTTGCGACCCGCTCCTCCCACACCGAGTGATCGGCGATGCGCTTGCCGAACGCCACGCGGCTGAGAAGTCTGCGGCACATGGCTTCGAGGGCAACCTCTGCCTGCCCGATTACGCGCATTGCATGATGTATACGGCCTGGCCCCAGCCGGCCCTGGGCGATCTCGAAACCACAACCCTCGCCCTTGAGCATGTTGCTCACGGGTACGCGGACGTTTTCAAACAGGATTTCGGCGTGTCCACCATGCCCGTGGTGCCCATAGCCAAACACCGAAATCGGGCGTATGAGCGTCAGCCCCTTTGAATCGCGAGGTACGAGAATCATGGACTGCTGCCGAAACCGGTCGGCGTTGCGATTCGTCTTTCCCATGACTATCAGCAACTCGCAGCGTGGGTGGTAGGCGCCCGATGACCACCACTTGCGACCGTTGATGACATACTCGTCGCCGTCGCGCCGTATGTCCGTCTCGATATTGGCCGCATCCGAGGAAGCGACCTGCGGCTCCGTCATGCAGTAGGCCGAGCGGATGTTGCCGTTCATCAGTTGCGTCAGCCAGCGATCCTTCTGTTCGCGGCTGCCGTAGCGCTGGAGCACCTCCATGTTGCCGGTATCGGGGGCCGAGCAGTTGAATACTTCCGGGGCCCAGATAACCCGGCCCATGATCTCGGCCAATGGAGCGTACTCGAGGTTGGTGAGGCCGGGGCCGTCGAATACGAAGGTCTCATCGACATGCTCGGCGCCATGCCACGGAGGCATGAACAGGTTCCACAACCCCTGCGCGCGTGCCTTCACCTTCAGCTCTTCCACGATCTGGGGCACGGGCCAACGGGCGCCGACCTCCTGTTCCTTGTACAGCTGCTGGCTCGGCAGGACATGCTGGTCCATGAATCCCTGCACCCGGGTCATCAGTTCTCGGGTCCTGGAAGAATGCTCGAAGTTCATGTGTGATCTATTCCTGTCAGGTTCGGCAAATCCGGGTCGGATAATTCGGCAACCAGCCGCCGGTCGGCTCGAATCGGTTCAGCGCCAGATGCCATTCAATGACGTGGAACTCCTTGTAAACATTGTTCCGGTAGAACGGTTCCCTGCGGTACAACTCCCGGACCTCCCCGGCGCTGGCCGCTTCGCAGATAATCAGGGTACCGCACTGGTTTCCCTGTGCATCGAACATTGCTCCGGCAAGTCGCGTATCCCGGTCATTTTCCAGTGCGAATGCGCGATGCTCAGCGCGGCACTGCTCGCGCACGGGCATCCCGTTAGACGGATGGTCGAAACCGATCACTGCATACAGCGGCATGGCATTCCCGTAATGAATTGATTATCATCCGACCGGTCGGTCTATCTTTTGCCCGACGCCATGGAAAGTCAAGAAAGCCTGAAGAGGGTGCAAGTCTGTGTCGACTGACGAGCCGGGCAATTCGTTGCCGCTGGAGCCTTTGAATACGTGGCTGGGCGCCCATTTGCCCGGGTTCAGTGGTTTACGCGAAATTACGAAGTTCTCCGACGGCCAGAGCAATCCAACATATCTGCTCGTAGCGCAATCCGGCCGGTACGTGCTGCGTCGCAAACCGCATGGGGCGCTTCTGGCATCGGCGCACGCCGTTGACCGCGAGTACCGCGTCATCCGCGCGCTCGGGAATACCGATGTTCCAGTACCTGAGGCGTTGCTCCTTTGCACAGACGACTCAGTGATCGGCAGCATGTTTTACGTGATGGGGTTTCTCGACGGCAGGACGCTCTGGAACCATGCGCTTCCCGAGTTCTCGTTCGCCGAGCGAGGACAAATCTACGACGAACTCAATCGGGTCGTGGTTGCGTTGCACGCAGTGGATATAACGGCCGTTGGTCTGGGCGACTACGGTCGTCCGGGCAACTACTACGAGCGGCAAATAAGCCGCTGGGGTCGCCAGTACCGGGCGTCGCAGACGGGCCGGTCGGACTCCATGGAGAAGCTGATTGTGTGGCTGGAAGGCCACGTTCCGGCGGATGACGGGCGTCGCTGCCTGGTTCATGGCGACTATCGCCTGGACAATGTGATGTTCGACCGCCATGAGACTCGGGCGATCGCCGTTCTGGACTGGGAGCTTTCGACCCTCGGGCATCCGCTGGCGGATCTCGCTTACCAATGCGCCCAATGGCGTTTTCCGCACGATGCGGGTTTACTGCCGGGCCTGGGAGGTCTCGATCGACGCGCTCTGGGAATACCCACCGAGGAAGAATACGTGGGGAAGTACTGTGAGCGTCTCGGGATCGAGGCGATAACGCACTGGAACTTCTACCTCGCTGTCAGCTATTTCCGCCTGGCGGCGATCTGTCAGGGTGTCTACAAGCGCGGCTTGGATGGCAATGCATCCAGCGAGCGCGCCACTCAATTCGGGCGCCTTGCGGAAGACATTGCCCGTACCGCTTGTGAGCTTCTGGACTGATCTACGGGCGCGCCAGCAGGCGCGCGCCAGTCTCCAGACCCTGAATCATCAGTGACCAGGTTTTCAACACACCGGCCCGTACACGTCCTTCACGGCCTGCGTCAGTGGTAATCAGAGCGCGGTAATCGAGACGGCAGCTTGCCGCGTCGATCTCAGCCAGGCGCCCTATCGCAACGTACGCTGTTAGTCCGGGCGGCCTCTGGCCGACAATCGACAGTACGATCGTGCAAGTTGCGTGATCGAGCAGATCCAACCGCTCACTGACGGGATCTGGGATTCCCTCGTTGTAGATATGCCGGATCATACCGACGCCCTGCCCTTCGACCTCGACGTGGCCTATCCGAACCGGCCCGTCCGTGGGCCACCATTTCTGGATGGAGCCGAAGTCGACCAACAAGCCCCAGACGGCTTGCGCAGGAGCTGCGAGCACGTAGCTCGAAGTCATCTCAGGCACATCGCCTCCGGAGGGTCACAAGCGATCAGAAGCGTCCTTCAACCTGCAGCAGTACCACGCGCGGCTCCCCGGCTACCGTGTATACCTCGCCGGCGCCACCGGGCTTGTCCACGCCCAGCGTCCCGTAACGGCGGTTGCTCAAGTTGCGGCCAATAACTGCCACAGACCATTTGTCGTCGTCCGCACCCAGCCGGGCCCCGGCATTCACTGTCGTGAAACTCGACTGGTAGGACAGCGGATTGAGGTTGAGGCCAGTGTAATAGCCCGATGTATAGCGCAGGTCGCCATTCAAGGTTACACGCAGGCCGTTGGGTATCGCGAATTCGTACACCGGGCCGGCAGTGAGCAGCCACTTGGGCGCCCGGTACAGCGGCCGGCCGGACAGATCCTGCACATTCGCCTTGGTTCCGGGGGCGGGTGCGCAGCCTTGGGCCGCAGTTTGCCCGGTGTAGCATTGCGCACCGGTGAAATCTTCAAAATAAGCCTCGTTAAAGCTGGCGGTTCCCCGCAGAGTGAGACCGCTAACCGGCCGATACGCCCCCTCGAGCTCGACCCCCTCTGTGATCGTGCTGGCCGCGTTCTGAGTGACGTAGGTGACGGACGTGGAGCTCAGGGCGATCAACGATGTCAGCGGCAATCCTTCGTACTTGTAGCGGAAAGCGGTGGCGGACCCGGTCAACGTGTGATCGAGCAGCGACGCCTTGACGCCGGCCTCAAATCCCCGGGCCTTTTCAGCGTTGAAGGACAGTGTTTGCAGTGTCGAAATGGAGGACAGCGTGCCGGGATTGGAAAAGCCGCCCGACAGATAGCCGGTCTTGTAAGCGCTATACAGCATAACCTGCTGGGTCGGGTGCCACGTCAGAGTGGCTTCCGGCGAGAAATTGTTCTCGCTCTTGCTGCCGGCGATGACTTTGCCCTGCGGCAGATAGCCGGCCACACCGACGCCGTTGGGATTCAGGTACGTGTTGAAGGAATCGAGCGACTTGCTTTCGCGAGTGGAGCGGCCGCCGCCGGTCAGCTCCCAGTCCGGGGCAAACTTGACGATCAACTGCGCAAACACCGAATTGGCATGGCTCTTGTTGTGCTGCTGATTGTCATACAAGTCGTAGCGGCCGGTAGCGGGGTCCAGCCGGTTGGGCCCATTCGCGCCACCCACGTACAGCGTGCGATCGTTGTACTCATAGTGGCCGCCCGCCGCGACGTTGAACATACTGTCAAAAGTCGATACGGCGCGCAGCTCCTGGTAGTAGCTCGCGTTCTTCTCGTCGCTGTACGACCAGAAGTACGAGTAGGAAGTGGCGTCGGCGTTGCCCTGGCTGGCGTAGTCATAGTCGTAGAAACCGGTGACCGAAGTTAGGGTGCCGAACCCCAACTTGTAGTTCATAGTCAGGGTGGGCATCACGGAATCGTTCTTCGTGAACGGCTGCCCGCCATGGTTTTTCTTCACCTCCGGCCAGGAGTTGATGATGGTTTGCGACAGCCAGCCTTGCGACGAGCGGTCATTGAGGCTGCAATCGCCGTTCGGATCGACGATGCCGCCAACCGTAACCGGGTGAGTCCGGCCTGCCGGACAAGCCATTACTTCATCGAAACTCTGCAGGCTCTGGCCGCGGTAGCGGCTGAGCAGAACCTTCAGGTCAGCGTCGAATTGGTTGCCGGGGTCATATTTCAGGGTGAGGCGCAGCGCCTGCTTCTCTTCGGCGCCCAACATCGACTGCGCCGGCGGCACGAAGGTGCTGCCCGATGCCGCGGTCCGGATCAGATCGGGGACACCCGTGTCCTCGTTGTGAATGTAGCCATCGCTCTTGCTGGCCAGCCCCGCCAGCCGGAATCCCAGGCTGCTGGTAATGGGGCCGGAGATCGCAGCCTCCACGGAGCGGTCATGGTTGGTGGTGACTTCGTATCCAACACGGGCGAATCCCGTGAACGTATCGGTCGGGTCGGCGGACTTGACTGACACCACGCCGCCCGGCGAATTCTTGCCGAAAAAGAGCGCCTGAGGTCCCTTCAGGACCTCGATGCCCTGCACATCGAACAGCGCGTCATTGAGAATACGGCCGCGGCTCATCGCCATGCCGTCGAACACCAGCAGCACCGACTGTTCCACGCCCGCATCCAGGCTGGAGGAGCTGACGCCGCGCATGGAAATCGAGGTTCCCGAGCCGGTAAAACCGCGATCGAGCGAAATCTGTGGCGCGACGAGCCTGATGTTTGCTACGGAAGTCAGGTCGTATTGGCGTATTTGCTCGGGGGTCACTGCGGTTACAGCCACCGGCACGTCCAACAACCGCTCGGAACGCTGGCGAGCACTCACGACGACCTCTTGCAGTTCGTCCGACTCTGCAGGCGCCGCCGAGTTTGCATCGGCCGCGGCGTCCGCCGCCACGGCATCCGCAGCGGCGGCATACGATATCAACACTGTCGTTGCGGCAAGCAACGACGAGAAACACACCATTGCCGGCTTCGATCTCTTGGCCATGACCCCCCCAAAATCTCACCGCTGCTTTCTAGCCCGACCGGTCGGTCGATCGTTCTTGTAGCTTAGGCGTCAGTCGTTGGGCTGTCAACGGCGCGCGCCGTCGGGCTGTGAGCGGCGGACGCGCTCTACGGCGATCCAAACCCAGCGGTGCTCGCCGCTTCCAGCCCAAAGCCGAGTGCCAACGCCAAACCTCCGGCATATCCCGTCCCGTAAACGCCGTCGACGTCGGCGCCCGCGGCGAAAAGCCCGGGAACAGGTATTCCGTGCGAATTCAGAACTCGCGCCGCTGCATCCACGCGTATTCCACCGTGTGTATGAGTGATCGCGGGTCTCACGACCAACGCATAGAACGGTGCCCTGTCGAGAGCTCCGAAGTTATCCGCTCGTGCAGGGTGCAGTGTTTCCCAAGCGCCACGGCACTGATCGTTGTATTGCTCAACCGAACGACGGACCCGGGCTCCATCAAACCCTTGGGCGCTCGCGAAATTGCCCACCTCTTCCAATGTACCGGCCACGACGCCATTGCCGCCATGCTCGAGGGCCAACTTCATCTTGTCGATGACCTCGGTTCCTTTGACGACAGCTGTGGTTGCGAATTCCTGGTGGATGCGCGAATCCCAGAAACACAGCACGCGGGCATTCGTTTGCGCCACGGCCTGGTTGGTGTTGGTGTGATCGCCGAGCGACTCGTCGCAGAAGCGCTGCCCCTGTTCGTTGAGCAGCAGCGCTTTGTCGCTGTGATATTGAGTCAGAATCGTAAACAGCCGTGGATCACCCCATTCAGGGGACTCGCTCACGAGGTGACCATAGAATCCGGCCGTGGTCGGCAGGACCGCGGCGCCAACGGCGCCGGCTAGCCGCATCCCGTCGCCGCGGCTCAT
>Ga0209526_10003176_pt1 | contig 11188 bp, 7 predicted proteins | sample JacPinW_OM2H0_M1_FD_188566 | JGI IMG/M metagenome (GOLD analysis project Ga0209526, IMG submission 188566) | Forest soil microbial communities from Algoma, Ontario, Canada - Jack Pine, Ontario site 1_JW_OM2H0_M1 (SPAdes) (version 2) | ecosystem: Environmental > Terrestrial > Soil > Boreal...
CGTCGTCGAGGGGCCCGTAGCCGCGCCATCGATCACACCGGGGCAGCACGATCTCGGGTGCACCCTTGACTGCGATCCTGTGCCCGGTTCCGTACGCCCCGAGCACCGCGTGGTACCCGCGCGCGGGCTCGAACGGCAGCTCGTGGATCGTCTGCCACACGGCGGTGTCGTCGCGTGACACACCGGCACTGACCGCGCCCGCGACGATGGCGGCGTCGGTGGGATGCGGCATCGTGCCGTCCGGCATCGGCGCCGGTGTCGCGCGCAGCGCGGTACGCAACACCGCGCGCTGCACGTCGAGCAGTGCGTCGAGCGTCGCGTCGGTGCGGCCGTCGGATACGCGCTGCAGCGCGATGCGGCCCTCGGTCAGCGTGCCGGTCTTGTCGAAACACAGCACGTCGACCCGTCCGAGCGCCTCGATCGCCCGGCCGTGACGCACGAGCGCGCCGCGACGTGACAGACGGCGCGCCGCGCCCAGCTCGGCGATGGTGGCGACGATGGGCAGACCTTCAGGAACCGCGGCCACAGCAAGGCTGATGCCGGTGCTCAACGTGGTGCTCGTGGGCTGACCGCGCAGCAATCCCATTGCGGTGAGCACACTGCCGGCCCCGAGCGCGACCGGAATCGTCACCGACGTCATCGCGCGCAGGCGGCGTTCGACCCCACTCGTCTTCTGGCGGCCGCGCACGCTCGCGACCTGGCCGACCTCGGTGTCGTCGCCGGTCGCGACGACGAGAGCCACGGCACTTCCCGCGGCGACCGTCGTGCCTTCGAAGAGCATGGAGAGCCGGTCGGCGAGCGCGTCGGCGGCCGACGGCTCCTCCCGCTTCGGGACGAGGTGTGACTCCCCCGTCAGGCTCGACTCGTCGACCTCCAGTGCGCGCGCCTCGACGACGCGCGCATCGGCCGGTACGACATCACCGGCGTGGAGCTCGATCACATCGCCCGGCACGAGGCGGTCGACGAGCACCACGCGCTCGTCACCGTCACGGTGTACGCGTGCGGTCAGCGCGCTGCTGTCGACCAGACGGCGAAGCGACCGGTCGGCGCGGGTCCGCTGAAGACCCCCGACGAGCGCGTCGAGCCCGACGAGCGCGGTCATGAGGCCGGCGTCGACGACGCTCCCGGTCAGCGCGGAGATTCCCGCCGCCGTCGCGAGCACCGGGGTCAGCGGACTGTTGAGCTCTTGCACCGCGGCCCGCACGAGCGCGGGGGCCTCGGTCTCGACGGTGCTCCCCTGGTCGACTCGGCGTTGCTCGGCTTCTCGCTCGGACAGCCCGTCGACCGAGGAATCGAGCGCGCCGAGTGCCGATTCCACGCTCAGGGTGTGCCAGGCGGTTGTCGTGCCGGCTCGGGGCGCAGGACGCCGGCTCAGCCCCACCGCGGTCCAGGCTCCCACCGCGGTCGCGCCGAGCGCGGCACCGTTGATGCCGAGCAGGATCCGACGGGCCGAGCCCTGACGGGGACCCGACAGCCCCAGCAGCGCACCCGCGCTCGAGCCGTAGAGCGCGAGGGTGCTCGACCACCGGCTGACGTCGCGTGCGGATCGGACCGCCACCGTGAGCAGCCACAGATCTTGCAGCGCGCCGCACAACACGTCGGCACCCCAGGGGACCGGGCCCGGCTCGTCGTAGAGACCGACGCCGCAGTCGGCCGCGAGCAGGGCCGCGTGACCGTGGCGGCTGGCAAGCATGACGACGTGACCGTCGGCCTGCATCGAGCGGACCGATTGTGGGAGGCGGCTACCGCCGGCGCACTGGCCGTCGGACCGGAGCCGAGCTCCCACGCCGCTCCGGCGGCCTGCGACGATGACCCGCAATCCGGCGTCGCGAGCAGCCTGCACGATCGAACCGGCGAGCGGCTCCAGCTCGGACAACACCGGCGCGACCGCCCGAAGCTGCCCCGCCTCGAGCACGCCGAACAAGGGTGCTTCGGGTGCCTCCTCACGCGCGATGCGGCGGAGGGCTGCGGGCACGTCGACGCCCAGCCGGTCGATCGGGCCCAGCGTGAAATCCCCCGACGAACGGGTCGCGCCCGGCTCGTCGGCATCGAACAGCGATGCCGCCGCAACGGCGAGCCGCTCGCGGTCGACGTCGGGCGCGGCCGCGACGAGCGGCCCGAGACGGGTTCGCCCCGTCGTCAGGACCGAGCTGTCGAGCACCATCGTGTCGACGCGGTCGAGACGTCGCAACGCGCGCGTGTTCATCACGACGGCCTGCCGACCCGACAAGACACGCGTGAGCTGCGCGCAGAACGCCTCACGGCCGAAGCGCGCCGCCCTCGGCATCCCGGCGAGCAGCGCGTCGGCCGCACGCCGCGGGTCGCGCGTGGTTGCGAGCAGCACGCCGCCCGCCGCGAGTGACGCCAGGCCGGCGCGGTTCGAGTACCGCTCTACGGGCCCGGAGGGCAGCGGCGTCGGGCGCTTCAGGTGCTCGACGGGCGGCAGCGTGGGGTCGTGCGGTGCGTGTGACAGGTGCGGTTCCACGCGGGTCCACGCCGTCCGGCGGGACACGGCCTCCCCGTACAACAGGGTTCGATGGGCAAGGTCGGTCGCGAGCCCAAACGGGCCCTGACCCAAGGCCTGTCCGAGCGCGTTGGCCACGGTCAGCCCGAGCTCCGTCATCGGGTGACCGAACCGCTGCTCGAGCTCGGTGCGGACACGGGGCACGCTCTCGAGCATCGCGACCGCGGAGACCAACTCGAGGGGGAGTGCCCGCAGCCGCAGCAGCCGGCCCGCGAAGCTGACCCCGATGCCGACCACGTCGGCGCCGATGGCGAAGGCCTGTCGCATGACGGGCTCCGGGTCACCCGGGTGCTCCGGCCGCTCGATCGGGAAGTGCTCGCGGTCGTGACCGAACTGGGATTCGGTCTCCTCGACGACGTCGAGGAGGTCCTCGAGATCCACCTCGTCGTCGTCGAACGCGACGACCACCCGGCCGAGCACCTGGTTGACTGCGGCCCAGTCGACGCCGTTCAGCCGCTGCAGCGCCTCGACGAGGGCCCGCGCGTAGTGCTCGTTGCCCGGACGGTCGATGCCACGAACCTCGATGTGCGCGCGTCCGTTCGTGACGCTCCGGCGACGGTGGCGACGGATGCGGCGAAGTCCGTCGTTACGTGGGTGGCCGTCGACTCCGATGTTGTCGAGGGGAGGACCGGCTTCACCGTCGGTGGAGCTCTGGTCGATCCCGCTGGTCGTCACGGATTGCACGAGCGGCAGGGCAGCCGCCCCTCGGCCAGTGCCTCGTCACGCGGCAGCTCGTGGGCCTCGCCGCGCACCGCCGAGCATCCCGGGCGGTGGAATCTCGATCCACGGGTGACGAGCACGATCGCCGCACTCCCCCGCTGCGCCCGAGTGGGTGCACGTGCCGCAGACTCTCGCGCCGCAGTCTGTCGCGCCGCGGCTCGGGGCGGGTGGGCACGCACGTGCCGGGCGGCACGGAACTGGATGAAGCCGAACCCCGCACCCGACGCGGCGCCGCGGGCCGCGTCGAGACCCAAGCCGAAGGCCTCACCCGCGCCCGACGCGACCCGTTGCGCGACACCCGCTGCTGTCGAGGCGACCTCTCCGCTTGCGACCCCGGCGAGGTGGCCGGCACCGCGGACCTGCCGGGCCAGGAATCGCGGGAGTCGCGCCGCGGTCGCACCCGGTGACCCGAGGTGACCACGGCGCCCCGTGACGAAACCTGCGAGCAGCGCGGCCAGCACTGCGAGGACCTCGGTCGGCTCCACGTCTCCCCCTCGCCCCTCTCGTCGAGCGATGCTCCGGCGTGGCGTTCCTCGGGCGCGGAACGCCGACCAGCGACGCCCGGGCGTGAACAGTGTCGCCCTCGGCCTTCCTAACCGGTTTGAACATGCGATGAACCACACGCGAACAACAGGTTGCGCGCGGGGGCCGTCGCAGCCTCCGCCCGTCTTCCCATCTCGAGGGAGGCGGCTAGGGTACGCACCCGCCGGAGCCGGTGACCGGCGAGTGGCGACGGCATCCGAGAGTCCGACCCGAGCCGCACGCCCGGAGCTGCCCTGCCGATGAGCCTCACCGGCGAACCCCGCGATGGGGACGCGGCCGCGACGACCGCGGGCGCGAGGCACGGTCCCCGCCGCTCGCTCGTGACACCGTTCACGCTGGGCCTGGCTGCCGCGGCCGCGCTCGCGCTCGCCGTGCGGTGGATCTTCATCTCGGTCGTCGACCCGCAGGTGCCGCGGGTCGGTGACGCCAGCGCCTACCACCTCCTCGCCAACAACCTCGCCGCAGGCCGGGGTTACATCCGCCCGTTCGACCTCCTGCTGCTGCACAAGGTCCACGCGACTGCGGAGTATCCGCCGCTGTTCCCGGCGATCGTGTCGGTGGTCTCGCGACTGGGAGCGAAGAGCGTGTACGCCCAGCGGATGGGGATGGGTGTGGTGGGCACGGCGACGGTGGTCGTCATCGGCATGCTCGGCCGACGGGTCGCGGGCGTGGCGGTGGGTCTCACCGCGGCGGGCATCGCCGCGGTGTACCCGATGTTGTTCCAAAGTGACGCGACCTTGATGAGCGAGAGCGTCTTCGCGCTCCTGGTCGCGACCGCCCTCCTGCTGGCGTATCAGACCACCGACCGTCCGACACCGGTGCGGTTCGTCACGCTCGGCGCGGTGCTGGGTCTCGCCACGCTCACGCGTGCCGAGGGTGGCGTGCTCGCCGTGCTGCTCGTCGTGCCGCTCGCCTTCCGCCTGTCGGACCAGAGCCCGCGACGTCGGGTGGCGCTCGGTGCGATGGGTCTGGCAGTGGCGGCGCTGGTGGTCGCACCGTGGGCGCTGCGCAACCAACGAACCTTTCATTCGTTCGTCCCGGTGTCGACGAACATCGGGACCGCCCTCGAAGGGGCGAATTGCCGCCCCGTCTACTCCGGTTCGTTCATCGGTCTCTGGCGCTCGAACTTCAGCACCAGTCCCTCGTCGCCCGACGCGTGCTTCACCGGCTTCGACGTCCGTCAAGCGCACTTCAACGAGGCACGGGTAGCCGCCCAACACCGTGACCGCGGGCAGCGCTACGCGCGTCATCACGCGGGACGCCTTCCCGCGGTCGGCGTGGCCCGACTGCTCCGCACCTGGGGCGTGTTCCGCCCGCACCAACAGATCAACGAGGCCGCGCTGGAAGGCAGGCCGGTGCGGTGGGAGACGCTCGGCACCCGCATGTACTGGGTGCTCCTCGTCTTCGGTCTCGGTGGGGTCGCGGTCGCGGCGCGCCGGCGCTTGCGGGTGTGGCCGATGGCCGCCGCCGCGGCGATGGTCTCGTTGAGCACGGTCGCGACATACGGCAACCAGCGGTTTCGAGTCGGCGCGGAGCCCGCCGTGATCGTGCTCGCCGCGGTCGGTCTCGTCGCGGCGGCGGGTGCTCTCGGGCGCCGCCCGGCCCCGGCGTAGTGGGGAAATTGCGCGCCACCTTGTGCGCCCGCCGGCGCCTGCGCCCTACCCTAAGGCCCGTGCTGTGGCTGGAACGTCAGATGGTCGCCTCCTTGACCGAGGAGACCGATGTCCCGCGACGAAAGGCGATCGCCGACTACGTCGACGGTGCCCTGCGCGCCATGCCGGAGCACCTCCGCCTCGGCGTGGCGGCGGAGTCGCTCGTGTTGGGGTTGCGCCCGCGCGTGCTCTCGCTCTTCGGCCGGTTCGACCGCGAGCATGCGAGCACATCGTTGCGACGCTGGGAAGACAGCCGCATCGGGCTCATCCGTCAGTACCCGCGACTCCTCTCGTCGCTCGTCCTGTTCGCAGACGGAGAGCTCCCGTAGGCCTCGGTGTTGCCCGTTTCGCACGGCCGGACGATGACGCGGCCCGCTCCGGCCGGTCGACCTCGTAGGGGTGACCGGCCCGTGCCGGTCCCCGGCCCGCGACGCCTGAGTGCTGCGGGAGCCTGACTGCCGCCCATGGTGCCGAAGCGGTCCCGATTCACGCTGGCCCTTGCCGCCGTGGCGCTCGCCGGCCTGGCCGTGCGCATCACGTACGTGCTGGGGTGGAAGAACCCGGTCCAACCGGCCGGGGACCCCTTCTACTACCACTACGCCGCCAACCTGCTCGCCGACGGCAAGGGCTTCCTCCACCCGTTCTATCTGCTCAAGCTGCACGTGAAGACGCCCGGCGCCGACCACCCGCCGGGTTACATCGTCGCCCTCGCGGTCAGCTCCGTGTTCGGCTTCAGGTCGTTCCTCGACCACCAGATCTGGTCGTGCGTCATCAGCACGATGGCGGTCGTCGCGGTGGGCTTCACGGGCCGGCGCATCGCGGGAGAGCGCGCCGGCTTGATCGCGGCCGCCCTCGCCGCGCTGTATCCGAGCTTCTGGATCAACGACGGGCTGGTCCTCTCGGAGACCTTGGTGCTCCTCCTGACGACCCTCGCGGTTCTCGCGGCATACCGACTCTGGGCGCGCCCATCGGCGGGGCGCGCCGTGGTGCTCGGTGTCGCGATCGCGGCCAACGCGCTCACTCGGGCCGAGACGCTGCTCATCCTTCCGCTGGTCGCGGTGCCACTCCTGCTCTTCGATCGCCGTCTCCCCTTGAAGCGGAGAGTCGGGCTACTCGCGGTCGGAGCCGTCGCGTGCGCAGCCACCATCGCGCCCTGGAGCATCTACAACCAGACCCGCTTCGAGCATTCGACACCGCTCTCGACCGGGCTCGGGAACGTCCTGATCGTGGCCAACTGCCGGCAGGTCTACAGCGGACCGGGCATCGGGTTCTGGTGGCACTTCTGCCTTGCCGACCGCCCGACACCGCCTGGCGACCGGTCCAGCCAGGAGCTCGCGTACCGCAAGATCGCGCTGCGTTACGTGCGCGCCCACACGGACCGGCTGCCGGCCGTGTCGTGGGCCCGCCTCGGACGCACCTTCGGGTTCTTCCGTCCCGATCAGCAGCTGCACTACGACGCGCAGGTCGAGACCCGCAACCTCGGGGCCGGTCGCGTCGCACTCGCCATGTACTACGCGTTCGTGACGCTCTCCATCGGTGGCGTGTTGCTGCTGCGTCGCCGCGGGCTTCCGATCTCGCCCCTCGTGGGCCTCGTCGGGACGGCAGCAGTGTCCGTCGTGTTGACCTACGGGCAGACGCGCTTTCGCGCGCCGGCAGAGCCCGCGTTCGTACTGCTCTCGGCGGTCGCGCTCGACGCGTTGCTGGGGCGACCGTCGCGCGGCGGCGACGCGGGCGGGGCGATGTCTCGAGATCCCGTCCCCGCCGCGCTCGGTCCCACCGCACGCGCCTGATGCAGGCGCGGCATCCGTGCCGGGCTCATCCGGATCAGGCCGAGATCACGGCAGGCGCTTGAGGAGAGCCAGTGCCCCCAGGCGCACGGGCGACTGATGATGCGAGCCGCCGGCGAGATCGTCGCGATGGGCGAGGAACCACTCGTACGACTCGATGACCATTTCGGGATTCGAGTGCCGCGGCTCCCAGCCGAGCTCGCTTCGGGCGCGGGTGATGTCGAAGAACAGCGACTCGCCGTACAGCAGCCAGTGGTATGGCGCGATGGGCGCCATCCGGAGCTCGCTGAGTGTGCGCATCGCGACGCGCGCGGGCGCGGCGGGGAGCGACTGCACGCGCGAACCCGTGCGCGCGTGATCCACGAGGGCCTGCAGCGTCTCGCGCATGGTGCCGAAGTTGGCGGCACCGATGTTGTAGATCGACGGTCCGTCGCGCTGCGCGGCGCGCAGGCACGCGTCGGCAAGGTCGGCCGCGTGCACGAGTTGGTAGCGGTTGTCACCCGACCCGAGCACGAACACCGGGGCGCCTTCGGCCACGAGCTCGAACAGAATCGCCATGATGCCGAGCCGTCCGTGCCCAAGGATGGTGCGGGGCCGCACGATGGTCACGTCGGCACCCGTCCGAACGGCCTGGTGGCACAGCAGCTCGGCCTCCAACTTCGCCCGCCCGTAGTCCTCCAGAGGCCGGCAGGGCGAGTCTTCGTCGACCGGGTTCGACTCGGGGATGCCGAACACCGCGCTCGACGACGTGTGGACGATCTTGGCCACACCTGCATCGCGCGCCGCGAGGAGCACGTTCGCGGTACCGACGACGTTGACCGACCAGAAGAGCGCGCGGTCGCGCGCAAGCGGTACTTGCGCGACATTGTGGAGGATCGCGTCGACGCCGTCGCAGGCGATGCGCAGGGCGTCGCGGTCACGTACGTCGCCTTGGAAGAACTCCACCGACGGGTCGGTATCACCAGGTGGGTTGACGTCGAAGATGCGGACCTGATGCCCGGCGGCACGAGCCTGCTCGGTGAGCACGGTGCCGAAGTAGCCGCTGCCACCAGTTACAAGGAGTCGCTGTCCCATCAGAGTCGTTCCCCGTGCTCGAGGCACCAGCGCACGCTGATGCGCATGCCCTCGAGCAGCGCGACAGGCGGGTCGTAACCGATCTCGGTGCGGGCGCGGCTGATGTCACACGCGATCGTGTCCTTGAGCTCCCCGAGCACGTGCATCGGCTGCATGTAACGACCACGCTGCTGCAGGAACCCGTCGACGCGTTCGGCAACGACAGCGGTGAAACGCGGGATTCGGAGTTGCCGTCGCGTCACCTCGAGCCCCTCGGCCTCGAGCGCGTCCCGCACAGTGTCGAGGATCGTACGCAGCTCGTACGGCTCCGCGTCGGCGATCCAGTACGCGTTGCCGGGCGCAGCGGCGGCCTGCTCCGCGCGGAGGAGTCCGTGCACGAGGTTCGCGGTGAACACCATCGATCGTTGCTGTGTGCCGTCACCCACCTGGGGGAACCGTCCCCGGCGGACCGCGGAGAGGAACTGGGTCTGGCGGGCCGGCTGCTCGGGGCCGTAGAACCACGGCGCACGGAGGATGACCGCCGAGACGTCGCCCCGCTCGTGACTCTGCTTGACGAGCAGCTCAGCTTCCATCTTGGACTGGCCGTAGCCCATGTAGGGGTTGTACGGGGAGTCCTCGGTGAACCGGTCCCACGGTGTCGGGTTCGCGCCGAAGGGCGAGTTCGACGACACGTGCAGGAAACGCCCCGTGCCCGCACGCCGCGCCCGGTCGAGCGCGAGCTCCGTGCCTCCCACGTTGACGTCGAAGAACTCCCGTGTCAGAGCGGTCGGATGGATGACGGCCGCGGCGTGGAAGACAGTAGGAGCGGACAGGTCGTCGAAGAGCTTGTCGAGCGCCACCGGGTCACGCACGTCGCCGACGATGACCTCGACGCTGGGGTCGAGCAGCTCGAGCAGCGGGGCTTCGTCGTCGGTGCGCGCGAGGCAGCGGATGCGGTTGCGAGTGCCGGCGAGCGCAGGGACCAGGTTCCGGCCCAGCCAGCCCGCCGCGCCCGTCACCACGGCGTCTGGTTGCCGGTCCCCGTCGCGGGTTCTTTCGAACGTGTCGTTCACGGACTCGCTCCTGGTATGGCCGATGGACAGCTTGTGATCAATGGAATTCGCCCGGCGAGCGGTGCACGCGCCCCCGAGTGGGCCCCGTGTGCTGTGCGAGACTACGCGGCGATGACGACCGGGGCTGCGTCGGAACCGATCCCCCGCGCCGCGGTGAGTGGCCGATTCCCCTGTTTCGACGGCCTGCGTGCCATCGCCGCCGTCTCGGTCCTCGTCACCCACGTCGCCTTCGCCGCCGGTGCGAACGCCGGGAGCGCCTTCGGGATGTTCTTCGCGCGGATGGACGCCGGCGTCGCGGTGTTCTTCGTGATCTCGGGCTTCCTGCTCTACCGACCCTTCGTGTCGGCGCACCTGCGCGAGCGGCCCGCACCCGCGACCGGCCCGTTCTTCTGGCGCCGATTCCTGCGTATCTATCCCGCGTATTGGCTCGTCCTCATCGTCGTCGTCTACGTGTTCGCCGACAAGCACATCCACGACGTCCAGAGCTTCGTCATGTGGTTCGGCCTCGTGCACATCTACAGCCAGAGGCATTCGTTCGGTCCCCTCGTGCAGTCGTGGACGCTCGCAACCGAGGTCTCGTTCTACGTGTTCCTTCCGATCTGGGCGTGGCTCATCCGGAGGCGTGCTGTCGCGTCGACGCCGAAGCGGCTGCGGCGCGAGCTGGTCGGCATCGCGTTGCTGGTTGCCGTCTCGATCGCATGGAAGGCGTTCGTGCTGTCGTACGGGTTCTCCGACGGCCGCATCGGACAGCTGAGGATGTGGTTGCCGTGGTGGCTCGACATGTTCGCGATCGGCATGCTGCTCGCCATCGGCAGCGTGAACACCGGTGAGCTTGGTGGGTCGACGCCGTTGCGGCTCGACGCCCGTCACGCACCCGCGCTGTGCTGGGCGCTCGCGCTCGCCGCGTTCTGGCTCGTGTCGGGCGGCATCGGCATGCCGTACAAGTCCGGAGGAATCCCACTGCACCTGTTGTGGGGGCAGCACTACTTGTACCTCGCCACCGCGGCGCTCCTGATCCTCCCGGCCGTGTTCGGAACCCAGACGCGCGACAGCAGCCTCGTGCGAAGGTTCCTCACCAACCGCGTGGTCGTGTACCTCGGCGTCGTGTCGTACGGCATCTACCTGTGGCACGACCCGTGGATCGACCGGTACATCCCGTGGAGCGGCGTCCCGAACTTCGCGATCTACAACAGCGACGTGCCCTTCGCCTGGCACACGTCGCGCGTCGTGAGCATCCCGTTCTTCGCCATGATCCTCGCCATCCTGGCTCTCACCGTTGCGACCGCGTCCGTGAGCTGGTTCCTCGTGGAGCGGCCGACCCTGCGCCTCAAACGCCTCGCCGAGGGGCGCCTCGCCCGGCGTGACGCACGCACGCCCGGGGCTCGTCTCCCTGAAGGGGCGGCGGACGCGGGCGGGACCGCGGATCCGAACGGCGACGCGACCGCCTCCGGGCACGGGATACCCGCACCGCCCGACGCGACTCACCGATGACCGTGTCGCGCGCCACGCGACGTGTCGCGGCCGGCGCCCACCGAGCGCGGCCCCTGTTAGAGTCGCCGGCTCATGTGCGGACGATCGCAGGGGCGGTTCGCCCGTCTACCGCGAGCAACGGCGGCCGTGGCATCGATGCCGGCCGGACCCATCCGCGCCGCTTGTTGACCGCATCAGTCGTCGTGCTGCGGTAGGTCGAGGCGATCCTGTGGCAACCATCCAGGAACGGCAGAAGGTCAAGACCGGGATCGGCCCACCCTCACGGCGCCGCCGCCTCACCCCGCGCCAGAAGAACCTGATCGTCTTCGGGATCATCGCCGTCTTCTTCGCGCTGCCGCTTCGAGG
>Ga0209526_10003177_pt1 | contig 11187 bp, 10 predicted proteins | sample JacPinW_OM2H0_M1_FD_188566 | JGI IMG/M metagenome (GOLD analysis project Ga0209526, IMG submission 188566) | Forest soil microbial communities from Algoma, Ontario, Canada - Jack Pine, Ontario site 1_JW_OM2H0_M1 (SPAdes) (version 2) | ecosystem: Environmental > Terrestrial > Soil > Boreal...
GAAATGGGTCTTTACTGGCGGCTGCGCGAGGCGTCGCGCGGACGCGACAAATTCGTCCTTCACGACGGGCCGCCCTACGCCAATGGCGACATTCACCTCGGCACCGCGCTCAACAAGGTCTTGAAGGACGTCGTCAACCGGGCGCAGCAGATGCTCGGCAAGGACGCGCCCTATGTGCCGGGCTGGGACTGCCACGGCCTGCCGATCGAATGGATCGTCGAGGAGCAATACCGCGCGAAAAATCGATCCAAGGACAGCGTGCCTATCGACCAGTTCCGCCGCGAGTGCCGCGAATTCGCGGCCCATTGGATCGAGGTGCAGAAGCGCGACTTCAAGCGGCTCGGCGTCGTCGGCGACTGGGATAACCCCTACACGACGATGGCGTATTCGGCCGAGGCGCAGATCGTCCGCGAGCTCGGCAAGTTTCTCGTCAATGGCGGGCTCTACAAGGGAGCAAAGCCGGTCCTGTGGTCGGTCGTCGAGCAGACCGCGCTCGCCGAAGCGGAGGTCGAGTACCAGGACCACAGATCCACGACCGTCTGGGTACGCTTTCCGATCCTGCATGCCGAGCGGCCGGCGCTGTCCGGTGCCGCGGCGCTGATCTGGACGACGACACCCTGGACATTGCCGGGCAACCGCGCGATCGCCTTCAGCCGAAGCCTTGATTATGTGGTATTGCGAGTAGACCGGGCAGCCGAAGGAAGCCGTGCACTGCCGGGCGAGACCCTGCTCGTTGCCGAACCCTTGGTCGAGGCGCTCGCGGCAAACGCCGGCATCGAGGCCTATTCGATTGTCGATCGCCTTCCCGGCGCGAGCCTGGCCGGAACGACGGCAGCGCACCCGCTGCGCGGTCAGGGTTACGATTTCGATGTCCCGCTGCTGGCTGCCGGCTTTGTCGAAGCCGACCAGGGGACCGGCCTCGTACACATCGCCCCCGGTCACGGCGCCGACGATTTCGAACTGGGCCAGATGAACGGCCTAGCGGTGCCGGACACCGTCGCTCCTGATGGAGTTTATCTTCCGTCGGTACCGCTTTTCGCCGGGCGCTCGATCTATCGCCCGGACGGCAAGCCGGGCGATGCCAACGCCGCGGTGATCGCCGCGATCGACGAGGCCGGCGGGCTATTGGCGCGCGGCACGCTCGTTCATTCCTACCCGCATTCCTGGCGATCGAAGGCGCCGCTGATCTTTCGCAATACGCCGCAATGGTTCATCAGCATGGAGAAGGAGGGTCTCCGGCAGAAGGCATTGGCGGCAATCGCCGAAGTCAGCTGGGTCCCACCGCAGGCCCGCAACCGGATCGAGGCGATGGTCGAGAGCAAGCCGGATTGGTGCGTGTCGCGCCAGCGGGCCTGGGGCGTACCGATCGCGGTGTTCACGCATCGCGAGACGGGTGAGCCGTTGCGCGATCCGCTCGTCGTCGATCGCATTGCCGCTGCGGTCGAACGTGAAGGCGCGGATGTCTGGTTCACCGCCGATCCGGCGGAATTCCTCGGCAACGCCTATGACGCCGCCGAATGGGAGAAGGTCACCGACATCGTCGAGGTGTGGTTCGATTCCGGCTCGACCCACGCCTTTGTGCTCGAACAGCGCCCGGAGCTGCGCTGGCCGGCCGATCTTTATCTGGAAGGCTCGGACCAGCACCGCGGCTGGTTCCAGTCCTCCTTGATCGAAGCCTGCGGGACGCGCGGACGCGCGCCCTACGAGGCCGTGCTGACGCATGGCTTCGTCCTCGACGAGGACGGGCGGAAAATGTCGAAATCGCTCGGCAACGTCATTCCGCCGCAGCAGATCATGCAGCAGAGCGGGGCCGACATCCTGCGGCTTTGGGTGGTCGGCTCGGACTACACCGAGGATGTCCGCATCGGCCCGGAGATCCTCAAGCGTCACAGCGACGCTTACCGCCGATTGCGCAATACCCTGCGTTATCTGTTGGGAGCGCTCGACGGCTATACCGCCGCCGAGGCGGTCGGCATCGAGGCGATGCCCGAACTCGACCGCTGGGTATTGCACCGCTTGGCGGAGCTCGACGATCTCGTCCGGCGTTCAGTCGAGGCATTCGACTTCCACGGCATGTTCGCGGCATTGCACAGTTTCTGTGCGGCCGACTTGTCGGCCTTCTATTTCGACATCCGCAAGGACCGGCTCTATTGCGACGCGGCGGACGACATCAAGCGCCGCGCCGTGCGGACCGTGCTCGACCGGTGCTTCGATTGTCTGGTGCGCTGGCTGGCCCCGGTGATCTGCTTCACTGCGGAGGAAGCCTGGCTGGCCCGCCACGGCGACCTGCCGGGGCGGAGCATTCATCTCGAACTCTTCGCCGATGTGCCGGCGGGTTGGCGCGATGATGCGCTCGGCGAACGCTGGACGGTATTGCGCGAAATGCGTCGCGTCGTTACCGGCGCATTGGAACTGGAGCGAGGGGCAAAGCGGCTGGGATCGAGCCTGCAGGGCGCCGTCGAGCTGTTCGTCCCCGAAAGGCTGGCCGATCAGCTGCGCAACGTCGATCTCGCCGAGCTCTGCATCACCTCGGCGGGAACGGTGCGTGTGGGACCGGCACCCGACGATGCCTTCACGCTTCCTGATGTTGCGGAAGTCGGTGTGCGGGTCTCGCCGGCGCCGGGGGAGCGCTGCGAGCGCTGCTGGAGGGTGTTGCCCGAGGTCGGCGGCGTGCCGGGTCGCGCCGATCTCTGCCGGCGGTGCGCGGAAGTCATCGATCGGGCCGGTCTCGATCTCGCCGCGGCGAACGGGTGATGCTGGCACGCGGGCTCGCCACGGCAATTGTGGTCGCGATCCTCGACCAGCTCAGCAAAGCTGCGGTTCTCGCCTTCTTCGCCGGACGCGGCTTTGGCGACCGCGAAATCGTGACGTCGTTCTTCAATCTCTCCCTGACCTATAACCGCGGCATCAGCTTTGGCCTGTTCAACGGCGGCGCCGGAGTAAACGCGCTGGTCTTTTCCTTTGCAGCCGCCGCGATCGTTGCGGTCTTGATCTACTGGTTGAGCCGCGCTTCGAGCCCCTTCCTCGCCGTCGCGATCGGGCTGATCATCGGCGGTGCGGTGGGCAATGTCGTCGACCGGCTGCGCCTTGGCGCCGTCGTCGACTTTCTGGATTTTCACATCGGAGCCGTGCATTGGCCGGCCTTCAACCTGGCCGACAGCGCGATTTGCGTCGGGGTCGCGGCGATGTTGCTGGACGGCTTGTTGCTGCGGCGAGAGGCGCACTGAGTCGCATCACTGCGAAGGCGGGCTGATTAGCGCCCGACGCGGCTTTCCGGGATCGCCTCTAATGTGATGTGATCGGTAATCGTGGTCCGGTTTGGACCAATCCCGGGACCGTTCGGATTTACAATGATGGCGTTGTCGGTAAGGGCGAATCTCCCATTGTTGTCATAGTAGGGAGGGCCGAACCTCACTGTGCCGGTAAATCGAGAGTTGTCGCTCATCCTGACCGAATAACGCGCGACGACGGTCCCGCCTGGCGCGATGTCCGGCACTTTTGGGGTGGTCGGCCTTATCTCGATCACCGGCCGTAGCGGTCCGGCCGGCACCGGCGGCGGGGCGGCAACCCGAACTGCGGGCGGTGCACCTCCTCGACTGGGGGGCGAGGCTGCCGGAGCAGTGCTGGCCCCGCCAGGCGCCCGGCGAGTGGCAGGATTTGTTGGAACGACATCGATCTGGCCATTGGCGCCGCGCCGCAACTCCGGCATTGGTCCTCCGCCGGAGGGCAGCGCCTGCGCCCGAGCCGCCGCGACATCGGCCAAGAGAAGCGAAACGGCAGCTCCGACCGCGAATTTCGAGATCATGCAGCGGCGCGTGCCGCCCGAGCGATCTGCGGCTGCAGGCGTTCGTGAAAATACCCCGTCGATGCTCCGAGGATCAGCCAGAACAAAAAGTTTACTACGGTGGCGGCGACGATGAAGTGGTGGGTAAGAGGTGCAAGTGCCGCCGCAATCTGCTCAGGGGGCTCGGGTGCGCCGTAGAGATGCGGCAGTACAATCAGAACCGCCGCGAGGATCGTCCAACGCGCTCGCGTCGTGAAGGCGATCAGCGCTAGGGCGCAGCCGGTTGCAACAGCGGTAACGAGCCACCAGAGCTGACGATCGAACAGGGGTGCGGCTTCGCTTCCGGGCAGCTGCGGCGGCAATCCGAGGCTTGGGGCGATAACGAATGTCGCAAATCCGGCCAGGCCCCAAAGGAGCCCTTGCCGCCAACCGACCTCGCCCCCGCGCAGCGTTAGTCCGGCCCCCACTAGAAGTGCAAACCCGACCCCTGTGAGGATGTCCGCAAGCAGGGTGTAGGCCGTACGCTCGGCGCCGTTTTCCGGTTCCCACGGGCCGGTATGCTCATGCGCCGCTGCCAGCGCGCGCTCTGACGATTTTTCAAAGGTTTCGGCTTGCAGGATCAGAGGCACCGTTACGATTTGATGCGCCACCGTGCCAAAGACGCCCGACAACAGCCCGGCGCAGAGCGCCGCGAACACCAGTCTGCGGAGAACGGCCATGCCCGCTTAATGGCACGGGAAGCCGACGGAGTGGCGCGTATCGTGGGCGGCGTTATGGGCGATGTCGATGTGCGAAAACCCGACCGCCCAGATAACGAGAGCGCCGAGCAGAGCAGCGAACACCGCCGCGGCGAAAGTGTCGGACCTGGGGAGGCTCCGAGACTCGGTAGCCGGTCGGGAGCCGATGACGTGCGTTTGCATGATCGTATCCGTGGGTGGGGTGATTCCGAGTACCGTTTACCTGATCCGGCCAATCCTCCGCCAGAGCCGGAATTGCCGGGTCGCTTGCTTAGTGGACGCGAAGCGCATTAAAAAAACCGGGTGGGGAGGGATTTGTGCCATGTCCTGTGAATACCGGTTTCGAGCGCCCCGCGCTCTTACGCCCTTTCTTTGCTTGGCCTGTGCATCGTTGATTTCCGGTTGCACCGACCTGAAGAAGGCGATCGGGCTCGAACGATCGACGCCCGACGAGTTCGCCGTCGAATCGCGCGCGCCGCTGACGATGCCGCCCGACTTCAACCTGCGCCCGCCGCAGCCTGGCGCGGCCCGGCCGCAAGAGAAGAGTTCCGACCAACAGGCCCGGCAAGCGATCGAACAGGCGGGGCCCGGCGAGCCCGGCAAACAGGCGCCCGATTTCCGCCTGCGCCGCGCCGAGGACGGGCTTCCCGACATCGGCGCCCGCAGCGGTCAGGCACCTGACCCGAACGCAGTCGTCGGGGAGCAGAGCCTGTCGAGCAAGCTCTTGGACTACCAGCCGAGCAATGGAGCCCAGCCCGCGCCGGTCGAGAAACGCGAGACCAACCCGCTGAAGGGGGTGTATTGACCGACCGCCACAGCAGCCTCTTTCCTCGCGCATGCGGGGGGAGAGGCGTAGTGTTGGTCGCTGTCGCGTGCGTCGCATTGGCTCTGCTTGCGGCGCCCGCATCGGCGCAGCGTTTCGGAGCCGAGAGCTTCACCCTCGGCAACGGGATGCAAGTGGTGGTCGTGCCGAACCATCGCGTTCCGGCCGTGGTGCAGATGGTCTGGTACAAGATCGGGGCTGCCGACGACCCGCTCGGAAAATCCGGCATAGCCCATTTTCTCGAACATCTGATGTTCAAGGGAACGGCCGCCAATCCACCGGGCGCCTTTACGTCGTCGATTGCGCGCAACGGCGGGCGCGACAACGCATTCACGACCCAAGACTACACCGCCTATCACGAGACCATTGCGCGCGACCGATTGGACCTCGTCATGCGGCTGGAAGCGGACCGCATGACCGGGCTGGTGCTCGACGACAAGGTCGTACTGCCCGAGCGCGACGTCGTCCTCGAAGAGCGGCGCATGCGGATCGACAACGAGCCGGCGTCATTGCTCGCCGAGCAGCTGCGCGCCACGCTGTTCCTGCATCATCCGTACCGCAATCCGACAATCGGCTGGGTGAACGAAATCCGCCTGTTGGGCACCGAAGACGCGCTCGCGTCCTATCGCAAATGGTATGCCCCCAATAACGCCATCTTGGTGATCGCCGGCGATGTCGATTCGGCCGAAGTGGGCCCGCTCGCCGAACGCTATTTCGGACCGATCCCACCTCAGAGCCTGCCGGCGCGTGTGCGGGTCGAGGAGCCGCCGCACTACGCGGCGGCGCGGCTCGAGATGAAGAGCGCGCGGGCGGCGCAGCCGCAGTGGAACCGCTCCTATCTTGCTCCGAGCTATCGCGCCGGTGAGGCGGCGCAGGCTTACCCGCTGCAGGTCCTCGCCGAGATTCTCGGCGGCGGCGCCGGCTCGCGGCTCTACATGACCCTCGTGCTCGACCGCGGTCTGGCGCTGTCGGCCGGCGCCCATTATTCGCCGAGCACAATCGATCTGGCGATCTTCGGCCTCAATGCGACCCCAAAGCCTGGGGTCTCGGTTGCCGACCTGGAAGCGGCGATCGATGGCGAGCTCCGCCGGCTCGTGCGGGACGGGGTGGACCCGGACGAGCTCCGGCGCGCAAAGGAGCGCATGCAGGCGGCTTCGGTCTATGCCAGGGACAGCCTGTCGGGGCCGCCGAATATCATCGGGGCGGCGCTCTCTATCGGCCAGCGCCTGGACGAGGTCGAAGCGTGGCCCGACCGGATCGGGGCGGTAACAGCGCCGGAAGTCGACAATGCGGCGCGCTCGATCCTAGTCGAGCGGAACTCCGCGACCGGTGTTTTGCTCCCCGAGCCGACCTCGTAAGCGCGACAGATGCACAAATCCGTCGGACTGGCGCTCCTGCTGTTGCTCTGGGCGTCCGGCGCCGGGGCGATGACGATCGAACGGGTGACCAGTCCCGGCGGCATCGAGGCTTGGCTCATCGAGGATCATACGCTTCCGGTCGTCTCCATCCGGTTTGCCTTTCCCGGCGGCGCCGCGCTCGACCCGCCCGGCAAGGGCGGGCTCGCTGCAATGACCATGTCGCTGCTCGACGAAGGCGCCGGTCCCTACGACACCGCGGCCTTCAAGACGCGCCTCGAAGATCTCGCGGTGGATGTGCGGTTCACCGCCGGCCGCGATGAAATCGGCGGCAGTTTGCGGAGTTTGAAGGCGAATCTTTCCGAGGCGGCGGGCCTGCTGCGCGCCGCGCTGACCTCGCCGCGGTTCGAACCGGCGGCGATAGAGCGGGTGCGTGGCGAATTCGTGGCCTCGCTCTCCCAGCAGGCGCACAGCCCGCACGCGCTCTCCGACCGGCTGTGGATGCGCGATGCCTTCGAGGATCATCCCTATGGCGAGAACGTCAACGGAACGCAGACGAGCGTCTCCGCGATTACTCGAGAGGATCTGGTGGGTTTCGCCGGTCAGCGCCTGCGGCGTGCCGGGCTGGTCATCGGAGCGGTGGGCGACGTCAATGCCGACGATCTCGCGGCTCTAATCGATCAGGTGTTCGGCGGGCTGCCGGCCGGCGGTGGCGAGCCCCCGGTTGCCGAAACCAAGCCGGCCGAGAATGGCGGGGTGCTGATCACCCGGCGGCCCGTGCCGCAAAGCGCCGTTACCTTCGGCCAAATCGGGCCGAAACGGGACGATCCCGATTGGTACGCGGCACGTCTGGTCAATGACGTCCTCGGCGGTGGGGGGTTTCGCGGGCGGCTGATGCAGGAGATTCGCGTAAAGCGCGGGTTGGCTTACGGCGTGTCGACCGATCTCGTCTCGTTCCGGCATGCCGGGGTGATCCTCGGGAGTGTCGCGACCGAGAATGCTCGAGTAGCGCAGTCCATCGCCCTCATACGGGCGGAGTGGCGGCGGATGCGCGACGAAGGCCCGAGCGAGGCCGAGCTCGACCTCGCCAAGGACTTCTTGGTCGGCTCCTTTCCCTTGACCCTCGATACGAGCGCGCGGGTCGCCTCGGCGCTCGTCGAGATCCAGCTGGAAAATCTCGGCATCGACTACCTCGACCGCCGGGCGGCGCTGTTCGGGGCGGTGACCCTGGATCAGGCCAAGCGGGTCGCCCACACTCTGCTCGATCCCGACAGGTTGAGTTTCGCCGTCGTCGGGGACCCCGCCGATTTGACCCCGACCCGCATCGTGCCCGACCCAGGTCTTTGATGAGCTCGGGACCTTGATGAACTCCGGGCCGGGGATCCGGGTCGGGATCGGCGGCTGGGTGTTTCCGCCGTGGCGGGGTGTCTTCTATCCGCCCGGCCTGCCGCAAGCGCGTGAGCTCGCCCATGCGAGCCGCCAAGTCACCGCGATCGAGATCAACGGCACCTTCTACGGCTCGCAAAAGCCGGCGAGTTTTCGCCGGTGGCACGACGAGACACCGGAGGACTTCGTCTTTTCGCTCAAGGGCCCGCGTTTTGTCACGCACCGGACCGATCTGGCGACAGCCGGCCCTTCGATCGAACGCTTCTTTACGACCGGCGTGCTCGAGCTGCGCGACAAGCTCGGGCCGGTGCTGTGGCAATTCGCTCCACGGATGGCGTTCGACGGAGCCGGTTTCGCCGCCTTTCTCGAATTGCTGCCGCAAGAGCTCGACGGCCGCGCGATACGCCACGTGGTTGAGGTACGCCACCGCAGCTTCGCGGCGCCCTCCTTCACCGAGCTGTTGCGCCGGCACCGCGTCGTCGTCGCTCTGGTTGACGACGACAACTACCCGGCATTCGAAGCAGTCACCGGGGACTTTGTGTACGCTCGCCTGCGGCGCTGCGCGGAGGACGAACCGACCGGCTATGCGCCGGACGCGCTCGACGGTTGGGCCGACCGCTTCCGCCGACACTCGGCAGAGAGCGGGCACGACTGCTTCGTCTACTTCATTAACGGCGCGAAGGTCCGCGCCCCCGCCGCCGCCCAGGCGCTTCTTCAGAGACTCGCGAACTGACTCAATCAGGGACGAGCAGCAGGTTGTGGGCGTCGCCCGCGCGAAACGGCGGGTCGAGCGCGACATAGGCCGGCCAGTCGGCCGACGCCATTCCGTAATCGAGGAGGATGCCGAGCATCCGATAGCCGAGCCCAGCCAGCCGATCGTGGATGGCCGCACGATCTCCTTCCGCCTCGTGGCCCGTCTCGACCACCAGCGTCGGGCGGTGCCGGTCGAGGCTGGCGGCCGCTCCGTCGAGGACGCGGCGCTCATGTCCCTCGACGTCGATCTTGATCAAATCGAGCCGGGCTAGGTCGCGCTCGGCGGCGAGCGAATCGAGACGGCGCAACTGGACCCGGAGAGCGTCGTGCCCGGCACATACGGAGCCGATCCGCGCGGTGCCGGTATCGGCGCGGGCCGACGTTACGACCGGCATGGCAAGTTGCGCGGTGCCGTCGCGATCGCCGATGGCGCAACGAACAATTTCGGCCTGAGCTAAAGCATTGGCGGCGAGCGTCGATTCGAGGGCGGCGGCGCTGCGCGGCGCCGGTTCGATCGCAAGCACCCTTCCCGCCGGGCCGACCTTGCGGGCGAACGGCACGGTCCACTCCCCGAGATTGGCGCCGACATCGATCACGATCGAGCCGGGCTGCAGAAACCCGAGGACCGCCGGGTGCACATGTGGCGGATGGAGCAGCGCATGGCGGCCGCGGGCGTCTAGCGGGCTCGGCACATTGACGAGGTCGCCGGTCCGGTGCAGCACCAGCCCACCGGGCCAGTCCCGTTCGAGCCGGCCGAGAAGGCGCTTTTCGCGCCAACGCCGGATGAGGCGGGCGCCGGGCGCTTCCGGCTCGCCCGGCGGACGCAGCTTCCAAAGCGCCTTGAGCAGCGCCATCATCGCACGCAGATCGCCGGGCTCTTGTCGGAGATTTCTGATGACCATGTTCGATCTAAGCGGACGCGTCGCCGTCGTCACGGGCGGCAATGGCGGGATCGGGCTCGGCATGGCGCGCGGGCTCGCCGCGGCGGGCACCCGCGTCGTCGTGGCGGCGCGCAACGCCGAGAAGGCCGCGGCGGCGGTGGCCGAACTCGGCAACCAAAGCACCTTCATCGCGCTGGATGTGGCCGACGAGAGCTCGTGCCGGGCGGCGATCGACCAGACAGAAAAGCGGTTCGGCCGACTCGACATCCTCGTCAACAACGCCGGGACCTCGATCCGCAAGCCGCCGGAGACCTATACCGCGGCCGAATGGCATGCCGTGCTCGACGTCAATCTGACCGGCGCCTTTCTGTGCTCGCAAGCCGCTCACCCGGTCATGAAGCGCAGCGGCGGCGGCAAGATCATCAATATCGGCTCGATGTTCGCTCTCTTCGGCTCAGCTTACGCCGCCCCTTATGCCGCGAGCAAAGGCGCCCTCGTCCAATTGACCAAGTCGCTCGCGGCTGCCTGGGCGGCGGACAACATCCAGGTCAACGCCGTTTTGCCCGGCTGGATCGACACCGAGCTGACGCGCGACGCGCGCCAGCAGGTCGCCGGATTGCATGAGCGGGTCCTGGCCCGCACGCCGGCCGGCCGGTGGGGCGTCCCCGAAGACCTCGCCGGCATCGCCGTCTTCCTCGCCTCTCCCGCCTCCGACTTCATCACCGGCACTGCGATCCCGGTCGATGGCGGCTTCTCCGCGATGGGTTAGCACCCCCACCCTCCCAGCCCTGCGGGCTGGATCCCTCCCTTTCTCGCGGTTCAGGAGAGGGGCTGCGGCTCCGAACCGGCCGGACAGCGATAGAGATCGGCCTCGGCGCCGCGGCCGACGTCCTTGATGCGCGGCGCGTTGTCACCGGCGCCGCTCGGACCTATTTTCCTGCGATTCGCGGTTTTCGCCGCTCTCACTTCGGGAGTGATCCCGTGACCTCGTTTCTGCCGCCTCTCGCCCCCTATCCGCAGACGCGTCTGCGGCGCAACCGCCGCGATGCCTGGTCGCGCAAGTTGGTCGCCGAGACCGTGCTGACCGCGGGCGACCTGATCTGGCCGATTTTCGTGCATGACGAGGGCGACCGCGCGCCGATCCCGTCGATGCCGGATGTCTTCCGCTTGCCGATCCCGGCGCTCGTCGATGCTGCTGGAGAGGCAGCCGAGCTCGGCATTCCGACGATCGCTGTGTTCCCGGCGGTGCCGGACTCCCTCAAGGATGCGGAAGGCAGCAACGCGGTCGATCCCGGAAATCTCGTCTGCCGCGCAGTGGCCGCGTTGAAAAAAGCGCTCCCCGACCTCGGCGTCCTTTGTGACGTGGCGCTCGACCCGTTCACCTCGCACGGCCATGACGGGGTCATCCGCGACGGCTATGTCGAAAATGACGAGACGGTCGAGATCCTGCAACGGCAGGCTATCGTCC
>Ga0209526_10003178_pt1 | contig 11186 bp, 7 predicted proteins | sample JacPinW_OM2H0_M1_FD_188566 | JGI IMG/M metagenome (GOLD analysis project Ga0209526, IMG submission 188566) | Forest soil microbial communities from Algoma, Ontario, Canada - Jack Pine, Ontario site 1_JW_OM2H0_M1 (SPAdes) (version 2) | ecosystem: Environmental > Terrestrial > Soil > Boreal...
CAACGATTCCAAAGCCCAATGTCAGCGTAAAGCCGCCGCTACCGCATCCGAGCCGGGAGCGAGATTATTGGTGAGGGTGCCGATCGTCGCACCACCGCCGGAGGTGAAACTTGCGTATCTGGATATCCTTGGCCCTGTTCATCGTTGCACTTTCGCTTCCAGGGTTGGCGGAAGACTGGCCGCAGTGGCGTGGCCCTTCCCTCAACGGGATGAGCACCGAGAAGAACCTTCCGGTTCATTGGAGCACCACCGAAAACATAGCCTGGAAACTGGCAATGCCCAGCAAAACCGGGTCCACGCCGATCATCTGGGGCAACTACATTTTCCTTAACATCGCCGATGGCGACGATCTCGCCCTCTGGTGCGTCGACAAGGCCAAGGGAACGCCGGTCTGGAAGAAGCTCGTTGCGCGCGGGAATTACAAGATCAACAAGCAGAACATGTCGTCGCCCTCACCCGTCACTGACGGCAAGAACGTGTACGTGATGACCGGAATCGGCGTGCTGAAGGGCTTCGACTTCAGCGGCAATGAGCTCTGGATGCGCGAAATCCAAAAGGACTACGGTCGGTTCGGTCTGAACTGGGGCTATGCGTCTTCACCGTTGCTCTACGAGGATTCGCTGTATGTGCAGGTGCTGCATGGAATGAAAACCCATGATCCGTCGTACGTCCTGCGAATCGACAAGAAGACCGGAAAGACGGTTTGGCGCGTCATCCGTCCCACGGACGCGGTGCGGGAATCGCTGGATTCCTACACCACGCCGACGCTGCTGCGCTATGGCAATCACGTGGAGATCGTCGTCACTGGCGGCGATTGCGTTACCGGGCACGATCCCGACACCGGCGAGGAATTGTGGCGCGCCACGGGATTCAATCCGGACAAGAACCCCAACTATCGGATCATCGCCTCCCCGGTGGTGTATGACGACGTGGTCTATGTGCCCACACGTGTGCGACCTCTGATCACCTTTCGAGCCGGGGGTCGCGGCGATATCTCGCAATCGCACAAGCTGTGGTCCTTTATGAACGGCCCGGACGTGCCAACTCCCGTCACCGACGGGAAGTATTTCTATTCTGTGAACGACCGGGGTATCGTCTGGTGCCTGGACGCCAAGACCGGCCAGGAGATTTGGGGTGGCCAGCGCATCAAGCCAGCCACCTACAGCTCATCGCCCGTGCTGGCGGATGGAAAGATTTATGTCACGAACGAGGACGGACTGACGACGGTCCTAAAGGCCGGACCGAAGTTTGAAGTGCTGGCGGAAAATGATCTCAGCGATTACACCTTGAGTTCGCTGGCGATCTCCGACGGGTACATCTACTTGCGTACGGAACACACTCTGTACGCGATCGGCCAAGCCGTAGCTGGACAGGAGGTGAAAGGGCAACGCGCGCGGCGCTCGACATCGTCCGTCCACTGACGATTTTTCAAACGGCGTAAAGCAACGATCTCGCCCAACGTTGCCTTGAAGTGTGGGTACCTGCTTGCCATTTGCGCTGGATGTCGCGATCGAACCGGGTCTTATTTCACGCATCCACGACGTCGCCGTCGTTTAGATCCGTTCGGCTCGTATCGATTCCCCCTCTGAAGCCCTATGTCATTCTTCCAAACCCCGTTCTCGTCGCCAACGAGCGCGATAGCTGTTGCCGGGTCGGATGGTGCCAATGGCGTATCGCGTAATACAGGCTGCCCCAAAACGTCATCAGTCGCATGGTACAAGTGTTGGCTATTAGTAGAATTTCTCAGTGCAACATTCACAAAATTTGGCACAAAAACGGGTCCTCCGCAGGTGACTAATGACGCTTCGTTTAAATTGGGTGTAGTTCTGCCGTTGAGCGGCGACAGAAGATCAACGATCGGCGTGCCATCGCATGGCCACCACCCGCTTTCCTTGTATGCTTGAGCCTCACTGGAGTTCCCCAAAACGGAATCCGGTGATGGATGAGCAGTCTCAATGGCAGAAAAAGTCGCTTGTTCAGGTCCAAAGCTGTCGTCCGTTGAAATCACTCTTGCGCCTCGAAGCAACTCCTCGTATTTGTGCGATTTGGCAGCCTTTCAACAGGGTCAAGTGCGCCGGGTTCCGGTAGTTATTCACCGTCGTCAACAGGAGTGCTGCTTTCCGACGGGCACATCTTCTTGCGTACCGAACACGCTCTGTACGCGATCGGCCAAGCCGTAACTGGAGTGGACGCGTAACGGACGCGGCACGGCGCCCGTCGCCCGACCCGGAGACTACGAAGGCTTGTAGTACAGCACCAATCCCGCTCCCACCACGGCCAGTAAGAAGCCGACGTAGAGTAATGGGTTCGGCGGGTTTTTCGGCCGGTGCGTGGCCATCGAGACGATCACATTGACGACGGGCGCTCCGCCGAAAACCAGCGGCATCACGTAATTCGGAAGGCCGCCTGACTTGAACGCGTAGATGATGCAGACCGCTCCGAGTGCTCCCAGTGCTCCGCCGATCGCGGCCCAGATCGAACCGGCGAGATTGAAGCCGGTCACCCCACCCTGCGACGATAGTCCCGCTACCGGCACGAGGACGCCGATGAGGAAGTAGGCCACGCCCACGCAGAGTAGAGCCTTCAGCGGGTTGCCGAGCGACGTTTGTCCCTTATGCAACGCGGGGCCGTAAATGCCCCACGAGAGCACCGCACCCCCAACAAAAATGATCCATACCATGGAGCGCTTCCCCTTTCCTTTCGTGTTTGCGATGCCACCGTGTCCCATCGGTTTGAGCCCTCACGAGCGGTTCCTTCGCCGAGAAGTATGAGATTCTATCAGTTCTCATGCGTTTCGTCTGATAGTCCTTGGGAGCGCGGGCGTCCCGCAACGCTCTTGCCCAGTGACTCGAACAGTGCCGCATATGGAGCGTGTCAGGGTGAAAATAGCGGGAACACCTGGCTAGTGAAGAGCGTACCATCGATGTGTACCAATCAATGCAGGTAACGAGGCTGACCAGGCATGAGCGTCGCGCAAAGCGGTGGGGAGACTCGTCAGAAGCAGCTCCGGCTATGGCCCGGCGTGGTCATTGTGATACTGGTGTTGTTGCTTCGGTTTGTCGTCCCGCTAGTCATGCCCGACAAACTGTACGTCGCGGTGCTCTCGGGACCCGTCGGCGGGTTGGCCGTGGTCCTATGGTGGTTGCTCTTTAGCCGGGCGCGTTGGTTCGAGCGCTTGGGTGCCGTCGCCCTGATGCTCGTCGCGCTGTTCGCGAGCAAGCGCATCGTCGACGTGTCGATTGCGACTGGGGCAATGGGGTTTTTGTTCCCATTTTTAGCTATCCCGACCCTCGGCGTCGCCTTCGTCGTGTGGGCGGTGACCACTCGTCGTCTCTCGGACGGAGTTCGGCGCGCAACGATGGTCGCGACCATCCTGCTTGCCTGTGGAGTGTGGGCGCTCGTCAGGACCGGTGGCTTCACTGCCGCCACCTTCAAAAACGACTTGCACTGGCGGTGGACGAAGACTCCCGAGGAACGACTAGTCGCCAAATCCGGCGGTGAGCTGGGGGCACCGCCGCCAGCTCCGGCAGTGCCGCCGCCAGCTCCGGCAGGTGGGAAGACTCCCGAGAAACGGGACGATGCACGGCTCGCGTCAAAATCCGGCAACGAGCCGGCGGCGGTCTCCCCGGTTCGTGCAGCAGCGGAGGCTCCCGAAAAGCGGCTCGTGGCCAAAGCGGGCGCCGCGCCGGCGCCGCTGCCATCGGCACCACCTGAGCCCGCTGCCGAATGGCCCGGCTTTCGCGGTCCCCATCGCGACGACATCATCCCCGGCGTGCGAATCAAAACGGACTGGACTGCTTCGCCACCTGTAGCACTATGGCGCCGACCGGTGGGACCCGGCTGGTCGTCGTTCGCGGTCCGGGGGGACCGTTTCTATACCCAAGAGCAGCGCGGTCCTGACGAGGTGGTCGCCTGCTACAAGCTGACCACCGGCGAGTTGGTCTGGGCGCACCGCGACACCGCCCGGTTCTGGGAGTCGAACGGCGGACCCGGTCCGCGCGGGACACCGACCCTCAGCAACGGCCGCGTGTACACCTTTGGCGCTACCGGGATTCTGAACGTGCTCAACGAGCGTGACGGCTCCGTCGTGTGGTCGCGCAACGCGGCGTCCGACACCGGCATGGAAATTCCGCACTGGGGCTTCGCGAGTTCGCCGTTGGTGATCAACGACCTCGTCGTTGTGGCCACCGCCGGACAGCTCGTTGCCTACGACCTGGCGACCGGTACTAAGCGCTGGACCAGCCCGGCCCGCGGCGTGAGCTACAGCTCGCCGCATCTCGCGACAATAGACGGAGTGCCGCAGGTCCTGCTCTTGAGCGAACCCGGCTTGATGAGCGTCGGGCTCGCCGACGGCAAGTTGCTCTGGGAGCATGCATGGGCAGGCTACCCCATCGTGCAGCCGGCGCTAACTGCGGACGGCGACGTCCTGATTAGCGTCAGCGACAGCAGTGGCACGCGCCGCCTCGGGGTCGCGCATGGGTCCGCCGGATGGACCGTCCAAGAGCGCTGGACCTCGCTCGGGCTGAAGCCCTACTTCAACGACTTCGTCGTGCACAATGGCCATGCCTTCGGCTTCGACGGCAGCATCCTCGCGTGCATCGACCTCAAGGACGGCAAGCGCGTGTGGAAGGGCGGACGCTACGGCAATGGCCAGTTGCTCCTCTTGGCTGACCAGGACTTGCTGCTGCTGACGGCGGAGGAGGGTGAACTGGTGCTGGTCCGGGCGACCCCCGATGAGTTCACGGAGGTGGCGCGGTTCCCGGCGCTCGAAGGCAAGACCTGGAACCACCCGGTGCTAGTCGGCGACGTCCTGCTGGTTCGCAACGGCGAGCAGATGGCTGCATTCCGGTTGTCCCGCGCCAGCTGACCCGGGCGGCGCTCACAGTTCAGATTAGGACACCACTTACGAGCCAGCCAGGATTCTCAAAGTCCAACAATAGAGAAAGACCCCTCACCCGTGCCGCGCCGGTTGGTGAAAGCGCCGGTCGCGGGGGACCCTCTCGCCAAGGGTTAGAAGCTAAGACTCCGGCCCTCTCCTTGGGGAGAACGTAGGCGACAAAGGAGGCCCGGCGAAAGGTGACTTGGTCTGCGGATCAACTTTGACGCGATCCTGAACTGCGAGCAGAATTGTCTTGACGGTATATGGCCGAACTCCTCTATCATTACCAACCGCGAAAGAGCCACATTCACCGGTAGATTCGTCAAGCGTTTGCTCGTCCTGGACCGATGAAAGGGAAACTCCCGACTGATGACCACGTCGCCGGCCACTGCCACACCGCAGCGCCTTACCAGAGTGCAATGGGTGATCTGCGCGATGGCCGCGCTGGGCTTCGCGTTCGACACTTATTCCTTGCTGGTGCTGCCGCTCATCGTAAGGCCGGCCTTGATGGAGGTGGCCAAGGTCAAGCCGGGAACGCTGGAATTCAACTACTGGGTCGGGATGCTGTTCTACATCCCGGCGGTGGCGGCCGGCATCTTCGGACTGATCGGAGGCTATCTCACCGATCGCTTGGGCAGGCGTCGCATCCTGGTCTGGAGCATTCTGCTCTACGCCTTCTCGGCCTTAGCCTCTGGCTACGTCACGTCCGTAAGCACGCTTCTGGTCCTGCGCTGCACAACGTTCATTGGTGTTTCCGTGGAGTTCGTAGCAGCGGTGGCGTGGCTGGCGGAACTGTTTCCCGATCCCAAGCAGCGAGAGGCCGTGCTCGGTTACACGCAGGCATTCTCGTCGCTCGGCGGGCTGATGATCAGCGCCGCCTATTACCTGGCAGTCACCTATGCCGGGTCGCTTCCGGCGATCCACGGCGGACACGAGGCGTGGCGCTATACCTTGATCTCCGGAATCATTCCCGCGATTCCCTTGATGATTGTCCGCCCTTTCCTGCCAGAGTCACCGGTATGGAAGGAGAAGAAGGCGCAAGGCACCCTGAAGCGACCCAGCTTCGCCGAGTTGTTCCACCCGGAATACCGCAAGACCACGCTCCTGACCGCCTTGATGTTCGCGTGCAGTTACGGGGCGGCGTTCGGGGCGATCCAGCACATTCCGCGCATCGTCCCGGGCCTGCCCCAGGTCGCGCACCTCGCCAGGGCGGCGCAGGAGCAAGCGGTGAGCAAGGTGCAGTTCCTGCAAGAAATGGGCGGGTTGCTGGGCCGCTTCGTGTTGGCGTTTTTGGCGGTTCGGATTGTCAGCCGCCGACGCCTCCTGCGCGTGTTCCAGGTACCGGGACTGTTCCTGGTGCCGTTCGTTTTCTTCTACCCGGCGCTTCACAATCTCAGGATGGTGCAGGTCGGCATATTCGTGGCGGGGCTTGTCACGGTGGCGCAGTTCAGCTTCTGGGGAAATTATCTGCCCAGGGTATATCCAACGCACCTTCGCGGCACGGGCGAAAGCTTCGCGGCGAATATCGGCGGCAGGATGATCGGGACCTCGGCCGCGCTCCTGACCACGCAACTGGCCAACGTGATGCCAGGCTCAACTCCGTTCACTAAACTGGCGTATTCGGCCAGCGCGGTGGCGCTGCTGGTTTACGCGGTCGGGTTCCTGGCGAGCTTTTGGCTGCCGGAGCCGCAGCGGGATACGCTGCCGGATTGATTTGACGCATCTCGCCGGAGCGGCGGTCTATGACCGCCGGTCGGCGCTCGTGGAGCGCCGCTACAATTCATGCCGCCCTGTTTAGCCAAAGCAGTACAACCACCCATCCTCCGAGGCGATCACCACGCGTCCCGCAGCAATCGCGGGTGAAGCGAACAGCGGCGAGCCGGCTTCGAATGCCCATACCTTCTTGCCTGTGGCCAGATCGAGCACGTAAAACCGGCCGTCATTCGAGCCGACGTAAACACGGCCGCCCGCGATCGCGGGAGATGAGTCCACGCGGGCGCCGGTAGCGAACGTCCACATGGCTTTTCCGGTCTTGGCGTTCAGGCAGTGAATCATCTTGTCCCGGCCGCCGACTACGATTCGGTCACCCTCCGCACCCGCCGAAGAGTAATACGGGAAGTGCCGCTCGGGATGTTCGTAACGCCAGACAATTCGCTTCCGGAGCAAGCTCACGCCCAACATCTCGTTGTTGAAGGTGCCGAAGTACGCCCACTGGCCCAGGAGTGCGGGGGAGGCGGCGGTGTATCCGCCCGACGACAGTTTGAGGACTTGCTTGCCGTCCGCGATGCGGATACCGCGAAGGATTTCATCGCAGCCGCCCAGATAAGCGATGGTCTCTGCGATCGCGGGCGTGGCATGCACGTAGAGCTTGGTGGTGAACTTCCACAGCAGCTTGCCATCGCGAGCGGACAAACAGTACAGGTTGCCGTCGTAAGAGCCGATCAAAACCCGGTCGCCCGTGACTACCGGTGAAGACCTGATTTCCGCCTTGGTTTTGAAAATCCAGAGCGCCTTGCCGTCCGTGGCGCGGACTGCATGAAGCTGTCCCGCGAGATCCCCGATATAGACCACGCCGTCGTGAACGGCGGGTGACGATTCGCCGATGCCATCCTTGGCGCGGTATTTCCAGCGGAGCTTGCCGGTCTGGAGGTCGATGGCCAGCAAATCGGCGGATTCCACACCCACATAAACCGTGCCCCCTGCAATGGCCGGCGACGACTCGACGCTGTCACCGGCTTCGTACGTCCAGAGAAGCTTGAGACTGCTCGGTACCGCGGTGGTGGCGACGCCCGTCAGTTGCGGATTTCCGCGGAACTGCGGCCACTCATCCGCCGCACTCAGAACCCCAGCCAGCAAGAAGACAACGAGCAGTCGCACGGCGTATCCCGCGATGTGCTTCGCCTCGCTCAGTACCGTCTGGTGCAGGGCCTCGCCCAGCACAATAGAATCTGAGCGTCGGCCATCATTGGCATTCACGACCACATCTTGATGAATCGAAGATATAATCCGCCAGGAGTTCGAGTCAAGCAGCGAAGTGGCCGTGGAATATTTCGCAAAGCACACCAGAACCACCAGCGGGGGATAGGTTGTGTTCCCGTCGGCTGCTCCGCTACACTCGCTACTTGTGACTCGAGCAGTCAGGAGCGCGCGGCATGAAGGCGACAGCTTCTGGAGTGGACCTTGCGGCCAGGGTCGAGGACGCGAAGGCCCAACTGGACGCGCACGTACGGGAGATCATCGAATGGCATTTCAGTCCCGAGACCGGATGCCCGTTCTGGTTGGAGTGTGCCTCGAAGTTGCCGTGGAGTCCGAGAAGGGAAATCAGTTGCTTCGGGGACTTAAAAAAAATCCCACCCTTCCGAGACGAGTGGCTTCGCGGAGGTCCGGTCCGCCGCTGGGTGCCGAAGGGCCTGGCGGGCCGGCCGGTGTACGTTTTCGAGACTGGCGGCACCACCGGGGTGCCGAAAAGCCGCGTCGCCATCGAGGACTTCCGCATCGATTACGAGATGTTCAGCGAAACCCTGCCCGATGAATACTTCCCGCAAGGCGCCAACTGGCTGATGCTGGGTCCCTCCGGACCGCGCCGGCTCCGGCTGGCGGTCGAACATTTGTGCCAGTATCGCGGTGGCATTTGCTTTTGCCTAGACCTGGACCCGCGCTGGGTGATCAAGCTCATCCAGCGAGGACGGACGCAGGAACTCGAAATGTACAAGGCTCACGTCATCGAGCAGGCCATCACCTTGCTGAACGCAGGGCACGACATCCGATGCATGTTTACGACCCCGAAGCTGCTGGAAGCGCTGGCGGAACAACTCGAAAAGCGGGGCACGAGCGTCAAAGGCGTAGGCATCACCGGGATCTTCGCTGGAGGGACTGAGTTCACACCGCAATTCACCCGGTTTGCCATGGAGGAGCTGCTCGGCGAGGGCGTCTACATGACTCCAACTTACGGGAACACCCTCATGGGCCTCGCAGGGTCGAAACCGGTGACCGCGGCGGAAGGCTACAAAATTACTTACTACGCTCCGCAACCCAGGGCTGTCATCGAAGTAGTTTCCTTCGACGATTGCAACCGGTTGGTGGACTATGGGGAGACTGGTCGTGTGCGGCTGACGACGCTCACGCGAGAGACCTTCATCCCCGGGTTTTTGGAACGGGACGAAGGCGAGCGCGAGCCACCTTACGAGAAGTATCCCTGGGACGGCGTGAGCGGTGTGCGGCCGTTCCGGCAATTCGCGCCGACCACGACCGTGGGTGTGTATTGATGAGGGTTATGAAATGCAAGGACGGCCTTTGTTGTAGCGGCGCTCGCAGACCGCCGCTACAGCAATCGTTGTCACTGGATCTGTAATTCTGGGTAAGTGCCACGCTTTGCGTCCGCGGTCAAAGGCTTTTCCCATGCGGAATCTACCCATCTTGCGATGGGGCTGCCCGTACACGAGCCTCGAGCAGGATACCGTCGTGCATTTCATTACCGGCGAAACACTGGCTCGGGTGAGCCGAGCCAATGCCGGCTTGATCGGCCGCGATATGCGAGAAGCCGGGCGGGCTCGCCAGGTCCTCACCGAGATCCCGATTCCGGAGTTGATCGGCATGATGAAAGTGGCCGCGGACCTCTACCTGAATGACACACTGCCCATGGGCGACGGTGAGCAGTCGTCGGAGGACTTCGCCCACCAGCAGTCGGCTTCCACCGGGCTGCCGGAGCATATGTGCAAAGCCAACATGAAGAAGAACCACTTCGTGTTGTCGAATATGGGCCGGATCCTGGAAGCGCTGACGCGCGGGCTCGATCTGAAGATTCTGACGCGAGGCTTCGGTGTGGTGTGGGACGGCCTTGTAGTCAGCTACCAGACGCAGGCGCCGGTGCTGGGGCTGGTGCTGCCCTCGAACTCCCCCGGCGTGCATACCCTGTGGCTCCCCGTGATCCCTATGCAGGTGGGCTTGGTGCTGAAGCCCGGCCCGCAGGAGCCCTGGACACCATACCGCATGGCGGCGGCCTTCTTCCAGGCGGGGGTGCCAAGAGAGGCGATCTCGATTTATCCCGGACTCGGCGATGTCGGCGCCGAAGTGGTCCGGCACACAAATCGCAGCATGATTTTCGGGGGAACCGCCAGTGTCGAAAGCTACAAAGGCGATCGGCGCGTGCAGGTCCACGGGCCCGGGTTCAGCAAGATCCTGCTCGGCGATGATGTGGTGGACCAGTGGGAGAAGTACCTCGACATGATGGTGGAGAGCGTGTTTGCTAACAGCGGACGCGGCTGTATCAACTGCTCCGGCATCTGGGCCTCGCGCCACACCCGCGAAATCGCCGTGGCGCTGGCCGAGCGTCTGGGACCGGTTGCTCCCAAGCCGCCCGAAGACCCTGAGTCCAGCCTCGCCGCCTTCACCGTGCCCGGCGCGGCACGGGCGATTTGGGCTCAAATTGAGTCGCGGCTCGCGGAGGGTGGCGCCGAGGACATGACGGCTCGATTCGGACCGCGCCTCGTCGAAAAAGAACACTGCGGGTATGTGCGTCCGACGGTGATTCATTGTGGCTCGCCGGAGCTGGCGCTGGCCAATACCGAGTACATGTTCCCCTTCGTGAGCGTTGTCCGCTGCCCTCAGGAAAAGATGCTGCAGAAGATTGGGGCCACCCTGGTCTGCAGCGTGGTCACCCACGATAAGGAGTGGCAGCGCAAGTTGATCGATGCGCCCCAGATCGACCGCCTGAACATCGGCGCGATTCCGACCATCAAGCTGGATTGGCTCCAGCCGCACGAAGGCAATATCGTCGAGTTTCTTTTCCGTCCGCGCGCATTTCAGGCTGCGCCGGAGACGGTGGCGGTGTGAACTGAAACCAATAGTATTCCCTAGTATCGCGTGGCCTGGAGCGGGTCGCGCGGGGGCCGACGACCAACGCAAGGCGGACTATTTTACCGGGGATAAAGGGCCGCAGACTTCAAAAGCGGAAGTCTGCTACCCGCTCAACGATGGGTGAGGCGGATTTGTCAGCGGATTTACGCTTAGACAAGGATCAAGTGTCAGGGCGCAGCTGCGGTAATTAAGTAGCCTTCGAGTCCCAAACCGGTAGAATTTCGGCCAGTAGACGTTTTGTGAGATGGCGATGACCATTGAGCGAATTGAGATCGACCCGGCCGTAATGCTGGGCAGGCCGGTGTCCGTCGAGCTGATCCTCCGAAAGCTGTCAAGGGCGAGAGCGCGAGTGAGCTGCTCGAGACTACCCGCACCTGTCTATGGAGGACATCCGGGCGGCGGTGGGTTACGGTGCGGCGATCGTGGCGCAGGAAGAAGTCGTGCTGTTCTC
>Ga0209526_10003179_pt1 | contig 11185 bp, 7 predicted proteins | sample JacPinW_OM2H0_M1_FD_188566 | JGI IMG/M metagenome (GOLD analysis project Ga0209526, IMG submission 188566) | Forest soil microbial communities from Algoma, Ontario, Canada - Jack Pine, Ontario site 1_JW_OM2H0_M1 (SPAdes) (version 2) | ecosystem: Environmental > Terrestrial > Soil > Boreal...
CACGAAGGCGAGCGCCCCGATCACCGCGGTGGGCGGCCAGCTCCTAAGAATCAGGGCGCTGACCTGCTGGTCCTCGTACTGGAACGAAAGGCCGAAGTCGAAGTGCACCACGTTCACGAGATAACGAAGGTACTGGACGAGAAACGGATCGCTCAGACCGTACTTCGCGTTCAGGTTGCGAACGACCGCGGCCGACAGTTGCTTGCCTTCCCGGTCCCAGGGGCTGCCTGGGGCCAAATGCATCAGCACAAAGGTGATCGTGATGACGAAGAAGAGAACCGGGACCAACCACAGGATCCGCCGGATGATGTACAGGGTGAGGCTGGCCCCCCGGCCTCGTGGAATCTTGAAGGAGATAAGGGCGCCCCGCGGTGGGGCGCCCTGCACTACGGCCAAAGTTCTCTCTTTTTAGTGTGTCGCGATCGAAGTCTTACCCCAGAACCAATCGCCGACGTCTTCGAAGTCTTGCGCGGTCGTCGTTAGTCCCTGGACATAGGGCTTGACCAGGAACATGTAGTTGCGCTGGTACAGGAAGCCGCCGCCGGCGTCGTCGATCAGGATCTTCTGCGCCTGATCGTAGAGGCTCTGCCGCTTGGTTGCATCAGCCGTGGTATCGGCCTGCTTCACGAGCGCGTCGTAGGCCGGGTTGCTGTAGCCGCCGAACACGTTGCCGCTACCGGTCATCCAGATGTCGAACCAGTCCTGGTCGTCCGGATAGTCGGCTCCCCAGCCACCGACATACAGCTGGTAGTTGTGTGCCCGGAGCCGGGTGGTGACCGTCTTGCTATCGATGACGATCTGGTTCACCTTGACGCCAAGGTTGGTCTGCAGCTGGGCGGCGAGGAACTCGCCGATCTGCTTGTTGGCGGTCGTGTTGCGGATCAGGAAGTCGATCGTGATCTTGGTCGGATCACCGACCGCATTGGTCAGCAGGGTCTTGGCCGCGGCCGCGTCGAAGGCCTGCGTGTTGCCAAGGTCAGGCCGGTAGCCGTTCATCCCCTTGGGAATGAAGTAGGGGGCAGCGGTCGACCGCCCCTGCAGCACGTTGGTGACCAGCAGGTTGCGGTCGATAGCCTTCGAGAAGGCCAGGCGGGCGTCCTTGTTGTTGAACGGCGCCTTCCGCGTGTTGAAGTCCATCCAGAAGAGGGTGAGCTGCGGAACGAACTTGATCTCCTTGCTGAGCTTGGGGTCGTTCTTGACCAGCTGGGTGTTCGCCAGCGGGACGTTGACCAAATCCAACTCGCCGTTCAGGTACTTCGCATAGGCCTGGTTATCGTCCGAGATCTCGTAGTTGATGATCTTGGTCACGGTCGGCTGACCACCCCAGTAATTGGTATTGGGGACCAGCGTGATGTGGTCCTTGGAGACGAACTCCGAGACCTTGTACTGGCCGTTCGTGATCAGCGAGGTCGGCGAGGTGGCCCACTTGTCGGAACCGTACTGGTCCACGATGTCCTTGCGGACCGGGGCCGACATCCAGAGGCTGGCGATCCACTTGAAGAACGGGGACGGCGCCTGCAGCTTGACTTGGAAGGTGCTGGCGTCCGGCGCTGAGAGACCAAGCCCGCTGAGGAAGGCCGGGATCTTGGCCGCGTCCTTGACCGGGTCGAGGCTGGCGTAGTTTGCGGCGCCCGCGATGGTGCCGTCAAAGAAGGGATCCGCGTACGAGGCTGCGAGGCGCGGGTCCAGGATCCGCTGCCAGGCGTAAACGAAGTCGGCGGCCGTGACCGGCTTGCCGTCACTCCACTTGGCGTTCGGGCGGATTTTGAAGGTCCAGGTCAGCCCATCGGACGAGACGCTGTAGCTCGAAGCCGTCGCTGGGGCGGCATCGGACAGATCCGGTTTGATTTTCAGGAGGGCTTCACTGATCGAGGCGCCGACGGCGCCCTCGTAACTGTACTGCTCCTGCCCTGGGTCGAGGCTGTTCGGCTCGGTCACGATGTTGACCCGGAGCGTCTGATCCTTCGCCAGGTTGCTCGTCGTCGGAGCGGATGTCCCGCACGCCGCCACGAGCAGTCCGACCACCGTTAAGAGTGCCGGTACCCTAAGCCATCGGAATCGAGCGAATGAGTCGTCCATATACGTCAATTACCTCCCTTCCAGGGCGTTGAAATATCGGCGTTCTCGACCGGTCTTCAAAGCGGAATCGTCGTAATCATGACCTACCGGGTGTCAAGACATCAAGAAAACCGTCCAAATATTAAGGTCTATTAGACGGAGCCCCTCTCGGGCGGGTCACGGGCCGGTTACCAGCCGTAAGGATCGGTGGCGGCGGCGGAGTACTCCCGAGCCTCGGCGTGGTTGGTAATCGCCGCCCGGTAGAGGCGGACGTACTTCTCGGCCGAGTTGGCCCAGCTGACGTCGGTCGACATTGCATTGGCCTGCAGCCGCTGCCAGAGCTGCGGCTGGCGGAAGGTTTCCAGGGCCCGGACCACCTGGGCGAAGAGGTCCCAGTGGTCGTAGGCGGTGAAGACGAAACCGTTGCCGGTCTGGCGCACGGGATCCCAGTCGTCGATCGTGTCCGCCAGGCCGCCGGTGGCTCGCACGATGGGAATGGTTCCGTAGCGGAGGCTGATCAGCTGGCCGAGGCCGCACGGCTCGAACCGCGACGGCATCAGGAACATGTCCGAGCCCGCGTAGATGTGCTGCGCCAGCACCGGCTTGAAACCGATGGTGGCGGAGACCTTTTGCGGGTTGTCGCGAGCGCTGGCCCGGAACATCTCCTCGTAGCGGGCGTCGCCGGCGCCGAGCACGACGAGTTGGAGGTTCAGTCGCATCAGCCCCCACATGATGTTCGCGATCAGGTCGAGGCCCTTCTGGTCGTAGAGGCGTGAGATCAGCCCGATGACCGGAATCGACGGGTCCTGGGGGAGCCCGACCTCCTTCTGAAGCGCAAGCTTGTTCTCGACTTTCTTGGCGACGCTGCCCGTGTCGTAGCGAGTGGCGATCGTGGTGTCGACCGACGGGTTGAAGACCTCGTAGTCGATGCCGTTGATGATGCCGTGCAGCTTGCTGCGAAAGACCCGCAGCAGCGGGTCCATCTTTTCGCCGTACTCCGGCGTGAGGATCTCTTCCGCGTACCGGTTGCTTACCGTGTTGACGACGTCCGAGAAGTAGAGGCCGCGCCCGAGGAGGTTGACAATGTCGTCGAGCCCCGGCATCCCGGGCTTGATCAGGCCCCATTGTTCGAGGTCCGCCAGGTGAAGGGTGCCGTAGCCGAAGACGCCCTGGAAGGCGAGGTTGTGGATGGTGAGGGCGGTCGCAACATCGGCAAAGAATGGGTCACCCGCGTAGAGCCGGGCCAGCATGTTCGGGATCACGGCAGTATGCCAGTCGTTGACGTGGATCACGTCGGGTTGAAAATCGAGCGGCCGCAACATTTCGAGCGCCGCCCGGCTGAAATAAATGAAGCGTGCGTCGTCGTCCCAGAAGCCGTACATGCCTTCGCGGCCGAAGAATTGCGCGTTGTCGATGAAGTAGATCGGCACGTCATCGCCGATCCGTCCCTCGAGCACGTCGGCGTTGACCGGCTGGTGCGCCAGGGGGACGCCGAGATTGGTCACCACCTTGCGCAGTCCGTACTTGTCGACATCGATGCTGCCGTAGCGCGGCATTACCACCCGGACGTCGTGGCCCATGGCCCGGAGCGCCTTGGGCAGCGCGCCCGCGACATCGGCGAGCCCGCCTACCTTGGCAAAGGGCGCGACCTCGGCCGACACCAGCAGGATCTTCAACGGCCGGTTATGCCCTCCGTTTGAGACATCGCCCGGCACGCGGACCGCGATCGAGCCGGTCGGCGGCAGCTGTTCCACCGGTTCGCCGTCCTGATGGGCGAGCGCCACCATGTGGAGGGTATCACCGGGGTCGTGGCCGAGGGCATGGAACGGCACCGCAAACGCGATCGCATCGCCCACGTCGGCGCGGCCGCTCCAGCGCGGCTTCCCGCCGCCCGGCATCACGTCCCGAAGCTCGAGCTCGAGGTCACCCTCCCGGCGCAGCACCGTGAGCCGGAAGGCCGGCTCGAAGCCGTAGGCGGTGGCCGCGGGCCCCGTCGACGCTAGACTCCCGGAAAAGAACATCTCCAGCTTCACCGGCGGCGTTGCCCGGCGGTCGAGGAGGTCGAAGCGCAAATAAAGGTTGCGGTCGTCGTGGCCGAACCAGATCCGCCGCACCGCGCCGCGCGGCGGGTGCATGGCACCGAAGAGCGCCGTCACGTCGACATAGCCGCCCGCGTTCCACTCCTCCTGGTCGACGCTGCCGTTGAGCTTGGGGCTGATCTTCCGATCCGGCCGCTTGGTGGCCGCGCCCTCCGCGGCCGTGATGATCGGCTGGTAGAGGCTGGCCGGCGGCTGCTCGCCGAGCAACATATAGATGTTGCGCAGGTGAAGCCGAAAGAGGCTGTCCCAGATCTGGTCCATACCGGAATCGTGCGAGCGGCCAAACCACCAGAACCAGTCGCTCCCCTCTGCGATCAGCACCTCTCGGCGCGCCGCCTTCAACTGCTCCTGGTCGACCGCGTCGCGCTCCCGCTGGCTGAGGACGTTGCGGGCGTCGGCCAACATGTCCCAGGCGGCGTTGTGCTCCTGGTCGCCGACCCAGGTATCGAACGAGGCGTTGATCCAGGAACCCGGGTGGACGCGCGACAGCGATCGGTCCGCGGGGAACTCCGAGAGAAACTCCGACACGGTCACTGTCTTTAGCTCCGGCTCTCGGCTCAAGCGCGCGTAGAGCGAACGCAGGAAGGGATTGCCGTTCGCCTCGTAGAAATCCCAGCAATTCTCACCGTCGAGAGCGATCACGGCGAGGAAGGGGCTGTCCTTCTGGCGCTGCCCGATGCCCTTGAGCCGATCGACCAGGTCCTTCGCTGCCTCGTCAGGGGCCGCATTCTGGTACTCGAAGCCGATGGCGTTGGACAACCGCCCGTCGCGGAACAACAGATGGATGGGCGAAGGGCCAGCCTGCACGCGATAGGGTGCATAGAGCACCTCAGGTTGCATCGCCTGGCCCTCGCCGTCTCGGCTGATCGAGCTCGAGAGCGACCTGGCCAGGATCGCTTCATCGCTGAGCATCCACTCGATGCCCTGGTCAGCCGCCAGCCGCACGATGTCATCGGAGATCGCGGCCTCCGGTGGCCAGAGGCCGCGTGGCCGTACGCCGAAGCTGCGAGTATGAGCCTCGACCCCACGACGGAGCTGTTCGGCGGCGTCCTCGGGATGCGCGAAGGCCCGCCGGGGCATCAAAAGGTCGGGTCGCGCGGCGCGCGCGATGCCGAGGTCGGCGATCAGCGGCAGGATCGGATGGTAGGTGGGGCTGGTGATCAGCTCGGCCTGGCCGCGATCCTGGAGCTCGCGGTAGGTGGGAAGCACCTTGCGCAGCAGCTCGAGCTGCACACTGAAGATCGGCTCCTTGTCAGCCTCGGTGAAATCGCGGCCTTTTCTGACCAGCTCGCCGATGACGGGATCGCGCTCCATCACCTCCGGGCCGATCCAGGAGAGGTTGAACCAGACCTGCAGGTCGCGCAGCTCGGCATCGCTGAAGAGCCGTGCAAGGTCGCCCGCCGCGCGCGGCCACGCCTGCTCCCGCTTTCGCACCAACTCGACATACCGCGGGTACTCGCGGACGCGACGGATCTGGCTGGACTCGGTCATCCAGCGAGCGACGAAGGCACGCTCATCGGCGCTCAGGTCCGATACCGGACGTCGGGCAAGCTCGAGGTAGACGTCGGAGAAACGACCGTCGGCGTAATCCCGTATCTGGGCGACCAGGGCCGGCACGAGGTTGAAGGTCTGCTTGATGGCTGGGTAGTCAGCGAGCAGGGCCGGCATCTTGTAATAGTCCTTGGCGCAACGCAACCGCACCCAGGGGAGGAGGAACTGATTCTGCAGGTCATCCTTGTAATACGGCTGGTGCATGTGCCACACGAACGCCACATGCAGTGGTCGCGTCACGATGGAAGAGTCTAGCTAACCTACCGCTTTTTTCAGCGGTTCCGGCAGCACCATGTTGTAGACGTAACGGAGGTGTGGTGAGTACTCGATGGTGATGCGGTCACCGGGCCGCATTTGGTCGAAGGCCTTACGGTTGACGCGAAAGGCCTCGGCCCAGAGTTTCTTGGTCATGACTCGATCCCCGGCCTGCACGGCGACTCGGTAGGTGCGGCCGAACAGCCCGACATCGCGGCGCATGCTGACCACCACGCCAACCATGGAGGACCGTCGCGCGGCAAGATCCAGGGCACCCCGAACGAGCACGACGACCCCGATGGGGACGACCGTCCCGGCGGCCGCCAGCGTAAACATCAAGAGATAGACCAGCCAGCGCGCCATCGGGTGCGTGATCGCGTCAGCCAGCTCCGGCCCAACGAAGAACAGTGCCAGGCTACCAAGCACAATGGAGACAGCGCCGAGGGCTGCCGTCATCAGGGGTGGCTCGCCGCGACAGATCGTCCAGAGGTGCCACTTGACGCGCGGCCGCATCGGGCGGCCGTCCGGGCCAACGGCGATCATCAGCTGGCCCCAGGGCATGGAGCCGCCGACGAGCCGCAGCAAGAGCAGCACGCCAATGGCCACGACGACCAGAATCGCCGGCAACGGAGGCGTGGGCAAGGAAGGCACCCCTGCGGTATAACCGGGCGCCCGACCCGACCTTGCAAAGTCGAATACAGGTCGTATTCGGGGCTACTAGGAGCGGGCGACCTTACGCGTACTCGTCCATGGCGCGCAGGAAGTTGACGTAGACACGCTGCTGCTCGCGGAGGATGCCAAGCCCGCCCAGCTCCCACCACTCGTCGGGGGTGAAGTAGGCGGAAACCTCGGCCTGGCTGCCGGTCTTGGAAAACCACTGGATCAGGTGGAGGTTGTCTGACTGCAGCAACCACATGGCGATGTCCATCAGGTGGGGATGCTTGGTCAGCTTCGCCTTGTTGTAGATGTGATGCATCAGCCGGAAGATGCCCTGCTGGGCCTCGTTGCCGAGGAAGAAATCCATGCCGCCGTCGCCGGCCCAGGTACATCCGTACTCCGGCAGCGGCATCTCGTGCGCGTCTGTGAACGTAGCAATGGCCTCTGACGGGGTCAGGTACTTCATCTTGTTCTTGACCAGGTCGGCGTGGAGGGCATGCATGAAGGGGAAGATGCCGGAGTCGGCGCGGTGGTGCTCCCCGAAGGTCTCGAAGTCCCAGGCGAGGAAGACGAACTCCCCCATGGCGCCGCGGAGCCAGTTGCCGTAGGTGTCCGCCATGAGTGGCCAGCCGTTCCAGTCGCGGTTGCTGAACCGGTAGCCGACGTCGTCGCTGAGTTCGTAGTGGCGCGTGAGGAGCCGCATCTCCTCATTGGGGTAGCGGTAGAGGTGGGTGGGTTCGCGCCAGCCCATCACCCAGGGCCGGCCGTCCATGACGGCACCCTTGAAGCCGCTAGCCTGCAGCTGGAAGTAGACGTCGTTCGACATGAACATCTCGGTCGTGTCGGTGACGGCGATCGTCTTCTGGAAGGTCTCCTCGAGCTGCCGCTTGCCCCATGCCATCCGCTCGGCGAAGGCCGCGATGTCGAGATAGAAGATGAAGGAGTGATAGGGCTCCACCGCGATCAGCTCGACGTTCTCATGACTGACCAGCTTCTGGAAGCCGGCCAGCACGTCCGGCCCAAAGCGCCGCATCTGCACCAGGAACGAGACCGAGAACCCGAGCGAGATCTTCATGCCCTTGTCGACGAGTGATTGAAAAAGCTCGGTCGCCGGCCGGTAGCAGTACTTGGCCACTTTGTCGAAGTACCGCCGGTCCATCTGGTCGTCGAAGATCAGCGCGTCCATCTTCTCGGGTGGCGTTCCCCGCGGGATGAGCAGCGCCGGCAGGCGGACCCGCCGGGGCTGGTGAGCGACCATGTAGATAACGAGCGAGTTTGGCATCCGGGTCTATCCTCTCATGGCGTTTTGAGCCCCTGCTTGAGGGCGACGAACTCCAGGCGCTGCAACAGGATATCGATCACACGCTGCCAGGTGTAGTCCCGCGCGGTCCGTTGCGCCGCGATCCGCAGGTTACGCGCGACCTCCGGGCGGCCGGCCAGGTTGGTCACATACGCCACGATCTCGGCCGCGTCCTCGGTCTCGATCACGATCGCGTTCTTGAAGGGCTGCGCGTATTCCTCACCGGTCGCCCCCACGAACGCGACCCCGCCGGAGGCCATCGCCTCAAGCCCAACGAGGCCGAACGGCTCGTGCCCGCTGTTGGCCAGGGTCGCAGTGGCCGAGGCGTAGAGCACGGGGAGTAAGTCGTCGGGCAGGAACGCCGTCACGTTCCAGATGTCGGCATCGGCATTCTCCTTGAGCGCGTTCGCCAGGCCGGCCACGTCCTCGATCCGGGTGGAGAGTGGCACGACGCGGAGGTCGCGTTGCCGGGCGAAGTCCAGCACCTCGCCGCCGAACGGCTCCAGCCCGCCGCGCATCAGCAGCCGGGTCCCGACGCCACGCTCCTTCAACTGGGCGACGGCGGCGATCGCCTGGTGCCAGCGTTTGTCGGGACTGAAGCGCCCGATCTTGAAGAGGAAGGCTGACGCGCCGACCGCGGCGCGGACCGCGCGCACCTGCGCCTGGCTGACCCGCGCGATCATCGAGCCTGGGATGCCGTTGGGCACGACGATCGGGTTGACACCCCAGCGCCACATGATGTGCTTCATGTAGCGGCTGACCGTCATCAAAGTCGCGACGTAGCCGAGCTGCCCCCAGTTGATGCGGCTGAATGAGAAGTGGTTATTGGCGTTCCATAAAAGCAGGCAGCGATTGCGTAGCCCCGCGAAGTAGAGCGCGTCGGAGATGAGCGACATGGCCTGCGCGATGTGCCACTCCTCGCCAAGTACCACGACCGTGTTGCCTCGTTCGATGGCGGGCCGGATGAAGTCCTTCACGAGCGCGTCGGGCAGGCTGCGGTTGAGGTCCGCCACCTTGTCGTCCTCACCGTCGTACACGCCCACCGGGTGGTAGCGGCTGATCCATTGGCTCCAGCGGTGCAGCCAGAGCCGTCCGTCGAGCGCGCTCTCATGCGCCGGCAGGGTGGGATCGCCGACGAAGAACAGGTGGGTCTCGAAGCCGCGCTCGGCCAGGGCGCGAGAGAGCTCCTTCACCCGGACGCCGAGGCCGCCCGCCTGCGAGTACACGTCCGGGCCCTCGAAGGAAAGAATGATGAAGGTCGTCTGCTCCGGCTCGAGCATCAGGACACCCGCTCCCGCACCAGCTGGCGGGCGAAGGCATGGACCTCCGCCGAGAGCGAGGCCAGCAGCGTCGTCTTCGATTCGAGGCGCACCGAGACATCATCCAGCGAGCCCCCGTCGTAGTCGGTCGCAACGCCGCCTGCTTCACGCAGGACAAGCAACGGGCCGGCCAGGTCGAAGGCCCGAACCGGGGCCGGCGTCGCCTGCAGCGCGACGCCGCCAGCCGACGTGTGGCAGAGGTTCAGCGCCGCCGAGCCGAGCTGCCGAACCTTCTCCGCCCTGCTAAAGATGGCGGCGGCCCGCTCCCGCGGTTCGACGCCGCTCGGGGCATCGAACGAGACCAGCGAGATCGAGCGGCCGTCGAAGGCGGGCGGGCTCGGTTGCAGCGCCTTCCCGTTGCGGAACGCGCCGCCGCCTTCGATCGCGTGGAACTCGTCGCCGGTCACCAGGTTCTGGACATAGCCGAGGCGCACGTCCCGGAATCGGTCACCGTCGGTGACGGCCAGCACGACCGCATAGTACGGCAGTCCCATCTTGGCGTTGACGCTCCCGTCCAGGGGGTCGGCCAGGACCAGCGTGGAGCCACCGAAGTCGCGTTCGCCGAGCTCTTCCGAGATCAAATGAAAACGCAAACCGCTGCGATAGGCTTGCTCCAGGTGGCGCACGACGATCCCTTCGGCGAGCTGGTCGAGATAGATGGTCTGGTCGCCGCCCGCGCCGAGACCGACCACTTCGCGACCTCGCGCCGCGCCCGACAGGGGCACAATCTCAGCGCGGATCTCCGCGGCAATGGCGCGGAAAATCGGAAGCCAGACTTGTGAAGTCACTCAGCGCGACGGCCGGCAAGCCGCTGCGTCGCTATCGTACCGGAACCCTCCCAAGCGGGGGGATGCTCCCCGATCGGATCCGGCCCTGGGTGAGCCTCCTGATCCTGGCCCTGGTCGTCAAGGCCGTGCTGGTGACCCTTACCCTGGTCGAATTCGGGGCTGCGCCCGATCCGCTGACCGCCCTCGGCCGCGCCTGGGACCGCTGGGACGCGCAGCATTACCTTTACCTTGCCACCCACGGTTACGCGGCGACGGGCGACGCGCGCAACCTGATCGCGTTCTTCCCCCTCTATCCGGCGCTGATCAGCGCCATCGCCGCGACCGGCCTCCCTGCCCGCACCGCCGCCCTGTTGATCAGCAATGTTGCCGGCGTGATCGCGGCCATCCTGCTTTATGAGGTCGCTCGCGAGGACCTGCGGGAAAACGCCGCCTTTCGGGCGGCGGCCTTCTTCGTCGTCTTTCCGACCGCGTATTTCCTGCTGGTCGGTTACACGGAAGCCCTCTTCTGCGCCCTCGCTTTCGGCGCAGTGCTCGCGGCGCGACGGCAGCGCTGGCTCTTTGCGGGGATGCTCGGAGGTCTCGCCGCGGCCGCGCGGCTGACCGGACTCGCGTTGTTGCCGTTCCTCGTGCTCGAGCTCTTGTACGCGCGGCACGCGCTGCACGCCATCTGGCAGGCGATCCTCGCGCCGGTGCTGATCGTGCTCGGCTTCGTGACTTACCTGGCGACCAACCTGGCCGTCCTCGGCGATGCGTTCGCCTTCATCACGGTCCAGCGCCAGCACTGGTCGCATTCCCTGTCCGCGCCCTGGGTCGGATTTGCCGACGCCGTCCGGGGCATCAGCTGGCGGGTGCCGTGGGAGAAGCTGACCGTCGGTGGCGGCGAGGCCGCCGGCGGGATCGCCGCCTATGCCACGACGACCCTCAGCTGGTTGCGGTTGCGACCGTCGGATGCCGCCTACGCCACGGTGCTGACCGTGATGATGACCTTTCTGCCTTTCTGGCTGAGCATCCCGCGCTATCTGTTGGGTATGTATCCGCTCTTTCTTCTCGTGGGACGGATCACCCAGCGCTGGATCTACCTGGCAATGGTCGCGGCATCCTTCATCGGCCTGCTGGTCTTCGGGCTCGCCTTCGGCCGCGGCTACTGGGCCTTCTAGC
>Ga0209526_10003180_pt1 | contig 11185 bp, 12 predicted proteins | sample JacPinW_OM2H0_M1_FD_188566 | JGI IMG/M metagenome (GOLD analysis project Ga0209526, IMG submission 188566) | Forest soil microbial communities from Algoma, Ontario, Canada - Jack Pine, Ontario site 1_JW_OM2H0_M1 (SPAdes) (version 2) | ecosystem: Environmental > Terrestrial > Soil > Boreal...
CGGCGTCTTGCCCCCGCTCCAGGTCACTTTTGAGATCACCGCGTTATTGCCCGAGCCGGTCGACTGCTCGACCCGTTTCCAGTCGGGGCTCGGCGCGAACGAATCGATCGAGAAACCGTTCGGGAGGTTAAGCACGATCTGCGTGGTGGTTGCGTTCGCCTTCTCGGTTGGAACCGCCAGGCTGTACAGCTGCAACTCCTTCGACAGCGACACGGCCGGACTGATCCGCGCATGCGCGGACGCGCCGGCCGCAGCGACCAGCGCGACCGCGGTGACCGCGACCAGGGCGAGGACAGTTCGCGATGTTCTCCGGTAAGCGTTCATCAGCTTCGAGCTCCTTTCCGCGAGAGGTGGGGATGACAGGACTTGGGCGGGCGTCAGGCCGCCCGAAGTGAACGTCGCCTTCTTGTGCAGACAGACAAGCGTCGCCAATCAACGTGCGACGTCACCAAGCGCCGCCGCCGGCGGCAGCTAGCTCACGAGAAGAGGAGGCGCCCGACCAGCCGGCGATCGTACATAAATAGGCGGCCACCGCTCACCTACCGAACGCACTCCGCTCGTGGCGGGGAAATGCGTTCGGTCGGCAGTCCTCGCCCACCGATCGCGCGGTGGAAAGGCGGGAATTCGCAGCAGGTCGCGTCTCATCCGGTGTCGGAACGGCCAGGATCATGTCCGGCTCCACTCGGGCATCTGCTGCGCTCAATTGATTGATTCAGATCATCGTGCTGGCCGCCACGTCGATCCGCCAACGGAGATTGCCCTCAAGAAGATACAGCGCGGCACTTGTGCAGTGCCAACAATACCTCAAATGACAACCACCAGCGAATGTCGGCCTCGGTGGTTGCGCCCTGTGATTTGAATCTATCCTGGCCTCGAAGGAATGTGAAAATGGCGGAGTTGGACGATATTCGGGCCATCGTCGAGGTCATCAATTCAGGCGGTTATGCTCGTGCAGCTCGCAGACTTGATATTGCCAAGTCAATCATCAGTCGTCGAATCGCACGCCTTGAGGCCGATCTGGGCACGCGACTTTTGAATCGCACGACGCGGGGCGTTACGCCGACAGAGGCCGGTCTCGAGTTCAAGATCAGAGGCGAATTCATTCTGAGCGAGCTTGCCGAAGCACGCGACTCCGTCACTAGCCAGCAAGGTCAGATCGTTGGCCGATTACGCCTGTCGCTGCCGCTGTCTTTTGGACTGCGCTATATTGCTCCCGTACTGGCTGAGTGGTCGACGGCCAATCCCCGGCTGGAGATCGATGCGGCGTTCAACGACCGCCTGGTCGACCTTCTCGGTGAACGCTGGGACGCTGCCATTCGCATCGGCATTCTCAAGGACTCCACCCTCGTCTCCCGCAAGATTACATCAGTCCGCTTCGTGGCGGTGGCCAGTTCGGGATATATCGCCCGATACAAAGAGCCTCGTACGCCGCAAGATCTCCTCAACCACAATTGTCTGATTTACTCAGGACCGCATGAACGATCGCCATGGAATTTCTACGCTGGGCGACGGCGTATCCCGGTGATACCCGCTGGCCGATTCCGCGCCGATAGCGGGGAAGCACTGTTGCAGGCCGCGGAAGCTGGTTTAGGCGTGACAGTGCTGCCAACCTTTCTGGCCGCCGGAAGCATCAAAGCGGGCCGTCTTCTCCCCGTTCTGAAGGATTACTCCCTACCGGATAAGGGACTCTTCGTCGTTCGCCCGCCGGGCGTGTATGTGCCGGCGAAGGTACGAGGCTTGATAGATATCATGCTTGAACGGTTTTCCGGCGAGCCAGTCTGGGATCGCACCTAAGACAACGTTTTCTGATCATTTTGCCGACCGGATACGCGGTCACTTGTTGAGTCCGGGTGGTGTTCCAGTTATGCGAACACCGTATTCGATCCGCTGATAATTCTTCGCTGCCGCACGATCCCCTACCTTCATAAGCAACGGCAGGCCTCTACGGGCCCCGCCGTCAGACGGCTGCGCGTGTCGATGCGGCCGTCGCAAGAAGCGAAGAGGGTAGTCCCGAACCAATGTCCACTCGAAAGCCTGCTGAGCCGCCTCAGACGCGACGCTTCATCAGCCCTGCCGACCAGCGCGACCGGCGGTATGGCAAGCGCCCATCCTGACAAAACCGTCGCTCTCCCGAAAGGTCTTCCCCGACATGACGAAAGTTCTCGTTCTTTATTATTCGGCCTACGGCCATATCGAACAGATGGCTGGTGCCGTGGCCGACGGCGCGCGCGACGCCGGCGCGGCGGTGGCAGTCAAGCGCGTTCCCGAACTTGTCCCAGACGAGGTGGCCCGAAACAACCACTTCAAGCTTGATCAGGCAGCGTCTATCGCGATGCCCGAGGAACTCGCCGACTACGACGCCATCATTATCGGTGCGCCGACGCGCTTCGGCGGCATGGCCTCGCAAATGAAGAACTTCCTCGATCAGACAGGAAGCCTTTGGTATGCTGGCAAACTCGTCGGCAAGGTCGGCTCGATCTTCACGTCCAGTGCGACCCAGCACGGGGGACAGGAAGCAACGATCCTCGGCGCCCTTCCGATTTTGCTCCATCACGGCATGGTCGTGGCTGGGCTGCCCTATGCAGCCAAGGGTCTGATGCGCATGGACGATATCTCCGGCGGCAGCCCTTACGGCGCGACAACGCTCTCTGCACCTGACAATGCGCGCCAGCCGAGCACGAACGAACTGGAACTCGCCCGCTTCCAGGGCCGTCACGTCGCTGAGATCGCAATTCGGCAGCGCGTCCCGCTCGAAACGGCGGCCGCAATCAAGTGATGCAGTTTGAATAACACATTCTTCCACGCCTCAAACCAAAGATGACAACGATGAAACACCTCTCAAAGTCACTATTCGCGACAGCGCTTCTGGCTACCGTGGCCATGCCGGCTTCGGCTTTCGCCGCCGATTCTTTCGCGGTTGATCCGATGCACACGCAGACGATTTTCACGATCAACCATCTCGGTTATTCCACGATCACCGGCAACTTCCACGATATCAAGGGCCAACTTCTGCTCGACGACAAGGCGCCGGCCAATAGCAGCGTCACCGTGACGATCGGCACCGCCAGCGTCGATACAGGACTTGCTGCGCGCGACAAGGACCTGCAATCGGCGGGCTTTTTCAATGTCGAAAAGTTTCCGACGATGACCTTCAAAAGCACCGAGGTGAAGACGACGGGAGCCAAGTCGGCCGATGTCATGGGCAACCTCACGATGCTCGGCGTGACGAAGCCCGTCACGCTCAAGGTGACGTTCAACCGCATGGCGCCCGACCAGATGCGCAATAACGCCGTGGTTGCGGGATTCACCGGCACGGCGACGATCAAGCGATCCGACTTCGGCATGAAGACCTATCTGCCTTACATCGGCGACGATGTGCATCTCGCCATCAATTTCGAGGGCATCAAGCAATAATGACGCCCACGCTGTAGGGCGTTGGATTTCACCATGGCTTTCCGCAGTACCCGCGAAGATTGGGGCACCGTCGCCAAAACCCTGCATTGGGCGATGGCTATCGGTGTCCTCACAATGCTGGCCTGCGGGGTCGCCATGGTGTGGTTCCTCGATGGCTCCCTGCGCTTGAAGTTCTCGGTTTACCAATTTCATAAGTCGCTTGGCTTCGTCCTGCTATGTCTCGCGGCAGTGCGGTTAAGCTGGCGGCTGGTCTCGGTCGAGAAGCCTATCTTGCCGCCGGGCCTTAAGCCTCATGAACATTGGCTGGCCGCCGCTGTGCATACCGGTCTCTATGTCTGTCTTTGCGCATTACCCCTGGTCGGATGGGGCGCGGCTTCTGCCTCGCCCTTGAACATACCGACAACGGTATTCGGCCTTTTCACGCTGCCCCGGCTCGTCGGCCCGAACGCTGCGGTCGAACATATCCTCATTGAAGCCCACACGTTCCTCGCTTGGTCGCTCACTGGATTGTTTGTCCTGCATGTTGGAGGTGCGCTTTGGCATCATGTCGTTCGCAGGGACGACGCCTTGCGCCGGATGCTCCCGGGTAAACCCCCTGGTTCGCGTGCGAGGCCCGTTTTCGATCGACTGGACTCCTGAATGCCTCGACATCACCTTGTGACTATAATCGCCTTCGCAGTATTCGGTTTGGCCGCCGGCGTGTCGTCTGCAGGCGCTGCGACATGGCGAATTGTTCCTTCATCAAGCTCGATCCGGTTTTCCTCAACACAGATGGGAGAACCTCTCAAAGGCGAGTTTCAACGCTTTGATGGCAAGATCGAATTTGACCCAGGGGCATCGCCTCAAGGCAAGGTCCGAATCGAAATCGATATTGCAAGTATCAAGACCGGTACTGCCGATCGAGACACGCAAGCGCTTGGCAACGATTGGTTCGCGGCCCGCAAAAGTCCGACGGCCATGTTCTCGGCACAGCAGTTCAGGCGAACCGGCACCGATAGTTATGAGGCGATGGGCGTGCTGGAAATCAAGGATACTTCCATTCCGGTAACACTGCCGTTCACGCTGCGCATCGATAGCAGCGGCCTGGCGGAGATGCACGCGCAGCTGTCATTGAACCGTCTCGCTTTCGGGCTTGGGGCGGGTTCGATTTCTGATCCGAGCGTTGTTGCCCATGATGTTGCTGTTGACATCATGCTGCACGCCCAGCGCGCGGATTGAAGGAGAGCCGTTATGGGTGGTCTGTTGGTGGACGGCGAGTGGCATGAACGCTGGTACGACACTGAGGCGTCAAAGGGGCGCTTCGTTCGCAAGGAAAGCCAGTTTCGCAATTGGATCACGAAGGATGGATCACCGGGGCGAAGCGGCGCAGGAGGCTTCAAGGCCGAGCACGGTCGCTATCATCTATATGTATCCCTGGGATGCCCATGGGCGCACCGCACGCTTATCTATCGATCCATCAAGGCCCTTGGCGGCATGATATCGCTCTCCGTCACTCACTGGCTCTTTGGGCCAGAAGGCTGGACGTTCGAGGACGCGCCAGGCGTGATACCCGACACTGTCAACGGAGCGGCACGACTTTACGAGATCTACCAAAGGGCGGCGCCCAACTACACCGGCAATGTTACCGTTCCGCTGCTTTGGGACAAAGCGACGTCTACCATTGTCTCGAATGAATCGTCCGAAATCATTCGGATGTTTAATTCCGCCTTCGATGACGTCGGAGCTCGGGAAGGTGACTATTACCCGCTGCACTTGCGTAACCAGATCGATAAATACAATGACGAGATCTACCAGCACGTAAATAACGGCGTTTACCGCGCCGGCTTTGCAACCACGCAAGAGGCTTACGAAGAAGCCGTCACTCCCTTGTTTCAGACGCTTGATCGGCTTGAGCAAGCGCTCGCAAAGCAGCGCTATCTTTGCGGCGACGTGATCACGGAAGCGGACTGGCGTCTTGTGACGACATTGTTCCGGTTCGACCTCGCCTACGTGGGACAGTTCAAGTGCAATCTGCGGCAACTGGTCGAGTACCCCAATCTGTGGGCCTATACTCGCGAATTTTACCAGCTGCCTGATGTGCGCAACACGATCAACTTCCAGCACATTCGGAATTGCTACTACCAGAGCATGAAGAAGATCAACCCAAGCGGCATCGTCCCAATTGGCCCAATGCCCGACTTCGATCTTTCTCATGGCCGCGATCGGCCCGGCTTTACCACGTCCGGCGCGATAGCAGAGCAGGCAGGGGTGCTCCGATGATTGGTTTAAAACGGCAGCCAGTGCTCTCTATCCCACATGGTGGCGGACCATGTTTTTTTCTGGAAGATCGTTCGCAGGTTTGGACCGGCATGGCGGCGTTCCTGCGGTCAATTCCGCAGAGGCTTCCTTCTGTCCCCAAAGCGATCCTGATGGTGTGCGGACATTGGGAAACAACCGGCTTTGTTCTCACCGGAGCCGAGAGGCCAGGGTTGATTTATGACTACGGTGGGTTTCCTGCCCATACTTATTCGATCAGGTACGACGCACCCGGTGCCCCTGAGCTTGCTCAGGCGGCCTCTCACCTGCTGCAAGCAGCCCATCTTCCATCGACGGTCGACAGCGAGCGGGGATGGGACCATGGCGTTTTCATACCCCTGAAAGTCGCCTATCCGGACGCAACCATTCCGGTGGTCGAGCTATCCCTGGACCATCGGATGGACCCTTCACAGCATATCGCTGCGGGGCAGGCTCTTGCGACGCTACGCGATCAGGGTGTGCTGATCATCGGATCGGGAATGAGCTTTCACAACCTCAGTGCCTTTGGGAATCCCGGTGCGAAGGCAGCTTCCGAACAATTCGATAGCTGGTTGACAGCCGTAGCCGAAATGAGCGGTGAGGTGAGGGCGCTGTACCTCCGGAATTGGTCAAGCGCTCCATCCGCTCGACTCTGCCACCCGCGAGAGGAGCACCTGATTCCGCTTCTCGTCGCGGCCGGAGCCGCGACCGGACGGGGAGAGCGCATCTACAGCGAGCACATCATGAACGTTGCGGTCTCTGGGTATCGCTTCGATTAAAGGCGGCGCGAATAATCTTCGTGTCTTCCAGATTACCCGCTCGATGATCTCAGATTGGAATGACACAGTCGCGAAAGCCCCTATGCCAAGCTTCCTGCAGAATACAGCCATTTTCTATTCGGGGGCATCGAATCCGCGGTGACCTGCGCGGTTGCGACCGGGATTGCGATCGCTCCACGATGGCAGGAAGTTCCATTATTCACTTATTGGCTGAAATCTAGGCTCATCGCCTGGCTCGTCATCCTGCCTATAGTGCTAGTTGCAGCGCCGGGAATTCGACGATTCACGGCACTCCTCACGGAGATAGGCAATTCACAAGCTGCGCGCCGATGGCCTGAGCGATCACGGTGCAGCATTTGGACGGGGTGTCGCGAACGGGACCTTTCAGAGTAGTGATCACCGCAGCCCTATTCGGATTGCTGTCTACGAGCCTCGTTTCGATCGGTTTGGTGAAGGCAGCGCATAACTTCCCGCACTGGGCGGCGGTTACCAGCCCGCATGTCGCCGATCGATTCCCAACCCTGCGCTCGGACCATCTGGCGCTCGAACTACCCGGACGCCGAGTCCGCTATGGCGGACGTGACCGCCGGCGCGGATGCGCTGGCCAACGTTCCGCGCAACCATCGTTTCCTCGTTATCATTGTTCGGGACGCAACTCGCGCGGGGATGACGGAAGCCGTCGACCGCCTGAAGGCGGCGGCGCGGCCCGGGTCGGTCGTGCTCATCTATTTTGGTGGCTTCGCAGTGCAGTCGCAAGGCCAGAACTACATGATCCCCGTTGACGCGAAGATCTGGCAGGAGCGCGACGTCCGCCGCGATGGCGAGAAAATCGAGAGAACGCTGTCCGATCTCCCCAAAATGGTTTCGTCGGCAGGAAATCGTCAGGAGGAAGCCTGCCCGCGCGGCGGCAAGCCAGTTCACGGTCCGAAGCAGCCTTCTTAGCCATCGGTTGGCGGCGGCATCCGGATCGGTGAGCCCAAAAGCATTGACTGAACCGGTGAACAACGAATAGGGTTTGGTACTTTGTAGGGACTTAGGTACAAATGCGCGCGCCATTCAACGCCTCGATCCCGATCTATCACCAGATCGCGCAACTGCTGCTGGCCCGCGCGCGGGCTGGTGATTTTCGAGACCACGGGCTGCCCACCGAGCATAGCTTGTGCGCCGAATTCGGGGTCAGTCGCACGACAATCCGCCAAGCTTTGGCAGGACTGAAAAGCCGCAACCTGCTCGAAAGCAGGCGAGGTGCGGGCACGCGGTTCGTTGGCGCTGTGACCGAGCGACACATGGCGGATGCCGTCGGCGACCCGTTGCACGCCGCACTCAACACCCAATTCCGCATTGTCTCGGTCGACTGCGTGCCGGCGCGAGAGGACGTCGCGGCCTTGTTTGCCATTCGCTCGAACAGTCCCGTATGCCGCATCCTCCGGGTCAATTCAGTCAAGACCGCGCCGGTTTCATTGGTTGTGTCGTATTTGCCGGCAGCGCTGGCGCCGGTACTGACGAAGGCCAATCTGCGCCGCCCGCTCCACGAGGTGATATGGAAGTTCTGCGGCCTCCGTCAGAAGCGCAGCCTCCACCGCATTCGTATCGCCCGCGCCGACCAGTTGGTGGCCGGGCTTCTAGGTGTGGCGCTGACCGACCCGGTGCTTCATGTGCAATCCAGCGTCTACCTCGATGACGACCGGCCCATCCGCTGGACCGACAACTACTTTCATGAGGAAAAATACGAGTATTTCGCGTCCTTCGACTGGAGCGACCCCTCCGCGCACGTCGCCGGCGAGGTGGGGACGCGCGCTTCATCGCCGAACAGGTCCAAACACGACATGCTAGAGGCACTGTAATGACGAGCTTTGCCAAGCTTTTCCCATTGCTGGTCGGGCTGGGTCTGCTGCCGATGTCGGCGCGAGCGCAGATATACCCCGACAAGCCGATCACCATCGTCCACGGTTTCGACGCCGGAGGTGGCGCGGACCTCTTCCTGCGAGTGGTGGCGCCCGAAGTGTCCAAGCTGATTGGCCAACAGATCGTGATCAGCTACCGCACCGGTGCGGGTGGCGACATCGCCATCGACTATGTCTCCCGCGCGGCACCCGACGGTTACACCTTGCTGCTGGCGACGCCCGGTGTCGTGACAAACCCCTTCATCCATGCGGGCGCGCACTTCGACGTGCTGCATGATTTTGCACCGGTCAGTCTCATTGGAACCGTGTCCAATGTTCTGGTGACCAGCCCCGATTTCAAGGTCAATTCCGTGGCGGAGCTGATCGCAAAGGCGAAAGCAGAACCGGGCGTCCTGAACTACGCGTCTTCCGGCGTCGGCACCTCGCTGCATCTCGACGGCGAGTTGTTCAAATATGATACCGGAATTGATATTGTGCATGTGCCGTACAAAGGAGGCATGCAGGCCCAGCAGGACGTGGTTGCCGGCCAGGACCAGCTGATGTTCAACGTGCTGCCCTCGGCTTTGCCGATGATCAAGGCAGGAATGCTGAGAGCGCTGGCCGTCACCGGCCCGTCGCGAGATGCAACCTTGCCCGATGTGCCGACGATGATGGAAGCCGGTGTCGCGAACTATACGGCGGTCACCTGGAACGGAATTCTGGCGCCGGCTGGCACGCCCAGGCCGATCATCGACAAGCTGAACGCCGCCTTCACCCAGGCCCTGAAGGATCCGGCTATGACCGCGAAACTGAGTGCCATGGGTCAAGGCGGTTCCTGGAGCTCGCCTGAGGAGTTCGCCAAATTCCTGCATGACGAGCAAGTCAAATGGGCCACAGTGATCAAGGCTGCTGGAATTGAGCCACGGTAGGAGCGTCAACATGACTGAGACACTTACTAAAGCAAAACGTATGCGCAACCTGTTGCGCGACGAGCGGACCGTGATCTCACCGGGCGTTTACGACGGCTACAGCATCCTCATAGTCGAGGCGATGGGCTTCAAGACCGCCGGCGTCTCGGGCTCGGCCTTGTCGAATTCGCTCATCGGCCAACCTGATATCGGAATCATGTCGTTGCGTGAGAATGTCGATGCCTGCCGCCATCTCGCCCGTAGCGTGTCCATTCCGCTGATGGCCGACGCCGACACCGGTTACGGCAATGCCGTTTCCGTCTACCATGTGGTGCAGTATTTCGAAGAAGCCGGCATCGTCGGCATCAACATTGAGGATCAGGTCTGGCCGAAACGCTGCGGCCACATGAACGGCAAGGAACTGATTTCGGCGAGGGAAATGGCGGCGAAGATCGAAGCTGCCGTCAAAGCCAGGAAAGATCCGGACTTCATCATCAACGCCCGAACAGACGCCATCGCCGTTGAGGGAATCGACGAAACGATCGAGCGGCTGAAGATCTATGCGGCTGCGGGAGCCGACATGATCTACCCCGACGCGGTGCGCGACGAGGATGACATCAAGCGCGTCGTCGAGGCGCTGCCGGACGTACCGTTGAACATCGGCATGGGCTTCGGCATCCGCTCCCGTCCCACCACCCCGCTGCTGTCGCCCAAGCGCATGAAGGAGCTTGGAATCGCCCGCGCGAGCATGCCGCGCATGATGTCCGCTGCGGCGCTGGCCGGCATGAAGGCGGCCTTGTCGCTGCTGAAGCACAGCATTGAGACCGGCGAGCTGGTCGATCGGCCGGACCTGCTGGTCAGCATGGAAGAGATCACCGCGCTGGTCGGCTACGAGCGCATTAACAAGCTGGAGCAGGAACTCACGACGGAGGAAGAGCTCCTGCGCAAGTACGGCAATAAACGCCGTGACTATGTCATCCATGATCACGCGGAGGTCGCGCCGTGATCCCTGGCCGGTACGGTCCTTTTCCCTATAGTCCTATAGGCAAACGCTCAAAACTGACCTGGCCGAACGGCGCACGCTTGGCGCTATGGGTGAACCCGAATATCGAATTCTTCGGTCTCGATGATGTCATGCCCGGCGTCGTCAACGAACGTGTGCCGCGAGAGCAAGCGCGCATCCCCAACGTCCGTAACTGGTCGCTGCGTGATTACGGCAATCGGGTCGGCGTATGGCGGCTCATTGAAACCCTTGCGCGACACGGCATCCGTGCGAGTGCGGCGCTGAACAGCGAGCTATGCGAACATCATCCGGAGATCATTGAAGAGACTGTAAAGCTTGGGTGGGAATTCATTGGCCACGGACAGACCAACGCCATCCGGTTGAACGAGATGTCACCGGAGCAGGAGGGCGAGGCCATCCGCGTCACGATCGACCGCATTGCCCAAGCCTCCGGCCAGCCGGTACGCGGCTGGCTCGGGCCCGGTCTCGCAGAGACCTGGCACACCTTGGATCATCTCGCCGCTGCCGATATCAGGTACGTCTGCGACTGGGTCAACGACGATCAGCCCTACCCACTCCGGGTAGGATCGCCGCCGATGATCTCGTTGCCCTATTCGGTGCAGACCAACGATGTGCCGGCTTACTTCGATATGAAAGTTTCGGTTCCTGAGTTCGAGATGATGCTCCGCCGGCAGTTCGATACGCTCTACCGCGAAAGCGAGGCCTCCGGCCGTGTGATGGCGATCGCCGTGCATCCGTTCGTCACGGGCCAGCCGCACCGTATCGGCGCTCTCGACTCGGCTTTGGCCTATATCTGTTCGCATCCCGATGTCTGGCTCGCCACCGGCTGGGAGATCGTTCAACACTACATCTCGCAGATGCCAGACTATGCAGGGTCCGGAACGGTCTGACACAGGATCGTAT
>Ga0209526_10003181_pt1 | contig 11184 bp, 9 predicted proteins | sample JacPinW_OM2H0_M1_FD_188566 | JGI IMG/M metagenome (GOLD analysis project Ga0209526, IMG submission 188566) | Forest soil microbial communities from Algoma, Ontario, Canada - Jack Pine, Ontario site 1_JW_OM2H0_M1 (SPAdes) (version 2) | ecosystem: Environmental > Terrestrial > Soil > Boreal...
CCGAAAGCCGCTGGCTTACCTGCTCCACCAGCACTTCCGGCGCGGAAGCCCCAGCGGTAAGTCCCACGCGGGCCACGCCCTCCAGCCAACTAACATCAATATCTGCGGCAGAATCGATCAGTTGCGCCCGGACTCCACTTCGCTGCGCTACTTCCACAAGGCGGTTCGAATTGGAACTGTTCGGCGAGCCAACTACCAGAATCAGGTCCACATCTTTAGCAACTTGTTCCACGGCTTGTTGCCGATTTTGCGTCGCATAGCAGATGTCATCGCTGGCCGGCCCTTTAATGGCCGGGAACTTTTGGCGCAGACGGGCCACAATTTCCTGCGTGTCATAAAGGCTTAAGGTCGTCTGGGTTAGAAAAGACAGCTTATCCGGGTCGTTTACTTCCAACTGGTCGACGGCCGCAACCGAATCCACCACAATGGTGCGGTCGGGAGCTTCGCCCGAGGTGCCGACGATTTCCTGGTGGTCACGATGGCCGATCAAAATGATGGTGCGCTTCTCGCGCGCGAACTTCAGGGCCTCGAGGTGAACCTTGGTGACTAGCGGGCAAGTGGCATCAATTACCTTGAGCGATCTGGCCTTAGCTTCCTGCCGAACCGTAGGCGGTACGCCGTGCGCGCTAAAGACCAACACCGCGCCATGGGGCACGTCATCAATGGACTCCACAAAAATGGCTCCGCGGCGGCGCAACTGCTCTACCACGTAGGTGTTATGGACAATTTCATGGTGCACGTAGACTGGGGCGCCGTAAGCTTCCAGCGCCAGCTCCACAATGTCCACGGCGCGCACCACGCCGGCGCAAAATCCTCTGGGCCTGACTCTGAGTAGTACTTTTCCGTTGGTAGCGGTATCCATCGCCATCCTAGCTCTAGAATTCGAAGACTCTATCATACCTTACCACCTGTCTAACCTGCACCGGTTTCAAGATCTCGCCACCTGAGCTGCCATTTTGTTGCCGGCGTCTAATTGGGCATGATTCGGTACCTCGGCGGCAACTCCTCGCAACTATTGCGTCTCTATAGGGTTAAAAGCCGTGGATTGGTTTCGCACCTGGAGGATTTAGAAATGTGGCATGCGACCTTAAGTAAAGCACGAACTTCGCCGCTGTTGCTGGGTGCTCTAGTCGCCTCGGGCTTGGCGTTTGCAGGCTGCGACGAGCATGTTGATGTGGTGCGCGATCATAGCGTGCGCATCCCTAAACATGCCACCTGGGCCTGGCGACCGGACGACGCAGACAAAGCAGAAAAAAAGGATAAAGACAACGCAGCATCCCGCGACGTTATATCACGTGACGTGATCTCTGAAGATGGCCGCTCCGAAACCGTTTCGCGCGACCCCCGCTCAGATAACGAAACTCTACGGTTGGCGATCCGCACCGATATAGAGCAGGAGATGCGGTCAAAGGGTTTCAAGCAGATTGACGATCCCCGGGCTGCCGAATTTGTTGCGGACTATCACTTTGCCATTCGGCGCCACACGGCTGCTGAAGGAGGCTATCGCGAGGGAGGTTATCGCGGCGGATATCCCGCTTTTGTGTGCGGCCCGTTTGGTTGCTGGGCGTCTTATACGTGGGGGTATTGGGGCGGGCCCGGATATGGCTACCGGAATCCTAACTATCGCGAAGGCACTATCGTGTTTGATTTCCTGAAAGAGAGTACGAATAAAGTGGCCTTCCGCGCTGTGGGACGGAAGGAGATGAACCACGAATCATTTTCGACCGACCATATTCGCGAAGCGGTGCATCGCTTGTTGCGTGATTTAAGACCAGGCAAAGATTAACGGGCGATAACTTTCCGGTCGGTTTTCCGCGAGTCAAACAGGTCTGAAAAAGCTGGACGGCGACTAAGCCGTCCAGCTTTTATTTTGATATCCACTTCTGCATCCCGCTTGCTCTGATATGGTGTGTTTCCATGCATGAAGCTTCAGAGACTCGCATCGCAGGAAAGCCGCGGTTCTCCCTTTTGGTGCCGACAATTATCGCTGCTGGTTATTTTCTCACTCACACGGCAACGGCAGCGCGCTATGGGTATTTTCGTGACGCGCTTTATTACCTGGCCTGCTCGGAGCATCTGGCCTGGGGGTATGTCGATCAGCCGCCGCTGATCGTTTTCATCGCGTGGATTGCTCGTCACACTTTAGGAGTTTCGCTCCCTGCCCTGCTGTTGTGGCCGGCTTTGGCGGGGGCCGCTCGCATCATTTTGACGGCAGCGTTCGCGCGTGAGCTTGGAGCGAACAAATTTGGCACCGCACTCGCCGCGGCGCTGGCTGCCACGCCTGCCGTTTGGTATGTGAGCGATCACCAGTTCGCCATGAACGCTTTCGAGCCTCTCTTCTGGACTGGCTGCGCGTTCGCCGTGGCGCGCATGATCCGCACAAACAATCCTAAGTGGTGGATGGCCTTTGGCGCCATCGCTGGCCTGGGCCTTGAAAATAAGTATTCGATCGTGGCGTTTGCTTTTTCTCTCCTGGTTGGCCTGCTACTAATGCCCCAGCGAAGAATCCTATTTTCTCCGTGGATCCTCGCCGGGGGCTTCATGGCCTTATTGTTATTTCTCCCGAACCTGCTGTGGAATATTCAACATCATTGGCCGTTTCTGGAGCTGATGAGGAACATTCGGGCGTCCGGTCGCGATGTGGTACTTTCGCCGGCGGCCTTTCTGGCGCAACAAATTCTCATCCTCACTCCGGCTACGCTTCCCTTCTGGCTGGGAGGGTTGTGGTTTTATTTTTCTAGCGCCGGTAAACGATTTAGCGTCTTTGGCTGGACGTTTATTTTTACCCTGGGGGGTTTTCTGCTGGCGCACGGAAAGAATTATTATTCCGCGCCTGTCTACCCTTTGGTTCTTGCCGCCGGTGCCGTTGCCGCGGAAAAATTCTTAAGCAAAAAACATTTCGAAGAGCGTCCGCATATGCGGACCGCCATGGAAGTGGCGATGTTCGGCTGGCTCGCTGTCGGAATACTTCTTTTGTTGCCTGTCGTGCTTCCCGTTTTACCCATCGACGCATATCTGTGCTATCAGGCGCATCTGCCATTCGTTGTTCCAAAATCCGAGCACAACCAAGACGCGGCAATCTTGCCACAGCATTACGCCGATGAGTTTGGCTGGGAAGAGATGGTGAGCCGCGTGGCTGGCGTCTATCATTCGCTCTCACCTGAGGAACAATCCAGAACGGCGATTTTCGCCAACAACTATGGCGAAGCTAGCGCCGTGGACTTTTTCGGCAGCAGGTACGGTTTGCCGAAAGCGATATGCACGCACCAAAATTATTTCTTATGGGGGCCACGCAACTATACCGGCGAAATCGTTATCCGCATGGGAATCAAACCTGAAGATGCGCGCGATTCCTACGAGAGCGTCCGGGTAGCTGCCACGCTGGACAACCCGTACGCTATGCCCTTCGAGAAAAACCCGATTTTGCTTTGCCGGGGCCGCAAGAAGAATCTTCAAACGGATTGGCCTGACATCAAAAATTGGGATTAAGCCCAGACCTATTGAAGTACAAAGCCGCCCTTGCATGCGCTCTCGGCCCCTTCTATCCTCCTTCCCTATGACTCTCCAGGGACAGAGTGCATTGATCACCGGCTCAGGCCGCGGTATCGGGCGCGCCATTGCGCTGCTCTTCGCTAAAGAAGGCGCCTCGGTTTTTCTGTGCGCACGCTCCCATGATCAAATGGCTTCTACTGCGGCAGAGATTTCGAATGCCGGCGGTCAAGTCGCGTTCAAAACCGCAAACGTTGCCATCGAAGACGACTGCCGCCGGATCGTCGACGCGGCACGTGAAAAATTTGGTCCGGTAACTATTCTCGTTAATAATGCCGGTCATTACGGGCCGGTTGTTCCCGTTGAAGAATATCCACTCGCCGATTTCGATGAGGTAATCGCGGTGCATCTGCGCGCCGCTTTTCTCTTGTCGCAACTGGTATTGCCAGAAATGTATGAGCATGCGCACGGAGTTATTCTCAACATTTCCAGTTTGTCAGCTAAATCTGCTTTTCCGTGGGGTTCTGCCTACGCTGCAGCCAAGGCTGGCATGCTGGGCTTGACGCGCGTGACAGCGGCAGAAGGCGCGCGCAAAGGAGTACGCGCGAACGCTATTTGTCCTGGCCCGGTTACCGAAACGGTGATGTCCCAGGAACTCGGGGCTACGCTGGCCAAAAAAACTGCGTTGAGTTCAGAAGAACAACTTGCCGGTTTTTTACAATCCATTTTGCAGGGCCGCGGACAAACCGCCGATGAAATCGCGCAAGCTGCGCTGTTTCTGTGCTCCAACGCTTCCAGTGCCATGACGGGCCAGTCTATCAACGTAGATGGCGGCGCGGCCTTCTTCTGATGCCCCGTATCTAGCGAAAATAGGGGCTTAGCGCTCGATCCATGCTTAGTGCAACTCGCGCTTATAAACTACGCCGCCCTTCATCACGAATTTCACGCGCGACAATTCTGAAATATCCTTCAAGGGATCGCCGCTCACGGCAACAATATCGGCCCATTTGCCGGGCTCAACGGTTCCCACCTTATCTTTCCAGCCCAACAGCTCACTAGCCATCGAAGTAGCTGAGCGGATGGCCTGCATGGGGGTCATCCCGTACTGCACGTAATATTCAAACTCCTTGGACTGATTTAATTCTTTCCAATCGAATCCGCCGGCATCCGTTCCAAAAACAATCTTCACGTTTTTCTTCAACGCTTTTTGAAAGGCGACGCGCTCCAGATCTACCATCCTGGTCCAGTTTCCGCCGCGTCCAGGGGCCACGTAGGCGCCCACGGTTATGGTGGGCACCCAGTAGACGCCTTTCCTGGCCATCTCATCCAGCAAAGCATCGGTAAGTCCGTCACCGTGCTCGATGGTATCGACGCCGGCGCGTAACGCTGCAGCAATTCCGTCTGAACCAATCGCGTGGGCTGCGACTCGTTTCCCCAGCCGATGCGTTTCGTCCACGATCGCTTTTGCTTCTTCGTCAGTGAAATTCACCATGCTGTGCAGCACGCCGTCAGCTTCAAAATGATATTTGCGATCCGAATAATATTTGATCCAATCGGCGCCATACATTGCCTGCTCGCGTACGGCTTTGCGCGCACCATCGACGCCGTCGACATATTGCACGCCCGTGGGCACCTTCAGCTCCCACGAATATCCCAACAGCGGATACATCCCCGTGGGAGTCATGGCTCGGGTGGCCACTTGCATGCGCGGCCCGGGTACTTCGCCATTAGCGATGGCGGTCTTCACGTCCACGTCGGCATACATCGCGCCTTCTGTTTCCAGATCGCGAATGGTAGTAAATCCGTGCTCCAGAGATATGCGTGCGTTGCGCGCGCCTAATATCGAGCGATAAGGAATGGATTGCTTCAACAACTGCACGTCGTAGTCTTCGTTGGTTATATCGCCGTTCAAAAGTACATGGGTGTGCGTGTCCATAAATCCGGGCATCAGCGTGTATTGCGAAAGGTCCAGCACTTCGACGCCGGCAGGTGGTTGGCCGCCGGATGAAACCGACGAAATGGTGTCGCCTTCGATCACGATGAGAGCGTTGTCGATAACTTTGTCGTTCCGGCCATCGATCAAATGGCCGGCGCGCACGGCAATCTTTTTCACCGGGGCCGGCGCCTTTTCCTGGGCATATGCGGCAGAAATAATAGAACCCATGGCCATGAGTGCAACGATGGTCATCAGCTGAAAACATCTACGCATCAAGTTCCCTCCGTAAAAGTGCAGAGCCTATCATTAAACAGGCTGCGGCGGCTGCTTATCAGTCCCTTGGCGAAATTACCTTCAGCCGCATCTAATTCAATTGAAAAACTGGGGCGGTTCGGGGAGTCGCAGAGATCGTATGTTGCCCAGGCAGAGGCTTGCGGTCGCATACACTACGGCAATAGAGTTATGCTTGCCGCCCCCACCTTGACCGGGATCAATTCGCAGTAGTTGGAGGAAACATGGAATTGACCAAACCCAAGAACGAAGAGAGCCGCGTCGCCGCTCTTGAGAAATATGCCATCCTCGATACGGACCCGGAATTAGCGTTCGACGATCTCACACTGCTGGCATCCTTCGTTTGCAAAACCCCAATTGCATTAATCTCGCTGATCGATGGCGAGCGCCAGTGGTTCAAATCACGCGTGGGAATTTCTGTGGCGGAAACATCTCGCGACGTCGCACTTTGCTCGACTGCTATTTTGCAAAGGGATGTTTTTGTCGTGCCGGATGCATTGGCCGATGAACGATTTAAAGACAATCCGTTGGTGGTGTCGGAGCCACGCATACGCTTCTATGCCGGCGCACCTTTGGTTACCGAGGATGGCTTCGCGCTGGGAACGTTGTGCGTGATCGATCAGAAACCGCGCGAACTTGCTTCTGACGAGAAGGAGGCGCTGAAGGCGTTGAGCCGCCTGGTTCTGGCGCAGCTGGAGTTCCGGCGAAACTTGATGCTCTTGAAGGAAGCGCTCAACGACCGCACCAAAGACGAGCACGAGCGGCAGGCGGAGTGCCAGAAATTGCAAGCTACGCTGATGCGCGTGCTGCAATTACGTAGCTGAGCGTTTCAAGCGGGTTCAAACCAGAATCGGTCTAGACTCAGATTTTTCAGGCGACGGCCACGGTGGAGCTCTGTTCTGTTTTCCGCGCTACTTGCCATAGGTCCACGTAGGGGCGCAGGTCCTGCATCATTTTTCTAAACTGAACCAGATCCAATGATTGCGCGCCGTCGCTGATGGCCTTTTCCGGAGCGGGATGAACTTCCACGATTAGGCCGTCCGCGCCGATAGCTACCGCGGCGCGAGATAAGGCGGGCACCAGGCTGCGTTTTCCGGTGGCGTGACTGGGATCGAGAATCACCGGCAAATGGGTCAGTTCGTTCAATACCGGGATAGCGGCAATGTCGCAGGTGTTGCGTGTGGCGGTCTCAAAGGTGCGGATACCGCGTTCGCATAGAATTACATCAGAGTTGCCGTGCGCGACGATGTATTCGGCGGACATTAGGAGTTCCTTGATGGTGCTGCTTAGGCCACGCTTCAGGAGCACCGGGCGGCGGCATTTGCCGAGAGCCTTCAGCAGAATGAAATTTTGCATGTTACGCGCGCCTACCTGCATCACGTCGGCATACTGGGCGATCAAATCAACATCGCGATCGCTCATCACTTCAGTGATGATGGCTAGACCGGTTTCCTTGCGGGCTTTTTGTAAAAGCTTCAGACCTTCTTCTTCCATGCCTTGAAAGTCATAGGGGGATGTTCGTGGCTTGAAGGCTCCGCCGCGCAGCATTTTGGCGCCGGCTTTGGCGACACCCTCCGCGGCCTGCATGATTTGTTTTTCGGACTCCACGGAACAAGGTCCGGCGGCGACTAGAAATTCATCGCCGCCAATTTCGAGGCCGTTAATTTTAATGCGCGTCTTGCCGGTGCGAAATTCTTTACTGACAAATTTATAAGGAGCCGAAATGGGTACTACTTTTTCGACTTGCGGCATGGCTTCGACGGATTCCAGGCATGCGGTAACGTCGCCAATGCCGACGACACCGATCACTACGCGTTCCTCGCCCTCGATGGAATGCACTTTGTAGCCGAAATGCTCGACTTGTTTGCGGACTTCGGCGATCTCTTCAGGAGTGGAATGACGTCTCATGGAGATAATCATCGGGATTTCCTTTCGCTCTGGGTATTACCCTGGGGCCACCGCTAAAAATAAAAAACCCACTCTTGCGAGTGGGCCAAATCTCTTTGTGAGTGCTTGCTAGAGAAAACGCCCCTCGCTCCTAGTTGGGTGGCTTGCTAAATCGAAACCAATAATAGTGGTTCATGGCGTGGCGCCAGTGTATTTGGTCTGCCATCGAAAAACAACGATTTCTTGTTACGAGCGGCGGGCAGGCCGAGGGACGGAAAGATGTTTCCTCTCAGCGCACGTTAGTGCCTCAAGCGCGGAAGCGGTAACGACGGGTCGCCCTATACTGGAAGCTCTCGCATATGCTAATCACCGAGATTCCGCCTCAAGTAACTTCAGCGGCGCAACTGCGCATGTCGGACTTGATCTCTGCGCTCTCCTACGCACTGGATTTGACGGAAGGGCAGCCAATGGGCCATGCGGTCAAGTGCTGCCTATTGAGTATGCGCTTGGCGGACATCCTGAATCTTTCTGTGCAGCAAAAGTCCGACCTTTACTATGCAACGCTGTTGAAGGACGCGGGGTGTAGCAGCAACGCGGCGCGCATGTACGAGATTCTGGGAGGGGACGAGCGCAAAGCCAAGCAGGAGGTCAAATCGACCGACTGGACGAAGGTGAGCTTCGAAGGGCTGGAATATTTGTTGCGCAATGTGATGCCCGGGCGGTCGCGGCTGGAGCGGGTGTTCGCCATTGCCAGCGTGGCCACGAACAGGGATGCGCAAACACGTGAACTGATCAATATGCGCTGCGATCGCGGAGCGCAAATCGCGAAGAAAATTGGATTCTCCGACTCCACGACGGCCGCAATTTACAGCCTGGATGAACACTGGAATGGTAAAGGATTCCCCGCCGGCCGCAAGGCGCTGGACATTCCGCTATTCTCCCGGATCATGAATTTGTGCCAAACGCTCGAGGTATTCGTCACCTTGAACGGCGTTTCCGACGGTTTCCAGGTGCTTCGCGATAGAAGCGGCTCATGGTTTGACCCGGAATTGGTGCGAGCGGTGACCGAGCTAGAAGAAGATACCGAGCTGTGGAAGCTCATCGAACAGGATCGCGTACGCGAAACGGTAATGGAGATGGAGCCAGTCAGCGTTTCGCTTTACGCTGATGAGCCCAAGCTCGACAATGTTTGCGAAGCTTTTGCGAACGTTATCGACATCAAATCCCCATATACGCATTCGCATTCGCGGGGGGTCACAAGCATTGCGGTTGCGATTTGCCAACGATTGGCGCTGCCGGAAGATCAAGTGACTCTGGTGCGACGCGCCGCTCTTTTGCACGACATCGGAAAACTCAGCGTACCCAACAATATTCTCGACAAACCAGGAAAATTGACCGCCGTGGAATGGGAGACGGTGCGGCTGCATCCCTATTACACGCAGCGGATACTGGAACGCATACGAGGCTTCCAGGACCTGGCGTTCCTGGCGAGCTCGCATCACGAACGGTTGGACGGTTCAGGATATTTTCGTAATCTACGCGCGGCGCAGATTTCGCCGGGTGCGCGAGCTATTGCAGTCGCGGATGTTTACGATGCGCTGTCTTCGAAACGCCCTTACCGTGGGGCGTTAACGAAAGGCGAAGTATTTAAGATCATGGCTGCGGATGTGCCGCACGCGCTGGATGAGGACTGTTTTGCGGCGTTGAAATCTCTGGATCTTACAAATGGGAATTAATTAGAAAAGCTCGACGACTAGCTTGAAGTGCGTGAAACCGGCTGAACTGCCGCCTTCACAAGCGCCGACGGCCGCGGAATGATACCGGCCGGAGCGAAGTTTCTGTTCCAAATCAAAGGGCAACTTCGTTAAATCAGCGGTCTCGAAGCGGGTGACGGATAGTGGCCGGGTGCCCGAGAAGCCGCGGTCCATCTCGCAGGTCTTGCGGGCGTCATTGGTAGCCCGAGTTGCCCGCAGGCCATGGACATTCAAATTAGAGATGACTTGCTGTTCCTGTTGTTTGAAATTCAGATTGGCCACCTCTTGAGAAAAATCCTGCACGGCAAACAATCCATCACGGCCTTGCACTACACCGATGCCTACTCCGTTGAGTTCCGGATCAAGAATATTTTCGCGATGATGCGGTGATTGCATCCATGCCGAATGAATGGTTGCCGAGTTCGGAGCAACAGCAATATTCTCGGCGATGGTGGTGAAGCGCGCACCAGCCTTGGTAGCGCGGACTTGAACCTGAGGTTCACCCGGAAGTTGATGCGACAAGACATTGCGTTGCGCCATGCGAGCTGCGTGTTCGCGTGCGGCGGATGCGAGCGCGGCGTCCCACTGGAGGGCGGGCAGACCTTGTGCGGAACGTTCGCGGTTGAGGGAGTCGAAGAGGGCCCGCTCAGCGATGGATACTTCAGATTGCGCGTAAACGGAGAAAGAAGTAATGAGCACGGCAATCGCGGCCAGCACGATGATTCGAAGCAGCACGCGGAAAGTTGTGCGCGTGGGCACCGGTTCAGAAAACGGGACGCTGAGGGGCATGGGCGCCTCCTCATCCATTGAACCTGTAGGGTATGGCCTCGGAGAAAGTGCGAGGGTCAGGTGCGAACGAGTCGTAAGCTGAACCGCAGAGCAGTGCTAGCGGAGAGCGAGGGACAGGTAAGTTAAATGTATGAATTTATTTAAGTTACTGGTTAATTCTAGCTGAGAGTTTGGAGTCGGCCGCTATCCGCGAACGTGTACGGCGCTAAAGCTCAAAATTACGTGGCCGCCGGCAGTCGGACGCCCGAAACTAAGCATGGGACTAAAGCGCGAGAACATCAGCAACTGGTCGAGCTGGTGCCGCATGTCCGTGCTGTGAGGCCCGGACAAAATTTGGTAGCCAGTCATTCCACCGTGAGCGTCGATCGTAACGTCAACCAATAAACCATGCGGCAAGGCTAATTCCACATCATGTTCGGGCGCCCAGGAAGGCGGATATTCAGAGAGCGAAATCAATTCCGCCGGCCGCATCAAGTTAAGGGGCACGTCGTTTTCAACAGCGCGCACTGTAATGCCCGGGACCAGGATCTGAAAAACCAAGACGAAAACCAGGATGGCAGACACGAATCCGCCGGTGGCTGGCAAAGTGAGAGGGCGAAAAACATTGTCGAGCAGAATCTCGGCGCGGTTACCAACTTGCCGCGCGCGGGCACGCCAGCCTCGAGAAGCCTGGGCTTGCGCGGCAGCCACTTTGATGCGCACGGAGAGATCGGGTGGAGGCACGTGCTTGGCCAGTGTTGAAAGCACTACGCCCAACTTGCGAAAACGTTGAAGGTCCTCGCGGCAATCGGCGCAGAATTCCAGGTGCTCGCGGACGCTCGCGCGCTCCTGGATGCGATTAGACCCGGTGAGTCCGTCGTCAAGGTAACCGGCCAACCTGGTGCGTACCGAATTACAGTTCATCGGGCACCTCCCCAATGGGGTTGTTGGCCAAAGAGACGCCGTTGGCAGGAGCAACGCTGGCGACGGGCCATGCGGCTGCGTAGGCGTCTTTAAAAGGAGATTGCTGCGACCGTTTTGCGACGTGGGAAGATTTTG
>Ga0209526_10003182_pt1 | contig 11183 bp, 9 predicted proteins | sample JacPinW_OM2H0_M1_FD_188566 | JGI IMG/M metagenome (GOLD analysis project Ga0209526, IMG submission 188566) | Forest soil microbial communities from Algoma, Ontario, Canada - Jack Pine, Ontario site 1_JW_OM2H0_M1 (SPAdes) (version 2) | ecosystem: Environmental > Terrestrial > Soil > Boreal...
TCTCCACCTGGGAATATCGAGATGCCAATGACACGCTCGACCACCGCTTCCGCGATGCCGGTTTAGATTTGAATCATCCTCGCCTGCGCAAATATTTTGCGCTGTGCGAAGCGGTCGCGGACCTGCCGCGTCATCTGGGGCAGCACTCTGGCGGTATGGTGATCTGCCAGGGACAGCTTGATACTGTGGTTCCGCTGGAACCGGCTTCTATGCCGGACCGTGTGGTAGTGCAGTGGGATAAAGAAGACTGCGCCGATCTGGGCATCATCAAGGTGGATTTGCTCGGCCTGGGGATGATGGCGGTCCTAGAAGACTCTCTCGGACTGATTCGCGACCACTATGGCGAAAAGGTGGACCTCGCCCACTTGCCGCCCGATGATCCTGAGGTTTACTCCACGCTGCAAAAAGCCGACACCATCGGCATGTTCCAGATCGAAAGTCGCGCCCAGATGTCGTGCCTGCCCCGCCTGCGTCCGGAGCGTTTCTACGACATCGTGGTACAAGTGGCTATCATTCGCCCGGGACCGATTGTGGGACAGATGGTAAATCCGTTTTTACAACGCCGCCAGGGACGAGAATCCGTTACTTACGCGCACCCTGCGCTCGAGCCCGTGCTGGCGCGCACTTTGGGCGTCCCCCTTTTCCAGGAACAGTTGCTGCGCATGGCCATGGTGGTCGCAGGATTCAGCGGTGGCGAGGCAGAAGAGTTGCGCCGGGCGATGGGATTCAAACGCTCGGAAAAGCGCATGAAGGAAATTGAGGCCAAGCTTCGTGCCGGCATGGAACATAACGGCATTTCACGCGAAGCGCAGGAGCAGATCGTTCTCTCGATTACTTCTTTCGCTCTGTACGGGTTTCCCGAGTCCCACGCGGCCAGCTTCGCCCTGATCGCCTATGCCAGCGCCTATTTGAAGTGCCACTATCTGGCGGCTTTCACCGCCGCCTTGCTCAATAACCAGCCTATGGGCTTTTACCGTCCGGCCACAATTGTGAAAGACGCGCAACGGCACGGGCTGAAGATATTTCCGATCGATGTGATGAAGTCAGAGTGGGATTCGACAGTCGTCAGATCAGACGATGGTCGTTCCTCGCTGGTCGTTGGCCCGGAACATAGCGGCGATCCAGCCGCGCAGCGGCAAAACAATACAGCTCCCGGCATGTGCCGTGGGCCAGGAACGAATGAGGGCCGAGCCCCGGAGAGGCGAAAGCACGAACCCGCTCTTCGCCTGGGTTTGTGCTATGTGCGTGGGTTACGTGAGCAAGCTGCCCAGGTGCTGGTCCATCAGCGCAGCATCGCTCCCTTCGTTTCTATTCACGATCTCATCTATCGCGTTCCTGAATTGCGCAAGGATGAGCTGAATACGCTGGCAGAAATCGGAGCACTGAATTCAATTTCAAGTTTCGAGTTACAAGTTTCCGCTGGGTCCGAGCAGACTGGCCAGGTGAAACCGGCAACTGGAAACGGGAAACTCCACCGCCGGGATGCTCTTTGGCAAGTCCAGCGCTCGATCCATCACTCCGGGCCGCTGCTGGATGAACTTCCTGAGCCTGATTGCAAGTCTCCGCTTCGTCCTATGAACCAGGAGGAGCGCCTCGTGGCCGACTTCCGTGGCACCGGGCTGACGGTTGGCCCACATCCCATGGCCTATCATCGTGCGCGCCTGAACGCAATCGGAATCCGCAAGGCCAGCGAACTGGGCAGCATTCCCCATGGCCAGTATCTGCGCATTGGAGGTTCGGTCATCGCCCGCCAGCGTCCTGGAACTGCCAAAGGTTTTGTCTTTCTGAGTCTGGAGGACGAGACCGGGGTCGCCAACGCCATTATCATGCCCGACCTGTTTCAGAAGAACCGCCTGCTGGTGAGTTCCGAACCGTTCCTGATAGTGGAAGGGATATTGCAAAACCAGGACAACGTCATCTCGGTAAAGGCCCAGAAAGTAATGCCCTTATCGATTACCCAGGCCGTGACCAGTTCTCACGACTTTTATTAGCCTTTCCGAAAACAATCCGCTCACTAAAATTGCTCTGGCCAATGAATTTTTTTTGTTCTTCTCCTCTCGCCAATCGATAGCCACTCGGTTTATTATGGCAGGGTTCATCCGCCACAATCTATGTAGGGCCCCTCTCAGTGGTGTCCGACGTGTACGTGGCTCATTCATCCCACACGGTTCATCGCTGAACCTTGGCATCTGTAAGGAGTGTTCGTTTATGGCGCGAGCAAAGGCCTTTGGTAATGGCAACACCCGCATCAAGCAAGTCGCAACCATGCCTGCAGTCACCCCCTCGGAACACAAGAAGAGCCCCTCAACCCCGGACCTGGAATCGGAAATTCGCCTTCGCGCGTACGAGTTGTATGAGCAGCGCGGATTTGTCGAGGGTCACGAGCTCGAGGATTGGGAGGTAGCGGAGCGGGAAGTGCTAGCCCGCTCCAACCAGCGGCAGAGCGCTTAACGCTCCGGGAACTCAGAAGTGTGGCCTTGTCTCGGCCCCTGCCTCCCTCGCGGGGGCACTCCTAAGGCCTTTCTTTGGCGTGTGACTTCGTTGCGCCGCTGGAAGTGGCGGAAGGCGAACGTACCACTCTGTCCTTCTGATTACTTCCCGAGCGATTCATCGTTGCCTCAGCCCGGTGTTTCTGGGAAAATGCTACCGGGTCTTCATGTCGCAAATTGGCAGTTTTGCGCTCCTCCTCGCGTTGGCGCTTAGCGCTTACTCGTTCCTTGCGGGATTGCTGGCATTGGCTCGTCCGGGTGCGGGTTCAGAACGGCTAGGCGAAACCGCGCGCCGGGCAGGTATCGCCACTTTCGCCGTCGTCCTTCTCGCGGCGGTCATTCTGGTCATCGCTGCGTTCCAGGATGATTTCTCGATTGCGTATATTTTTCATCACAGCAATCGCGACCTGCCGGCGCCGTACAAGTTCGCCACACTTTGGTCGGGGCAGGAAGGTTCGCTGCTGTTCTGGTCCCTGTTGCTGTCTGCTTACGGGTTGGTCCTCAGGCTGCGCCACAAGACCGATAGCCGCCTTTTCGCCCACGCTTCCGTCATCATGGCGGCGGTACAAGTCTTCTTCCTGCTGTTGCTGAATTTTGCCGCACATCCTTTCGCCATCATGCAGGGCGCGCTGCCGGAGGACGGTAACGGCCTGAACCCGCTGCTGCAGTATCCCGAGATGGTGATCCATCCGCCCATGTTGTATCTGGGATACGTAGGCTTCACCGTGCCCTTCGCCTTTGCGCTGGGGGCGCTGATCATGCGCTATCCGGGCGAGAAGTGGATCCACATCACGCGCCGCTGGACCATGGTGACCTGGGGCTTCCTCACCTGTGGCGTCTTTCTCGGTGCCCACTGGGCCTATTCGGTGTTGGGCTGGGGCGGCTATTGGGGATGGGATCCAGTGGAGAACGCGTCGTTTATGCCCTGGCTCACCGGCACGGCTTTTTTGCATTCAGTCATGATGCAGGAAAAGCGTGGCATGCTGAAAACCTGGAACGTGTGGCTGATCTTCTCTACCTTCGGGCTTTCCATTTTTGGTACCTTTCTCACTCGCAGCGGCGTAGTCAGCTCGGTGCACGCCTTTGCCCAATCTTCGATCGGAAACTGGTTCATCACCTTTCTTGCGGTGATCCTTGTGGTCTGCATCTTTTTCTACGTCAAGAACCGATCGCACCTAGTGAGCGAACACAAACTGGAATCGCTGATCTCGCGCGAATCCAGTTTTCTATTTAACAACCTGCTGTTTGTGGTGGCGTGCTTCACAGTGCTGTGGGGGACCTTGTTCCCGATTCTGTCCGAATGGATTCAGGACCACAAGATCACGGTGGGCCCTCCGTTTTTCAACCGGGTGATGATTCCGGTGGCTCTGCTGCTATTGCTGCTGACTGCTCTCGGTCCACTTTTGGCCTGGCGCAGGACGTCGTTCGAAAGCCTCAAGCGCAATTTCCTGTGGCCGGTCGTGGGTGCGTTCACGACCGGGGTGTTGCTGATTATTGGGTTTGGGATGCGCCCCTGGAAAGACGCCGCATATTCCTACTCGCTCATGACCATCATGCTTTCGGTGCTGGTGGCGCTAACCGTGATTTCCGAGTTCGTGCGCGGCGGCCGCGTGATCGGACGGCACACCGGCCTGAATATCTTCTCCTCCATGGTGCACCTGGCTCATCGCAACACCCGCCGGTACGGCGGCTACATCGTCCACTTCGGAGTGATCGTGGTCATGATCGGTTTCGCGGGCTCAGCTTTCAACCGTGAGGCGGAGCAGGAGATGGGTTACGGCGACCGAATAAACATAGGGGGCTACACCCTGGTGTGCCAGTCCTACACCCAGGAAGACAAGGCGAATTACCGCAGCGAGTGGGCCATCCTTGACGTATTCAAGGGAGGCAAGCAGATCACTACGCTGTACCCGGAGCAGCGGTTCTACAAAGCCAGCCAGCAGACGTCCACCATGGTCGCCAATCGCTCCACCATGAAAGAAGATCTGTACCTAGTGTATGAAGGCCGGAACCTCGATACTGGGCGCCCCATCATCAAAGTGCACCTCAATCCGCTGGTCATGTGGATCTGGACTGGAGTATGGATCATGATTGCCGGCACAGTGATCGCTCTGATCCCAAACGCCGCGGCGGTGCGGGTGGCGGCTCCGGTGCGAATCCAGGCAGAACCTGTGGCAACGGGAGACTGATGTTCAGCGGCGACAATGATAATTTGAGGCCGCCAAGCGTTGGCGAGGGCAGGTTTCTCGCTAGCCGCCCAGTGCGCACTCTCCAGCTGACGCTCCTCACTCTTGCGGTATTTGCGTTTCTCGGGGCGGGCGACCAAGAGGCGCGTTTCGGCACGTTGGGCCACAAGTTAATGTGCGTGTGCAGTTGTAACCAGGTGCTGCTCGAGTGCAACCATGTGGGCTGCCGCTACTCGGATCGCATGCGGGACGAGCTGGCGGCCGCGCTCGAGCGTCCCGACAGCGACGACTTGGTGCTGCAGTCTTTCGTGCAGAAGTATGGGCCGACCGTGCTGCTTGCGCCCACCACCACCGGATTTAACCGCCTCGCGTGGGTCATGCCCTATCTCGCCCTGGTCCTCGGCTTGACTACCCTTGTGCTTATCGTGCGCACCTGGAGGATGCGCCCGTTTCGAATGCCTGCAGGCGGAGTGGCTCCGGCCAGTGCCTCCGAGTTCGAGCGCTTCCGTGACCAGGCCAGGAGGGACACGGAAATATGACTATCCTGATCTGCGTGCTGATTACTCTGAGCAGCTTGTTCTACGTTTTCTACCTGCCGGGGAAGCTTCAGCTCGGCCCTCCGAAGACCCGGCTTTCCTACCTGCGTGAACGCAAGGAAGTGGTGTACGAGAACCTGCGTGATCTCAGCTTTGAATACAAAGCGGGTAAGTTTCCCGACTCCGACTACCAATCGATGAAGATTTCCCTGGAAGAAGAAGCTGCTGGGATCCTGGCTGAGATGGCGCGATTGGAAGAAGGTACTTTGTCCCCCGTCCTGAGAAAGGGAACGCAAGTTTGAGATTTTCAAGTTTGGTTGAATCATGGCGATCGCACAAAGGGTCTCCCGCAGGGGCCCAGCGTTGGCTTGGCCCGGAAGGCCGAGGGTCGTCGTCTCCGCATCGCTTCCGCGCCGGAGCTGTTCCTGCTCTTCTGGCGCTGCTTCTTGCTGTCTCCGCTTCAGCCTCGGCGCAAACCCTTGCCGGCTCGGTCAAGAATGGAACCACCAGCAAGCCGGCTGCGGGAGATGACGTGGTGCTGATCAAGCTGGCCCAGGGGATGGAGGAAGCGGCTCGCACCAAGACCGATGCCAGCGGTCACTTCAGCTTCAACCTTCCCGACGCGGGCCCGCATCTGATTCGCGCCATTCATCAGGGTGTGACCTATCACCGCATGGCGCCTCCGGGGGTGAGTTCGGTCGAAGTGGAAGTTTACGATGTGTCAAAAAAAATCGACGGCCTTAGCGTCACCGCCGATGTCATGCGCTTTCAGGCGGAGGGCAACGAATTGCAGGGTATCCGCCTGTTCGCCGTGAATAACACTTCTGACCCACCGCGCACCCAGATGAACGACAGGAATTTCGAGTTCTTTCTGCCGGAAGGTGCCCAGATCGACCAGGGAACCGCGCTGACCGCGGGTGGCCAACCCATCAACAATTCGCCTGTGCCGGAAAAAGAGAAGAACTGTTACGGGTTCGTATTTCCTCTGCGGCCGGGTGAGACCCAGTTTCAGGTCGTTTTTCACATGACCTACAGCGGTGAACTGAACGTCGATCCAAAGCCGCTTTATGGCGCCCAGCACTTCGTCGTCATGTTGCCCAAAACCATGCAGTTCGCTGCCGGACCAGATACGGCTTTCCAGTCCATGCAGGATCCGCGACAGTCCGATGCGGTGGTCCAGGTTGCATCGAACACTCGCGTCGGCCAGCCTCTGATTTTCAAGATTTCGGGTACGGGTACACTGGCTGAGGCCGGAGATGACAGCCAAGGCACCCCACGCCCTTCCGATAACGGAGCCGCGGCTGCGACCGGACGCGACGCCCGTCCGGGCGGAGGGCTGGGCCCTCCCATCGATGCTCCCGATCCTCTGGAAAAATATCGCTGGTACATTCTCGGCGGCTTTGCGTTCGTGTTGGCTACGGGCGCGGTTTACATTACGGGCCGTTCCAGAGTCGCGACCGTTGCCGATTTGGCCAGTTCCGACGTGGAATTGCCTCACCCATTGCCTCACCCGCCTGCCCGACAGACATCTGCTGGCCCCTCCGCGCTACTGCTCGAAGCGCTTAAGGATGAGATGTTTCAACTCGAAGTGGAACACAAACAGGGCCGCATTTCGCAGCAAGAATACGAGCAAGCCAGAGCCGCGCTGGACCGGACCTTGGAGCGGGCAATCAAGCGCGCAGCCCTGAAGTAGCCTGGACTCGCCCATCGTAGTGGCGGCGAGATACCGGCGCTACCGGGAATTTGCCCGCCCGCCTCCTCCGTTTCTCCCTGCATCCATTTGCTCGGCGTACCATCTAATAAGGTAGATATTAGTTATGGGCAATACATTCAAAACTGCGTTTTTGCTGACCGCCTTGACGCTCTTGCTCATGGCCGTGGGCCGCGCCTTTGGCGGCCAAAACGGGATGCTGCTGGCGCTGGGCATCGCCGCCGTAAGCAACTTCCTCGCCTACTTCTTCTCGGATAAGATCGCTTTGGCCACCTATCGTGCTCAGCCCGTGTCGCGCGAGCAATTGCCGCGGGTTTACAGCGTGGTCGAGCGGATGACCCAAAAAATCGGCCTGCCCATGCCGAAAATTTATGTCATCCCAATCGATTCGCCGAACGCTTTTGCCACGGGGCGCAACCCAAAGCATGCCTCCGTTGCGGTCACCCAGGGCATCCTGGATCTGCTGAATGACGAGGAACTGGAAGGCGTGCTGGCTCATGAACTGGGGCATGTGAACAACCGGGACATCCTGATCAGCTCGGTCGCAGCCACCATCGCTGGGGCAATAACCTGGCTGCGCTACGGCGCATATTTTGGAGGCATGGGCGGTCGCGATGATCGTCAGGGCGGAGGCATGGGCGGCCTGCTCATGCTGATTCTTGCCCCCATTGCTGCCCTGCTGATCCAGCTTGCGGTTTCGCGCTCGCGCGAATACCAGGCGGACGAAACGGGCGCTCACTTTACGGGCAATCCTTATGCGTTGGCCAGTGCTCTGGCTAAGCTTGACGCCTATTCCCGCCGCGTACCCATGATGGGGACGCCTTCGACGGCGCATCTGTTCATCGTTCAGCCGCTGTTGGGCATGAATCTTGGCAGCTTGTTCTCGACCCACCCGCCGATCGCAAAGCGCATTGAGCGTTTGACTGGAAGGCCGGCAGAGTTTACCCAATAGCCGCCAGCGATCAGCCGTCAACTCTCAGCTAAGACATTCGGGGAGTGAAGCGGAGATGGGTGGGCTGAGCGCTGAAGCGGACAGCTCACAGCATGTGACGTTGGTAACGCTTTCCCCTTGCCTCAAGGTTCGCAGCTGCATAGTAGAATTTCTCTGATGCCGCCCGAAACCGCCATTGCTGCATCCCACCGTGCGACGCAACTGGAAAACGTACTTCGCAAGGTGATCCGCGGCAAGGACGACATCATTCGCCTCGCTCTGGTCTCGGTGCTCGCTCGCGGACACTTGCTGATCGAAGGCGTCCCGGGGGTGGGCAAGACTACTCTTGGCCAGGCCCTGGCGCGGGCCATCGACTGTGGCTTTCAGCGGGTACAGTTCACCAGTGACATGCTGCCATCGGATGTGCTTGGAATCTCGATTTACTCCGCGATCGAGCAACAGTTTGAGTTCAAGCGAGGACCGGTTTTCACCAACGTCCTTTTGGCCGATGAAATCAACCGAACCACCCCTAAAACGCAATCTGCCCTGCTCGAGGCGATGAATGAAGGCCAGGTCACGGTGGACTCGCGCTCTTACTCGCTGCCGCAACCATTCCTGGTGATCGCTACACAGAATCCGGTGGAGCACCATGGCACATATCCCTTGCCTGAGTCGCAGCTGGATCGCTTTCTCATGCGAGTGCAGATGGGATATCCCGATGGCGATTCGGAACGTGAAATCCTGCGCTCGGAGGCCGGAGCGGCACAGTTGGAACTCCTAGCCCCGGTGTTGACTGGCGCCGATGTGCTCGAAATGCAGCAGGCAGTCGCCCAGGTGCGGGTTGACGACTCGCTGGTCAGCTATGTGCTTGCCATCGTTCGCGAGACGCGCGAGTCGGAGCAATTTTCGCTGGGCGTCTCACCTCGCGGTTCGCAGATGCTCTACCGTGCCGGGCAGGCCATGGCTTTTCTGGAGGGCCGGAATTTCTGCGTTCCGGAAGACTTCAAGCCGCTGGTCGTAGCCGTCTTTGCCCACCGTGTAGCCGTGAACGGACGCTACTCTTCTACCTTGAAGAAATCCGAGCAGGCAGAGCAGTTGGTCCAAGAAATCGTGGAAAGCGTCCCCGTGCCGCTCTAAGGTAGTTGCTGTTCGAGTTCCTAGTTTTTCCTTGCAGGGGCAGCCCGCGCAGCCCCCTCCCACTGGCTTTCCCTCTTCCTGCCCTGCATAATGAAAGGCCATGTCATTCCTTCGTTTCCTCATGCTGCTGTGTCTCATCGTCTGGGTGGGCGGACTGATATTTTTTCCTGTGGTCGCACAGACGGCCTTTTCGGTGCTGCCTACGCGCCATCTGGCGGGATCGGTCGTTGCACGGTCGTTGGGAATTCTGCATTGGATGGGCATGGTTTCCGGGCTGGTCTTTCTGGCCAGTTCGCTGCTCTACAGCCGCATCAGCACCACCGGAGCCCACGTATTCGCCGCACGCAATCTGCTCGTCTGCCTGATGCTGGGGCTTACCCTGATCTCGCAGTTCGGTATCATTCCACGCATGGACGCACTCAGGGCTTCCCTTCGAGAGATCGATTCGGTGTCCGCTGACAATCCTCGACGCCTGCGGTTCGATACCCTGCATGTCTGGTCCACGCGCGCAGAAAGCGGAGTCCTGCTTCTGGGTCTGGCGGTCGCATATCTGACCTCGCGCTCCCTGGCCTGATCCGGCTGTTATCATCTTCCTGTCCTTATGAAAACTGGCATTATTGGCCTGCCTCAGGTCGGCAAGACATCCCTGTTCGGTATTCTCACCAAGGCGCACCTTTCCGACCAGTCGTACGCCAACCCGCGTGAGGCCCACATCGGAGTGGCAAAGGTCCCGGACGAGCGCCTCGACCGCCTGGCCGCGCTGTACAGCCCCAAGAAGCTTACCCACGCGTCCGTCGAATATGTGGATGTGGGTGCGATCGGGCAGGAAGCCCTTAAAGAAAGTGCCTACATCGGGCACCTGCGCAACGTGGACGCGCTCGCTCACGTAGTTCGGGCGTTTGACGATCCCTCCATCCCGCACGTCGGACCGGTGGATCCGCTTCGCGACATCAAAAATGTTGATTTCGATCTCATGGTCAGCGATCTTGGACAGATCGAAAAACGGCTGGAGCGCGTGGAAAAAGACCTGAAGAAGATGCGTACCGCTGATCTTGAAAAAGAGTTCGACCTGCTCAAACGCGCCAATGGGCATCTGGGCACGGAGCGACCGCTGCGCGAGATGGAAATGACGCCGGAGGATAAGAAGCGTCTGCGCGGGTTCATGTTTCTCAGCGAAAAGCCTATTCTTTATGTGCTCAATGTCGGCGAAAGCACAGAGTTAGGTAACGATCTCCAGCATGCCATCGCCAAGCACAAGCTGACCGAGGTCGCTTCGCGTCCCAACGCGTCCGCTTCCGCCATCTGCGGAAAAGTCGAGGCGGAACTGGCGGAAATGAGCGATGCGGATGCAGCCGAGTTCCTTTCGAGCTATGGCCTCAAAGAAAGCGGGCTGGTCCGCCTCATCCGCACTACCTATGCACTGCTGGGCCTGATTTCCTTTTTTACCGCCGGAGACGATGAATGCCGCGCCTGGACCATACCCGTCCACACCCGGGCCGTGGAAGCTGCAGGGGCCATACACTCCGATCTGGAAAAACACTTCATTCGCGCTGAAACCATTCGCTGGGACCAACTGCTCGAAGCTGGCTCGGAAGCCAATGCCCGCGCCACAGGTACCCTGCGTCTCGAAGGCAAAGACTACATGGTGCAAGATGGCGATGTGATGCATATCAGGCATAGCGGTTAACCGGTTGGGGTCTTTCGCATCATTTCTTAAACCAGTTCTCGGTTCTCAGACTTAAATTCCCGGCGTTCATACGGCACAGTTTTCCTTGGGTGGATATTGTCATCTTCCCCGGAAGGATCACCTTGGAGGCCAGTCATAGCGGGAATTGATTGTGATTGCCTAGCAAACGCGATGGACTTCGTGATGGTGTCTACCAAACCGCTCCTAGGCGTTTCCGCGGGATGAGCTCGACGGACTTACCCGTCAGCTAGGAAGAGCGGCGGTTGGTTTCCGACAAACACTCGAGAAGGTCAGGCGCGCTTCTCCGCGACCAGTTCCATTATTTCTTGGGAATACTGCTCCTCGACCAAGCTGCCGAGTGGGCCGCACGGAAAGGCCTAATCGGCGCTATCAGGCCTCGAGCTTAGCTGTGAACGGAGAACCGGAAACGGAGAACTGATATCATCCTCCCGCGCCCATGCGCCCCATTCTCCTCAGCATTCTGATGGGCCTGACCGCGGCCGCGG
>Ga0209526_10003184_pt1 | contig 11182 bp, 10 predicted proteins | sample JacPinW_OM2H0_M1_FD_188566 | JGI IMG/M metagenome (GOLD analysis project Ga0209526, IMG submission 188566) | Forest soil microbial communities from Algoma, Ontario, Canada - Jack Pine, Ontario site 1_JW_OM2H0_M1 (SPAdes) (version 2) | ecosystem: Environmental > Terrestrial > Soil > Boreal...
TAAGTACCCAGCAACTTGGCTGAATGCGGACAGCTACCTCGACGAGCCAGACAAACCTAAGCAGGCAGGCGACTTGAGAATTCCTGAGCCGTCGCTCAACCCGCAATCATTCACGGACAAGGATTGGCACGACCGCCTCCGCAATAGTTGGGCCAATGGCGAGTGGTCGGGCCATTGGGGGCCTCGCCCTGGCGAGCCTGGCTGCCACGTTCCTGCGCATCTGCTCAACGGGGGCGCTCATGCGTAAGCCCCCGGATCGTCTGCGTGCCATCGTGTGGTTCGAGAACGGCGATCTGGCAGAAATCTTCCTGAACACCTGCAAGCATGGAACCGCCGTCGACGTGAACGCGCGAGACGCTGCGATCGCAGCCTCGCTCCTGCTCCAGCACGGTTGCCATGTGGACACGCTGCGCAAAGCCTTGACCCGCAACAGCGACGGTTCCGCTTCGGGACCGCTGGTCCGTGCCTTAGACATGCTGTTGCAACCATGAGCAGGCCCGCTGTCATACCCCCCGGGTCGTGTCCGCGTCGGACACTGGGCGATAGCTTGGACGAATTCCAATGACCCCGCCGCGAAAGTGCCAACGAGGGGTGACCCGTATCGTCAAAGCACTCACCGCTTCAGGCGTGGGTATTGCGCGCATTGAAATCGACAAGTCCGGCAAGATCGTCATAGTTACCGTGACGGGAGCCGAGGCCGGATCACAGGACGATCTGGATCAGGAGCTTGGGGAATGGGAGGCGCGCCATGGTCAAGGTTGATCTTCGCGGGATTGCAAAAGTTACGGCGAAAGGTCGGGTCTATCACTACGCATGGCGCGGTGGCCCTCGCCTTCGCGGCGAACCAGGATCGCCGGAGTTCATGGCCTCGTACAACGAAGCGATCGAGAGCCGCAAAACCCCTGATACCGGCCGCTTCAAGTCGCTGGTCGTGCTCTACAGGGCAAGCAATGATTACAAGAAACTGGCCGACTCGACCCGCAAGAATTGGTCGCCGTGGCTTGATCGTGTCTCGGAATATTTCGGCGAACTGCGCATCGCGCAATTCGAGCGGCCCGAAAAAATCCGGCCGGCCATCCGTCGCTGGCGCAATCAGTGGTCCGATAAGCCTCGTACTGCTGATTATGGGATGCAGGTTCTATCCCGCGTCCTTTCCTACGCGGTAGACCCGCTCGGCAAGATCGCCGGCAATCCCTGCGAGGGTATCAAGCGAATCTATGCGGGTGATCGATCTGAAATCATCTGGACCGACGCCGACATCGCACAGCTAAAGAAGGCCGGCGGTTCGCGAAAAGCCGGCGGCAAGTTAGTCGAATTGCCCTGCCCGGCCGAAATGGTTCACGCGGTTGACCTTGCCTCGCACACTGGGTTACGCGAAGGCGACTTGGCGCGGGTGTCATGGTCGCATGTGCGAGAAGATGCAATCATCCTTGCGAGCGGCAAAAGCCTAGGTCGTCGCGAAGCGATCATTCCCCTGTACGATGAATTGCGGAACGTACTGGCCCGCATTCCCAAACGTTCAACAACCATCCTAACAAATCATCGCGGCCATCCTTGGAAGCCCAATAGCCTTGCAAGCGCGTTCATCCGGGCGAAGGCAAGTGCGGGCATGGCTGACCGTGATTTGCATTTTCATGACCTACGGGGAACCGCCGCAACGCGGTTCTACATCGCCGGGCTATCCATCCGTGTGATCGCCGAAATCCTCGCATGGAGCGAAGATCAGGTCGAGAAAATCATCCGCCGATACGTCGCCCGCGGAGCCGCTACGAAGGAAGCAATCCGGCAGCTCAATGAGGCCAGAAAGCGAACATAAGCTGCAAAACCGGCTGCAAAACTCTGGGCCAAAAATCGACTAAGTATTGGAGCGGGTGAAGGGAATCGAACCCTCGTCATCAGCTTGGAAGGCTGTTGCTCTACCATTGAGCTACACCCGCGTCAGGTATCAGCACTCAGCAATCAGGTATCAGACGGTTATTGATTCCTGATGTCCCTGATACCTGATCCCTGATACCTGTCTGGTGGGGGAGGTAGGACTCGAACCTACGAAGGCGTAAGCCAGCGGATTTACAGTCCGCCCCCTTTGCCACTCGGGACACTCCCCCGCACCGTATCGCGCATCGACAACCATGCGCGATACGGTGCGGTTTATGGGGAGCGGGTTGCGCAGTGTCAACCGCACCACCTAAGCCTATGGCCGTCATGCATCCACCCGCGACGTACAGGCCAAAGCGCGACAAACGCAGGAATGCCAACCGCACCGCCGGCTCGCGCGACAAAGCGCGGACTGCGGAGCATGCAGCGGCCGTCCTCTACGGCTGGCACACCGCGAGAGCCGCACTGGAAAATCCCGCCCGCCGCATCCGTCGCCTGCTTGCGACCGAGAACGCTGCACGGCGCCTCGCCACCGAGGGCGTGCCGCTCGCAGTCCAACCCGAGATCGTGCGGCCCGACGTGATAGCGCAGCGCCTCTCCCCCGATGCCGTGCACAATGGGGTTCTGGTCGAGGCCGATCCACTCCCCTCCCCCGAGCTCGACGAGATCCAGGCTGCGGGCATCGCGCTGGTGCTCGATCAGATCACCGACCCGCACAATGTGGGAGCCATCGTGCGCACAGCTGCAGCCTTCGCCGTCGCTGCGGTGATCACGACCGCGCGCCACAGCCCGGAAGCAACCGGGGTTCTGGCGAAATCCGCTTCGGGCGCGCTGGAATATGTGCCCCTGGTCACGGTGCAGAACCTCGCCCGCGCGCTCGAGGCGCTGCGGGAACGGGGATACCTTCTCGTCGGCCTCGACAGCAGCGGGGAAAACGACATCGCCGATGCAGCCTTGCGCGCTCCGCTCGCGCTCATCCTGGGCGCCGAGGGCAAGGGCCTGCGGCATTTGACCCGAACCACCTGCGACGTGGTGGCCAGGCTCGCCATGCCCGGCCGCGTCAAGAGCCTCAACGTGTCGAACGCGGCAGCGGTTGCGCTTTACATCACGAGCAGGCGCATTGCGTCGAGATAGACGTATCAATACCGGCGGTGCCGGTGATGGTGCTGGTGATAAAATTGTCGCCGCATACCGGGGTGTGGCGACCAACTGACGCGGCTGCATTAGACTTTCGACGTACGACGAGTGGCGGACAGACACCGACGCCCGCACCGATTAGCGTTCGCGCGGTTCCGCTCGCAACGCGAGCGGGGCCGCACTTATCAATTCACAAAAATCCGGGAAGCAACACCCATGGCAACCTTGACGCAAACTTCCGTCCGCGGCAGCGGCATGACGAGCGAGGAGAAGTTCGTCATCTTCGCGTCCTCCCTCGGCACCGTCTTTGAATGGTACGACTTCTATCTGTATGCGACGCTCGCGCCGTTCTTCGCCGCGCTGTTCTTTCCCCCGGGCAATGACACTGCCGCACTGCTGTCGGCCTTCGCCACCTATGCGGCGGGCTTCCTGGTGCGCCCGTTCGGGGCGCTGATCTTCGGCCGTATCGGCGACCTCGTCGGCCGCAAATACACCTTCCTAGTCACCATCGTGGTCATGGGAGCGTCCACCTTCCTCGTCGGCCTGTTGCCGACCTTTGCGCAGATCGGCTGGGTCGCGCCGATCCTGCTGGTGACGCTGCGGCTGTGCCAAGGGCTTGCACTTGGCGGAGAGTACGGCGGCGCCGCCACCTACGTTGCGGAGCATTCGCGCCCGAACGAGCGCGGATACACCACGAGCTACATCCAGACCACCGCCACCTTGGGCTTCTTCCTCGCGCTGGTCGTGATCGGTTTCTGCCGCGTCTACATGGAGACGAAGATGTTCGCCGAGTGGGGCTGGCGCATTCCGTTCCTGGTCTCGCTGATCCTACTCGTGTTCTCGGTTTATATCCGGCTCAAGCTCAACGAGACGCCGATCTTCCAGAAGATGAAGGAAGAGGGGAAAGGCTCCAAGGCGCCGCTGACCGAGAGCTTCCTCCGCTACCCCAACAACAAATACGTGCTGCTGGCGCTCCTCGGCGCGACGGCGGGTCAAGGCGTGGTATGGTATACGGGACAGTTCTATGCGCTGTTCTTCCTGCTGCTGATCCTGAAGCTGGACTTCATTCCCACGTATACTCTCATCGCTCTATCGCTGGTGATCGGGACGCCGTTCTTCATCGTGTTCGGCTGGCTGTCGGACAGGATCGGACGACTCAAGATCATTCTAGCCGGTTGTGCAATCGCGGCGGTCACTTATTTCCCGCTGTTCGGCGCGCTGACGCACTACATCAATCCGGACCTCGAAAAATTCCAGCAGACACATGAGCTGACGGTGACCGTGGATCCCGCCACCTGTCAGCTCAACGCGCCCTGGAATACTCCAACACCTTGCGACGCCGCGCGCGACATCCTGACCAAGGCCGGCCTGAATTTCACCACGACGAACGGTGCGGCCGGGACCCTGCCCACGCTGACCGTCAAGACCCCGACGGCCACGAAAACGATCGACAGCACAAGCGCTCCGAACTGGGCAACTGCCAATAGCCCGAAGTGGCTGGCCGCACTCGGCGCGGAGGGTTACCCGGCGAAGGCCGATCTCAACAAAGTGAACTGGGTCATGGCCGAGCTCATCCTGGTCATCATGGTGATCTACGTGACCATGGTATACGGCCCGATCGCGGCATTTCTGGTTGAGATGTTCCCGACCAAGATCCGATACACCTCGATGTCGTTGCCGTACCACATCGGCAACGGCTGGTTTGGCGGACTACTGCCGCTGCTCGCGACGGCGTTGGTGGCGGCATATGGCAACATCTACGCCGGCCTGTGGTACCCGATCGTCGTGTCGGTGATGACGCTCATCATCGGCTCGTTCTTTCTGCGCGATACGAAAGGCGTTGATATCACCACCGGCTCCGGCGTCGCCATTCAAAGGGCGTAAGAAGAAAAGCACAGTGAAAGGGGCGGCGCTTGCGCCGCCCAGCAGGGGGCGGGTTTCAAACCCGTCCCCTGCGTGCGTTGAGGGCGCCGATGCAGGGGTGGGCAAACGGGCGCAATCTCTTCCTTCTCCGCGTCGAGAGAACCAGTCCCCGAGACATAAGCGACCTCGGGGAACGCCGCCCCGGATTTCGCCAGGGCTCAATCCGGGCTACGGTCGGGAACTCGTGGTAACGACATCGGCCAAATTCATCGCGGGTCAATTCTTGCAGACTTCATGCGCATCGCGCTGCTTTCAGACGTTCACGCCAACCGGGAAGCCCTGTCCGCCTGCCTCGCGCATGCGCAGGCCTGCAGCGTAGATCGCTATATCTTTCTCGGTGATTACGTCGGCTATGGCGCGGATCCCGGCTGGGCCGTGGATACGGTTGCGGCCCATATCGAGGCCGGCGCAATTGCCGTCCTCGGCAATCACGATGCAGCGGTGGTGGGCTCCGATTCGGATCTCAACGACACTGCCCGCGTCGCCATTGCATGGACCCGCACGCAGCTCACGCCGCAGCAATGCGACTTCCTGCGCGCCTTGCCGCTCAGCGCAAAACAGGCCGACAGCCTTTTCGTGCATGCGAGCGCCTGGGCGCCGGAAGCCTGGGACTACGTGACCGACGCCCGCGCGGCGAGCCGCAGCTTCGACGCAACGCAGCAGCGCACTACCTTCTGCGGACACGTCCATGTTCCGGAGATCTACCATCTCAGCGGCACGGGAAAGATTGCCTCTTTCACCCCCATCGCCGGGACCGCCATTCCGCTCACGCCACAGCGGCGCTGGCTCGCAATCCTGGGCGCGGTGGGACAGCCCCGCGACGGCATTCCCGCCGCGTCCTACGCCATCCTCGATGAGGAGCGCACCACCCTGACCTACATGCGCGTGCCCTATGATGCGGCAGGCGCCGCTGCAAAGGTGCGCGCAGCAGGGCTGCCGGCCGTGCTCAGCCTTCGCCTCCTGGCGGGGCGTTGACCGGATGGCAGCCAGAGGCTTGCAGCCGGGGGACGTCGTCGCCGGCTTTCGCCTCGAAGAAGAACTGCCGCTCGCCGCCACCGCCGCGTTCTGGCGCGTATCCCGGGCCGCCGACGATCCGCCTTTATTGATGAAAATCCCGCGCCTGGAGCACGGCGCAAACCCCATCAACATTGTCGGCTTCGAAGCCGAGCAGATGATTTTGCCCAAATTGTCCGGACCACACGTGCCGCGCTTCATGGCATCGGGCAGCTTGGATAGCCCCTACATCGTCATGGAGCTGATTGTCGGCGAGTCCCTGCGCGCGCAGCTTGCCAAACTGCCGCTGCCGGCCGAGGCCGTTGCAAGCCTCGGTGCCAAGATAGCCTCCGCACTGCACGATATTCATCGCCAGGAGGTAATTCATCTTGACCTGAAGCCGAGCAATATCATCCTGCGCACGACAGGCGAAGTCGCATTGATCGACTTCGGCTTTTCCCGACACCTGCGCTTGCCCGACATCCTGGCGGAAGAGTTCCCGGGCCCGATCGGGACCGGGCCCTATATCGCGCCGGAGCAGCTGCTCGGCAATCGGACCGACCCGCGCAGCGACATATTTGCCCTCGGCGTCATCCTCTATTTCTTCGTCACCGGCGAACGGCCTTTCGGCGATCCCAGCGGCGCGCGCGAATGGCGCCGTCGTCTTTATCGCGAGCCGGTACCCCCGCGCGCTCTGCGCGCCGATTGCCCTGCCTGGCTGCAGGAGCTCATTCTGCGCTCGCTCGAAGTGCATCCGCGCGAGCGGCATGCCACGGCCGCTCAGCTCGCCTTTGATCTCCAACACCCCCAGCAGGTGCACATAACATCTCGTGGCAAGCGTACGCGGCGCGACGGCGCGCTTTCGTCCGTAAACCGCTGGATCCATCTGAGGCGAAGCCTGCCGTCACTGCGGCAAACGATCGCGCGCCAGCTCGAGCGATCGCCCATCATCATGGCAGCAATCGATCTTTCCCCCGGCCAGGAGGCATTGGGGGACGCAATGCGCCTTGCCGTTCGCGAGATCCTCCATGCACACTCCGATGCACGGCTTACCTGCGTGAATGTTCTGCGCCTCTCGCGGCTCGCAATCGATCCCTGGGAGGACGAGCAGGGACGCAATCTGCATTCGCGGCGCCTGGCCGAGCTCCAGTACTGGGCGAAAGAGCTGCCAGTGCCGGCGCATGGAATCACGTTCCATGTGTTCGAGGCGCCGAACCCGGCAGCAGCGCTCCTGGATTACGCCCGCAACAACCACGTCGACCACATAGTCATCGGAGCACGCGCAAGCTCGCCGTTGCGGCGTTACCTCGGCAGCATATCCTCGCAAGTCGTGGCGGAAGCGCCCTGCACCGTCACGGTTGTGCGTGCGACCGAGACTGCAGCAAGCTAAACGTGATTCTCCTTGCAATTCGAAATCGAGTAGCGCTAGCCTGAGTTCGCTACCCCATGCGTAGGTCACTGGGGACTGCAGTAGGGGTGACCGTCGGGGCTTGTTCATGAGTGACCCGATCTTCGATTTCGGGTTCGGATTTTTCCTCGCCGCATTGCTCATTATCGGCGCCAAGGCGCTTGCGCGCTCACGGCTGTTCCGCTTCGCGCGCAGGCGGCTCGAATCCGCCGCGCCCAATCTCATGGCCGACATCGAAGCGGACATGGGAGAGCTGCACGCGCAAATAGCGGTGGCGACCCGACGACTCGAAACGAGCGTCGAGCAGATGAAGAGCAAGACGACCAGCCAGCTCTCGGAGATCGGCAAGTCGAGCGAAGCCATCGCACGGCTGAGGGCGGAATACGCGAACCGATCGAGCGCGCTCGCGGCGCTTGCCGATAAGGAAAAAGCGCTGCACGCCCAGCTGCGCCTCACCGAGGCCGAGCTGGCTGCGAGGAGCACCGTGCTCGCCGAAGTCGAGCGCAAGCTCGCACAGGAAAAGGCCGAGCTCAACAACCTGCTCGCTTTCGTGGATGCGCGTGAGAGGGTTGCCGAAACGGAAAAGCGTCACTCCGACGCAATGGAGGAGCTGCGCACTCGCAACCGTGAATTAGAGGAGCAGCTGGGCGCGTCGTATGACGAACGCATCAGGCTCGAGCAGGAAATGACAATCATGAAGCGGCAGGTGGAAACAACCTGGGCGACGGAGCGTATGGCCCATGCGGTGTTGCGTGAACGTATCAACGACGTCGCGGGCGAAGTCGTGCGTGTTGCCCACGCGCTCGAAGGGTTGGGCTCCCCGATGGATACCATGATAGCCGGCACGGCATCCGAGCTCGTCACGGTGGCTGGCCGGGCCGGGCATCGGCAGTACGTCCGTCCCCTCAATCAGCACAGGAGGAGAAGACTCCAAGGGCTCGCTCGCCTACCGCATCCGCTCCCTGCAGAAGCGCGCGGCGCGAGTAGCCTCGAATGCAGGAACCTAGATCAAGCTTGCCCCAATTGCTCACCGAAGAAGCACTGAAAACCAATAATCCGAGTGAGGTAGTTCTTATGTTGATGCAGGCGAGCAGGGAGCGGCCTACATCTGCGCACGTCATCGTCATGGGGAACGAGAAAGGCGGCGCGGGGAAGTCCACCATCGCCATGCATGTCGCGGTGGGGCTGATGAATTTCGGCCAGCGGGTGGCCACCATCGATCTCGACCTGCGACAGAAGACGCTGACCCATTACGTCGAGAACAGGCGCGTGTGGGCCAAGCACTCCGGAAGCAGCCTCGGGATTCCGACGCATTTTTGCGTCGCTCGAGGCTCTACGCAGAACCTGGAGGACAATGAAACGATCGAGTTTGCGGGCTTCGTGGACGCGCTCACGGCGGTCGAGCAGGGCCATGACTTCATCGTGGTGGACACGGCGGGGACGGACAATCATCTCACCCGGCTCGCCCATTCCATGGCCAACATCCTGGTGACGCCGCTCAACGACAGTTTCGTGGATTTCGCCGTGCTCGGTACCGTCGATCCCACAACCTACGCGGTCACGGGGGAGAGCCACTATGCCAAGATGGTACGCGAAGCGCGCCAGCAACGCAGAGTGGCCGACGGCGTGCAGATGGACTGGGTCGTGGTCCGCAACCGATTGTCCATCCTCGATTCCCGCAACAAGCAGCGCATCGTCGAAGGCTTGGGCGAGCTCGCCACCAGGCTTGGTTTTCGCAGCGCCGATGCGCTGGCGGAGCGGGTTGTCTATCGCGAGCTGTTTCCGCGCGGTCTGACCGCCCTCGACGAGCTCAACGAGAAGACACTGGGGGCACGGCCCAACCTGGCGCATCTCACCGCCCGCCATGAGATCCTGAACTTCATTGAGAAATTGAGATTGCCGCTCGACGAGCGCGCGCAACGGCGCGCCGCCGCGCAGGCAGAATGGCTCGCCACCCGCGACCAGCCGCTCGAAGTCCACGATGTCATTGCCGAGTAGGACAGGAGGAATCCGAAGCCCCGGCGAACTCTACGCTTGCCGGGGCTCCTTCATGCCGCGTATCGCAGGGGGGCTGGGAGGGACGCGACACTGAAGAATATGTAGGGACACAAAAGCGGGGGGCAAGTCGGCCCGGACGCGGGGCCGAAAGAAAAAAGACCTGTCAAGAAAAAACCCCGCCGGAGCGGGGTTAAGTCTGGGATTGACGAGCTCAGAGGGTCCTATGGAGCCCGTCCTGGACCGCCAACGCGGATCTCGCCTGCTGGTTCCGCTCCCGTCCGACAAAAAAACCGCTCAACAAAGGCCCGGGCGCGGGTGCGCGCCAGCCAGGCAACTGGGTGAGCAAGCGCTTACGGCAGCTTGATGCTGAGCCCGGTTCGGCTGATCCACATCGACTCGCGATGGGTGAAATTGGCCTCAGGTTACGCTCAGGCCTCGAAGAACAGCAGCCAATCCTCCCCGTAGCGCGTCGTGACCACGTCGTTGCGTGTGACGGTCTCAAGCTCGCCGTCAAAATTGAGCGCGCGAAAGCAACGATACTTTTCTGTGATATTTGCAAGAAATCCGGAAGGGTCTTTGTAGCGGGCAGCATTGAATTCCAGAAGAACCTTCGGCTTGAACCGCGCTATCGTTTCGCGCATACCGGCAATGATCGCGACCTCGGCGCCCTCGGCATCGATCTTCACGAGATCGAGCCGCGTGAGCTCGCGCGTGAGCGCATCCACCGTGGTCGTTGGTACGGCGATCGAGCCCGGCCGCGGCTGCCCGATGACGGCAGCGTTTTTCGGCTCTTCGGGCCTGACTAGCAATTGTACCTCAATGTTGGGCCGGTCCCATGCTGCAGCAACCACGAGCTGCGTTCGGCCCATCAACCCATTGAGCTCGATCGTTCGCGCGAGTATCGCGGCGGTGGAGGGCGCGGGCTCGATCGCGATGACGTGCCCTGAAGGACCCACGGCATGGCCGAACAGCAACGTGTAGTAGCCAAAATTGGCGCCGACATCGACCACTGTCATTCCCGGCATGACGAGCCGCGCAAAAAACAACGTGAGCCAGATTTCCCAGAAGCCATCGAGCATCAGATGGGAGGCGAAGCCAACGTCGGTCGTCGGCAACAACATTTTCGACTGGCCGAGAACCCGAGCCAACGTGAGATGATCGCCGAGATAAACGGCCCGCGCCCTGGCCCTGATTTCCTTCTCGGCCTGCGCCGCGGTCATTTCAGCCAGAGCAGAAAGTTGAAGATCGTCCAAGTCGCCACCGATGCTACGTACAATTCCACATCAGAATTCTGTAACTAGTCTAACGATTCCAGGAACCAATCCGGATCGGGCGGAAGAAGCTTAAACCCACAGGCCCCATCCTGTGAGGAGGCGCGAACCGCCGTCTCGAAGGAGGGCCCCTGGCCCGGTCTCGGTTGTGGCCGTCCTTCGAGACGCGCGCAATCCTTCGAGGCGCGCGCCCCAAGTGGGGCACGCGCACCTCAGGATGACGTGCGCGCTCCTGAGCAACTTTCCGGCAGCTCTCTGCTGCTCGGGTTCGTTTCGCCAAAATCGTACCCGCGCGCATGTAGAGGCGCCTCTTAAACGCGTCCCTCCGGGGTACCCCGGCTTGGGTTCGTTTGGCCAAACTGGCGCCGTTACCGCTGCCGCCGATTGCTTGGGTTCGTTCGGCCATAACGATGTTAGCCGCCTCACACGAGCTCGTCGGGTTCGTTTGGCCCAAACCATGCTCGCCGGATGCCAAGGCCTCGGGTTCGTTTGGCGACATTGTGATGTCGTGGCTGGAACAGGTCGGGTTCGATTGGCCGAGATCATCCACGGCGGGGTGCGCCGGCTTGGGTTCGTT
>Ga0209526_10003185_pt1 | contig 11178 bp, 9 predicted proteins | sample JacPinW_OM2H0_M1_FD_188566 | JGI IMG/M metagenome (GOLD analysis project Ga0209526, IMG submission 188566) | Forest soil microbial communities from Algoma, Ontario, Canada - Jack Pine, Ontario site 1_JW_OM2H0_M1 (SPAdes) (version 2) | ecosystem: Environmental > Terrestrial > Soil > Boreal...
GATCCTCACAACGTTTTAACGTTCAGCATTTCACTGCCGCCTTCGATGAGTGAGGCCAGTCCCGCCGCTATCCGCGCAGCGTTTCGACATGTGCATGAAAAGTTTGGCTCGACGCCTGGCGTGCAAGCGTTATCCGTGTCCTGGGGTGCAGTGCCACTGGGCATGGATGACGAGCAGCTTTTCTGGCTGGATAACCAGCCCAAGCCCTCGAGTAAGAACGATATGAGCTGGGCCATCAGTTATGTCGTCGAGCCGGATTATCTGAAGACCATGCGTATTCCTATCATGCGCGGACGTTTTTTCACCGAGGCGGACGATGAACATGCCCCGCGCGTGGCGGTGATCGACGAAGTGTTTGCCCGCAAATTTTTTGGCAGCGAAGATCCGCTGGGCCGGCACGTCACTTTGGCGCAAGGTGAGACCAAGGCTGAAATCGTCGGCATTGTGCCGCACGTGAAGCAGTGGGGGCTGGATTCCGATGACGACCAAAAGTTACGCACGGAGATTTATTTGCCGTTCATGCAATTGGTCGATGGCGCGATGAAACTGACTCCTTCCGGCACGGCAATTCTGGTTCGCGCAGACGGCTCCGATCCGCGGCTTTTTAATTCTTTACTTCACGTCAACAAGCAAATGAGTAACGAACAAATCATTTATGGCGCGCAAACCATGAAGGAGATCATTTCTGAATCGCTCTCGACGCAGCGGTTCTCTATGGTTTTGTTGGGCGTCTTCGCCGCGGTCGCGTTGATTCTTGCGAGCATCGGGATCTACGGTGTGATCTCTTACCTGGTTGGGCAGCGCACGCACGAAATCGGGGTGCGCATCGCTCTCGGCGCACGCCGATGGGATGTTTTAAATCTTATTTTGTCTCAGGGAGCGAAGCTCACACTGATTGGCGTCGTAATCGGTGTGGCGGCTTCGCTCGGCCTCACTAAACTGATGGCGCGCATGTTGTACGGAGTTACCGCTTCCGACCCGCTTACGTTTATCGGCGTGGCCATCCTGCTTTCGTTGGTGGCGCTCGCTGCCTGCTTTATCCCCACGCGCCGGGCTATGCGCGTCGATCCCATGGTGGCTTTGCGGTGTGAATAAAAGCCCTCTCTACTAAACTAGTGGTCGAGGGCGCGAGTATTGATGCTCATTGGCTTTTCCCAAAGGAATGAGCGAAACTTTTTACTCCGAATCGAAGTTGTTGTGGGGCAACTCGAAATAATTTGGAGCGGCGATGCATTCGGGCAAGGATTTATTGCGGCAATTTAAATTTTCGGGCATATGCCTGCTGCTTACCTGGGTACTTTGCGCGTGCCAGCCCTTGGTTCTAGATCATCCTGCGCATGAGGGCCACGATGCCAAAGGGGGCCACGACAGAATGACGGGCGACATGCCGGACATGGACATGAGTTCGACGGCTCCAGACCCTTCGGCGTGGATGCATACTCCTGAAAAACTGGCTGCCGACAAACGCGAAAGTGAATTCAATCATCACTTGGCTGGGTTTTTTGTGGTGCTCGCGGGAATTTTTATTCTCGCGGAGCCTCGGCTTAGTATGCGCTGGCCAAAAGTTCGTTATGCCTGGCCGGTGTGTTTTCTTCTCTCGGGCATTTTTGTGCTCGTTTTCAGCGATACGGAGCTGTGGCCTTTCGGTCCGCAGTCGTGGTTCTATGGGCTCTCGAACCATATGGAGGTCCGCCAACATAAATCATTCGCGCTCATCTTGCTGGCCATCGGCGTCGTTGAATTCCTGCGCGCTCGGGGTAGTTTGAAAGCGGCGTGGGCCGGTTGGGTTTTTCCTTTTGTGGCGATTGCCGGCTCGCTGATTTTGCTTTTTCACGAACATCGCGGAGGCATGCACGGCGCGGGGCACATGGAGCGCATGGCGCGAATTCAGACGCAGCATCACACCTACACCGCGGCAGGATTTGGTATTGGTCTCACTAAAGGCTTGTCGGAAATCAAAACCAACTGGCAGCCACTTTTTAATAAGCTGTGGCCATCGATCATGATCGTTTTGGGTGTGCTGCTGATGTTTTATGTGGAATAGCGCGTGAGTTGATGGAGCTTTCTGTGCTCGAAATTTACGTACCGTATATCGGGTCAATTTAATTCAATCTCAAACATCTCAGGCGAAGCCGACGCGGCTTAAGGGCAATTCGCGGACGCGCTTACCGGTGGCCGCAAAAATCGCATTGCAGAGCGCGGGGGCGAAGGGCGGCAATCCCGGCTCCCCGATTCCTGCGGGCTTGTCCTCACTTGGCACGATGTGCACGTAGGTTTCGCGTGGCGCATCTTTCATGCGCGCTACCTGGTAATCATTGAAATTGGATTGCTCGATGGCGCCATCCTTCGCGGTGATCTCACCGTAAAACGCGAGGGAAGTGCCCATCACTGCCGCGCCTTCAAATTGTTGCCTCACCATTTCCGGATTTACCACCGTACCGGCATCCAACGCGGTATCGACACGTTTGATTTGTACTTGTCCGGCATCGTTGACCTGCACTTGGACTACCGATGCCACGTAGGTCAGGAAACTCCGGTGCATCGCGACGCCCATACCAAATCCATTGCCGGATGTTTGTTTACCCCAGCCGGCTTTTTCCGCCGCAAGCGATAGGACACGGCGAAATCTGGCGGTATCGATAGGACTTTGATCATATGCATCGTCGTAATTGGGATAATCCTTCGGCAATTCGCCTTTGGGAATAATGCGATCCGGGCCCAGAAGTTGCAGCAGATACTCTAGGGAATCGCGTCCGGCGGCATGCGCCAATTCGTCGGCAAAGGAATGCACCGCGAAGGCGTGATAAATATTTGCGACCGATCGCAGCCAGCCGATGCGCACGTGAGCAGTTGCCGGACCATTTTCAACGCGGTGATTTGGCAAGGCGAAGGGCACATCCGTGAAACCCAGGCCTAACTCATCGGCCGCGGAATAATTGTTCTTGGGATCAAACGTCGATCCGATTGGTGGAAACACAGTGCGCTGCAGCCAAGCTTCAGGCTTTCCGTCCGGGCCCAGCGCGGCTTTCATGTACATCGCGGCTACCGAGTGATAGGTATCGAATTTGATGTCGTCTTCGCGGCTCCAAACTACCTTGACGGGCTTACCCGTTTTTTTCGCGAGCACCGCGGCTTCTATCGCAAAATCCGGAAATGATTTGCGCCCAAAAGCGCCGCCGAGCAGCGTGACGTTTACCGTGACGTCTTCTTTGTTCAATCCGACAGCGCTGGCGATGGCATCTTTCGCGCCTTGGGGATTTTGCGTGGGGGCCCATACTTCAACTTTGCCGTTGCGAAAGACCGCCAGAGCCGCCGGCGGCTCCATGGAGGCATGTGCGAGCAGCGGCACGTAATATTCCGCTTCCACGATTTTGCCGCCGCCCTTGGCGAAAATCGCGTCCACATTGCCATTATCGCGCACTACTTTTCCCGGCTTGCGAGCGGTCTCCTGCAATTCTTTTTTGTACGCATCAGAGTTATAAACGCTGTGCGGACTTTTCTCCCACTCAATCTTGAGTTTTTTCTTGCCTTGCATGGCGGCCCAGGTGCTGTCCGCCAGAACGGCCAGGCCTCCCAAGGTCTGGTATCCCACCGGGGGCTTGAATCCTTCAATCAAGGCGGTCTGCTTTACGCCCGCAACAGCAAGCGCGGCCTTATCATCGACGGTTTTTGCGGAGCTGCCGAAGACCGGCGGGTGCGCAACGCTGGCATACAACATGCCGTCCATGCGGGTGTCTTGCCCGTAAATGGCTTTACCGTCGCACATATCTTTGAGGTCGTAGTTTGGAGTGCCCTTGCCGATATAGCGCCATTCCGAGCGCGCTTTTAATTTCACATGTTCTTTTTTTGGAACTTCCAGTTTTGCCGCGGGGGCCGCGAGTTCGCCGTATCCAAGTTTTTTGCCGGAAGGCGTATGTATTACTTGGTGTAATTCGGTGTGGCACTCGGTGATGGGTTTGTTCCACTGGGCGGCTGCGGCACGAACGAGCATTAGCCGCGCTGTTCCGCCGGCTTCCCGCAAGGTATCGAAAAAACTGCGCACTGAATGCGAACCGTCGGTATCCTGATCGCCATACTTTTCATCGCCAGGTGCTTGCACAATTTTTACACGCGCCCAGTCAGCATCGAGTTCGTCGGCCACAATGCGCGGCAGCGCGGTTTTGCTTCCGCTGCCCATCTCTGAACGGTGCGCGATAATATAAACAGTTCCGTCTGTATCGATGGCCAGATAAACGTTCGGGTGCAGCGGAGCATTTGCCATTGGGGCGACGGTGGTGCTCGGATCAGTTGCTGCTGCCAACACAGTTTGGGGCGCCCAGCGAACGCTTAATACCAGGGCACACCCGCTGAGCAGGCCCTTCAAAAATTCCCGGCGCCCGGGCTCAACAATATTTATGGACTCGCTGCTGTTCACGGACGCATGGTCACGGAGCATTCTTGAGAGTCTCCCGATTTTTACGAGCTAGAGAGCTGCCATTTCTACGCTACATCCTACTGCCATTCGAAATTCTTGCAAATGCGGACGCACTGCTTTTTTCCGATCCTTCTAGTGATAGAATTCGCCCGAAAACCCGAGGAGTGCTTACATGAAACCGACACGACGCGAATTCGTAAGTAGCATGGCACTAGCCGCGCTGGGGGCGCGATATGTTCACGCAGCCGCGGCGCGATTGCCGCTGGCGTTTTCCACGCTGGGGTGTCCGGCGTGGACGTGGCCGCAAATTCTGGACTTCGCGGAGCAGCATGGATTCGCGGCCGTTGAATTACGTGGCCTGCTCGGCGACATGAACCTTCCGGCTCGTCCGGAATTCGCCGCGGACAAAATCCCCGCCGCTAAGCGTGACGTCGCGGCACATGGGTTGAACATCGCATGTGTGAGCAGTTCGGCGGAGATGCACGTAGCGGATCCGCAAAAGCGTGCACAGCAACTCTCCGACGGACGCAGGTTCATTGATCTGGCGGCGGCTCTCGGCGCGCCTTACGTGCGCGTCTTCGGGAACAAAATGGAGGGACCGCGAGAGGAAGTTATTGCGCGAGTTTCTTCCGGGCTGCATGAGCTCGGCGAATATGCACGGCCGCGAAATGTTACGGTCATCATTGAATCGCACGGCGATTTCACCGATTCACCCACGCTGAAAGAAATATTGACGCGCGCCGATTCGGAACATGTCGCGTTGCTGTGGGATGCGCACCATACATTTGATACTTCGCACGAAGATCCGGAGTTCACCGTGGCGCAATTGGGGAAGTGGATCCGCCACACGCACTTGAAAGATTCGGTGCCGGAGGGAAAAGACCGGCATTACGTACTCACAGGAAAAGGCGATGTGCCGGTGAAACGGCAGGTTGAGGCGTTGGTGAAAATCCATTACACCGGCTTTTATTGTTTCGAATGGGAAAAAGTCTGGCATCCGGATTTGATCGATCCCGAAATCGCCATTCCCGATTACGCCAAAGTGGTGGGTGAATATCTGCGTCAAGCGCAGGCCAAGGCCTGAGCCGCCGGCGCTTTACTTTTCTGAAACCAGCAATTGCGACGGCATGTCCGGAACCTGGTGCAGGGTGGTTTTCGCAAATCCCGCATTGCGAAACATTTTTTCGTATTCCGGCAGCGTGTAAGCATCGCCCGCATCGGTAGTCGCCAGCATCACCAAACTAAACATCGCCGGCATCACGGGGCTCACGCGATCGTCGTTGGGCACAAACTCCGCCGTGATGGCTTGCCCGCCGGGTTTCAACGCGGCGTGCACGCGCTTCATCAATTTTTCACACGTGGGCGGATCGAAGTGATGAAAAATATTTGTCAACAAAACGTAATCGTAACCACTGCCCATCTCCGCCTCAAACGCATTCCCGCTTACAGTCTTGAATCGTTCGCCGACTCCCGCAACCTGGGCATTCTCCTTAGCCACTTCCAGCACGTTCGGCCAGTCCAGCGCGGTTACCTGCGCATTGGGATTTTTGCGCGCCAAGGTGATTCCATACATGCCGTGGCCTGCTGCAATGTCCAACACCTTGCAAGTTTTCCCGTGCGACATGCCCGTCAGCTCCGTGATGAAGGCTGCAACAGGAGCTGTGGTGGGGCCCATGGTGCGCGCAAACGTAACCCACATTTCATCATTGGGCGCCTGATTGTGGCCTTCCGCAGCGGCCGTGCCGCCTTTCTTCACCGCCTCGGTTAGTTTGGCGAAGTTGCCAACCATGTGGTCGTTAGTAAAAAACTGCGAAATGGAGCCCATGTACGCAGGTGATTGCTTGTTCAGGAAAATTGCGGACTCCTGGCTGAGCCCGTAGTGCGCTCCTTGCTTTGTTAGAAAACCAAGCGGCACAAGGTAATTGCACAGCGCCTGAAGACCGCGTTCCGCTGCGCCGGTTTTTTCCGCCAGTGAAGTGATCTCCGTAGCGCCACCGGCGATGGCCGAAAAAATATCCAGGTCAATGGCGGCCCGCAACGCGTAAGTCTGCTGGTATGCGAATAGGGTATTGAAAATATGTTCCGGCGTGGGCCGGTTTGTCGAAGACGGCGTAGCCATTATTAAGATTGCTCCTTTTAGTGGATAAAAGACGCCAATTGGCAGCGAAGTGTAGCAAGAATTAAGAATCAATACACTTCGCTCAAGCACTCTTAGACATATCCTTCGGCAGCTCGTTGCTTCGATTCCAAGCGGCTGGCATAATTCTGCTCCTTTCGTTCTGTATAGAGGCCACCATGAAACGCGAGTATCACCGCTGGCATTCACCACGGCTGGGCATCGACCTGGGCGTGGTGGTCTACGGCCACTGGGGGCCTCCGTTGATGGGCTTTCCGACGAGTGCAGGCGATGAGTGGGAACTGGAAAACCAGGGCATGATCGGCGCGCTCTCCGATTTTATCGACACTGGCAGAATTAAATTTTTCTCTGTAAACTCCGTGAATCATCACGGGCTTTACAACCGTGGTGCGCACCCGTTTCATCGCAGCTACATGCAAGTGATGTTCGACGAGTATGTGCGTGAGGAAGTTGTTCCCTTCATCTGGGACAATTGCAAATCGTCTGTGGCTATTTCCACGATGGGGGCGTCTTTTGGGGCGTATCACGCGGCCAATACTTTGTTCAAGCACCCGGACGTGTTCAAACGTTGTTTCGCGATGTCCGGCGTGTACGATGTCAGAAATTTCATGGATGGCATGTACGACGACAATTTCTATTTCAATAATCCCGTCGATTATCTGGCAAATCTAAGCGACCCGTGGCTGCTGGACCAACTCGCTTCCTGCGACATTCACATCATTACCGGTACAGGGCCGTGGGAGAAGAGCGGTCCAAGTTATCGCTTGTCGGAAATTCTATGGAGCAAGGGCATTCGCCACTCGTTGGACGACTGGGGACCCGAGGGTGGCCACGATTGGCCGTTCTGGAAGCGCGAGATGCGCGAATGTCTTTCGCGACTCTTCTAAGCACTGCTCTAAAACGGGTATTCTTGCGCGGTCTCTATTTAAAAAGCGAAGTGCCTGGGAATCTGGCAGCCCCGCCAAGTTCTTCTTCGATACGCAAGAGTTGATTGTATTTTGCAATGCGATCGGTGCGGCTCGCCGATCCGGTTTTGATTTGTCCCGCGGCAGTGGCCACGGCCAGGTCGGCGATGAAGGTGTCTTCCGTTTCACCGGAGCGATGGGAAATGATGGAGTTGTAGCCGGCTTTGCGGGCTAGTTCGATGGCGTCGATGGTTTCGGTCACGCTTCCGATTTGATTTAGCTTGATCAGGATGGCGTTGGCAACGCCTTCGGTAATGCCGCGGCCAAGGCGCTCGGTATTGGTGACAAAAAGATCGTCGCCCACCAATTGAATTGATTTTTTTGAAGCGTTTTTGCGGCCAACACGTTCCGTAAGCTCTTTCCAGCCGCCCCAATCGTCCTCCGCCATGCCGTCTTCAATGGAAACAATGGGATATTTTTTCACCCAACTGGTCCAGTAGGCAGCCATCTCGCTGCTGGTGTGCACGGATTTGTCGGACTTCTTAAATATGTATGTGCTCGTGGCTTTGTCGTAAAACTCGCTGGAGGCGGGATCGAGCGCGATGCGAACCTGGTCTCCCGGTTTATACCCGGCGGCGGTGATGGCCTCGAGCACGATCTGGATGGCCTCTTCGTTGGACTTGCAACTTGGAGCAAAGCCGCCTTCGTCGCCGACTGCGGTTGAGTAGCCGCGCTTTTTCAAAGCAGCTTTCAGCGCGTGGAAAATTTCCACGCCCCAGCGCAGCGCTTCCGAGAAATTTGGCGCTCCGACGGGCATGACCATGAATTCCTGAAAGTCGACGGAACTATCCGCGTGGGCGCCGCCATTCAGGATATTCATCATCGGAACGGGCAAAAGATTTGCGGAAGAATCCGTGGAATAGCGGGAAAGATATTTGTAGAGAGGCTGTTTCAGCGCGATGGCAGCGGCGCGTGCCGCTGCCATAGACACGGCCAGAATTGCATTGGCACCCAACCGCGATTTCGTCGGCGTGCCATCCAGCGAAATCATTTTGTGATCGAGGGCGCGCTGATCGGCAGCATCCAGGCCGGTGACCGCCTTGGCAATTTCCCCGTTGGCATTCGCGACCGCTTTCAAAACTCCTTTGCCCAGGTAGCGGGATTTGTCTCCATCACGCAATTCCAGCGCTTCGTGCTCGCCAGTGGATGCGCCGGATGGAACGGCTGCTCGACCCACGGCGCCTGAGGTGAGTGTTACATCCGCTTCCACGGTGGGATTCCCGCGCGAATCGATTACCTGGCGCGCGTGTACTCGTGTAATTTTCGTGGACATTATCTGAATGCGTCTCCTTGAAGGCGAAGGGAGATTTTACAGAAAAGCAGTGAGAAGAGCACGCCGAGTGTGTTTCAACGCCTATCGGTGTGGGTCAGCACGGCTATTTGACCGAGTAAAAATCGTCTGCCTCATCACGCTAATAACAGGCACTGCAGCTAAGGCTAAACCGGCTCACCCTAATCATTAAACGGAACCCTGAGCCACTCAGGTGCGTGGGAAGGGTCGGAAAAGCATGCGTGGACACCAGATACTTCCAAGACGTCTTCAGAGTGATCTGAAAAACTGCACCGTAGCTATGATGTCGGCATACACAAACTCCGCCCACGGCTCGTAGTTATACACTTCCGATGTGCGCGTTCTAATCAGTTTAGTTACACGATTACGAACGCCATCGGGATTCTTCCAGTTACGGCCGTAACGACGGATTTTTATCACTTCGATTGGCGCGCCCATCAATTCGGTAATGGTGGTTGGCCTCCTGGAGCGAACGCCCCAGGGCCCGTGTTGTCCGGATTTTTGGTTGAAGCGATCGCAAGCCTTCCCGAATCTTTCTGCAAACCCGTTGCCGGTTGAGGTTTGTTTTTCGAGATCGAAGACAACTTTGGGTTCTGGAGGTTTGCCCTGAGCGTGGGCGGGGAGCGAGGCCGGGCCGGCAAGCACGAGCGCAAAAAAACAGTGCCAGATTGTTAGCACGCAGTACATCTCCACTGGGTCTATGCGGATTCGGGCTCTTCGATCAGGGATTCCTGGCGGACGACTACTACGATGCCCGAGTCGGTGACGTGGAAGCGGCGCTTATCGGCTTCCATGTCGTAGCCGATTTCGGTGCGCTCCGGCAGGCTTACGTGGCGGTCGATGATGGCTCTGCGGATGCGCGAATGGCGGCCGACGTTCACGTGATTGTAGATGATCGACTCCGACACTTCGGAATAACTGTTCACCCGGACATCGGAGCCGAGCACGGATTTCATCACGCGGCCTCCAGAAATAATGGAGCCACCGGCGACGATGGAATCGAGAGCCACGCCCATGCGCTCGGGATCGGCAAAAACGAATTTGGCCGGAGGATACTGGTGAATCCAGGTGCGCAGCGGCCACGAAGTGTCATACAAGTTGAAAATCGGCGACACGCTGACTAAATCCATATTTGCTTCGTAATAGGCGTCCAGCGTTCCCACATCCCGCCAGTACAACGCGTCTTTGCGATTTTCATCCACGAAGTTATAGGCGAACACGCGATGCCTGGAGATGATGCGCGGAAGAATGTCCTTGCCGAAATCGTGATGAGACTTGGGATCTTCGGAGTCGGCCAGCAAAATGGGGATCATCAGGTCGGTGTTAAAAACGTAGATGCCCATGGAGGCGCTGCAATATCCGGCCTGATGCGGCGATTGTTTGGGCGCCTTGGGCTTTTCTTCGAATCCCACAATGCGCCAGTCTTTATCGGTTTCGATTACGCCAAATTGTCCGGCGGCCTCCTCCACGGGAATCTGGATGGTCGCAACGGTAACGTCGGCGCCGAAATCGACATGCTGCTTGAGCATGCGGCTGTAATCCATCTTGTAGATGTGATCGCCGGATAAAATAAAAACGAATTTTGAGCGTTCGCTGCCGATGGAATAAATGTTCTGGTACACGGCGTCGGCCGTGCCTTGATACCACTGCTGGGACACGCGCATTTGCGGAGGAAGCACTTCAATATATTCGCCGAGTCCGGCAAGAGGCGACCAACCCGCGCGAATGTGACGGTTGAGGCTGAGCGCTTTGTATTGTGTGAGTACAAAAACGCGACGCAAATTGGAGTTGATGCAATTGGAAAGGGTAATGTCGATAATGCGGTACAGTCCGCCAAAAGGTACGGCGGGCTTGGCGCGATCACGCGTCAGCGGCCACAATCGTTCACCCTGGCCTCCGGCGAGAAGTACTCCGATGGCTTCGCGCATATCGGACATGGACGGACCCCCGGGTGCCTCTGTACGAGCGGGTAGATTCTAACAGTAACGATAAGGCTGCGTGCAAGTTGGGAAGTGGCGGCATTCTCGCCGTGCGACTTACGTTCTCGCTGTAATTACTCGCAGATAAATGCCAGTACTGTTTTGTTACTAAACTGACGGCTGAAGCGTCGGGAAGCCCGCCTGCCTAAATGATTCCTTGACTTTAGTGCCCGCAATTGATTAGAAGATGCCAACGGCATCGTGAGACAATCTATACAGGACGGCACCAAGATAAGGCGCCGCTAGAAACCAATCCTAACCGGATTGGGGGTGACAATAAATTGGCAGAAGTTATTATCCAGGAGAGTGAGTCTCTGGAAAACGCACTGCGCCGTTTTAAGCGCAAAGTGCAGCAGGAAGACATCATCAAGGAAATAAAGAAGCACAGCTTC
>Ga0209526_10003187_pt1 | contig 11177 bp, 11 predicted proteins | sample JacPinW_OM2H0_M1_FD_188566 | JGI IMG/M metagenome (GOLD analysis project Ga0209526, IMG submission 188566) | Forest soil microbial communities from Algoma, Ontario, Canada - Jack Pine, Ontario site 1_JW_OM2H0_M1 (SPAdes) (version 2) | ecosystem: Environmental > Terrestrial > Soil > Boreal...
CCAATTGGGCGCCGCTCTTCCCCGCCCTAGGACATGCGCAGCCATGGCGCGTGGCGACATCCGCCGCCAGTCTTCCGCCAGCCGCCGTTCCGCGCTCGCCTGCCAAAATCCCCATTTTATATACATTTCCTCCTCAAAAATATCCGATCACAGCGGTGTACCGTCCGGCCACCGGCTCAATGTCCGCCTTGGGGTCAAATGCGGACCTTGCGGCGCGTTTGAGCCAGGTCCGTTCATCCCCCGACAACAGACATGCGGCGACTGCATCGCCTCGTCCGTTTCGGGCCAGAGGAGGAAGTGATCCCATGAATTCGTCTCACGACGTACATGCTGGCGGCCGCTGCTTCATGGCCTTAGTGAGACGGTTCGAGTGGAACTCACGGGCGGATCAAATCACCGGTCAACACCGTGAGCGACGCGCGGGGCAGGCTGCTCGTCGGGTCGCTGCTTTGGCTGCAAGGGCGCAGCTCGGATTCGGCCACCCTTGTCGAAAGCGGCCGCCATGGCTTGCAACATGTTGCGATCGACCTTGCTGAGGGCGTTGCGGGGCAATTCGTCAACTATCCTGAGACGCTCAGGGACCTTATAGGAAGCAAGCCGCGTCGCGACTTTGCGGAGAATTTCGGAAACGACTGTGTCCGCCGCCCCGTCTGCGAGCTTTACGAAACCAAACACACGTTGACCCAACGCGTCATCCGGTATGCCTACCACTGCGGCTTGCTCGACCGCGGGATGGGCGGCGACCAGGGCCTGCTCTACTTCGGCCGGTGAGATGTTGGTGCCGCCGCGGATGATGATGTCTTTCTTGCGAGACACGAACCAGAGATCGTCTCCCTCGCCGCGCCGCATCAGATCGCCGGTATGATACCAGCCGCCCTTCATGCTTTCCTCTGTCGCTTGAGGGTCGTTCCAGTAACCGGCGAAGACGTTTGCCCCGCGGATCAGGAGTTCGCCGATCTCGCCGTCGGCGACATCCACGCCATTTTCGTCGACCAACCGAATTTGGGCTTCCTTCGGGACCCGCACCACCGGCCCCTGCTGTAGACCGAAGGTCAGATTTCCAAATACTTCCGTAGCAGCCCAGATGTTGTAGAGGGGCGCGCCAAAGGTCGAAGTGACGCGCTCCTGCAGATCGATCGGACAGGCATCCGCTCCGGTAAAGCAGATTCGCAGGGATGCCAGATCGCGCGGCCGGGCCCGCTGGGACTCGAGCAGGGCCGCATAATGGGCAGGGAACCCGATATAAGTGGTGCAACGATGGCGTTCAATGCAGTCGAGGACAGTGTCGGCGTCGAAACCCTGGAGCAAGATGAAAGGAGCACCGACCTGAATAAAGGACAGGAAGCAGATAAGCCCGCCTATATGCGCCATGGGCAAGGGCATGATCATGACATCGTCGTCCGAAAACCCCCAATTCTTGATCATGAGGTCTACCGATTCAGATAGCGTTTCCGGTGTGTGAATGACGAATTTGGGCTGGCCCGTCGTTCCGGATGTGTTGATCAGCACTGCCGGTTTGTACGGAGCGGGCGAGAGCGGCAGTTTAGCATCCGTGGCTCCGTCGAACAGCGCCTCCCACGGCTCGACGCCGTGGTCTTGGAAGGTTCCGTTGACGACGAAGCGTTTGTCCGGCGCAAGGATTGAAGCGTCAACCGGGGCGACATTTTCGTAAAGGCCTATCTCGCCAATGTAGAGCGCGGGTTTCAGTCGCTGCAGAAGGGGAGCGAGTTCGGCGAATGTGAACGCGGTTCGCAACGGCGCCGCGATCGCACCCAGTTTGAAGCAGGCATAGTAGGCGACGATCATTTCGGGCCTGTTCATAATATGAAGGGCGACGCGGTCACCCGGTCCGACGCCGCGCGTTGCCAGTCCGCGCGCAAGGCGTTCGGCCTCCGTCGCAAGCCGTTTGTAAGTCCAAACTTCTTCGTGAAAGACGAATGCCGCGCTTTTGGGCCGAGTTTGCGCCTGGTGCATCAAAGCACCCATTGGAGTCATTTTCATTGGCTGGTTTCCCGATACTGATATGCCGCACCCAAATTGGACGGGCTGCGCTACCGCGCTATTTCAGGACTTGGGAAAACGGCTACCATTGTAGGCGAGCGAACACACAAATGGCGAAATCGAGATGATGCGCGGCTTTTCCGCTGATGTCCGAGAAATGGGTCAAACTGAGAAACACTCGGAACGAGCAGATGTCTTCCGCTCTTCACCCAAGAACGGACGTTTGCCTTTGCCCGCGACATTAAGCGGATCGAAGGTTAGGAATTTCATTGGATGGGGTCGTTTCGGAAATTCGTCGATCGAATGTTATGAAATATCAGGTGGTCTCCTACGGATTTATCGAGGTTATCACCTCCTTGGAGTCGAAAGCGCACCTCCAACGAGGCTAGTCGTAGCGTTACGTTGCCACGTTATCCTCATTCAGTCGTGCAATGTCGACCGACTGACTCCCCCAAGTCACCGGCCACAATTTCAATTGCGCGATAGGGGCCGCCGGTTTCGCCCACGTTCCCGGCGGCCCAACCAAAATTTATCGTGAGCCGCCGTCAAGGTGAGGACTGTGACCGATCAAGAACTAGTCTTGGCCGCGTTGCGTCAGGTCGGCGTGATTATCGCCGAGCACCTTGAATCGGGCACGGGGGATGCTGATGAAGCGATCACCCGGCTAATCGTCTTGTTGGACACGCAAGAATTGGCAGATGCGATCAACCGGTTAGAGCATAGGCAGGGGCTGCGGTTGGTGAAGTGATGTTATTGCGTGCCGCAAAAAATGCGGAGTCGCGATTAACGGCGCGTGCTACCATTCGACAGCCAAGCATTCGCGATTCGGAGGGGCTATGGCAACACAGCGGCAAGGAACCGGCAACCGGCTGGCAACGCGTACAGAGCAGCCACCGACGAATAACAAGCTTCCGCCTCGGAGATTTCCGGTTCAACGCGAAATTCAGAAACTACTGGACGATCTGAACGCGTTTAACGAACGGATCGCCGAGCTAGAAAATGAAGGTCATCGGGGTCATGCGATGGAAGTGTTGAAAGCAAATGCAATGGACTTTGCACGACGGATCGATGAACTTCGGAGCATACTGGTTGTTGTACCAATCAAGAAAGGTCGATCTTCGTAAGCCAATTCCTTCGAAGAGTTGTTTGGCAGACGAACGACGCCACATTACGAACTGAATGCGCCACGATAACAGCCCGGTTTTCAAGAAAAAGGAACCGAGAGTGGCCAAGAGGAAGAAAAAAGTAGTTCTACGTCGTTGGACCAAAGACGACGTACGATTGTTGAAATCGATGGCGAAGGATAAGAAGGGCGCTAACAAAATCGCTAAAGCCTTGAAGCGAACCGTTTATGCGACGCGCGCGATGGCAGTAAAGCGCGGGGTGTCCCTAAGCACTCGGGGATGAACGGCGCTCTGCCCACAAAATCGCCTTGAGCATTTTCGCGCCGTAGGTTTCAATCAATAGGCATGATCCTTGAGGAGCGGCGTAACACCGCCAGCCGTTCTTTCATTCACATGCATAAACCCAGTCGGTTGCATCCGCTGACTGGGTTTTTGCGTTGCCGCTGCCCATCGTGCCCAAGCCGATGCCTTAGAAATTGAACCCGGGGCAAAGCGAAGGCTCGCCGATGAATGCGACGGGGCGCAGGAACGGGGCGAACTAGTAGGACCGCATGGCGGTGCAAAAAAAACGGGTCAGCCCTGCATATACCGTGTGAAGCCAGTTTGGGCTTCGGCTATCGAGGGTAACTTCTCGTCCTCGCCGGTAACTTGCGAAATAGATTGTAGGTTTGCCTGAGCCGCGCGCGGTTCCGCTGCCCTCGGTTCGCTTCCCGCCCCGTCCGCATTCAGGAAAGTGGCCACACCTTATAACGGCTAGGAAATAGGTCGAACTCCGACAATACATGCGTGTAGGCATCGGCGAAGCCGCCTCTGCGACTGCCGTATCTGTGTGACACGGTATACAAGTAGATATCGGCGAGCTGAATCATGCGGGAATGATGCGACCTTGCGAAATGCACCGAATCAACGATGCTATTGATTTTAATGCCCCAGTCCCAAGGCGTTCCCTTCGCTCGGTATCTTGCAAAATCAGAAATCATTTGTTTGAATTCTTGATTGTCTAAATCGCCGATTAGAATCGTTTGTTCGTCGGAATCCATTGCCATTTCGACACGCTCACAAAAATGAGCAAACGCTATTTCTGCAATTTTGTGCTTCGCCTTAAGCTTCTCGTTGTCGATCGCGACATACACCCTCTTCACTGCTGAATTGGCAAGAATTCGCGTTAGCCGCTTCAACACATCGAGCCGCGCCGGGAAGTCCATGTTCGAAAAAGGCCCCTTCTTGAAGTGAATAAGGCGAGCATGGAAACAAGTCTCTGGCGTGAGGTCGAAAGTGCCAAACAGCTCACTAGCTAGCGCATTCAGATGGCCTTCGATTTCCATGATTTTATTCATGGGAACGCAGATGCCGCCTACAAAATAGTAGTTTTGCCCCTGACTGGGCTGGCACTTCACTTCGTCGAAATACGTGACGTACACCGCTCAAAGCTTCTTGAGAGCAACAAATATCCCAACTACCGCAATGCAGGTTGAGATGATGTATTGCCAATGGCTTATCCAGAAATCAACGAGAACGTGCGCGAATTTGGATGACCAGTGGCGCTCGCGATAACCGGCCACAAAGTACAGTAGAGAGTCTGGCGGGTTGTCATGATTGGTGTAGGTGCCGTCCCACCATCTCGTAAAAATTTTATTCATCTCGCGAATCGCTCTGCAATTGACGACACACGACAGAATATCACCTGGCTTGTCAGGACGGCGTCGTTCCGCCGCCTATTCACATCCCTCGTTAGAAGCCGGAGGACCGCCTGGAAACGCTCTTGACGGCTATCCGGCGCTTCACCGATTCGCGCGAATAAGCAACATGATTGCTCTGGTTTCGCTCGACTTCGGCGGAGCCGGAAGCATGTGTGGCATCGGCAAAGGAGTTGACGCTGATGGACACGCATTTAGTCGAGGCGACGATTAAGGCATATTTAACCGAAATTCGTAACCGGCTTGATAAAGCCGCGGGAATAGGGCGAGCAGCCGATGCCTGCGCCGGGGCGGGCTTTCATGAGAAGGGGCTTGAAGTCGCTCTCGACATCGAGCAGCTCCTCTGTGAGGCAACAACGCATGACGCACCTCCGGCTCCATAAAACACCTAACTTGGTGTCTTCGGAACCGGGTGCAGCTCAGCTGGCCCACGTAAGCAATGCTTTCAACCGAGGACTAATCTGCGCGGCAACGGGAGAAGATTTCCAGTCGGCCATCTGAGCTCCACCTTTCGCGGTTATGCGGATCGCAACGTGCGCGCCATTTTCGAGCTTCGGGATAATGGTCGCGCCGAACCGTTCGGTTCTCTCAGTCAGGATGTTTTGTAAGTATTTTTGCTCGTGCTCTGCATTGAGAGGTACTTCTTTCTCAAGACGAAAAACACCGTTCACGATTTCAGTGCCGCGCTTCGTAAAGTATAGGTGCGCGCTCATGTAATCTAAGCCAAGATTAGGGGTCTTTGAGCTCAGAATGAAGCAGGAAGAAGCAAAAATATCTTATCTTTCGCGCACGGGACCAATGGGCACGAAGATGCCCTAAGTTCCTAACGGAAGCGTCGGATCAAGCTCCTCCTGCTCCAGCCACTTGGCTCCATCACTCCGCAGGTATCTTACGAGCATAGATATTGCGGAGTTCTCTGCATTACTCGGCGGACGGAAGACCTCCGTCGGGGCACGCCCCAGCTTTTCGGCAATATCCGGAGTCATCAGATGAGGCGCTAATGGCCTCTCGATGATCTGCTCGATGGTCCGGAAGATCCAAGTCCCATCCGGATCGATGTCCGACCAATGGAAGAAAGGCACATCAGAGGGGATCGCTCGGGCGAAATATTTCAGCGCCTCCCTTGTCGCCAACGATGGATATCCGCCGACGTAGACCGTCACACCCGCGCGCTGGGGGTCGGCCTCAGTTACGTGACGGTTGAAGCTAGCAAAATTCTCGATCGTGAGAAAATAACGCGGCTTCTCGCGGACTCTCACTCGCGTGGCTTCACCGGGCGATATGCCAAAATATAAGGGCGCTGCAGCGGATAGCTCGGCTGTACCGAAATCGATATGGCCCGACAGCAACATAGGTGGGGCGAATTTCTCCAGTCCAAGGGTGCGTAGCGCATCCTTCGGACGGGCGCCGGGTGGAAGTTCGAGCGTCGAGCTCAGGAGTTTGACGACCGGTCCTTCCATCCGCTCCAACGCTTTACTGTCACCGGCGATACGCCGAGAGAACGTTCGATAGTCGGCGCCCCGATGACGTCCTTCCAAAATAGCGTTCGCCAAGAGGAAGGCAGTCCGCAACCGGTCGACATCATCGAGCGTGAAGCCTTGCCAAGACCGCCCGCGAGTCCAGGCCGCTTGCAGCGATGATACCGAGCTTTCAAACTCGGCGGGGAGATCGAACCCGCTCAGTAATTGGCGACTTGCTTCATCGACAAGCTCCGCGATCGGTCGACGCCCGAGAAAGGCGTACATATGCGCTGCAGTCTCAAGCCTGACGTACGCGATCTGATCGCTATTCCGCCCTCTACCGTTTGCGATCCGGACCGCCCCCGCCGCCTCCGCTTCACGGAGCTCCTTGGCAAACTTGTCGATGGCAACGACATCGGTGAAGCCCGAATAGTCGGGATAACCGATAGGACTCGCCGTGCCCGCTTCATGCCGATCCAACAGGTCGTTCATAAGCTCTCTGGCGTCGGTAAAGCGTGCCGGCATATTATTCGGCAGCCGCCTTCTTAAGCTCGTCGTCTGACAAGAGATCGGGATCCATCGCGCGGATTTCTCGTCGCGCGCGTTCTTTCAACTGGACAACGGTCGCTCGGGCACCCTCTCCAATCCGGTCGACCTCGACAACGGTGTCGATGTGTTCGAGAACGGCAATACGCTTTTCGTTCGGCGCGGCGATAATGATCTGCAGGCCGAGCTTCTTGTAGAAACTCATCATCTGACGCTGGTTCTTGCCGTCCATTTTCGAAAATGCCTCGTCGAAAATCGCGAGTGACATCCCGGAGGGCCGGCCAATGACGGCGTTTGCGCTTCCATATACCGATGCCAGGGACGCTCCGATCGCGACATATATAGGCACTTGCTGCTCCGCCCCCGAACCCGTCCCGCGACGCGTCTCCCACCTCGTTGTGCGGCCGGTGCCTATGTCCTGCATATGAATTTCGAAGGTGAAGAAGTTACGATAGTCCTCGAACACGCTGAAATCTTTGTCGGGATCCTCAAGCAAGGCCTCGATCTCCCGCAAGGTGTCGCGATGAGGAAAGTCCTCCGGCACCTCGTCGCCTCTAAAAAGCATATCGAGCGCTTCGGGGGACGTCTTGCTGATTTCGATGATCTTTAGGATCGGTTGAAATTCGACTAACCTCGTGTGGTGGAACGAATATTTCTCGTTATGAAACGGATGATCCGCCAAACCGCGGTTCATCGCTTCCAACTCGCGCTCCATCTTGCTGATCCTCGAGGTCAGGGCATTGATAAATTCGCCCCGAAGTAACGTCGCGGCCTTATCGGCCGCTTCGCGAGCTTGTCGTTCGTAACGCCGCAACTCGTTCGTTTCCATTTCCTCGATGAGCAAGTCCATCCACGGTTTCACCTCCCGCAGCGGCTCGCTTTCAGTTCCCACTTGCGAAACCACCCCGAACTTGTCGAAATAGTCGCCCAAGGCCTGCCGAACTTGTCGTTCAATCCTAGTGCGATCGACCTCCGCAGCGTCGGCCGCCCTCCCGGCTGCTTCCGAAATAGACCTATGCCGATCTGCATCCGATTTCATCGAAAGAGCGTTGAACCGGACGCGATAAGCAGTCCGTCCGGAAAGCCGGTCATAGAGAGGCAACGCCTTCCGGTATAAACACCACGCGACACGTGCACTGAGCCGCGAGCCAGGAACCTCCTCGCCTCCCTCGATCGCGCGCTTCGCCGTTTCGGCCTCCACCATATGAGCGTTGAATACTTCCTGTTGCGCCTTGCGTTGCTCGACGCGATCGCTTCGAAGAGTGCGCTGAACCTTCTGCTTGTTCCGCAAGCCACCGTCGCCCTTCCCGTCCAAAGACGCGATCCGCTGCTCGACCTCCTTCCTTTCACGCGCCGATTTCTCGAATTCTTCGACGATGGCCTTGAAGGTCGCCGATCTATCGTCGAAGATGTGGCGGAGTTCTCCGTACGCTGTGTCCGCCAGCTTCGCTGCCCCCTCCGATCGCGCGGATGTTTCGGACAGCCGTTCCGCCTCATCCGCCATATCGCGCAACGCCTGATTTTGGACAGACTTTCCAATCTTGAACTTCGATGGATCTGCCGCCCGGTGTGTCCGGACCAAGCCATCGTCGTACAAACCATCTTTCATGAGGGCGCGACCAGGCTCGTTGAACTGAGCAATGGTGTCGGCCAACCGTACCGACCCGTGCCTTCTGACGATAAAAGCCAACGCGTCGGCATCATCGGTTCTGAAAAGCGAAGGAAAAGTGCCCGGCTGAGGCGTTCCCCGCAGCGCGTCAAGTTTGTTCAGACTCACCAAGGACGCACCACGGAACTCGCGTCGTCCATCCTTGAAAAGTGTCGTCGCGCGACCGATGTCGGATCGGTCGACGAACACGGCTTCCCGGTCTCGGCCAAGGAGTCCCTCGGCCGCTGCTGTCCAAGCTACGTCGGCGATCTCGACCAAATCGCAGAGAACTCGGGGCGCCATCCCAGCTTGTCGCAGCGCTCGACACAAATAAACGGTAGCTGGTTCCAAATGCACGGCCCCACCACCGCTAGAATGCTGTTGGAGGCGATCCCTCAATTCCCGCGACTTCGTCTTTTCATCCTCCGCCTGCCGGATAAGACCTCGGCGGGCTTCGTCCACTCTCTCCAGCAAGGATCGATCGACCGAAAGAATCTTTGATTCCACGTCCACCAGGACGATGGTCGATCGGTCGATAACCGCATTCTTGGCAGCCCGCGTCAGTCCCGAAACGGCAGGAATGAATTCGTCGAAACCGAATCCATTCATTGCGCAAAGCGGTTGGAGCGCCTGGACCGAGTCCAATCTGCGCTCGAATGCGCTCGTGCAACGTTGAGCGACCTGCGCCGCTGAGGTAAGCGATTGAACGAGAGCATTTCTTCCGGTCTTCGCGTCGTGCTCGGCGATCGCCCTCTCTAGCCTTGAAATCTCGGCGTCGATTCCATTCAATTCCTCATCGAAAAATTCGAGTTCTGCCTTGGCGACATCGCGTTTGGCACTTTCATCAGTGAACCGCGCAACTTGAGCTGCGTACGCTGCGCGTGCCGCTAACCAGGAGCCACGCTTTGCGATCCACTGCTCGCAAGCCCTTCGTTCGTGGGCATTCGCCAATTCGTCCACGATTCGCCGCAACGCGAAGAGCGCCTCCAGCTTCTCGCGCATAGTTTTGATCGTCTCGTTGATCTTGCGGTACGTGCGGATCGATTCCCGCAGTTCCCCGACCTTCATATTGTTCTTTTCGAGAATGTAGTTACGGACGAATTCCGTCGCTGTTTGGTCGTGGTCGAGCGTCATCGCGTTGACGACCGCTTTTTGCAGCGAATTGGCGTTCTGCTCTCCGACGACCGATGCGTGAGGAACGAGTCGGCGCATGTATTCGCGCACGTAATCTATCGCCTTATCGCGATGGTTGACGAAGTTATCTTGGCCGACGACCGTGATTATTCGGTTACGTACTTCGTCCCACTCGGCCGAAAAGCGCTTGCCGTCACGCTTCTCGATAAAATCGTCGGTCGTGAGAATCTTTCCCGTCACAACGAAGCGACCGAGGATGGTTTCGTTGCTTTCCGACCGACGTGCTTCAATCGCCATCCCGATCGATACCGCAGGACGTTTACCCTCGGTGTCGGCAAATCCGAGGCATATGTAGGTGCGCGCTTGCTCCCGCTTGCGTTGGTCTTCTCCCAGAGTCCCCAGGCAATAGTCCACCACGCTCCGCTTCGAAGCGCTGCGGCTTCGACCTTTATCGCCTGCAACGGCATTCAAACGTTGGACGTTTCGGTTCCCGCCCGTCAAAACCACCTGAGCCATGTCCAAAATGGTCGATTTACCCGATCGATTCTCTCCGAATACACCGGTGTGGCCGGTTATCTCGACGTCCTCGACATCGAACAAGTGCCAATTGACCATAGCGATGTGACGCAATTCCATCATGCGTCATCTCCGCTCGGCGCGGAAAGTCCGGCTTCCTGGGATCGGACGAAACGCTCGATCCTCTGCAAGGCGTCGGCACCGCTGATCAGTTTGATCATCGGCCGAATGGCCACTTCGACGTCTTGAGCCTCAGCGTCGAAATCTCCGACATCGACGAGGCTGCGCTGAGACGCCTCCTTCAGGATTTCGCGAAACCTCGGCAGGGATATCGAACTCGATCCATTGGACTGCACCATCTCCTTGTAGCGGTCGAATAACGTATTTAGCGTGGTAACGACGATAGCGCGATCCTCGACTGCGCCGACGTTGACCTCGTCCTGCCAATGCGCGGCCAAAACGAGGGTTACGATAGTTTCGTCCAACTTCATCTTGGGCAAAGGCACGTCTTCGCCCGAAGCCGTAATGCCCGCCCACTGCGCCTCCGTATCGCGGTGGACCCGGTATCCGCAACTATCGAAGAAGCTATCGATGACCGACCTGAACCGACTATCCATCAGGACGTTGTAGACCGTACCCGTTCTGGGATCGCCGGCGAACACGAACTGTCGTCGTAACAGGAAATGCAGAGCCTTGCGGAGATCGCTTGCCTTTTCCGCACCAAGCGCACGTTCTATCGCCTCGAATTCACTCAACATGCAGCGATCTCGTCGAGACTACGGGATGCCGCTTCACGATGAAGTTTCCGCATCGTAGCCATTCGCTGTCGTGCGGAGGCATATCCGGCGCGAACTCGAGATCAAAATAACGCGCAATTTCTGCTGGCACCTCTTTCGTCAACGCAAACCGACGGGCCGCGTCGAAAGCTAGAAAGTCGTCCACGTTCCCGAGCGGCATGAAGCGGGCTTCCTTCGTTCCGGCCGCCGGCACTTGTTTCTCCAGAAAGTTACGCACCTCGGCCGGACTCGGCGCGATCCTTGAGATGTACTCA
>Ga0209526_10003188_pt1 | contig 11176 bp, 12 predicted proteins | sample JacPinW_OM2H0_M1_FD_188566 | JGI IMG/M metagenome (GOLD analysis project Ga0209526, IMG submission 188566) | Forest soil microbial communities from Algoma, Ontario, Canada - Jack Pine, Ontario site 1_JW_OM2H0_M1 (SPAdes) (version 2) | ecosystem: Environmental > Terrestrial > Soil > Boreal...
CGGTTACCGCTGCTGACGTCCGACTCATTCTGCCGGTCACCGACCGTCTGACAGAGCCGGCCGCCGACGGTGGCGGTTCCTCCGCGATGCCTTCCGGCACACTCGCCGAGCGCGCCGAAGCATTCGAAAGAGAAGTACTGCTCGCGGAAATTCGCCGCCACAATTTTCACATGACCAACGTCGCCCGCACGCTGGGCCTGGAGCGCAGCCACCTCTACAAGAAGTGCCAGCAGCTGGGTATCGATCTGCAATCTCTTCGCAAGCCGGAATAGGCCTGATTTCCCGAGAAAGCCCGTAAGCTGCTGAAAACAGGAGTAATTTTGTTCTTGACATGAAATAGCGTATTGCAATAGTATAATTGCATATTGCAATAGGTGGGTCCTTCGATGACACTCGGCGACAAACTACGTTCTCTCCGCGCAGTCGAAGGTTCGCTGCGCGGTCTCGGCCGCCCCATGACCCAGCTCGAGCTAACCCGCGCCATGAAACGCGAAGTGGGCCGCGGCCTCAGCCAGGCGTACCTCTCGCAGATCGAAGGCGGCACACGCCCGCATCTGACGCACACCACGCGTGAGTTGCTGGCCCGCTTCTTCCGCGTGTACCCCGGCTTTCTGGTGGACGATCCCGAAGGCTACACGGCCGACCTGCAATCCGATCTGCGCGCCGTTGACGCCAAGGTCGATTCCTGGATTTATGCCGGCGTAGATCAATTCTCGGCCGATACGGACCTCAGCGGCGCGCTTCTCGCCATCGCGGAACATCCGGATTCCCGCCAGGCGCTACTTCTTCTGGCGGAGATTCTTCGCGCCCCGGGTCTCGCCGAGCGTCTCGGCGAGGTTCTCCGGCCCAACGCACATCAAGGCAGCGGCCATCCGCCGCCCTCCGCCTCTCTGCAGAACTAACACGGAAGGTAGCGTCTCGGATTCCAGCCAGCGCACCGCGTGCGCTCGAGGTGCTGTATGACCTGGTCTGATTTTTACCTCCTCTGCTTCATAGTGGGCTTTGCCCTCAGCGTCCTTTCGTTCCTCGCCGGCGCGGTCCACATCCATCTGCCATTCCGCCTGCACCTGCCGCTGCACGGAGGCCATCACCTGGGAGCGCGCAGTGGAACTTCCGGCAGCCTCCGAGGCGGCGCCCACATCTCCTGGTTCAACGCCTCCACAGCCATGGTGTTTCTTGCCTGGTTTGGCGGCACGGGCTACATGTTTGCCAGGTACTCGCACTTCGTTGCCCTTGTGTGCCTCGGCTTCGCAACGTTGGCCGGGCTCGTCGCTGGTTGGATGGTTTTCCGCTTCATGGTGAAGCTAATGCGCTCTCCCGATTCCCACATGAAGAGCGAGGATTATCGGATCGAGGGATCGGTAGGAACAATCAACATGCCCATTCGCGCGAACGGCACCGGTGAAGTGGTCTTTTCGCTGGCCGGCGTTCGCCGCTGCGCTGGTGCCCGCCGCGAGGACGGCCAACCGCTCGAGAAAGGCGCCGAAGTCGTGATCGAGCGCTATGAGAAGGGAATCGCCTACGTGCGCCGCTGGGACGAATTCACGAGCTAAACACTTTCGGGGACTGACGCACGCTGCAAACAGTCCAGACGGATGCAAAAGGAGGTTTTTATGTTCGGGTTGCCAATGGAAGTAGTGGTTGGAGCAGGGCTTCTCGTTCTCGTGATTCTTCTGGTGATGACCGCCGTCGCCAGGATGTATCGCAAAGCCGGGCCGCACGAAGCATTGATCGTGTACGGCATGGGCGGGACCCACGTCTACACCGGAAGCGGCAACATCATTTTTCCCATGGTGCAAACCTGCAAGGAGCTGTCGCTGGAGCTGATGTCATTTGATGTCGCTCCGCAGCAGAACCTCTACACCCATCAAGGCGTCGCCGTCACCGTGGAGGCCGTTGCCCAGATCAAGGTGAAATCCGACAAGGAGTCTATCCTTACCGCCGCCGAGCAGTTTCTCACCAAGCGTCCCGAGCAACGCGAGGGCTTGATTCGCCTCGTGATGGAAGGCCACCTGCGTGGCATCATGGGCCAGCTCACCGTCGAGCAAATCGTCAAAGAGCCCGAAATGGTCGGCGATCGCATGCGTTCGACGTGCGCCGACGACATGAACAAGATGGGGCTCGAAGTCGTGAGCTTCACCATCAAGGAAGTGCGCGACAAGAACGACTACATCACCAACATGGGCCGTCCGGACGTCGCGCGCATCAAGCGCGATGCCGAGGTAGCCGCTGCCGAAGCCGATCGCGATATCGCCATCAAGCGTGCGGAGTCCCAGCGCGCCGCCGCCGTCGCCAAGGCGCAAGCTGACCAGGAGCGCGTCGCTGCGGAAACCGCTTCGCTGGCCAAGCAAGCGGAGGCGGAACGCGATCTCGACATCAAGAAGGCCAGCTACCTCGAAGCGACCAAGAAGGCTCAAGCACAGGCCGACAAAGCCTACGAGATCGAGACCAACATCCAGCAGCAGCAGGTGATCACCGAATCCGTGAGAGTGCAGCAAGTCGAGCGCGAAGCGCAGGTTAAGGTGCAGGAAGCCGAAATCGCGCGTCGCGAACGCGAACTGATCGCTACCGTGCTGAAGCAGGCGGAAATCGAGCGCCAGCGCATCGAGACGCTCGCCAATGCCGAACGTCAGCGTCTGATGAGCGAGGCTGAAGGCCACGCCGCTGCGACACGCGCGCAGGGTGAAGCCGAAGCCGAGATCATCTTCAAGAAGGGCGAAGCCGAAGCCAAGGCCATGAACATCAAGGCGGAGGCCTTCCAGGAGTACAACCAGGCCGCCGTGATAGACAAACTCATCACCGGCCTACCCGAAGTCGTGCGCGCTCTTGCCGAGCCGCTCAGCAAGGTGGACAAGGTGACTATCGTTTCCACCGGCAATGGCGATGCCGCCGGCGCGTACAAGCTCACCGGAGATATCACCAGGATCGCGGCGCAAGTACCTGCACTGTTTGAAGCCCTCTCCGGCATGCAAGTGTCGGACCTGCTGGCCAAGGTGCGGCTCATCGGCGACAAAGCGCCAAAGCCCGCGTCGCCGCCTGTGCCGAACAATGCGTAACGACCGCTTCCGCTGGGGCAGGTCGAGGCCTGCCCAGCGCTTTCTTCTGCCTTTGGGGGAAAAGGCCATGACCTTGAGAGAAATCCTTCTGGTCCTGTGGGTACTCGCGGTGATGGTAGTGAAGTTTTTGGTCACGCAATTTGCCGCTCACGCGCAGTTGGCACTGGAAGATTGTTTTGCGCTCGGGCTCGCGTCCTTCGGTGCTCTCGCGCAGTTCTTGCTTGGTTTGTAGGCGCCCTTTTCTCGGGCGAGCGCCGGTTTTGTGTTGTTGCTCGAGAAGTGAATGGCTTGTCGCAGTCAGAAAGGAGAATCATCATGGGACTTCTAGAACGTGTCAGCACTCTGATCCGCGCGAATCTGAACGACATGATCGACCATGCCGAAGATCCGGACAAAATGATCAAGCAGGTGATCCTCGACATGGAAAACCAATATTTACAAGTCAAGACCCAGGTCGCCGTCTCCATCGCCGACCAGCACATGCTGGAAAAAAAGTTCAAGGAAAATGACGATGCCGGGACCGACTGGATGCGCAAAGCCGAACGCGCCGTCGACAAAGGCCAGGACGACCTCGCCCGTGCCGCCCTCGATCGCTATCAGACTTCACAGCGCCTCGCCCAGAGCTACCGCGAACAAGTAGACGACCAGAAAGCCCAGGTAGAAACGCTGAAGAGCGCTTTGCAGAAACTCGAGCAAAAGCTCGACGAAGCCAAATCCAAACGCGACATGCTCCTGGCGCGCCACCGCCGCAGCATCGCTCTCGGCAAAGCGGCCCGCGCGCAGACCGCACTCGGCGACCAAGCGAAGAGTGCCACCTTCGATCGCCTCCGCGACCGCGTCCATCACACCGAATCGGTCGCCACCGCCGAGGTCGAGCTCCTCACCGACGACGTAGGCGATCGCCTCACCCGCATCGACCGCGACACCGAGCTCGACCGTCTCCTCACGGAGCTAAAGTCGCGCCGCGGCTTGCTAGCCTGACCCGCAACCGGAGGCATCCGGTGACGAGGAAAGCCATGCTCCTCGCAATCGGTTTGACCTCCCTGGTGTCGCGGGTGTTCCAAAAACCAGAGCCAGGAAACGACTGGTCCAATCGACGAGCAACCCTCGCGAGGGTCAGGACCGGGGAACGCAAGATCGTGTGAATGCTCCCATTACCGGGAAACCGAGCGGCACAGGGATTCTTGGTGGGCCGACTGCGAGGAATGGTAACCGACGAAGTTGATGCGCCGATGCACCTCTAGTTGGCATTCCGAGCGACGGTGTTCTCGTCTGTTGGGTTGAACCGTTGGTAGAGGCCCGATCGACAGCAGCCTTGAGCGGGACGAACTATCCAGAGTATGGCATAACTTGGATCTTCTAGCGCCATATCCTAGAACTTTGCTTCGCGTCTGCCTTGGTGATCTCTTCCCAAGAGCCGGCGTTGTCATGGATGCCGGTCGCTTTTGGATTGGACTTGAGTTAAAAGCCCCAATCCCTCCCATATAGAAAAACTAGCAGCGCCCCGACACCCATTTTGCTCGAACACGCGGTGTATTCGACCGACTCAAGCGCCGAATCTCTCGGCGGCGCGAGCTTTCGCCTTGGCAGCCTCTTCTTCTCGATCCTTCGGCGGTGCGCTCGTTTCGAGCGAGCGCAGAAGACGAGCCGAGATGCCAGCAATTTCATCGACCGCCGCCTGGAAGGAGGCTTCGTTGGTCTTCGACGGTTTGTTAAAACCGCTGATTTTTCTTACGAACTGGAGGGAAGCAGCTCGAATCTCTTCGCCAGTGACCGGCGGATCGAAGTTGAAGAGGGTCTTGATATTCCTGCACATTGGCATTGGCCTCAAAATGTCGGGCTTATCTTAACAAAAGCAGTGATCTAAATCGGCAGGAAACCCTTCTCACCGCCGATGGATCGTCCATCGGGCGTGGCTGACTTCGTTTGCCAATCCGCACCTCCTCCGTGCGAGAATAGCCTCATGAATCCGTGGTTGATTACTACCTCTGTCGCTAGCTGCGCCGCAGCCGGTGTCACCGCTTACGGCGCGGCATGGCCACGGGCGCAGCTGTTCGGCCGGACGATTTGCCACACGAATTCACCTCGCCAGTTGGCTGTCACCTTCGATGACGGGCCCAATCCGGCCATCACGCCCAAGCTGCTCGACATCCTCGAGCAATACAACGCCCTTGCAACTTTCTTTCTGATCGGACGCTTCGTTCGTGAGTGCCCGGACCTTGTTCGAGAAATTAATGCTCGCGGCCACGCCATCGGCAACCACACGGAAACGCATCCGATGCTCCTCTGGCTCCGGCCGACTGAGATCCAGGTTGAACTACGCCTTTGTCATACGGCGATCGCGAATGTCTTGGGCGCACCGCCAAAATTCTTTCGCCCCCCGTTTGGCGTGCGCAACCCTTGCCTCGCGAGCGCTGCCCGCGCACTCGACATGCGCGTGGTCATGTGGACCTTGCTTCCGGGAGACTGGCGCGCGCAATCCGATGCATGGCTCGTCGACCGCATGAAGCCCATCGCCTCACACGCCGGGCGCCTTGCCAAAAATCCGGCTGGCACCGGCGATATACTTTGCCTACACGACGGCAGTCACCAGGGGCCGAATGGCGATCGCACCCACACCCTTGCTGCCCTGGAGCACTGGCTTCCGCGCTGGCGTGACCTCGGCCTCGAATTTGTTACAATCAGTGACGCGGTGGGTGCACCCGCATCCTGACTATGGACGAACGAGCTTTTTACACCGAACGCGAAGAGACCAAGAAGATCAAGCTCCTGTGCCCAAGCTGCCGCGGCGAATTTGAATTTCCCGTGCGGTGGAAGGTCTGCAGAAAGAAGAAGGAACTGCCGCGCGGCGCCGGCGAAGACGACAAGAAGCGTTTTGCCAAAGCTTCTTCCTACATGGTCCGCTTGGACGACCTGGTCGCGTGCTACAAATGCCGCAAACGCTTCGAGCTGACCGGCCAGTCCACGGTGCTGATCTCCGATACCTTGGGCGATCCCGCCGCCGACCCCGAGAACTTCGGCAATCGCTGATCGTCAGGAGGACACGCATGGCGAAGCTGGCGCTGATTTACGGCATGCGGTTATTGCCGGAAGAAGACCTGGGCGAGGTAAAGGACGCCACCGTGGTGTTGAGGAACGGCCGCACCGCCCGCGTCACCATGCACCTGATCGAAGGTACCAAAGAGGAAATCGAGGCCACTTTTCACGAGTCGGTGGAAGCTTTTTTCGAGATGTATCCGGAGATTTAGAAGCTGGATGAAGCAGGTCGAGGGCTTACAATACAGGCATCCGTATTTCTTTCGCGCGCATCGCAGTCACAGCAGGGGAGACTGGCATGAACCGGACGCTTTTCACCTACTTCGCATCAGCCACGCTGCTCACTCTTTGCGCCTCAGCCGGCGTCGCACTCGCTCAGGAACCTGCCGGTCCACAGACTGAGGCGCCGCCTCCCGTCGCACCGGCACTGCAACCCGCCGCGGTGCGGCGTGGCGACTCCGGCGAACGGATTCGGATTCCCTCCGGCACGCGCGTAGCCGTCGTGCTGGAAAATGGCATCTCGACGCGCAGCGCCAAGTCTGGCGATTCCCTGTATTTCCGCACTTCGTTTCCGATCACCCAGAACAACCACATTGTCATCCCAGTAGGATCGTATTTGCGCGGCGAATTGTTGGAGTCCAAACGCCCCGGCCGCATTAAGGGTAAAGGCGAATTTCGCATGCGCCTGAACACGCTGATCTTTCCCAACGGATACACCGTCGATCTCAACGCCGCACCGCGCAGTGCGGACACGGGCGGGAAAGAGACGATGGACTCCGAGGGCAAGGTAACCGGCCCCGGCGGCAAAGGAAAGGACGTCGGCACCGTAGCGGAGACGACCGTTACCGGTGCAGGCGTCGGAGCCATAGCGGGCGGCGCTAAGGGCGCGGGCATCGGCGCGGGTATTGGCGGCCTGGCGGGCCTCGCCGCTATATTGCTAACGCGAGGTCCCGAGGCGGAGCTCCCCCGCGGCTCGACGCTCGACATCGTCCTCGAGCACGAACTCGCGCTCGACGGCGGCCAAATCCAATACACCCACGTGGGCCAAGCTATGCCCGTCACGCCGCCCCCGGCTCACCAGCAGTAGCCCAAACGCGCCCCATACCGCGATTTGACGACGCCCGGCGACGCGCTCCGTGCGGCAGAGCCTCGGACGCCATACGCCGGGCCATGGCCCCTGCCGGGTGCTGTCGGCCGCCGCCGACAACGGACGGTCGCTTGCGGCGACGACCAGGCCTCCTTCCGTTCGCGAATGGCCGTTCTTACTGCTGCCGGAGCGAGCAGCCCTTGTACACCCTTGTCGCGAACAACACTCAGGAATTCCGAGTCGCCCTCGGGTCGCACCCGCGAAGGCTGTGCTGTGGCATCACGAGTGGAGGTAGGCAAAAGGGAAAGACCGGTTAGAAAACTTTACCGCTAGGCGGTTTTTCCGTGTTGCGCTCGGGCAAAGCGCATGGGGCTGAAGCGCTCCCAATCCGCCGATACGCGCTGTTCGGTTACCCACTCGCGGACCAGACGCGCGGTGATTGGTGTCAGCAGGATGCCGCTGCGGAAGTGACCGGTTGCCATCAGCAATCCCTGGAGGTCGGTAGGCCCGAGAATTGGCAGATGATCCGGAGAATCCGGGCGCAAGCCTGCCCACATTTCTTCGACTTTGGCGCTCGCCAGTTCTGGCGCCAGTTCAATCGCGGCGGACAGAATTTTCTCCACGCCCCCGGCGGTCACATCCTTGTTGAAACCAAGATACTCGACAGTTGCGCCCGCGAGAATCCTCCGGTCATTTCTGGGGACGAGATAGATTTTCTCCGACCAAAGTACGCGCTCGATTTCCAATGTATCCGAGCGCAACGCAATCATCTGCCCTTTGGCGGGGCGCACGGGGGCGTAGGTCTGCACTCCTTCGATCGCGGAGGAAAAACAGCCCGCGGCAACGATGGTCCACTTGGCGGAGACCTTTTCGGCTTGCAGTACCAGACCGGCGCATGTCCCGCCTTCGCGCCAGATGGCCTTCACGGCATGTCCCGGGAAAATTTCCACGCCACTGTTCCCGGCCGCCTGCATTACGGCCTGCGTGAGAGCACGATTGTCGACAGACGCTTCCTCTGGCCTAAGGGCTGCGGCTTCCACATCGGGGCTCAGCGCGGGCTCCAGTTCGCGCGCATCCTCTGCGCGAAGGGGTTCCGCCTTTAGTCCCAGTCCATGATGGAGTGCGATAAGGGTACTCAACTCGCGCGCAGCGTCTCGCGCAAAGAGCGCGTCGAGCGTGCCCTTCGGGCGGAATCCCACGCTTTGCCCCGAAAGCTCTTCTACCTCGGTTACGAACTGCGAATAGAGCGCCATGCTGGCCTTGCCCAGAGGCACGAGCGGAATCGCACCTGGAGTTTCCGGGGCAGGCGACAAGATACCAGCGCCTGCCCACGATGCTTCGCGTCCCGGCTGGCCCTGATCGAACACACCTACGCGCAGGCCGGCCTGCGCAAGTTCCAGCGCGATCGCGCCGCCGATCAGACCGCCGCCGGCCACCGCCACGTCCAACCTTTTCATGCATTCATCTTAGCGCATCCAAGGGACGCTTCCCGGCATCGTCGGATCCGGACGTAACCCCATGAGGAAAGTGGATACGCGGGATGCGACCGCCCGACTACAAGGATCTGGCTAGCTCTTCTGAGAGAACTTGCGCTTTTTTTGCGGCATTGCGGGCGCGCGTCCAATCTCCAGTGTGCGCCGATTCTCGCGCCTCCGTTATGAAGCTTCGCACTTTGGAGGCCAGGTCGAGTTGCGTGTCGTTTAAGGGTTTCCCTTGTGTCGTCGCAATATTTCGCTCCGCTATGCTGAGGCTCACATTGGTCTGCTGTTGTGCCGCGGTAGTTTCCTCCGCCGTCAATTGCGGCATGATCTGCGGCGGCTCGGGTCGGGCGGTGGCGTTCTGCCCGGAAGGAGGGGGGGAGACATGCGGGCGTTGCGGGGCGCTCTGCACGACGGCCAGGGGAGAAGGCGGCGGAGGAACATCGAGCGGAAGCTCGGGCGAAGCTTCGTCCGGCTGGGGGTTGGTTACCGCGAACACCCCCAGAGGCTTCGGCCGCACGACCGCGGCGGTGCTCCAGGGAAATGTTTTGGCTTTGGCCTTGGCGCTTCGCTCGGCGCATCCGTTCAACATCACAGCGCTAACGCACAAAACCGCGAGCGACAAGTACATGGGAGCGCGGGGCGAGCCGGCCGAGATTGGGGCTGCTGTCTGCTTCATAGTCAGGCTGCGAGCGGCAATTCGATCCGGAACGTGGTACCCCGGCCGACCTCCGAGGTAAAGTCTATCGAACCGTTGTGAAGCTGTACAATTCGGAAAGTACTCGCGAGTCCGATTCCACTCCCCCCTGGACGGGTGGTGAAAAACAACTGAAAAATCTTCTGTTTGTTTTCTGTTGGAATCCCTTTGCCGGTATCGCCCACGGTGATTTCCGCCATTTCGCCTCGGCGGCTCAGCACCAGATGCAGCTTCCCGCCGTTGGGCATGGCTTCCACGGCATTAAGCACTAGATTCAACACCGCTTGCTTCAACAGTCCACGGTCTACGTAAACTTCCGGCACATCGATGGGCAGAAGCTGCGCGAGTTGCACGTTGGATTTTTGCAACTGTGGCTGCGCAACTTCCATTACCTCTCTCAGAATGTCGGCAAGCTGCGTGGCCTCCAGGCGTACCTCCATCGGCCGCGTAAAATCGAGGAAACGCTTCACGACGGCGTCGAGGCGGTCGATCTCTTTGTCGAGCACCTGTACGGCTTGCTGAGCACCCCCGTCTGATTCCGCGGGCAAAGACTCTTTTAGATTTTCCAGCCACAGGCGCATGGAGTTGAGGGGATTTTTCACTTCGTGGGCCACACCTGCGGTGATGCGACCGAGCGCGGCCAACCGCTCGCTCACTTGCAATTGAGTGTTGATGCTTTCGATGGAATCGAGGTCGCGTAGTGTCACGAGAGCGCCCATGCGCTCGCCGTCTTCTTGAATCGCCTGCACGCTGACGCTTACGCGCTTTGGGCCTTCGATAGTCTCCAAATCAGTTTCTGCGGCAATTTCACGGAATTCGTCGCCCTCCACGTGCAATACCTCGTGCAAGGGATGCCCGGCGGGGAAGATTTCGTTGACGCGGCGTCCAAGAAAGTGTCCAGCGGGAGCGCCTAGAAATTTTTCCGCCGCGGGGCTCACCATGATTGCGCGTGCCTCGCGCGTGAACAGGAGCAAGCCATCTTCCATACCGGCCATGACCGAATTCATGTTCTCGCGCAGGGTGCTAAAAATCTCGTGTACGCCGCGCAGCTGCTGGCCGACTTGCGTGATCTTGCGGCTTACCTGGCCTAGCTCATCTCCGCCTCCAGCAAATCCTCTGGTTTCGGGCGAGGGCGCGTCGAATTGTCCCGCGGAAATGCGGTCCAACTGCTCGGAAATGTCCCGCAATGGTGCCAGTGCTGCTCCGCTCACAACCGCGGCAAGAATCGTCGAAAGCACCAAGGCGAGCCCGACGATCGTGCCGAATTTTCTGACGCTTGGCGAAATCTCTTCGCGCAACAGTCCTGAAGACACCGCCACGCGCACTTCGCCAAAGGGGTCGGGCCCGTTGTTGAATGGAAAATCGTATTCGTAGATTCGCGGCGAGCCGGCCAGCACTTTGACCTGATGCAGAAACGCACGCTGCGTGAGCTGGGACAGCGGCAATCGCCGCGACAGGAACTTGCCCACCATAGATTCATCGGTAGAGACCATAACCATTCCGTCGCGATCGGTGATGGACACCTCATAGACGGAGGGAGTGTCTTTGGCAGCTTTCAATTGGGCGTGCAGGCCTTCGTCGATCTCAAAGGCGTGCCGCACATAGTCGTGGATATCTTCGGGATCGTTCGACGCGGGCCGTAGCCCCTCGCGCTTGGCATCGGTCAGGGCGCGGCGTGCTTGCTCAAAAACCTGGTTGGCGATTTCGCGAGTGCGCTTGTCGGTTTCCTGGAGCACCTGCTCGAGGAGTTGCACGACGAATACACCGGAAAGCACGACGACGACGAGCAGCACCAGTCCCGTCATCACTAGGGTGAGTTTCG
>Ga0209526_10003189_pt1 | contig 11176 bp, 7 predicted proteins | sample JacPinW_OM2H0_M1_FD_188566 | JGI IMG/M metagenome (GOLD analysis project Ga0209526, IMG submission 188566) | Forest soil microbial communities from Algoma, Ontario, Canada - Jack Pine, Ontario site 1_JW_OM2H0_M1 (SPAdes) (version 2) | ecosystem: Environmental > Terrestrial > Soil > Boreal...
ACAGACCAGCAAATTCAGATGACAAAACTCACTAAATTCCGTGAGCATGTGTCTCAAGGTCGTTGACACGCGCCGCGCGTCGACTTCAAGGCTTTTGCTAAGCATGTGGCGACTCTCTCGCTTCGGCCTCGAACTGAAGACAATTATCTGCGCAATGTCTGTACGCTCTTCCGCTTCACTGACCTGGTTGTAGAGATTGTGCGGAACGAACAGGACGCGACCGTTGCTGCGCGGAGGACCGCCATCCCCAACACGCTCTTCTTGGTTTCGAGGGACTTCCCCACGGTGAACAAAGGCATGGCTGACTACTACAGCGACGGTCAGATTGACGGGCTATTTGCGGGAGTTAGCCGCGCGTATCGCGGGCATGCTCCCGTCGTTTTGACGTCAAACTTTGCGTTCCTTGCAAGCGGAATGTTTCGAATCTCTAATAGGTCTGTCGCACGCAGAATGTCCTAAGGACATTCTAAGGTTTTGTTTGTCCCCCGCTGCTTCCCAAACTTGTTGTTTGGAGATTGCTTGCGAGTCAGCGTTCCAATGTGAACCACTTTTAGAAGAATTCCGGCTCACGAACAAACACTGCACTGCGTTCACTCCTGCCCGAATTTGCGCGTTTTTCCCGACCTTGTTGAGCGCCCAGTCGGAAGGGCTTTGGCCCCGATCTTGCAGCGAAACCCATGCGAACGTGCGTGCACAGGCTAACAGACCGTTGCTTATGTTTATGATGGTTTTCCGAAAGCGAACCTGCACGGAAATCGGCTTGCTGGTTTATTTTTGTCTGTTTGTGTGTGGTGCACTTTGCGCACAACAAACACCAGGCATCGGATGGGAGGAGGAGGTACGGAAGGCCAGCATTGCGCAGGATTGGCCGCACGCTCTGCAAATCCTGGACCGCGAGATCGCACTCTCTCCCGAGGATATGGATATTCGCGCTTGGCGTGCTCGCGTCTTAACGTGGGCAGGCCGTCTTACGGAAGCAGAGCACGTATACGTCGAGGTCACAAGCAGAGTGAGGAACGATCCGGATGTTTGGCTCGGTATCGGTGAGGTGTATGAGCGGCAGCAGCGATTCGTCGAAGCACTTCGTGTCTTGGATCGCGCCATCGAGTTAGACCCGACAAGGGCGGACCTGCGCAGTGCCCGAGCGCGGGTTTTTCGCGCGACAGGGGAGCTGAGCGAGGCGCGACTAGAATTCCGGAAAGCCCTGAGCCTGGATTTCAATAGCGCCGAAGCACGCGCCGGGCTGCTCACCGTACGCGGCGCCCCGAAACACGAACTGCGTTTGGGCGCAGATAGCGACCTTTTTGATCTTGCAAGCCCGAACCGCGGCGGATGGATCAGTCTTTCGTCGCGCTGGGCGCCCCACTGGATGACGAATGTCGCGGGGAATTTCTACAATCGTGGCGGAGTGAACGCGGGGAAATTTGTAGCCAGCGTTGCTGGCACATTACCTCGATGGGGTTCGCTCAGCGTGGGAGGCGCCACCGGGCACGACAACGGAGTGATACCGAAAAGCGAAACGTTCTTCGAATTCGACCATGGCTTTCGCGTGAGCGAAGACCGCCCGGTGCGCGGCCTCGAATTGGTTTACGGCCAGCATTGGTATTGGTATTCCTTGGCGCGCGTTTTTACTCTTTCCGAAGCGGCGATTGTCTATCTGCCCCGCGACTGGACTCTTACCCTGGAGCTAACCGAAGCGAGAAGCCGCTTTCCTGGGCTCGCCGCGGATTGGAAGCCCTCGGGATCGGCACGCGTGGGCTTTCCCGTAGCGACTTGGCGGGTCCGCAAAGTGTTCGGCAACATTTTCTTCGGCGCTGGCACAGAAGACTTTGCACAAGTTGATCAGATTGGTCGTTTTTCCTCAAAGACTTATGGCGGCGGCCTGCGGTTTGAGCTCACGGAGCGTCAGGACGTTGTCGGCTACGCCTCTTTCCAGCAACGCACGCAAAACCACACCGACGTGAATTTTGGGTTCAGCTATGGCATCCGCTTTTGACATGATGCGCAGGTACGGGCCTGCTACCTTCCTTACGAAGGCGATTATCGCCGCGATTATCGCCGACGTGTTGTTGCTTGCTTTCATTTTCCTGCGAAGAGCCTATCGCAACCGCCATTTTGTGAAACGCGATGCGCGGCTCATGGAATTTCGGTCGAAATGGGATGCCTTGCTTTCCGGGCAACTTCCCTATGAATCCTGGAGAGCAAATCCGTTCGATCGCCGGATTGTCGAAGAGATTGCGCTGGATGCTTTCGAAGTTGCGGGTTCGGATGAATCAGCGCGGCTGCTTCGTTTTCTGCGGGCAAGCGGCCTGATAGAAAAGAGAATCTTCGAAGCTCGCAAACATCGAGGCTGGCGCCGTCACCGAGCATTGGTGGCTCTCGGGAGAACGCGTGCGCCCGAAGGTATTCCCGCTCTCTCGGAGGGCCTCCGAGACTCCAAAGTGGAGACGCGAAACGCCGCACTCCGAGGTCTCGGCCGGATGGGTTCGACCGAAGCCGCCGAGGAGATTCTCACGTGGATTGCCGAGGTTGGGCTGGTCGTGCCCGCACTGCCGCTGCAGAATGCTCTGATCAACTGCTGCCGCGAACGCCCGCAAATATTGCTGCCGTATCTACGCCATGCGGCTGATCCGGTGCGTGAAGTGCTGGGGCGCGCTTTGGGCGAAGTGGCAAGCCCTTTGCTCGGACTGGACTTGCTGGAACTGGTGGATGACAGGCAGCCGGAGATTCGTGCCGCTGCTGCGCGGGCATTGGCGAATACTCAGCCTGGCCATGCACTGGAGGCCTTGATCGAATTAACGCGAGACGTCGTCTGGTATGTAAGGCTGAGAGCTGTCGTGGCGCTTGGCAAGCTCCATCGCCCTGAAGCCCTTCCGCATTTCGTCAAGGCGCTGACGGATTCGAACCGTCTAGTCCGGATGCGTGCTGCGGAAGCGTTGATTGATCAAGGCGCTGATATGATTCCGATTTTCCGCAGCGTGGTGGCGACGAAAGACCGCTACGGCTTGCACGGCTATCTGGCGGCGCTGGAAAACGCCGGATTGCGCGCTTCACTCGAAGCGAAATTGAAAGAAACGAACACCCTGCCGAAGGACGAAGTGGAATTGCTCTTGCAAGTGCTCCACAGCGCCTCGCTTCCCGATATGCCAGAGGGCCCGACCTCTGTGGAAGTGGCGGCTTTGGGGAGCCACCTTTGATTCATCTACTAAACACCCTCAACTACACACTGTTCTTGTATTACGTGGCCTGTAATCTCATTTATCTTGTCGCACTCATCGTCGCCATCAAGGCGAGTGTGGCGCACCAGCGTCAACTGGAGGGCCACAGACTTCACTGGATTAATGATTCACCTATGGCGCCACCAATCACGCTCATCGCCCCAGCTCACAACGAAGAATTGTCGATCCGGGTAGCGATTCGCAACCTGATGAATCTTGACTATCCGGAGCTGGAAATCATCGTGGTAAATGACGGTTCTGTCGACCGGACTCTCGATGCGCTGAAAGACGAATTCGACCTGTACCCCATCCGAGTCGTACGCATACAGGAAGTGCCGAGCGCGGTGGTCCGAGCGACTTACAAGAGCAGGCAAGATCCGCGCCTCTGGGTTATCGACAAAGAAGCCGGCGGGAGCAAAGCCGATGCCGTCAACGCCGGGCTGAATTCGGCGACGTCTCCTTACGTATGTATTGTGGACTCGGATTCCATCCTCGAGCGAGATGCCTTGTTGCGAATCATGATTCCTGTGATGGCTGATCCGAAGCGAGTCGTGGGGGTCGGAGGAATTATCCGCGTGCTAAACGGATCGGTCATCGAGAAAGGGCGCCTGCAACGGGTCCGACTTCCTCGAAAGGGGATCGAGATGATTCAGGTCGTGGAATATCTGAGGGCATTTTTGATCGGAAGGGAAGCTTGGGCGCAGGGAAACATGATGATGATCATCTCGGGCGCCTTTGGACTGTTCCGGACCGATTTAGTGAGGGCCGTGGGCGGATATCGCGCCAGAGCGATTGGCGAGGATCTCGACCTTGTGACCAGGCTACATCGTTACCTGCTTGATAAAGGCGCCGACTATCAAATTGGTTTCCTACCCGACCCGGTATGTTGGACTGAGGTGCCGTCCGACTTGAGGTCGCTCGGGCGACAACGAGCCCGCTGGCAGAAAGGATTGTTGGATACCCTCCTGTCGAACCACGACATGCTATTTCGTCCCCGTTATGGGCGCATAGGATTCTTGGCGCTACCGTATCTCTGGCTCTTCGAATTATTTGCCCCGGTAATCGAAATAGGAGGAATCGGTACGATTCTGCTAGCGGTGGCGACCGGTGTCCTGAACCATCATTTCTTTCTGCAATTCATGATTTTGGGATACGCCTTCGCCACCATGATTTCCATCGGGTCGGTGTTGCAAGAAGAGATTACCTACAAGCGGTATAACCAATGGCAGGACGTGGTTCGTCTCGTGAGCGTCTGTTTCTTTGAACACTTTCCCTACCGGCAGCTACATATGATTTGGAGGTTGCAGGGGCTCTGGCAATTCCTCCGTGGGGACATGACCTGGAAGCCTTTGAATCGCCAAGGGCTGGATTCCGCAAAGGTGACTTGAATTTGAAGGAAGAGACTTCTGCGTGAAACGAAACATGAAAATGAAGAGCGTCAAAACTCAGTTCATCGTGCTGGCCATCGTTTTGTCCGGATCAGCAGCCGCGGCATCCCCCAGAACGCTGAAGCAAAGTGAAACATCGCAGCTTCATACAAGGGAGGTCCCCGTTCAACCGCTGGTCCATCAGAGCAAGGACCCTACCGACGTCTTCCCCGAGCTGTTTCCTTTGCAGATCGCGGTGTATTGGACGAATCCCGAAGAAGGCGTATTGGGAATCGTTCACGCTTTGCGCGAAATGGGAATTCCTTTTTTTGTAACGCGGGATTTTGGCCGTGCTCTCGAGCATCGCCTGGTTCTAATTTACCCCAGCGCCGATGCCAGGACCTTTACCGCCGGACAAGTGGAGGAACTGACACGCCATATACGAAACGGCGGAAGCCTTTTCGCCGTCAACGTTGTTGCTCGCAGTCTGGGTACGCTATTTGGATTTAGCGACGTCGCACCATCGCGCCAGCGGTACCAGGTGAATTTCTCCGCTGGGGTAGACCCTATATTGCGCTATCTGAATCGGCCCGAAGAGCTGCAGGTTCCCCTAGGTGCTACCAAGTACGCCCAAATCTTCTGGACCAACAGCTACAGGCCCGACGAGACGGCGGCCGTGCTGGCTCATTTTGAAGATGGCTCAGCCGCGGTATTGCGCAAAACGTGGGGCCGAGGGGCAGCATACCTTTGCGGTCTCAGCTTTCATGATGTAGTTGTGCGAAACCAGGTTAATCGGGATTTCGACGCTGAACGGCACTACGTCAACGCCTTCGAGCCCGGCGCAGACGTCTGGATACTGTTGCTCCGCGCCTGGTATGAGACCGCCGAACCGGCGGCCGTGGCTATCTCCACGATTCCCAGTGGCCAAAGATCTGTCGTACTCCTTTCGCACGACGTCGATTGGGAAAACTCCTTCACGCCGGCGCTGTCCTTTGCAAAATCGGAAGCCAGTCTGCAGACTCGCAGCACTTTTTTCATTCAGACTAAGTACGTCAGCGACGATAACAGCCATTCCTTTTTTTTTGGAACTAACCTGGATATCACACGCCGTCTTTTTTCCGGTGGTTCTTCGCTCGGAAGCCACTCCATCATTCACTCGCGGGGATTCAACAAATTTGAGTTAGGCGCCGGCGACGAAAGGTACCCTGTCTATCAGCCCCGGGGAACGGGATTTGACACCGCCGTAGGCGCCAACGTGTTCGGCGAAGTGCGCGTCAGTAAGCAATTGCTGGATGGGGAGATTTCGGGGCAATACACTGACTTCTTTCGCGCCGGGCACCTGCGCGTACCGGAGACGCTGCCCGAAGCGTTGCAGCGCAGCGGCTATCGGTTCGATTCCTCTTTCACTGCCGATGACGTCCTGACTAATTTTCCGTACGCCCTTCCGCTGGGGCTCCTTTTCGAGGAAGACAGCGGGATTTACGAATTTCCGGTCACCATCGACGATTCGGAGGATCCGCCGCTGGCGCAACGTGTCGAAGAGGCACTCGACGTCATTCGCGCCAATGCGGAAAACGGTGCCCCCAGCGTGATTTTGATCCACCCTACGGATGCCCAGGGGAAACTCCGAGCGGAAGAGGCACTGTTGCACCGGTTGCCCGTGGGTGTCACGGCCATGGATATGGAAAGCTTCGCGCGTTTCTGGCGGGTGCGTGATCGACTCCGATGGAGTGTACGAACGACGAAAGACCAGAGCGAGGTGGAACTGGACGTGGACAGCGACGAGGCCACTGAAGGCTTAACGTTTGAATTCCGGCGCGAAATTGCCGATCTGAAGGGGAGTGCCACATTGCTTCCGGATCGTCGGCGAATCCTCCTATCGGCTCTAAAGGCCGGGGAGCAGATGCACATTCGAATATACTTTCCTAGCAGCCAATAAGCGGACGCAGCGAGCAGTGTCGGGGCGGCCGGAAGAACTCGAGCCCTGGGTTGGGCCACCAACCGGTGCCGGTGCCAAAGCAGTTGTCGCAGATCACGATTCTCCGGACTCGGTACCAAGATCTTGGGAAAGCTACGCCTCCATGACCGGCCGGACCATCTCGCACTACCACGACCGCATCCACAATGTTCCAGTCTTCCAAAACAAAAAGGAGATCTCCATTGCGACGACTCGCCTCTTTCTTTCTCATTCTCTTTTGTCTGGCCTCGATTTCTGCCGCACCCCAACCGAAAACGCTCTCAAAGAAGTTTGCCGGCGCTTGACCTCCATCGAGGGGAATCCGCCGGGACTCCCCAGCATTTATGATCGGCCGACCGGTCAATTGATGTACGACCCGTCCGGTCGAATGTCCGCCCAAATCGTCGCAAGGGCGGATCGCAAGTCCTTTGCTCCTTATAACAAGGGAAGGCTCTTGGCAACGCCCGAAGACAAAGCCGCGGCCTTCGACAGCTACACCGCCTACTTCGGCACTTACACTGTCGATGCCAGGGCGGGAACGGTCACTCACCACCTGGAAGACAGCCTCGTTCCGGGCCGTCGAGGCACAGATAACGTCCGCTGGTTCGAGTTCGAAGGGGATGACCGTCTCCTCCTCATCCCGGTCGAAGATGGCAAAGGAGGCGCGATCGCCCGGAAGGATGCCACTCTTAGGCTCCTGTGGGAGCGCATCAAGTAATTCGACTTGTCGCGCAGTCGGAAACGGGCCCGCTACTAGATATCAAAACCAGGTGATAGTGCGCCGCATAGGAGGCGCTCGTACTAGCCATGGGGACCTAGCCCAGGTAGATCTGCCAGGTCATAGCGGTGATCGAAGGGTTCTTCTACCCTGATTGAGAGGGTGACTACTTGACCTGGCATAGTGCACTAAAGGCCGCCTACGAAATCCCATGCTGCGTTTCCTTCGTGTTATTTGTGGTCCAGGTTGCTCGAGCGATCGCTCGGGAGCTGACCGGGCAGGTCGACGACCACGAGAAGAGGATTTGAAGGTGCTGGGAGCATGCCAGTCCGCCAAGTTGGAGTTCAGATAGCTGCTATGTTAAGTGTTTGTTAAACGAAACGCGAACAGGCCTAGCCTGATGCCCAGCACCCTCTCACGTAAATTATGAGAGTCAAGATTGATTCTCGGAAGGGGCTAAGATGCCGGACGATTTTAAGAGAGACGCTATTGTCGGAGCCGGGCCTAGTCGCTTTCCTCGATATTCCTTCATTGCCCGCGCGGAAGCCATAGACGTGAAGTCCCAAGTACGGAGAAAGGCCCGTATAAGTGATTTGGGCCGTGAGGGCTGTTACCTAGATACGATCAGTCCATTTGAAGTTGGCACGGCGGTGAAGATACGGATTATCAAGGACAACAAATGGTTTTCGGCCCGAGGACGAGTTCTCTATTCGACAGTTGGGATGGGTATGGGCCTCTTATTCACAATGATTCGGGCAGAAGACGTTGTGGTTCTCGAGAACTGGCTTGCGCAGCCTCGTGGCGACGCAGCTCCAGGTGAAGCCACGGAGAGCAACGTTCGGCATGAGAGTTCTGAGATCGATGAAATGCGCAACTTTCTGAGTGCGCTTGTCACTACCCTAGTTCGGAAAGGTACCCTCACCGACACAGAAGGTAAGGCCCTGCTTCAGAAGCTTTCGAATCTTTGAAGAGACGGCGCTGGCAATATACTAGAGTACACAAACCAGCATACCTTGGTGGATCATAAGTCGTTGTCGGACATTGGGGTCAAGTTTCCGACAACCGCTTTTAACACTACAGTTTTTGCTGCCTTTATCGATGCACTTGTGATTGGTGGCAACCGCTACAGCTACCATGTCTTGCTCCTCGCTGCCGGAAACTATCCACGATTCTGATTTGCGTGACAACGTGGTCTCTTCTGACCCACAATCTGGTTTTAGCAGTGAAAGGACGTGGAATTAACTCTGTGCCGACCGCGGTGGCAAATACCACGTCCCTTTCGAGAAGGCATGACGGCTCAGTCGAAGATTCAAGAACCCAATCAGGACCATGGAGCACCGCCACTCGATTCTTCCGGTTCGTCTCAGCCCATGATTGGATACACGGGAATGCGCGCCCAGGGGCGGATGAAGAGGGTTGTGTCCCTTGTTTTGAGACAAACTGAGTTGATCAGGTAAGCAAAGAATTTGCACTGTCGTTTCCGCAGTCGGCAGGCCCGTTGTGTCAAAACAAATTGTCACAGCCAATGCCTGTGATGTAGAGTCTCTCGCGCCGACTGGTACAAGAACTCTGGCGGGTCGGCTACACCGGCTGCTGTTTTCGAAGCCAGGAAGGAATTCCGAATGCGGGCGAACCGCCTTCTCTTTGAACTTGGTTTCTTCGCATTGCTATGCCTAGCTGTGCTGTTGAACTTTTCTGGGAGTTTGAAGGCCAGAAACGCCACTGTTTCTTCCTGGGGCTTCTCTTTGGGCAATCTCGACACGACTTGCAAGCCCTGCGACGATTTCCACGAATTCGCCATGGGCGGCTGGATGAAAGCAAATCCGATCCCGGCGCAATATCCGACCTGGGGCACGTTCACGCAGCTGCGCGACAATAACCTCGCCGCCTTGCGCACGATTCTCGAAGCCGCCGCCAAGGCCGACGCTCCAGCCGGTTCCAATGAGGACAAAATCGGACTCTTCTATGCAAGCTGCATGGACACTACGGCGATCGAGGCCGCTGGCCTGAAGCCGATCGCCAGCGAACTCGCTGCGATCGCCGCAATTAATGACCGAAAATCGCTGGACGCGGCCATCGCTCAGCTCCAGCGGGAAGGCGCCAGCGTGGTCTTCCGCTTCAGCTCCGGCCAGAACATCAAGGACAGCACGCGCGTCATTGCGATGGCCAGCCAGGGCGGCCTCGGTATGCCCGACCGCGATTACTATTTCCGCGACGACGATAAATCCAAGCAACTACGCCGGGACTACGAGCAACACGTGACGAAAATGCTCGAACTTGCCGGCGATGCGTCGGATAAAGCGGCCGCTGAAGCCAAGACCGTCGTAATCATCGAAACAGCGCTGGCGGAGGCTTCACGCACACGCGTCGAACTGCGCGACCCCGAAAAGAATTACAACCTCATGCCGCTCTCGGAAATGAAAACCCTAACTCCAGACTGGTCCTGGGAAAACTACCTACACGACGTCGGCGCTCCTCCGGTGGAACAAGTCAACGTGCGCCAGCCCGAATTCTTCAAGGAGATGAACCAGGAAGTCGCCAGCGTTTCGCTGCCCGACTGGAAGGTCTATCTGCGTTGGCATGTGATCCACGACAGCGCGCCGGGCCTCCCAGAGCGATTTGAAGAGCAGAATTTCGATTTCTATGACCGAAAGCTCTCCGGAACGAAGGAGTTGCTGCCGCGCTGGAAGCGTTGTGTACAGTCTACGGACCGAAACCTCGGTGAAGCTCTCGGACAAGCTTATGTCGATAAGTACTTTCCCCCTGTTGCAAGAGCCCGTGCCAAAGAAATGGTCAACAACCTGATTGCCGCGCTTCGCGACGACATCCCAACGCTTTCCTGGATGGGACCGGATACCAAGAAGGAAGCCCTCGCCAAGCTCGAAGCCTTTAACGTGAAGATCGGCTACACCGACAAATGGCGCGATTATTCCAAGCTCACTATCGACCGCAGCTCTTATGCCGCCAACGTTCGCCGCAGTATCGAATTTGAATACACCCGCCAGCTGGACAAAATTGGAAAGCCGGTGGACCGCACGGAGTGGGGCATGACGCCTCCGACCGTAAACGCCTACTACAACTCCAGCATGAACGAGATTGTTTTTCCCGCCGGCATCCTTCAGCCGCCCTTTTACAATCCCAACGCCGACGACGCTGTGAACTACGGCGGAATTGGTGCCGTCATCGGCCACGAAATCAGCCATGGCTTTGACGATCAGGGCTCCAAATTTAACGGCAAAGGCAACCTGCACGAGTGGTGGACGCCGGACGACCGCAAGAACTTCACTGAGCGTGGGGACTGCGTGGTGAATCAGTTCAATGGCTACGAAGTGGAGCCCGGCCTGCACCAGAACGGCAAGCTCGTGCTCGGCGAGAGCATCGGCGACCTCGGAGGCCTGGCCATCGCTTATGCTGCATACGAGAAATCCATCGAGGGCAAACGCCCGAAAGATATCGACGGCTTCACGCCGGAGCAGCGCTTCTTCCTCGGATGGGCCCAGGTGTGGGGTACAAATCAAAGGGCAGAGGCAGCGCGCCTGCAAACCAACACCGACCCGCACCCGCTCGCGCGTTTTCGCGGCAACGGCCCTCTCTCCAACATGGAGGCGTTTGCCAAGGCCTTTGGCTGCAAAAAGGGAGACCCGATGGTCCGTGAGCAGGCCTGCAAGATTTGGTAGAGAGGGCCGTGTGCACTGAGAGTCGCACAACTCCGCAAGCGCAACTTCCCACAAAGAAAAAATGGGAAAACTGTCTGGTTGGCAGCGTTCCTGCATTGCGGTGGCTAACCCGTGTAGTCGGGAAACCGTCCATTGCCCGGCCAGCTTTCGCGGACTTCTCCGGTAAGCACCTTTATGGGAGTTACGCAAGCTTGGGCCGTGTCAGATGGTTTCGCCGACAGTTACCGTTAAGGAAGGCA
>Ga0209526_10003190_pt1 | contig 11174 bp, 11 predicted proteins | sample JacPinW_OM2H0_M1_FD_188566 | JGI IMG/M metagenome (GOLD analysis project Ga0209526, IMG submission 188566) | Forest soil microbial communities from Algoma, Ontario, Canada - Jack Pine, Ontario site 1_JW_OM2H0_M1 (SPAdes) (version 2) | ecosystem: Environmental > Terrestrial > Soil > Boreal...
ATCCTGATGTACGGGCTCGGGCGAGCGCTCCTGATGGCACACCGCCGACTAATGGATGACGATCCTATCGTTTTCGCTCTGCGAGACTGGAACAGCTATATCGCACCCGGGCTCATTGGCCTCATCCTAATCGGAGCGAGGTAGCGAGCATATGAAGGTCGAAAGCAATAGCGCTGTTCTAACCGTGGGTTTTTTTTCTTCCATTCTGGTGGCCATTTGGGCGATTTCGTCCGGCTCCCTTTGGATAGATGAGTTCGGTACCTGGCTTCTTACCCGCGCTGATTCCATCCCTGAGTGGTGGAGACGCTTTCAGTCGTGGCCTGATTCTGATTCCCAAATACCTCTATATCACTTTTTTATGTATGAATGGACCAAAGTCGTCGGCACCGATGCCGTTGCAATGCGAACATCGAACGTCGGGATGTTTGTAATAGCGACACTTGCGCTGCTCTGGCCATTCAGGTCGCGGCCAACTATTTCAATTCCAATAATTTTTACGTCATGCTTGAGCGCCCCTATTTGGTATTATTTGAATGAAATACGCCCATATATCATGCTTTATTTGGGCACCTGCCTGATGGTTGGCGCAACAATAGAGTCGATGGGATCGCAACAGAGATCGAACTCCTTCGAGATCATGGCCCTGTGCGTCGGCGCGGTCCTTTTAAGCGGGGCAAGTGTAGTCGGTATCGCCTGGGCGGCGTCAGCTATCCTTTTTATACTGATATATTCACTGGCAATAAGAAAACATTCTTTGAGCGACCTTGTAAATAAACATTATTTTACGCTAGCGATTGCAATGCTTTGCATCACTGCTCTTGTTGGTCATGATATCAGAATGTTTGCACTCGGCAAGCGCCCAGCGCTGCTCCATGAAAGTAACATTCTCACTTTGCTTTTTTCGTTTTACACTAACGTTGGACTACTCGGCGTCGGACCTGGAATGCTTGATATGCGCGCAAATGGCGTCAGCGCACTGGCCCCGTTTGCTCCCATCGTCGCTTTTTCAGCCATCCTGTTTAGCTTGGTTGCGATTGGAGGACTGCTCGAGATTAGAATGATGCTTGGGATTCGAACGATCGTGCTTTTGATTGGCTGTATCCTTCTGCCAGTCCTGTTCACTTTTGCCTTAGGCTTGGTCCTGCACTGGCGTGTGTTGCCGCGCCATCTCATACCATTGGCTTCTTTGTTCAGCCTTCTCTATGCTTTTGGACTTGCGTGGTGGTGGCGCCGCCGATTCGCTGGGAGGGCGGTTACCCTGATTTCAGTCATTATAATGGGCTATTCATCACTCAGCGTGCGCTACGCACCTCGGCATGCCAAAGACGACTACAAGCATGCGGCTGAGCTGGCGGCGATCGAACTCGCGCGTGACGGGCGCGTCTGGTGGATCGCAGATATCCGCGGCGCGCTTTATTATGGTATGGCCTACGCCAGTGAGGAACTCGAGGCGCCACACACTAGACACATCCGGGGAGTGCAAATCAACGTTTCCGAGAAGACCTTTTCCTTCTTGTCAGCTCAGGCCCCTCCCACTCTTGTGCTCCTCTCGAAGCCGGAATTTGATGCCCAAAACGTTGTGAGCAACTACCTTTCTGTTAATAGATATCAACTAGTCGAGTCGTTCCCCGCATTTACGGCCTGGAGGCGATGAAAACCGGTGTTGTTGCGATCGGCGAGGATGCCGCCAATGCTCGGCGATGGACGGATTGCTGAGACCGGCCCTCGAAGAAAACTAGCGCGTAAGCAGGCAAAATGGCGGATGAGCGGATCCACTCGGAATCTTCGCCGCCGTGGTCACATGCGCGCGGACAGCGCCCAGATCCTAGTTATGATCTCGCGCTCGGGGCAGATGCGCGTGGCGCACCCACCGCGGCGGCCGAGCTGAACGGCATGGCCAACTGAGGAAGCTCGAAACCTGGTCGAACAATCCCCACGGATACGCCGCCTTACCCTTTCCCCTTTCAAGGTGTTGACCAATTTTCCCCATAGCTAAAACGGCCGAGCGCTTCGTTGAGATGACTGTAAGCCGTAGTTCCATAGGGGTCGGTCACAATAGCATCGGCGTCACAGATAGTCCGGATAGGCTTCTGGCGCCAACGTTGAAAACTGGGGAAGTGTCTATCTCACAAAAGACACAGGGATATTCGAAGATAAAGAGCACACCCTCATTTTCGGGGGCGAAGTTGTTGCTCATACTCACTGTCATCACCATACTCGGCGGCGCGGTGCTTGGCCTGCGTTATAAGGAAAACGCATCGCGGCATCATAGATGATCACTTGGGCGGCGCCGTCGCCGTCAAGCCCCGCGCCCTAGAGGCGACGGCTATGCGGCAATGAACGAGCGGAACGCGACACGGTAGAACTCGTTGAACGCGGTCTGGTGGAACCGTTCACAGATGCCGTTTGTCTGCGGGCTCTTCGTCTTGGTGTGCGAATGACGACACAACAAAAGATCATTCGTGCAAAAGTTGGACTGCTGGAGCTCGTCAAAGAGCTCGGCAATGTCAGCGTCAAGCTCCTGCGCGTGCTGACTGACCGCGGCAGCGAATTCTCCGGCAACCCCGAACGGCACGACTACGGGCTCTATCTCGCGGTCGATGAGATCGATCAACTCACGCAGCAAGACCAAAACGGGCCGCACGCTCACCGGTTTTGCGGCGACTTCCTTCATGAACCAAAACGCTTGCGCCATGTGTAGATCGTCTGCTCGCCTGATCCCGTGCCGCTTGGCCACCACCGACACTGGCTCGCGATCCGCCTCGGCGGATGACCGCCACCATCTGCTCTTCAACGCGCTTTGCGGATTGCTTCCTCCGAATCGGGAGCCGGTCTCTCACGTAATCCCTGGTCCGAAATCCCTTGCGTCAAATGCGAATGCCGTGCCGCCACGCCAGCATGGCGCAATGTTGCCAGATGTCACGACGGTTGTACGAGGAAGTAAGCAAGGTTAATTAAATTAGGTCAATTGGGCCTAGTCGGCACCGAAAAATAATTGCTCTGCCGTAGGTGCGTGATAACGTCGCGGCGCTCGGGCAGCATCGCTCGATGCAAGGTCCTATCTACCGGCTCTTAAACATTCCAGGTCACTCCGATCTGAACAATGGACCAGTGTTCGTGGCCAAGGCCGCGCAGGTGGATCACCGCCATCGGTGCCATGGAGTCCTTGAAAAAACGGCGACCCGGCTCTGCCGGCCACGTTGCTGCCAGCGCAAGCTCTCGACTAAATTCCAGCGGACCACTCAATGAAGGCCGGTCATCAAGGCTGCGTGTTGCGTTTGATCGCTGATCACGCCGACTATAATCCTGCTGCATTCGCCCTGTTGGCGCCGGGACGCGTGCCCCTGACCTATGCGCGGCTGCACGCTGAAATCCAGCAGCACGCCCACGTGCTCAGTGCCTTCGGCATTGGCAAGGAGGATCGCGTAGCGCTTCTCCTGCCTAATGGGCCGGAGGCAGCGGTCGGTTTTCTCGCGACTTCTGCCATCTGCGTTTGCGCGCCTCTTAATTTCGTTTACACGGCGAACGAACTGGATGCGGCTCTCTCCCATCTCAAGCCTAAGGTGTTGATCGCTTCGCCCCAGCTTGATGCTGAGAAGCGTGCCGTGGCGGTGAAGCATGGAGTCAGCGTAATCACGGCGACTCCTGCGTTAAAGCGCGAGGCAGGAGTTTTCACGCTCTCGGCTTCTGCAACAGGGAGAGGCGCCGATGACGTCCTGCCGCGACCAAATGATGTTGCCCTTCTTTTGCATACCTCAGGGACGACATCGCAACCCAAGTGCGTTGGCCTTACGCACGAGCATCTCTGTCGATCGGCAGAGAACATTGCACGAGCGCTGCAGCTAAGCCGTGAGGATCGCTGCCTTAACGTTATGCCGCTGTTCCATATTCATGGCAGCGTAGCCGCAATCCTTTCATCTCTGCATACCGGAGCCAGCGTGGTGTGCAGCCCGGGATTCCGCGGACGGCATTTTTTTCAATGGCTACAGGAATTCCAGCCCACTTGGTACACGGCCGCGCCGACCATTCATGCCGCGATCATGGCACGCGCGGCGCAACATGGCGACATCCTGAAGCGTCATTCGTTGCGCTTCATTCGATCCTGTTCGGCGCCCCTGCCGGGCCTGGTTCTGCGTGATCTAGAGCAACGGTTTGGCGTACCCGTTCTGGAGGCCTACGGCATGACCGAGGCCGCCCACCAGATCACCTGCAATCCGCTGCCCCCCGCCATTCGCAAGCGTGGCTCTGTCGGTGTACCGACCGGGACCGAAATCGGCATTTTGGATGAGCTGGGCCGACCGCTCGGACCGGATTGCGAGGGCGAAATCGTCATCCGCGGTGGCAACGTGATCTCTTGTTATGTCGGCGATCCATCTGTCAATCAGCAATGCTTCACGGGAGGCTGGTTCCGCACAGGTGATGTCGGCTCGATCGATCGGGACGGATATTTGTTCATCAAGGGACGTGTCAAGGAATTGATAAATCGCGGTGGCATGAAGATCTCCCCTCATGAAGTCGAAGAAGTTCTCCTAGATCATCCGAATGTGGCAGAGGCAATCGTCTTCGCCATGCCAGAGCCGCGCCTTGGCGAAGAGGTCGCCGCCGCCGTCGTGCTCCGGTGCTCCAGATCCGCCGCGGCGACCGAGATTCGCGAATTTGCCTCGCGTCAGCTCAGCTATTTCAAGGTTCCACGGCAAGTCGTTTTTTTAGATAAAATTCCAAGAGGTCCCACAGGAAAGCCACAACGCGTTGGCTTGGCCGCTAAGCTAGGATTGATCGCGCCACAAGAGGGGCATCAGGAGCATGTTTCAGTGCGTGAATCGCGCACGCAGCTGGAAGACGTGTTGACGACGATGTGGGCACACATCGTTGGTACCGAGCGGGTCGGCCTGCACGACAATTTTTTCGAGATCGGGGGCGATTCGCTAGCTGCAATGGAGCTGATGGCAGGGATAGAGCAGGTCACGGGACGAAGGCTCACGGTAGGCGCGCTTTTCCAAGCACCAACCGTCAAGCAGCTCGCCGCCTTTATCGATCAGAAGGACCCAGGATGGCAGCCATACGTGGTCCCAATCCAAGGCAGGGGATCGCAGCCGCCCTTCTTTTGCGTTGACGCTGGGCCCTGCTACTTGAGCCTTGCTCGGCGCCTGGGCACTGATCGACCCTTCCTGGGCTTGCTTCATCCCAACGCCGTCGCGACCAGCATCGAGGCGATGGCCGAATTTAGCGTGAAGTCCATTCGGGCGGTACAGCCCGAGGGACCATATTTTGTCGGTGGATGGTGCACCGCGGGCCTAATTGCTTACGAAATCGCGCAACAGCTTCGGGCGCAGGGTCACGAGGTTGCGCTGCTGGTCCTGTTCGATGCGGTCAATCCTGCCCGGCTGGACAGGCTGTCGGTCATGCAGGCAATCTTCGTGGAGGCCGATGAACTCTGCCGGAAGATTTGGTTTCATCTGCGTTCGATGACTCGATTAGAACTTGGTGACCTGCCGGCCTATTTCCTCGAACGACTCAAAAACGTCTGGCACACCCTCACGAGGAGGACGTGGCCGGCGCGGGCCAGTATGGAATTCCTTCGTCTAGTTTTGCAGCGCGACCTTCCTAACATGTATCTCATGGGCAGGCGATACCGGCCAAAGCCATACAATGGTCGAGTTGTACTCTTTCGACGCAGCCGCCGCGCGATCAGCAGATATCTTGACGGGAAGCTCGGCTGGGGCCGCCTAATAGCCGGAGAATTCGATGTCGTCGAAGTTGAGAGTGACCATGACGACATGTTCGATGAACCACAGGTTCAACACGTGGCCGCCGAGTTGGCGGCCCGTTTGCGAGGTAGCGGCGTATTCAGACCAACAATCCGCTCGAACATGGCTTCGGCACCTTGCCATCACTGCGTCAAGGAAGAGATACCTGAACATCGAGACGGCACTCAAAGCGAGAGACGCCCAAGTCTGATAGTGGAACCGTGGGTCAAGGCCGAATCGTCGTGCTGTCCCTTGTTCCGCCGTCCTATCGTCCGATAACCGAAGCCTCACACAACATCGAGCACTTCGCAATTTTTTTGACGATGGGATTTGCATTTTGTGTCGCCTACCCGGGTGGGCCTTTTGCTCTGGCGACTGGCCTAGTGATCTTCTGTGGTGCGATTCGAACTTTCCCAGCGGTGGGTTCCGGGGCGTCATGCACGGCTCAGCGATTTCATAGTGGATGCTGCAGCAACCTGCATCGGACTGGGCGTCGCATGCATGGCCGCGAGATTCAGTGGCTACAACATAAGGCTGTAGGTGGGCGCGCGCGTACTGGCGTAACGGCGCCAAAGCACGAACACCGGCCGGGCCTGCGAGCCTGACACGGTCCGCGGTTTCTTGATTCCACTCAGCGCTGGCGGTCGGTAACCCACTCCTGGGCGAATTCCTCGTAGTTCAGTTCCAATTTCCAGTGCCAGTAGCGCTCCACGGTCCGGTCTATCCGTCGCAATCCGGCGCCCGGAAGTGTCTATCCCACAAAAGACACAAGGATATCGGAAGATAAAGAGCAGCACCTTCACTTGGGGGCAAGGTTGTTGCTCACGCTCACAGTTGTCACCATACTCGGCGGCGCGGTGCTTGGCCTGCGTTATAAGGTCCTTATCCTTCTTCCGGCGGCCACCTTCGTGTTGGTGTTTGTAATCGGGGTCGGCGTTGCGCGCGAAGCCGGCATCTGGAGGATCGCGCTCGATATGATAGTCGCCACGACGGCCCTGCAGCTGGGCTACGCCGCAGGCAGCGCATTCGCTGCGGCGCGAAAGCGCCGCAAGCTCCGCAGTGGAGAGCACGCCATTGAGGCGGATGTAGATTCTGATACTTGATCTCTCGGACAGTGCGCGGCCAACATAGATGATCACTTGGGCGGCGCCGTCGCCCTCAAGCCCCGCGCCCTAGAGGCGCCGCTATGCGGCATTGGGCTTTGATCCACGAGCCAGATCCGCCTGCAGCTCGTCGCTGATACACATTTTTGCGGAACGCGACACGGTAGAACTCGTTGAACGCGGTCTGGTGGAACCGTTCACAGATGCCGTTCGTCTGCGGGCTCTTGGTCTTGGTGTGCGAGTGACGACAGAACAAAAAATCATTCGTGCAAAAGTTGGACTGCTGGAGCTCGTCAAACAGCTCGGCAATGTCAGCGTCAAGCTCCTGCGCGTGCTGACTGACCGCGGCAGCGAGTTCTGCTACCCCGAACGGCACGACTACGGGCTCTATCTCGCGGCCGAGGAGATCCATCACTCACGCAGCAAGACCAAGAGCCCGCAGACCCGCCGACGGGCCGGCACGCTCACCGGTTTTTGCGGCGACTTCCTTCATGACCTCCGAAACGCTTGCGCCATGTGTAGATCGTCTGCTCGCTGATCCCGTGCCGCTTGGCCACCACCGACACTGGCTCGCGATCCGCCTCGCGGATGACCGCAATCATCTGCTCTTCAACGCGCTTTGCGGATTGCTCCCTCCGAATCGGGAGCCGGTGTCTCACGTAATTCCTGGTCCGAAATCCCTGGGGCAGGTAACGCCAACGAACTGAATCTTCTTTGTTTTTAGGTCCGGCCGCCTCGGCAACATTTTTTGACGTTAATCAACCGTTCTGCCACATTCTTTGCTTGACAGCGGAATAAAAATAAACGCTAAGTAAACAATGGGTTAGGCGAGGCAACGAGTACGCGGAAGGGCGCGTAGGGCTGGGAAATGTTCGATTTCCGGAAGTCTGTTCGGCGCCATCACTCGATAGATGTGCCTTTCCATGACGGGTTTAGCGCCGATCGTGATCGTTATTTGCTCCGCGAACGACATTCTGGTGACCAGTGCCGGGGTCCGGATTGCAGGCTTAAATCACTCCTCAAGCTCCCGGCAACCAGTCCAAAGATCCCTGGTCTCCGCTTCCGGTCTGACTGCTGCCCAGCGCATTTATGTAGAGGTATCCGCCTCTTAAGGAAGGTTTCCCTAAACCGGGAGACGCCGGAGGCATAAGACGACGATAGCAACGCGCGCTGAAAGGACAAACAAATGTTGCAGACCGAGGCTTTTACCACGCAGCTCTCGACTCGTGGAAGGCTCATAACGTTTACCCCGGAAAGAATTCAGCAAATCAGGAATCTCGTCGAGCGAGGAAAGAGCCAAGAAGAGATCGCCGAGTTGATTGGCGTGACCATTGGTTCCCTGCAGGTCACGTGCTCAAGGTTGGGGATCAGTTTGCGGCGACCTGTTTTTTACACCCAGGCCGGTTTGCTGCGGCGAGCGGGACCGCATTTTAATTTTAATAATGGGCCCCCTGACCGCGATGGCGGTGTTTCGATTCGACCGACAAAAGAACAACCTCAGTCGGGTCCGGGGACCCAACCCACAACGCCTGCTCGAGAGCGGCCGCATAAGGTGGACCCGGCAAACTTGGCCCTCAGGATGCAGTACAGGGGCAGCGAGCGAATAACTGAATTGCCGCTCACTCAAGACATGATCTCGTGTCTAGCGTTCGAGGCACAGTTCCGGGGTATGAGCATGGGTAAGCTCGTCGGTGAACTCATTATAACGATGATAAAAGAAGATCTTTTTCAACAGGTGCTCGAGCAGAACTCCAACCACCACGTAGATACTTGCTGCAAATAGATCCTTCCGCGCGCGGAATGGACATTTCGACACTTTTCGATCGACGTCGAACAACCCGGGACGCCGGACCGAGTGCGCCTATCGCTTACCTCAAGGATCGCGGAACAAGCCAACCAAAGGCAGCCGATGCTGCCCAAAGACCTGTCGCCAAAAAGTACAGTAAAGGGGCCTCGCTCGACCTTAGGGCTTTGATGGGGCAAGTCACGGGTCGCAAGCGCCATATTCTCGTCGATACGCTTGCCTGTTGCTTATTCCGCCTGCTGTTTTTCTGACAGGCTCTGACCAAACGATACATTAGCGATTAACATTCGCGCTCTTAGGCTGACCAATAAACTAATCCAGTGATAATAATTTATTTCGTGCTATAAGCCTTCCGATACGATGAACGTTCTCGCTTATTATTACGTGAAGCATCGTTAAAGCATGGTGTAATGACTTTGAGAGTTGCACAATAGCCTATATAGTCTGAATACAGACCTTGATGGGTAATTTGCAGATGAACATTGCGGTTGATACCGCGCGGAGCAAACATCTCGCGGCAACGCACGGAACAGACATCTTGGTAGACCGGGTTGGGCCCGACCTTGTGACTCAGGCGCGGGATAAGGTCGACCATGTGACCGCCAATGCACACTGCGCCAATACTTTCGAAACAGATCGCAGCAGTCCGCTAGCTTTCGAAAATCGTTGGCAATGGCCGGTTTCCTACCGGTCCATCGAAATCCTTGCCGTCATCATCGACATTTTGATTATCCTCTCTGCTGGCGTGCTTGCCGATGCGATCTATCGTCTGGCAACGACCGGATTCGCCAGTGAAATTACAGACTATACGGCTGCGGCGGCGATGGTCGCTGCGCTGTTCACGTCGCTAATGAAAGGCCGTGGCCTCTACAAGCCGATGGTGCTATTAGCCTGGACCTCCCAAGTCCGAGCCGTTACGCTCACCTGGATCGGCGTCTTTATGTTCCTGGCTGGCTGCGTTTTCGCCCTGAAGATCGGGAGCACATTTTCTCGCGGCACAATCATATCTTTCGCCGCGATCGGTCTCTTTGGCTTGGTAGCTCACCGGACGTTTTGGCGGAGGGCCCTCGAAAGTGGGCTGGCGAGCGGAAAATGGTCTGGCCGCACGATCGTCCTCATCAGCGAAAATCCGCCAGCCTCAGACGTTCAGCAACAGCTCTTGCAGCACGGCTTCCGGATACAACGTCATTTTGTGCCGGCTGCGGACAATTCGCATGCCTCGCATTGGGACGATATCGTATCGCAGGCCGTCTCCTACACGCGCCGCTCGAATGTCGACGAGGTATTTATTGCGGCCGAGCTGGAGAGTTGGACTAAGATTCAAAAATCGGCGGAGCGCCTCCGTTTGCTGCCGCTGCCCGTCAACCTGGTTGCGCTTGGACCAACGTCAAAGTTGCTCATGCAGCCGGTGAGCGCAATTGGCAACGCGACTGTCATTGAGTTACAGCGCGCCCCGCTCAATTTCTTTGAGCGCTCAGTCAAGCGGGCGATCGACATTGTCCTGGCCGGTACGGCTTTGATTGCACTGACGCCCCTCTTGACGGTAGTTGCGATCGCAATAAAACTTGACTCGCCTGGGCGTGTCATTTTTCGGCAGGCGCGTCATGGCTTTAATGGCAAGCCGTTCAATATATTGAAATTCCGTACCATGACCGTTGTGGAGGACGGCGACTCAGTCAAACAAGCGACGCGTCTCGACAAACGTGTGACGCCCGTAGGCTTCTGGTTGCGCCGAACAAGCATCGACGAGTTACCTCAGTTGATCAACGTGCTCAACGGCGAGATGTCCCTTGTCGGTCCACGGCCACACGCAGCGGCTCATGACAATTACTTTGATCAGGTCATCGCCAATTATGCGTTCCGGCAACGCATGAAACCGGGCATTACCGGTTGCGCGCAGGTGAATGGATCTCGCGGAGAGACGCCGACTGTAGACGCCATGCAGCGGCGCGTACAACTGGACCTTTGGTACATTGAGAACTGGAGCTTCCAACTTGATTTGGTGATCATGTTCCGCACGATCATCGAGATTGTGCGCGGTCGCAACGCTTTTTAAGTGTGCGGTGCACGTTGAACGCGAGCAAGAAAGCGCAGCGGAGCGCTGTCGGTTAAGACACAAAAAGTCTTTAACCAGGCGAGGATGAAGCGCAAAGCGACTGCGGTGTGAGGGACGCCGTTCGCGTACGTCGCCGGCACGGCCCTTGAGGTAAGAGCGGCCGAGGTAGCCATCGCATACGTTTGAGGTAACGATCGAGGCTTTGACGTCGAACTCGTAGTTATCTGAAGCGGCATCGCGCCGAATGGCGGCGAGGGGTTGACTTTGCGGTCTGATAACTTCGATTCCGTCGGCGAACTTCCCAAGGATGATCTTGGTGAACTGGCTGTGAACATCGAGACGTCGCCAGCTTTTTTCGCCGCCTCGGCCAGCTTGAAGATCATGGCGAGCGCTGTTGCTCAAGGCCCTGCAAAATAAAATTTCCGCGCGGCGATCAACGTCATAGGAAAAACGACCTCCTGGTC
>Ga0209526_10003192_pt1 | contig 11168 bp, 13 predicted proteins | sample JacPinW_OM2H0_M1_FD_188566 | JGI IMG/M metagenome (GOLD analysis project Ga0209526, IMG submission 188566) | Forest soil microbial communities from Algoma, Ontario, Canada - Jack Pine, Ontario site 1_JW_OM2H0_M1 (SPAdes) (version 2) | ecosystem: Environmental > Terrestrial > Soil > Boreal...
TTGGGTGCCGTAACCGCGATGTTGATCTTCTACGCGCTGGAGGATCGCAGTCCGTGGCTGATTCTGGCATTCGCCGGCGCGTGCGCTCTGGGATCGCTCTATGGATTCCTGCAGGGCGCTTGGCCCTTTGGTGTGATTGAAGCGATATGGGCAGGGGTCGCAGTCTGGCGTTGGTCCAGGCGAGTGCGCCACGCCTAGAGCATTTTTCGTTTAGGTTGAATCTATCCGCGGTCATTGCCGGGCTTGACCCGGCAATCCATCTTCTTACGAAAATCGATGGATGCGCGGGTGCCGCAGACAAGTTTACGCAGTCTGCGCAAGCTTGGTTGCGTTCCCGCCCATGACGCCGGAGAGAGCGACGCAATCTAATCGGAAAATGCTCTGATATCGCCGCCACATTCAAAAGGAGCCCACTACGCAATTGCGCGCTGCATGGCGGCCGGCATCAGGTATTCACGTTGCCGCCATCGACCGCAATTGTCTGCCCGGTGACAAAATCGCTGTCGGCCGAGGCGAGGAACACCAATGCCCCGAGCAGGTCCTGCGGCGTCTCGTCTCGCCGCAGCGCGCGGGACTGCACGGCGCGTTCGCGCGCGGTCTGCACGTGTCCCGGGTTCTCCTCGAGCACGGTGTCGCTGAGCGTAAACCCGGGAGCGAGGGTGTTGACGCGAATGCCGTGATCTCCGAGCTCGCGCGCCAGCGCGCGGGTGAATGCCATGATGCCGCCCTTGCTGGTGACGTAGTGCAGCATCCAGGGAATGCCGCGATACGCGGTGCCCGAGCCGATGTTGATGATCTTGCCGTAGCCCTGTGCCTGCATGTGCGGCACGGCATGCTTGACCATCAGGAACGGGCCGCGCAGATTGACCGCCATCACCTGGTCCCAGAGCTGCGCATCGATCTCGGTGCACTTTGTCTCCTGCAGCGGCGCAAACAGCGCGGCATTGTTCACGAGCACGTCGATCTTGCCGAACCGCTCCATTGTCGCCGCGATCAGCGCCTTGACCGAAGCTTCGTCGCTCACGTCCGTGACGGTGCTGATGACGGAATTCGCCCCATGCGCGGCGGCGATGTCGCGAGCAACGCCCTCGCCGTCGGCGATGTCGGCGATCATCACCCGCGCCCCTTCCGCGGCCAGCGCCAGCGAATAGTGCCGCCCGATGCCCTTGGCTCCGCCGGTGACGATCGCGGTGCGGCCCGCTAGCCTTCCCATGCTGCTAGCCCTTTCCGCCCACCCGCCGGGCAGACTTCTCGAAGCCCGCGAGCTGCTGTTTGATCAGGTCGATCGCGGTCGGATCCTCGAGCTCCGGCGTCTTCTCATCGAGCTTTTGCGGAGCGAAGGTCACGATCGCCTCGGGACGGCCGAGCAGGATGGCATCGATCGAGGTCGAGCACTGCCGCAGGTGATATTGCGCACGTGATCCGCCGGGAATACCGGCGGCGGCCGACTGCAGGGCGACCGGCTTGTCCTTGAACGGCTGGTCCTTCATGCGCGACACCCGGTCGATCGCGGTTTTCAAGCCGCTCGTGGCCGCCATGACCGATCCTCAAAATTTGGTGTTCCCACTGACGGTAACAACGTCCCTCGAGTATGGGGCGCCAGGGAAATTCGAGTAGAGATGCTGGTGGGCATAGCACGATAACGGTCTAAGAGAGGTGCTCGTCGGAGCCTTCCTGGGCGCGACCCCCGCCTTCCACGATTCTGTACGAGGTCGCCGAAGGGCTCACTCGCTGTAAATACAGCGGAAAAACAGCGGCGCAGTCCATGTCGCATCTGCGGCGGCAAAGCGACCGACCGGCAGCCGAACCGAGCATCGTAACGGTTCTCGGTAAAGCTATCACTCCTCGAGTGAAGCGATTACTCAACCTCTACTACTCCTCGTTGCAGAATGTTGTTATACTATCTAGACGAGCAGAACACAAAATAATGACTTCCCGCAGAGCTGGGCTCCAACTCACACAAATTCGCTTCCTTTCGTTGCGCTCTGCCCAGGATCAATTCCTGGAGGAATCACTTTGCGAAATGCCAAAGGTGCATACGGTGGCTAAAGACCACATGGCTAGATTCGCTTCCAGCGGCTCAGCGATAGCGTCTCCACTTCGAGATGAAGCCGAACTGCGCCGCGTTCTGGCTGAGCTCGGTGTCTCTGATACCTTTGACAACGGCGCCATTCACGAAATTTACTTGAGCCTCAGCGTTATCATTGGAGAGTGGCTTTCCGACCAAGAGCGCGTCGAAGTTGATCCAGTAGCAAAAACGCTATTGAGAATGGCCAAGAATCTTAGCGAGGTCTCTCAACTCATGTGCGGGTTCGAAACAGGGTTCCAGAATAGCTTTGAAACCGCCGTAGCCTCACAGCTTGCCAGATACTTGGCGCTGGAGCCCACGGTCGGCTCGTCGGGCAAAGCGCAGGAGCTGATGTCGTCGTTTCGTCGCGAAGCTGCGCAGGTCGGCCATGTTTGCATGGTTGGATATGTTGATCTGTCCCAGAAAGTAGGCCAGCAGGGCCGTCTGGCTTTAGCGTGGTACGATGATTTCACGGCTCTTCTTCTTGAGGTGGCTGCGAAGGCCGGCGTGGAACCCAAGAATTCCAAGAATCGCAGCACCGGAATTCGCGGTGGCTGGCTGATTGATGCTGCCATGGCATTGGAAACGTTCTTTTACCGAGAAATGCGCTCACCCAGTGCGGAAGCGTGTGGGAAACGGCTTGAGCGGAGTAGGAAACGGCTCAAAGCGGTTGCACGACAAAAACCCTCTCCTCGCTGAGCATTTTTGTCGATGTGATTGATCCCTGATGGTTTCCCAGATTGACGCTCGTGACCCGGAGTTCCGGGCCGTGGCGCCTCAGCGCGGTCATGGCACCGGCCAACTTGGACAGCTAATCGGAGTACGAGAGCATGAGCATCCTCGATAACGCTACGGCGCCGCCTGCGGCAGCTTCGGAGCCGCCCGCAGCAGCTTCGGAGGCGCCCGCAGCCCCGCTTGATAGAATAGAGCTTCCGGCGGAAGGCGCCGCCCAACACCCCCCCGACGGTCCCGCTGAAGCTGCAGCGGCGGCAGGAACTGCGGCGCTTCCCGCCGCGCCGGCTAATGATGAAGCGACGGCGGCAGCAACGGTTTCCGAATCCGCCGAGAGTTCTAAGGAAAAGCAGCGAGGACGGCCGTTTGAGCCCGGGCAAAGCGGGAATCCAAACGGCCGCCCCAAGGGGGCGCGAAATCACGTTACGCGCGTCGTCGAGGCGTTGATTGACGGCCAAGGCGAGGCGCTGGGCGCCAAGGCGGTCGAGAAGGCTCTCGACGGCGATTCGCCCATGCTGCGCGCCTTGCTGAGCACTCTGGTGCCGCCCCGCGAACGCACGGTCGAATTCGAATTGCCGAAGATTGAGAGCGCGGCCGACGCGGTCAAAGCCTCGTCCGCAGTCATCACCGCCTGCGCCGCCGGTGAGCTGTCACCGCGTGAGGCCAGCGAGATCATGGGGCTGATCTCGACCCATGTGCGCACGATTGAAGTCGCCGAACTCGAGGCGAGATTGACCGCGTTGGAAAAGAGGCAGCAGCCATGAGCCTACGTCAGCTTCGCGCGCGGCTCGATCGTCTCGAGGCACAATTCCCGGAAGGCGACGAAGAGAGTATAGCGCGCGCACGACAGCAATATCTCTATCGAAAATTATTGGCCAAAGGACTCCACGCGCACACGGAATCAGAGGCTAAGGAATGGGACGATCTCTGGAGGCGGTTCCAAGGCAGGGAAATGTGGGAACGTGCGGCCGAAGGTTTCAAAAAGGCGGATGAAGAGCGCGCGAAAGCGGAAGAGAAATCCAGGTTGCGACAGCAGAACAAGGCGGCCGCTGCTGACTCAAGCTACTGTCCTGGTGAAATTGGCGGGAAAGAGACTTCTAGGTTTTCGCGGGTCGAGCCGAAGAGGGAAGCTGCTGCTGGGGTGATCAACTACGAGGATAACTCAGACTGCTGGCCTATCGATGACGACGACGACCTCTAGTTCTTGGTCGCGGTGATCGTGGCGGTGGCCTCGACCCCCGGACAACGGCCGGTTGTTGCTTTACTCGACAGCAGGCCGGAAATGATTGGACGTACCATTTCTGGTATTAAAATCGTTGGACCGCCCGATCATCTGCAACCGATCATCGATGAATATGGAGAGCATGGAATTAATTAACACGGATCGGGTTGTCATCGGCAATGATGAGCGGTCGTTTCCGCAGGAAATGCGCGCGTCACTCCGCAACCCTTCGCATGCACCCTTGCGGCGTAGTTAGGTGCTGGGACCGTGATGACTACGATCTTCGCCTAAAAGCTCATCAAAATTCTTGAGCATCTCGGTGAGCCTTGTGCGCGCCTCATGAAGGCTGAGTGTCGCCCACGAGGATTCCCGCCCGGCTAATTGTAGGAAAGCCTCGAGTACTGCATTCGAATGGCGGACGAGCGACAGCAGGTGCTCACCGGTCGGGCCTCTCGTTCCGGCGAGCCAGTTCTTCGCGGTCCGCTCGCCGGCACCCGTCCACCGCATCACGGTTTTGACGGCCTGATGGGTGTCACCCAGCTGGCGGCGCAAAGCCGTCGCGATCGCCTCAGCGTAGCTTACGCCGCCCCCACCCTTGCCGTCTCGCTTTGGAAATCCCTTGCCCTTTTTCGGCAACATGTTTCCGCCTCCCCGATCTAAAGTGCTGAAGATGCGGAGACGGTAGGGACCGGATCGGCTCCGAAGAGCTAACCAGCCGCGGACGGACGGTTAAGGTGGTAGGGCGTCGAAGTCATCAACACCCGGGATCAAGCGACGCAGACCTGGGGGGTGCGGCCCGTGCGGCTGAATACGTCCGCATGTCGACTGACCACCAGAAGTATTCGACCGAAAACCAGGCAGAAGCGATCCGCCAGTACGCGGCCCGCCGTGGCTTGGAAATTGTCCGCACCTATGCCGATGAGGGAAAGAGCGGCCTGCGGCTCGACGGCCGCGACGCGCTAAAGCAGCTGATCGAAGACGTCCAGAGCGGGAAGGCGGATTTCACGACCATCCTTGTCTACGACGTGAGCCGCTGGGGCCGTTTTCAGGATGCAGACGAGAGCGCCTATTACGAATACATCTGCAAGCGCGCCGGCATCAGCGTGCAATATTGCGCCGAGCAATTTGAAAACGACGGAAGCCCAGTCGCGACCATCGTCAAGGGCGTCAAGCGCGCGATGGCCGGCGAGTACAGCCGGGAGCTATCTGTAAAGGTCTTTGCTGGCCAATGCCGCTTGATCGAACTTGGTTTTCGTCAAGGCGGACCGCAAGGATACGGGTTGCGCCGCAGCCTGATTGACCAAGTCGGCGCCGCCAAAGGCGAGCTCGCGAGAGGTGAGCAGAAAAGCATTCAGACTGACCGAGTGGTCTTGGTGCCTGGCCCTGCAGATGAGGTAGACACGGTCCGCTGGATGTATCGGCTGTTCGTGACGGACGGAAAATCCGAGAGTGAGATCGCGGCCATTCTCAATGATCGCGGCAATCGTACCGATCTCGGACGACCTTGGACACGCGGGACCGTCCACCAGGTCCTCATCAACGAGAAATACATCGGCAACAATGTCTGGAATCGCGGTTCCTTCAAGCTCAAGAGAAAACGGGTCCGCAACAGCCCCGACATGTGGATCCGCGCAGAGGGCGCGTTCGAGCCGCTCGTTCATCGATCACTATTCGAGGCGGCTCAGGCAATTATTCGCGAACGATCGCACAAACTCACCAACGAGGAAATGCTGGAGGCACTCCAGCTCCTTTTGCAAGAACGCGGATATCTCTCCGGGCTGATAATCGACGAGACTGAACGGCTACCCTCCAGCAGCGCTTACCAAGGCCGTTTTGGCAGTCTGCTACGGGCCTATGAGCTGGTCGGCTTCACGCCCGATCGCGACTACCGTTACATCGAGATCAATCGCGCACTCCGCCGCATGCACCCGCAGATCGTGACCGATGTGATTGCCGGGATTGAGGACGCCGGAGGTTCGGTGGTTCAGGATCCCGCCACCGATCTTCTGACCATCAACGACGAGTTCACAGCATCAATCGTTGTGGTGCGCTGCCGAACGACAGCTGGGGGTTCTCTCCGCTGGCAAATCCGCTTCGACGTTGGGTTGTGGCCCGACATCACCGTGGCAATTCGGATGGACCAGCCAAATCGGGAGCCTCTCGACTATTACCTTCTGCCTCGGATCGACATGACCGTGCCTCGCCTACGGCTTGCCGAGGACAACGGCGTATTGCTCGATGCCTACCGTTTCGACACGCTTGAGGCATTTTTTGGTTTGACCGCCCGAGCCGAAATTATGGAGGTCGCATGAAGAGATCCCAGGAAGCCCAAGCCGTTGAAATGATTCCCGTTGATCGCATCACCGTGATCAATCCGCGAGTCCGCAACAAGAAAATCTTCAAGGAAATCATTTCAAACATCGGCGAACTTGGGCTGAAGAAGCCGATAACTGTCACCCGCCGGGCCGACGCGGACGGTCCACGCTACGACCTCGTGTGCGGTCAGGGACGGCTCGAAGCCTACCAGGCGCTGGGCCAGCACGAAATTCCTGCTCTCGTCGTCGATGCCGACATCGAGGATTGCCTGATCATGAGCCTGGTGGAAAACCTCGCTCGTCGTCAGCATCGCGCAATCGACTTGCTGCATGACATTGAGGGACTGAAGAAGCGTGGATACAACGATTCCACGATCGCTCGGAAGACCGGCCTCACCATTGAATACGTCAAGGGCGTTCTTCGACTGCTCCAAAAGGGCGAGCTTCGGCTGCTACGCGCCGTCGAAGCAGGTCAGATTCCCGTCAGCATCGCCGTTGAAATCGCCGGAGCGACTGAAACCGAGACACAGGCGGTCCTGCAACAAGCGTACGAAAAAAAGCTCCTGCGCGGGCACAAGTTGATTGCCGCCAAGCGACTCATTGAGCAACGCCAGCGAAGAGGTAAAGGGCTCAAGATCAATGGGAATTTAAATGGAAAACGCCGGGTGCGGCCCCTATCGTCAAACGCGCTCATCCGCGCCTACCAGGAGGACGTCGACCGCAAACGCCTGTTGATTCGCAAGGCCGAGACCACGCGGAACCGACTGATCTTCGTGACGGAGGCCGTGCGAAAGCTGCTGATTGATGAGAATTTCCTGACGCTGTTGCGAGCCGAGGGTCTCGATACGCTTCCCCGCAACCTCGCTGCTCGGATTGAGGTCGGGGCACAGACCTGATCATGCCACGGACGTCTGCAACATCATTGGTGAAAATGGCCTTTGAGGGAGAGGGCCTGCGCATTGCGATCGCTGATATCCAACCGCTCAAGCTCGTTTCCGAGGCAATCAGGAAAACCCCCAAATACGCTCAGATCGCTGCCTCGATACGTGAAGTGGGTATTATCGAGCCGCCGATCGTAGCGCGTGATCAAAGCGAGCCAGGCAAGTACCTCCTGCTCGACGGCCATTTGCGCATCGACGTCCTCAAGGAAATGGGCGAAACGGACGTGACATGCCTGATCTCAACCGATGACGAGGCTTTCACCTACAATAAGCGCGTCAATCGGCTCGCGATGATTCAAGAGCACCGAATGATCGTCAAGGCGGTCGAGCGTGGGGTTCCTGAAGAGCGAATCGCAAAGGCACTCGACGTCGATGTCGCGAGCATCGTGCGGAAGCGGCGGCTTCTCGACGGTATCTGTTCGGAGGTTGCCGAAATTCTCAAAGACAAGCACATCGCAATTCACACGTTTACGGAACTCAAAAAATTGGTGCCGTTGCGACAAATCGAGGCCGCGGAGCTTATGGTCGCGATGAACAAATACACGATCAGTTATGCGAAATCGCTCGTGGCCGCGACGCCGCAAGCGCAGTTGGTTGAGGCGGATAAACCCAAACGAGTAAGCGGTTTGAGCGACGAGCAAATCGCACTGATGGAACGCGAGTCTGTCAATCTCGAACGCGAATTCAAGATTGCCGAGAAGTCATACGGCACCGATCATCTCGATCTTGTGCTGAGCAATGGTTATCTCGGCAAGCTGCTCGGCAACGCAAGGGTGGTGCGCTATCTCGCGCAGCATCACAACGACATCCTGGCCGAATTCCAGAAGCTTGCCGAGATGGAAGTTGTTGCGGCCTGACCTCGCTCGCGGACGGTGGCGCCGCTTCGATGCTGGCCGTCGATGGGGACCCGGACCCGATAAGCGCGGGGACCGCAGGAGAAGCCGCACTGTGGGGCGGATCAAGTGCGGTGGTGGGGATGGCGGCGAACCCGTTCGGAGCCCACTAGGCTGATCCTAACGGTCAGCCGCGCGCCCGGCCGTTTAGTAACGCCGGGCGCGTCCCGGGCTCTCGACCATCTTGATTTGCTGCTGCGTGCCAGGGACCTCGCCTGATAGCGCACCTCGTTCGGGACGAGGGGGTCGCAGGTTCAAATCCTGCCACTCCGACCAGCACTTAGCTTAAATTGCATCTGGCTCCGCCAAAGCATCCGCCAAAGGATCGCGGGACGAATGTAGAACGGTCGCCGCTCGATCGTTGCTGATCCTCGATTCATAGACGCAGCTTGGATACCAGTCCCACATCGACGAGCATGCATCCTTGTCCCTTGTCCAACTGGAGTTTGGGTATGGCTGTAGTGGCGCTCGCCGCGCACACATTGGTGCCGTCATCTGGTTCGGTGGAATGTGATCTATATCTGCTTGCGCCCGGCGCTCTCCGCGCTCGAAAGACGCCAGCGCTTGCGGCTGATATTACTCGGCAGCGGCTACTGGATTGTGTTTGTGACCTTCGGCGGCTGTTCCGTCGTCCGGCTGCATATCCACCGGCAGGGGTACCCGGACGCGCCGACATGATGAGGCATAAATAGGTGACCGCGCCCGGAAGGCCCTCAGAAAGCAGTGCTTGCGGCCCGTCTCTCCGACCGGGTACGGTAGGCACTCGTGGGTAGCGAAACAGCGGTTCTGGCTCGGTCAGGGTAGCAAGGATGGAAGCGACCGTTCAAAGGCTTGATGTCTCGCACGAGCTGTTTTTCGCACAACCCGCGTTTGCGCTTGCTCGCAACACGCCGGACATTATTCAGATTTTTTATAAGACAATCGCGCCGCGCTATCCGATTGCTGTCGAGCATATAGCGGTCAGCGCCGCAAACGTTTTATCAGAGTTACTCATTAGGATCGGTTTATTTGGAAATGCTGCGGCGCTGGAATTACGTGCGGAAAAGATGACTCTCAAGTTTCCCCAAGTCGTCGGAGAAAAAAGCCTAAAAGTTGTGAAAGACACCGTGGCTTTGGCCTATGATGCCTTGCACGCAGCAGTTCCGGACGTCCGCACCGCCGATGCCTCGTTTGCAATACATGCTTGGTTGGCTCTGGATCGCGCTATCGCGGGAGCTCAAGAGCTGCTGCGTGACCACGCCAACCCCCGCTCTCCCATTGAGCCAAAGCAGCTAGGCGCTCAGATCATAAATTACTCGATTCGAACAAACGTTCAAAATCCATCAGAAAAGTGGGATGTTCAGATTGTCGCAGAACCGTCTGCGATTCCGCAGGCTCATCTCTTCATTCTGAGCAACTTGTCCTTCCGAGCCGGTACAACGTACGACAGTATTGATCAGCAGATATCATTTACAGAGCAACTTGTACCGAAGATTTTTGGTTCATTGGGCATCGAATTGAAGACCTCTCAAAGTGAGCCACGAAAATGAGTCAACCCGCTCTTCACGACATTGAAAAAATCATCGCAGACGCACCTGTGTCCGCTCTTGCGCGTGCCCAACCGGGAGGCTTATTTTCCGTGTTTGGTTCTGCAAACACTGTTCTGTCTACCGGCCAGCTAAAACAGCCGAGTGTCGTCACGCTCCTCGATCAAGGCGTGGCAGTCCCTCAGATCTTTGCCGAAGCAAAGCTCGTGGCGGTAGGGCTGCTTCAGGCCTCGATCTCATTACGAGAGCAGGACAACCGATCGATGGCCGCGCGCCGCATGCCCCAAACATGGCTGTTAGAAGCAAACGAAAATGCGAGGGAGCGCGTTAAAAGTCGTCGTACCGGCCCTGTACAAGTCTTGAGCAAGATTGCCAACGACTGGCAGTTGTCGGATGCCGAGCTCGCAGCTCTTCTCGCGTACCCGAGTGCTCAGGATGCGGCGGATTTGTTGGACGGTCGCCTGAGCCTGCGTAACCCAGATCGTGAGGATCGCGTGCGTTTGTTGTATCGTATCTATCAGGTTCTCTCTTCCCTTCTTCCCGACGCTTCGCGCCAACAAGCTTGGCTAAGAGGTACAAATCCAAATCTGCGCAACAAATCACCGTTGGAATTTATGATGGAGCGCCGAATTCCCGGAATGGTTTCCGTGCAAAATCTGGTCGAACGTCTTGCCGGCCGCTGACGTCCTACCGCGAGCACCATTATTCGATGCAGACAATCGTATGTACAGAGTTGCCTTAACTCTGGACGAGAAAGCCATATTGAAGCAATGCATCGACAATCAGGATGCGGCTGCATTGCAGGAAGCAACGACTTTTTTCCAGGTAGAAGAATCAGACTTGCTTACGCTATTGGACGATCCGTTCACTCCAAAATCTGTTGGTGATGGCAAACCGTTTCCCGAAAGTCGCTTTTCAGATGGCAGCCACGGAGTATTCTATTCAGCTCAGGAACAGGAAACGGCTGGGAAAGAGTATGCCCAACACGCACCCAAATACATTCCGGAGACCATGGGAACAGTGGTGCTCTCGTTACACTTGATCGACTGTCGCGTGCGTGGAACGCTCACTGATCTTCGACCCCGGGCACTGGACTTTCCTGACCTGATCGCTGAGGAGCACGATTTTTGTCACGAGGTCGGAGCACTCGTCGCTAAGGAAAACATCGATGGTCTGTTAGCATCCTCAGTTAGACAAACGGGTGGTACAAATGCCCCACTCTTTAAGCGGTCATGTCTTTCAGAGCCACGGAAAATTGGCTCAGCGGTCTGCACAGTAGACACCGTTGCTAAAAATGCAACATGCACGATTGCGAGCTAGCGGATTTTGACCGGTACTACCGTTTTCCCGCCCTAGAAACGCAACTAAACGCGAATATGGTACGTCGCAGTCACGAGCACCGCGCACCGATCAGTCTCTGTAAAAACGGCCCGCGCTCGGGATCATGCGTTGCGAGCGGGCTACGCTGATA
>Ga0209526_10003193_pt1 | contig 11167 bp, 11 predicted proteins | sample JacPinW_OM2H0_M1_FD_188566 | JGI IMG/M metagenome (GOLD analysis project Ga0209526, IMG submission 188566) | Forest soil microbial communities from Algoma, Ontario, Canada - Jack Pine, Ontario site 1_JW_OM2H0_M1 (SPAdes) (version 2) | ecosystem: Environmental > Terrestrial > Soil > Boreal...
ACGGGCGCAACCATCATGAGTACACAAGGGCAAGAACTTGGGTCCTGATTCCGCCCGAGCATTTGTTTCGACTCGTCCTGGCTCAGTGAGAAGCCTCGGAAGTCTCGTTCTCAAGTTCGGAGAGAGTTTCTTCGTCCGCGTCCCATTTTTTCAGGATCGTGAAAATGGTTTTTGATCCAAATCCGGCGCGCATCAACTGGCGGAAGATGCGCGCCGCCTGTTTCTGATCTTTGTCCTTGGGCTTCTGCAGGCGTTTGCGGCGTAGATAATCGCGGGCCAGAGTTTCCTCTTTCACGTCGTCATAGACGGAAGAAACGGCCTTCTCGATGAGGTCGCCGTGCACTCCCTTGGCCTTCAGGTCGTTGACGACGCGCATGCGCCCGAATTTCTCGTTGTCACGGCGATACGACGAAAAGGCCGTCGCGTACTTGGCGTCGTTCAGATAGCCTTGGTCTTTCAGACGAACTACAATCAGTTCCACCAGCGTTTTGCCGATTTCCGTATCGGCTTCCACCCGCTTCCGCAGCAGGCGCTTCAGTTCCGCGACCGATCGCATACGGCGCCCGAGCGCACCTAGGGCGTAGTCATAAAGCTCCGCCTCGGTGAAGAGCTTTCTGGGCCGGCCGAACGCCATGTCTACACCATAGCGCGAGACGGTGCTTCGCGGTTAGCGTTCCTCAGCTCCAGCCTATTTTGGCGGCGCCGAACCAGGCGGCACGGCGCTCGGAAAGGACGGTGGCGGGGTCGCCACCAGCGGTATGCTCGCCGCTGGCGTGCTCGCCCCAATCGGCGCGACCAGCACCGCTTTTGCCGAGGTTGGCAACTTGTCGGCGTTGGCTACCAAGAGGGCCAATTGCCACATCTGAGTTTCAGAAAGCGATTTGCTGAAACCGGGCATGCCGCTCAGGCGAATGCCGTTGAAGATCTTCCAGTAGCTTTCGCCCGGCTCATCGTCGGTCACGCCCTTTCCCTCGAATAGGAGCGGCGACCGCGGATACATTCCCGTCGCAATCGCCGTTTTCGGAGCCAGCGGCAAGCCGTGGCAAACGGCGCAGTCCTGCTTGTAGAGCTCGGCGCCGGCCAGGTAATTGGCTTCGTTCGGCTGGATCGGGACATTCTTCGGCATGTCTTTTTTAATGCGCGCATTCAAAGCCTGGCGCGCGAAAAAAGCTTCGAAGGGGAAATCGGAATCGGTGGTGGCAACGGGAGCGCTGCCCCCGGCGACATACAGATAAACCCCGAAGGGCACAAGGAGGAAACCAAGTATCAGCCCGGCGATGAATTTCACTGGTTGAACCTGCCTTTCTGAATTTTCATACTTTAACACCGCGGTCCGCATCTAAACTGTGATCGGCATACTTTATCGGCATACAATGTTGGGGCGCCCCCGGCGGCGAGATTGGCCCAGATCCTCAAAAAATGGAACAACCATGCGAATTGTAAGCGCGGCGAGCGCGTTTCCCGAACATTACTATTCCCAGGAGATGTTGCTGGCTGCGCTCCAGGATTATTGGGGCGATCAGATCGAAAACCCGCAGGTGTTGCGGCGTTTGCACCGTCACGTGGGTGTCGACGGACGATTCCTCTCCCTTCCCAAAGAAGAATATCTGAAGATGAAAACCTGGGGAGAGGCCAACCATCACTGGATTCGCACGGCCAAAGATTTGGGCGAAAAAGCGGTTACCAGCGCGCTCAGAGACGCGGGTTTGAATGGCCACAAACTGGGAGCGTTCTTTTTTGTTTCGGTGACCGGCATCAGCAGTCCATCGATTGACGCCCTGCTGATCAACCGGATGGGATTGTGCAGAAACATTCGCCGCGTTCCGATTTTCGGGCTGGGTTGTGTGGCGGGAGCGGCGGCCATTTCGCGGGCGGCCGATTATGTGCGCGCGTATCCAGATCAGGCCGCGCTGGTGCTATCGGTCGAACTCTGCTCGCTCACGCTGCAGCGCGAGGATGTCTCGATGGCCAACCTGATTTCGGCCGGACTGTTCGGAGACGGCGCCGCCGCGGTGATCGTGGCCGGCGCCGATTGCGGGCTTACCGGCCCCAGCATCCTCGCAACCCGCTCGGTGTTTTATCCCAACACCGAAGAAATGATGGGCTGGGACGTATCGGAAAAAGGCTTTCGCATTGTTCTCTCTCGTGAAATTCCGGATCTGGTTCGAAAAAACCTGGCCCGCGATCTCGACGATTTTCTTGCCGAGCGCGGATTGACTCGATCCGACATCGGCAACTGGGCGCTACATACCGGCGGCCCGAAGATTCTGGAGGCAACCGCCGAAGCGCTCGGCTTGAAAAATGGTGAACTCGACGTTTCCTGGCAATGTTTGCGCAGGACTGGCAACTTGTCGTCGGCGTCCGTGCTGGTGGTGCTCGAAGAAGTCATGAAGAATCGCCGCCCCGAACCCGGCACACTGGGCTTGCTGGCCGCGATGGGACCCGGGTTCTGCTCGGAATTTGTCTTGCTGAAATGGTAAGAGAGTTATGGTTGGAAAATTGAAATTAAGAAGTCTGTCGATAAGAGATCTATGGTGAGTGGTTTTAAGAATCCGGCGGACGTATTCGTAATCGGCGGCGGTCCGGCTGGGCTGGCGACGGCTATCGCGGCGCGCCGTCGCGGTTTGAGCGTGGTGTTGGCAGATGGCGCGGTTCCGCCGATCGACAAGCCCTGCGGCGAGGGGCTGATGCCGGACGCGGTGGAGGCTCTGCACCAGCTCGGCATCACGATTCCCGAGGGCGAAGCGTATCCGTTCCGCGGCATTCGTTTCGTGAGCGACGGCATAAGGGCCGAGGCTGCGTTTCCTCGAGGAACCGCGTACGGAATCCGGCGTACCGATCTGCATCGCGTCATGTTGGATCATGCGGCGGCGTGCGGCGTTCACATGCTGTGGCAGGCGGCGGTCACCGGGCTTCATCCGGAGGGCGCGCTGGTGGCCGGAGAATTGGTGCGCTCGCGCTGGGTGGTGGGAGCGGACGGAACCAGTTCCCGCGTCCGCAGCTGGGCAAAGCTGGATCAACACAAACGGGATGCGCCCCCGAAAAAGAATCTGCGCTTCGCCTTCCGGCGCCACTATCGCGTTGCGCCCTGGACCGGCTTCATGGAACTGCACTGGGGCCGTGACTGCCAGGTGTACGTCACGCCCGTCAGCCGCGAAGAGGTTTGCGTGGCGCTGATCTCGTCCAGCCCGAAGTTGCGGCTGCGACTCAAAGACGCGCTAGGAGAATTCCCGGAACTCCGCGCACGCCTCGAAAATGCCGAACTCGCCTCCAGCGAACGAGGCGCGATCACCGTCACCCGAAGACTGCGGCGCGTGTACCGTGGCGGAGCCGTGTTGGTAGGCGACGCCTCGGGCGGAGTGGACGCCATCACCGGTGAAGGCCTTTGCCTCACCTTTCGGCAAGCCGCGCTGCTCGGCGATTGCCTGGCGAGCGGAGACCTGGCTCGCTATCAAAAAGGTCATCGAAGGCTCATCCGTCGCCCCGCACTGATGGCTCGCATGATGCTGTTTATGGCCAGACACAGCCGTCTGCGACAGCGCACCATGCAGGTATTCCAGTCGAGTCCCCGTTCCTTTGCTGGAATGTTGGCCATGCACGTCGGCGAAGGCACCGCGCGGCATCTCATCTCGAACGGAATTGCTTTGGGGTGGGAACTGCTCAAGGCCTGACGCAACGCAAATCGCCGGAATTCGCAATTGCACGGCTGAACAGCCTGCGGAAAGAGTCGATGTGCACTTGATTTTAAGTGGCGCAGCGATTTTTGGGGGCGCAGCGGTTCACCGCTGCGATAACTGGCTCATTTCAGACCCGGTTTAGCCCCTGAGGTGCGACTGCGACGAGGAAGACACTTCCCCGCAGCCGGTAAAGCCATGCCTGTCCCAAGAATCGATCCAGGACAATTTATGAATCACACTCTACCTCGCCGGAGTTACTTGCTTCCGATTACTGGAAGTTACTAACCGAAGTTACTCACAATCGTTTCTAACTCCGACTGACTTCCACCCAGCGCCGAGAGATCTGCAAACTTTTTCACTCTATGATTCCGGCAATCTGCAAGTGCTTGCTGCGACGAGGCCGACCTTGCGCGCCTATTGGCATCGCGGTTGCACTTCTATGTAGCATCCTCCCCGCCAGAAAAGTTTGCAGAGAACGAGAGTAATCGAAATGGAATTTGTCTTTGGAGGATCCATCGTGTTACATCGCCGCTTTCTCTTGTCGCTGGTTGTAGCCCTGTCGCTCTCCACACTGGCGTTCGCCAATTCCGCCACTGTCAATATGACGTTCCTCTACCCTGGTACGAACGTCTCCGGCGGTTACTACACTTATCCCTACTATTTTTCGATCAATGGCGGGAAAGCCACGCCCATGATGTGTGACTCGTTCAACAACCACATCACGGTGGGTGAGAATTGGAATGCTAACGTCAGCGGGCTGCTTTCGGGAAAGGGCTTGTTTGGCAAGGACATCAGGGACTACAAAGCGGCCGGAATCATTTTCATGGGCGTGGTAAACGGGACGATCGACGCCAAAGTCGGCAACTGGGCGGTGTGGAACCTTTTCGTCAAGGGCATCACGACGGACGCCGCGGTGCTGGCCCTCGACAGCAACGCACTATTTTTGGCGAAACACGCTCCGGCGAGCGAATTTAAAGGGCTGGCGCTGTACACGGCTGTCGGCGGAAGCCCGGGCCACGGACCGCAGGAATTCATCGGCTATCGAGGAACGCCCCTGGCCACACCGGAACCTGGTAGCCTGATGCTGCTCTCGACCGGCCTGATCGGGATCGCAGGAATGTTGCGGCGCAATCTGGTGCGCGCCTAACTCGAGCCTGGGTATTTACGTATTCGCAAGTCAAGTTTTCCTCGTGCTTCTTTGATTGCCGCCATCAGCGAAAATCTGATGGCGGCTTTTTTCTTTGACTTCCTCGATGGCCGCAGGAACCCTGTAACTTTCCTCCGCTCGCGGCATCTCATCCCTGGCCCTGCGAAATCAGGTCGATAAATCCGTAACAATTCAATAAGGAGATGTGTGTCCATGAAAAAGATGCTTGTGAAACTGATGTCCACCGTCATGTTGTTCGGCGCCCTGGCCTTCGCGCAATCGGGTGACGCCATGAAGCAGGACGAAATGAAGCATGACGACAACATGAAGCACGACGACAGCATGAAGAAAGACGACTCCATGAAGAAGGACGACATGGCGAAAGATTCCAAGAAGAAAAAGTCCAAAAAGGCAAAGAAAGATGAGATGAAGAAGAAAGACGAAATGAAGTCTGACGACAGCATGAAGCACTAAGGTTTAACGCAAGATCGACCCCGGGGCCACTTCCGCCGTTCACCGTACAAATTCCGCCGTGCAATCACCGCTCAGGACGGGCGCTATGCGCGCTCGCCTGGGCGAATTGGCTGACTTGCGCCGTCAAGTAAGCTATCCTTGATCCTTGCCAAGGCCGGGCAACCTATGTTTTAGCGCCCGCCATCGCAGCAGACATCCCGACCTCTTTCCGGAGGACACGATGATCGTGATCCCACTCGTCGCGCTTTTGCTGCTCGGAGCAGCGCAGCAGGCCGATCCCTCGCCGCCTGGACCCAGTCAGCTCCAAGCCGGCCCTTCGCAACCCCAATGGACGCCAGAGCAACGCGAACAGATCAGGCAAAAGCAGGAACAGTTCAGGCAACGGCACGAGCCGATGCGCCAGAGAGCGATTCACATCAACGAGCTGGCTGCGAACATCCACTCCGAGGCCGATGCCCGCGCCTACGTGGACGCGGTTGCCGAGGAACTGACAGGCCATCGTCATATGTCCTGGACGACGCGGAGCATTCGGCATCGGGTCGCTCATGCGGAATATCAAGCGGTTACCGATTCTTCCCAGCAGATTCCCGAAGAGCGCATCGTCGATGTCTGGAATGAGTACGTCCGTGAGGTTGATGCGCCAGCGGAGACCCTGGTTACCGTCGCGGAACTGCACAACCTGCGGGATGCGATGTACACGTCGGCGAGCAAACTCCTGTGGAAACCTGAATTCGGCCAGTCCATTTGGACAATGCCGAATATTTACGCGCTCGGCGCGGATGGCAAGGTTGCAAGCGGCTGCCGGGCCCTCGAAGCTCTCAAAATCATTCACGACATGCACGACCTGTTTGGGAACGTGCGCGGCGCGAGGGAGCGGGTCCAAAAAGGAGTTCTAGTTTCGGATTTAATCAAAAAGCGTGAAGAGAACCCTGCGCCGGTTGGCAAGGCCGTTCTCACGGTCAGTGGCTTCCACGCATCGTCGGCGTTCAACTCCGTCGAGCCGTTTGCGTACCGATATCAGCAAGAGCACGGCGAGCGCGCCTATCAGCAATTGTTGCGCAGACTGTTTGCCGAACTGTTCCCAGCGGATTGACGCGTTACTCCTGATACTCCGGCTCGCGCTTCCATCCTGAAAGCATGGAATAGAAATTTGCCCAGCCATGCAGCACAACCATGATCAGGTGTCCGGGAATAAATGCGAGGAAGCCGCACATCGCCGCGAAATGCCACACGCGCGTGAGGTGAAATCCGCCGAATAGAAACGCCAGCCATGAGAACTCGACGGGCTTGTAAAGGACGATCCCAGTGAGCAGCGCCAGCGCGCCGAACAGAATGGTCGAGGTGTAAGCCAGTTTTTGCAGCGGGTTGTACTGACCCGTCACCGCGGGCTTGGGGCCAAAGGAAAAATAATGCCGCGTCATCGGCCACACGCCCGGAATGTCGCGAGGCGTGAATAGCATCGTGCGGTAATGCCCGCTGACGACTTGATACGCCACATAAACCACGCCGCTGGCGGCAAAGAACCACATGAACGTGAAATGCCACTGCAAGGCCCCGCCGAGCCATCCGCCGAGCGTGAGCGACTTCGGTATATCCAGCAGAACTTTCTCTGGAATCTTCGGGCCGAAGCTGGGGAATGCACGGAAAATCCGCAGCCCACTGGCCACCAGCACGAACAGGCTGATGGCGTTGACCCAGTGAGTAATCCGAATCGGCAAAGGATGCTCGTAGGCAGCACGGACTAGAGGGGACTCTTCTGTTTTCGCGATGGGCTCAGCCGGCTCCGGTCCAGCGGCAACCATATCCAGTTTCGCCACTGTTCCCTCGACCGCTAGAGACTCGGCGTCCGCGGCTTTATCCGGCGGTGGATCGGGTTGCTTTTTCTCTTGCTCGTTCTCCATCACAATCCTCCGAACCAGCTATAGCCCTGGTCTTCCCAGTATCCGCTCTTGCCGGGTTTCAGAATATTGGTTACGCGGATGGTGTCCAAATACTTTGCCTGCTTGTATCCCAGCTTGGTCGGCATCTGCAGACGCAACGGCGCGCCGTGCCCGCGATCGAGCGGCTGCCCATACATCTCGTAACAGAGCAGCGACTGCGGATGCAGCGCGGAAGCCATGTCAATCGACTCGTAGTAATCGTCCGCGCACTCGACTTCCAGAAACCTCGCGCCGGTGTTCGCTCCCACTAGCGTGAGGAAGTCCGAGATGCGCGTGCCGCCAAACGAGCCGATTACGTCCCAGCCTTCGACGCACACGTGGCGCGTGTTCTGGTTCAGCTTCGGCAGCGCCTGGATCTGCTCCAGCTTGTATTCTCCTGGGCGTTGTACGTCCCCTGCGACGGTCAGCGTCCACTTCTCAAAATCGACTTCAGGATCGAGCACGTCGTAGCCGTTGTAAGGGAACTTCGCAAACGGAACGACCTCGGAATCTGAAAACGTCTGCGCCGGATGCTGCGAACGAAACAGCCCGCCAGACGCCCAGTCGCTGAAGCGAACTCCGGCCGCAACCAGCCGGTCGCTCACCTTGGGAAACGCAAAAACGCCCAACGCAGCGACGGGCGCCAGTTTGAGCAGTTGCCGACGACTCTGCCGCTTGAGTTCTTTGTCTTCGAGTCGAGTGATCATGTTGGTCCTTCCAGGTGGTTTGCGAAAAAACTCCCTGTGTAGAGACGGGGCTCGCCCCGTCTCCCTGTGTGCGGAGACGCGGCAACTCGCGTCTCTACGGAAATCGGGCGCCCGATGAGCAGACGTTAGCACACAATGCGATGCGTAAGCGGGAGGTAAGTTTCAAGGTCCGCGTTGGACGTCCGGCATTCGCGAAGGATAGGCGACTCCCGATTTCGACGCGGTTGGATTGATCGCGGCGAACCCCGTGTAACCCCAGACACGCCCGCGTTTCCGCAGACACGCCATCCCGACTGGGCGCAAGATTAACTCCATTCTTTTCAATCGCCTAACTCTGGCTCCTCGCTTGCCTTTTCTTTCTGCGAGGGCACGGGGGCTCATGATGGAAACGGTGCTGCAAGGTCTGGTAATCATCGGCGGTCTAACCTTCTCGCTGGCCGCGTCTCTGCTGATCGAAGAATTCATCTTCGGACAAATCGTCCGGGTGGCGTTCGCGCGCCGCGCGGAATCCTCTAAACAGTTTTCCGAACACGCGCCAAAGAATTGAAAGGAGTACCACCATGCTAGTGCTGAAATACTTGCTGTTGATTGCGGGAGTCGCGATGTTCGTGATCGCCGCCGGAATTCTCACCTACGACGCGTACCTGCTGATTGCCTGGCAGCGCCGACGTCTAAATCTAGATCCGGCGGCCGCGCCCGGCCCGGCGCCCGCACTCCGATGGCGCACATCGGTAGCATTCGCGATGCTGGCCTGGGCTCCGCTGCTCGTCGCGGCTGGCATCGTGATCGTCCCCAGCGGAATGGCCGGAGTGCGCGTGAGCCAGACCAAAGGCACGCTTGCCGGAACTCTGTATCCGGGCGTGCACTTCGTTCTGCCGCTGATCGAGCGCGTCGAACTGTTCAACACGCGCGACCAGTTGTTCACCACCGGCATCAGCGAAGATTCTCTGGCCAAAGGCGCGGCGAAGGGCGAAGCGCTACGTGTCCAAGCCAAAGAAGGACTGACCCTGGGCCTCGCCATCACCGTGCGTTACCAACTTGACCCAAAGCGCCTCGACTACATTGAAGCCAATCTGCCGCAACCTCTGGAGAAAGAAATCGTGCCGCCCGTGGTTGCCACCGCGTGGCGCGAACTGGTGCCGGGCTATACGGTTCGCGAAGTCTTCTCAGCCAAGCGCGAAGAAATTCGCCAGCGCTCCGCCGAAATCATTCGCAAGCGGCTGGCCGCCGACGGCATCGTGGTGAAAGAAGTCATGCTGCGTGACATCGAACTTCCCCAGGAATATGCCCAGGGCCTCGAGTCGCTATTGCTGAAGGAACAAGAGAATGACCGCATGGGCGTCGAGACCGAGATCCACCAGAAGCAAGTGAAAGTCGCCGAGGCCGATGCCGAAGCAACCAAGGTTCAACAGGTAAAAGGAGCCGAAGGACAAGCTGCTGTCCGCGTCTTGCAAGCCAAGGGCGAGTCCGATGCCATGCAGTATCTGCTCCCGCTGAAAGAGAAACAGATTCAGCAATCAAAGCTCGAAGCCGAAGCGCGGAAGGAAGCGACCGTCAAGAATGCCGAGGCTGCCGGCGAAGCCAAGCTCATCGACAGCAAAGCCGAGGGCGAGCGCCGCAAACTTCTGGCGCAAGCCGAGGCCGAGCGCATTCGGTTGACCGCCTCCGCCGACGCCGAGCGTATGGCGAGCGAGGCCGCGATCCTGAAACAGAATCCGCTGCTGATCAACAAAATCGTAGCCGAGCGCCTCTCTGACAAATTGCAGATCATGATGGTTCCGGCTGACGGCAAGTTTTTCTTCAACGACATAATGCACGGAATGAGTGCTCCGAGCCATGCGAGCCAGGCAGAAGACGTGGAGACGGCGTCGGACGGAAGACCTCAACAATAGGTCGGTTCCCAGTTCTCGGAAACATCTTCTGACCGCGCGGTTCGGTTCTGACTGAGAACTGAGAACCGAGAACTTTCTTATGAATAGGCCGCCACCAATCACGCGCTATAATCAGCGCATTCCACACATGCGAGCGCGAGAGTCCACTCGAAAGTCCCGCGGTCTGCGGCTTGGTTGGCTGACTTCGTTTTTACTCGCGACGGTTTTTCTTCCGCCTTCTTTATGCGCTTCCGGCCTGGGAGACACCGCCCGCCAACTGGCGCAGAAAATTGCCGCCGCTGCCGGGCCCGGCGCTTTCGCACTCGAGATCACCAACCGTTCGTCGCTCGACGACAAGTCAGTGCGCGAAGTGCGCAGCGCGCTCGAAGCCCAGTTGCATGTCGAAGGCGTGAGCACCGCCAAAGCCGCGCAAGCGATGGGAACAGTCGAAGTCGTGCTCTCAGAGAGCTTGCGCGAATATGTTTGGACGGCAGAGATTGCGATCGGCTCCGACGAAAAGCGGGTCGCCTTGGTCTCGTTGCCGCGATCGTCAACAGGAACAGGAGCGCCATTTACCACCGCGTTGCCGATCATTCTGAAAACAACTCTCCTGTTCGCGCAAGAACAGCCGATGCTCGACGTCGCCTTGGTCGAAATGCCCGGAGGAGCTCGCCTGTTGGTTCTCAACGGCGGCACTGTCGCAATCTATCGCCATCGTGGCGCAAACGCGGTAGAACAATGGGAACTCGAAGCTTCACCACCCGTCGCCCACGCGCGCACCTTTCCCCGCGATTTGCGTGGACGCCTGTTGCTGCGCCGCGATCACCTGTTCGACGTTTACCTGCCCGGAACGTTCTGCCGATCAAGTTCCAGCGCGGCAGAGTCGCTTACGCTAACCTGCAACGACAGTGACGACCCGTGGCCCCTGACGCCAGACAGCAGCAGCGTGCGCGCCTTTTTTGCGGCCTCGCGCAACTTCTTTACCGGAGCACTCTCTCCCGGCATAGGAAAGGTCTCCAACGTTCCTTCGTTCTATTCGGCGGCCGCGCTTCCGCGATCGACATACACGCTTTGGATGCTCGCTGCGGTGGATGGATCGCTGCATCTTGTGGATGGGATGACGGACCAACTCATTCGCGGCGGCAAATGGGGAAGCGATCTGGCCGCGGTTCACTCCAGTTGCGGCACCGGCACACAGCTACTGGTCGCGGAGAGCGGAGATACGGAACGCGACAGCCTGCGCGCATTCGAGATCCCCGATCGCGATCCAGTGGCAGTCAGTTCGGCCGCAGATTTCGACGGACGAGTCGTCGCGCTGTGGCCGGAAAGCAGCAGTAACGGCGCGGCGGCAATCGTAAAACGAAAAGACACT
>Ga0209526_10003194_pt1 | contig 11166 bp, 9 predicted proteins | sample JacPinW_OM2H0_M1_FD_188566 | JGI IMG/M metagenome (GOLD analysis project Ga0209526, IMG submission 188566) | Forest soil microbial communities from Algoma, Ontario, Canada - Jack Pine, Ontario site 1_JW_OM2H0_M1 (SPAdes) (version 2) | ecosystem: Environmental > Terrestrial > Soil > Boreal...
GCCGGCCGATGGTGTAGACCGGATCGAGCGCCAGCGCCGGCTCCTGAAAAATCATCGAGACGGTCTGGCCGCGGAATGCCGACAGTTCCTCATCGTCCAGCGCCAGCACGTCGCGTCCCAGGACCTTGACGCTGCCCGAGATCTGCGTCCGCTTCTTCGGCAACAGCCGCATCAGCGCGCGCAAGGTGACGCTCTTGCCGGAGCCGGATTCACCGAGCAGGCCGAGCACCTCGCCCTCGCCGAGCGAAACGCTGAGATCGTTGACGGCATGCACGGTACGTTCGCCGGTGAAGCGAATGTTGAGGTTGCGGATTTCGACGAGATCGGTCACGCGAGTTTTGGCACGCGAGCGTGGAAATCAGTCGCGCGCTGGAATGCGGCACCTATCCGCAGCAGCATGGCTTCATCGAACGAACGCCCGATCAGCTGCATGCCGACGGGAAGACCGTTGCGCGTAAAGCCTGACGGGATCGAAAGCGACGGCAACCCGAGATAATTGGTCGGGCGGGTAAATCGCGTCAGCCGCGCGATCACATTGTCGGCGTCGGGGCTGTTGCCGACGTCGCTCTCGGCGATGGTGGGAGCCGGGACCGGCGCCCCCGGCGCGATCACGGCATCGACGCCGGCAACCGCCGCGTTGTGGGCCGCCAGAGCCGCGCCGCGCCAGCGCATCGCTTCGAGATAGGATACGCCCGGGATCGCCAGCCCGTTCTGCAGGCGCATCAGAACCTGCGGGCCATAATCCTGCGGGCGCTCGATCAGCCAACGCTTGTGAAACGCGGCGGCTTCGACGGAGACAACAAGATGACAGGCCGCGGTGAGCTGGCGCTGGTCCGGCAGTTCGACCTGAACGATCGTCGCGCCCTCACGCTTGAGGGTCGCGATCGTCTCGTCGAGGACGCGTGCCACCTCAGGATCGAGATCGTCGACATAGAACGCGGTGGGCACGCCGATGGCGAGGCCCTTTATCTCACCTCGCGTCGCGGCCATGTAATCCGGCACCAGCCCGCCCGCCGCGGTCGGATCCTCCGGGTCCGCGCCGGCCATCAGGCCGAGCAGCAGCGCGCAATCCTCCGCCGTGCGCGCCAGCGGCCCGACGGTGTCGAGCGACTGCGACAGCGGCATCGCACCGGCGCGGCTGATCCGGCCATAGGTCGTCTTCAATCCGGTGACGCCGCAGAAATGCGCGGGCATCCGGATCGAGCCGCCGGTGTCCGAGCCCAAGGCCGCGAACGTCAGCCGTGCGGCGACCGCCGAGCCCGATCCCGACGACGAGCCGCCGGTGATGTGATCGAGTGCGAAGGGATTATGCACCGCTCCGTAATGCGCGTTATGGCCGGTCGGCCCATAGGCGAATTCCACCATCTGCAGCGAACCGAGCCGGATGGAGCCGGCATCCTTCAGCCGCTGCAGCGCCGTCGAGGTCGAGGTCGGCACAAAGTCGCGGCGGATTTTCGAGCCGCAGGTGACCACCCGGCCGGCGTCGTAATACATATCCTTGTGCGCCAGCGGCACGCCGTGCAGCGCCCCGCGGAGGTTGCCTTTTGCCACCGCCGCATCGGCGGCATCGGCTGCGGCAAGCGCCGTATCCGCCTCGATTGCCATGAAGGCGTTGAGATGGGGCTGCCATTGTGCGATGCGGTCAAGACAGGATTTTGTGGCCTCGCGCGAGGAAAGACGCTTCTGCGCGATCGCCTGGGCGACCTCGGTCAGCGACATCAGGGCCGGTTCGGTGCTGATTTGATGGACGTTCATTTTGAAACCTTTGCCGTCTGGACCAGAAGAAAGCTTGCCGGCTCCAAATCGAACGGCAGCGTGCCGGCGACCGCGGCAAAACCCTCGAACGCAGGGCCGATGGAATCGGCGATGCGGGCGGCAATGTCGGCACTCACGGGCATGCCCGCGACGTCGGCGATCGCCTTGATTTCCTTAGCGTTAGGTCTGGTCATGCGGTGATCTCATCCTTTTATTGGCGCGCGGCTATGCCCGGAGCCGGGTATAGCCATATAGCACGCGGCCTGATGGCCAAGTCTATCGAGCGCAGCGAGTTTTGGAGTAGCTTTTGCGCAGAGCGGCTCCGCGAACGGACAACGGGTGTGAAACCGGCAGCCCGACGGCGGGTCGATCGGATTGGGCGGATCACCCGAGATCGGCGGCGTCTCGGTGCGGTTGTCCGGATCGGACGACGGCATCGCCGCCAATAGCGCCCTTGTATAGGGATGCGCGGGCGCGTCCCACACCCGGTCCACCGGGCCGAGCTCGACCACCTCGCCGAGATACATCACCAGCACGCGGTCGGAAATATAGCGCACCACGTTGAGATCGTGGCTGATGAACAAATATGTCAGCCCGAACTCGCGCTTGAGATCGACCAGCAAATTGAGCACCTGGGCTTCGACCGATTTGTCGAGCGCCGATACCGCCTCATCGAGGATCACCAGACGCGGCGACAACGCGAGCGCGCGGGCGATATTGACGCGCTGGCGCTGGCCGCCGGAAATCTCATGCGGATAGCGATTGGCGAAGATCTCGGGGCGCAAACCCACTTTGCCCAAAAGCTCACGCGCCAGGGTGCGCGCCGCAGCATCCGCCATGCCGTGCACCTTCGGGCCGAACGCGATCGACTCCTCGACCGTGAGCCGGGGATTGAGCGACGCGTAGCTGTCCTGGAACACCATCTGCATGCCGCGGCGAAGTTCGCGCAATGACAGCGTGTGGCCGACCTGCATGCCGTCATAGAGGATTTCGCCGGCATCGCGCTTCATCAGATGCATCAACAGCCGCGCGGTGGTCGACTTGCCGCAGCCGGATTCGCCGACGATCCCGACCGTCTCGCCCTTGGCGATGGCAAACGAGACGTCGTCGACCGCGCGCACGGTCTTGCGGGCGGCAAACAGGTCGCCGCGCACCGGGAAATGCTTCGTCAGCCCGGTCACCTGCAACAGCGGCTGCGCCGCGCCGCCGCGGTCCTCGATCGGCGTCAGCATATCGGCCAACGGGGTTGCCTCGTTCATGGCATCAGTTCCTGATATCCATGGCGCTGCGCATGCCATCGCTCAACAGATTGAAGCCGATCGACACCGCAAAGATCATCGCCCCTGGAAGTGCCGCGACCCACGGATTGACATAGATCGCCGTGCGCAGGGTGTTGAGCATCAAGCCCCATTCCGGCTCCGGTGGTTTGGTGCCGAGGCCGAGAAATGACAGCCCGGCGGCGAGTATCATCGATACCGAGATCAGGCCAGTAGCGTAGACAAAGATCGGCCCCAGCACGTTGCCGAGCATATGCACGCGCATGATGGTGAAGGCGTTGGCGCCCGAGGCGCGCGCCGCTTCGACGAAATCCATGTTGCGCACGCCGGTGGTGACGCTCTCGGCGACGCGGGTGATTTGCGGCACGAACACGATGGTCAGCGACACGATGGAATTGACGATACCGGCTCCCAGTGCGCCGGAGATCGCGATCGCGAGCAGCACCGAGGGAAAGGCGTAGAACACGTCGACCGTGCGCATGATCGCCGTGTTGATCTTGCCGCCGACATAACCTGCGACGAGCCCAAGCGAGGTGCCGACGCAGAACGCGAGAATCACCGGCAGGATGCCGACGATCAGCGACAGCCGCCCGCCATAGATCAGGCGCGAGAGCATGTCGCGGCCGAGCTCGTCGGTGCCGAGCGGATAGTTCGGCGTGCCGATGTGGCGCAGCCGGCGGATCATCGAGCCGGAATAGGGATCGGCGAGGCCCAGCCACGGCGCGACCAGTGCAGAGAGGAAGATCGCGGTCAGGACAAGGGCGCAGGCCATGCTGACCTTGTCGCGCAACAGGCGGCGGCCGACGGTCGCCCAATAGCCGCGCGCCTTGGTCGCCGGCGCGGCCTGTAGCGCTGCATCCGAGATAGTGCCGATCGGGGTGACACTCATCCCTTAGCCCCGCTTGATGCGCGGATCGATCGCGGCCTGCGCGATATCGACCATCAGGTTGAGGAACACGAAGAACAGCGCCAGCACCAGGATGGTGCCTTGCAGCAGCGGCAGGTCGCGCTGGAAGATCGCGGAATTGAGCAGAAGCCCGGAGCCTGGCCAGGAGAACACGGTCTCGATCAGGATCGAGCCGCCGAGCATGTAGCCGAGTTGCAGGCCCATCACCGCAAGCGCGGTCGGTGCTGCATTCTTGACGACATGACGGAACACGTCGGTTTCACGCAGGCCCTTGGCGCGCAGCGCCTCGACAAAATCCTGGCTCAGGATGTCGCCGGTCAGCGCGCGCACGGTGCGCGTGACGATTCCCATCGGGATCACCGCGGTGGTGATCGCGGGCAGGATCAGATAGCGCAGATGTTCCCAGTCCCATCCCCAGGCCCCGGAGCCGCCGGGACCGGCGCCGACGGCGGGCAGCCAGTTCAGCTCCACCGAGAAGATGATGACGAGCACCATGCCGAGCCAGTAATGCGGCACCGAGACGCCGGCGATCGCAAACGAGGTCGCTAGCTTGTCGACCCAGCTGTCGCGGAAATAGCCGGCGATCAGGCCGAACAGCAATCCAAACGTGAAGCCGATCGACGCCGCTGCGATCGCGAGCGTGACGGTATTGCCGACCGCGCGCATCACTTCCGACAGCACCGGACGCCCGGTCGCAATCGAATGACCGAGATCGCCATTGACCGCGCGCCACAGCCACAAGCCGAACTGCACCGGCAGCGGCCGGTCGAAGCCGTAGGCTGCGCGTAACTGCTGGGCAAGCTCCTGCGACGCATCCGCCGGCAGCACGGCGACCAGGGGGTCGCCGGGCGTGATGTGCACGAGCAGGAAGCACACCAGCGCCACGCTGATGACGATCGGGATCACATAGACGATGCGGCGAGCGATATAGGCGAGCACGGAGTTACTTTCGGTTTTACTTCCCTTCTCCCCTTGTGGGAGAAGGTGGCGTGGACGAAGTCCGCGCCGGATGAGGGGTTTGCGTCCGCGGAGAGATGCCCTTCACCCGGCTTCGCTTTGCGAAGCCACCCTCTCCCACAAGGGGAGAGGGTGAGGTGCCGTCCCTCACGGCGTCATCGAGATCGGCGAGAAGTCCACGAACCAGCTCTTCGGCTGCACAAAGCCCTTGATCTTCGGGCTCATGGCGCGCGGCGCGACGTCGTGGGCGACATAGAGGAACGCCGCGTCATCGACGGAGGCCGCGTGCAGTTCGGCGAGCACCGCATCGCGCGCGGCCGGATCGAAGGTCTGCCGCGCCTTGGTGACCAGCTCATCGAATTTGGGGTTGTTGATGTAGCCCCAATTATTCGACACCGGCGGCGCCATCGACGATTGCAGGAAGCGTACCAGCGCGAAGAACGGATCCATCGCCGCATAGGTCACATTGACCGCATTGGAGCCGTTGGCGGAAGCGTCCTTGGCGCCGCGCCGCCAGTTACTGAGCAGCGTGTTCCACTCGATGACGTCGAACTGCACGTCGAAGTAACAGTCGGCGAGCGCCTGCTGCAGATATTCGTTCATCGGCAACGGCATCATCTGGCCCGAACCGGAGGCCGAGGTCTGGATCTTGACCGTCAGTTTCTTGGCCGGACCGTAACCGGCCTCCTGCATCAATTTCTGCGCGGCCGGCTTGTCGTATTTGATCTGGAACGTCGGCTTTCCGCGCCAGGGATGGCCCGGCTCGAAGGTGCCGGTCGCCGGCACCATCAATCCGGCCAGCAGGCCGTCCTTGAGGCCTTCGCGGTCGATGCAGAGATTGGCGGCTTTTCGGATTCGGATATCGTTCCAGGGCGAGCCCTCGACGCGCGAGAACTGCCACGGCCAGACATGCGGCTCCTCATTGCTGTAGATCGCGAAGCCGCGCTGCTTGATTTCGGGGACCGCGTCGGGCGCCGGCGCCTCGATCCAGTCGACTTGGCCGGAGAGAAGAGCGGCGGTGCGCGCGTTCGCCTCGGGCATCGGCAACAGCACCATCTTGTCGACCTTCGGCACGCGCGCCTTGTCCCAGTAATCGTCGTTCTTGACGAGTTCGAGCCGCTCGCGCGGCGTAAAGGCCGACATTTTCCACGGGCCGGTGCCGGAAGCGTCCTTGGCGAACGCAGCCCAGGCGGCTTGCGACTTCGCTTTCGCGTCAGCGCCATCTGCGGCGTCGAAAAACTTCTGCCATTTCGCCGGGCTCGCCATGAACAGATTGGTGAGATTGATCGGCAGAAAACTGTCCGGCTCCTTGGTGACCAGTTCCACCGTCATATCGTCGATCTTGCGCGCGGACATAAGCGTCGGCATGCGCGAAGCGGTGATGCCGACCTGGCTCGCGTCGAATTGCGGCGCATCCTGCTTCAGTACCTTCTGGACATTCCACACCACGGCATCGGCATTGAACGGCGAGCCGTCGTGGAATTTGACGCCGGGGCGGAGCTTGAATGTCCACTTGGTCTTGTCGGCATCGTCGACCTTCCATTCGCTCGCAAGGCCCGGGATCAGGACGCTCGGCTTGTCGGCGGAAGAGAGGTCCCACATGGTGAGCGCGTCATACATAGTGAGGCCGGCGAAGCGGTTGCCCTCAAAGCCCTGGTCCGGCTGGCCCAGCGTGCGCGGAATGTCGGCCGCCGTCATGCCGATGCGAAGGGTGGTCTCGGCGAAGGCGGCCTGCGGCAAGCTCACCGCCAGCCCGGTCGCCAGCACAATGGCGACAGCTATTTTTTTCGATTTTTCGGTACGCATCAGAACGAGCCCCTCTTCAACTTCATGTGACTATTTCTTATGCAAACTCATGCAACGGCTGTGCCAATGGAGATAGTTCTTCGCCTTATAACCATTGGTCGCGCAACTTCTTCCGACCGCGCACCAGGAAACGACAGTTCTGCCTAATCTGGCATCAACCTTGCTTGGTTGGTATTGGGTATTTCGAATACGGTTCCAACGGAGTTTAGGTCATGCGCGCCCGAAATTCGATGCTTCTTGCGGCCCTGATTGCTCCCTTGGCAATCGCGATCGGCGCCGGCCTGCCCGCCCTTCCGGCGCACGCCGAATCCGTGGTGCGCTACGGCATTTCGATGGCCGATATTCCGCTGACGACCGGGCAGCCGGATCGCGGCGCCGGCGCTTATCAGTTCACGGCCTACACGATCTACGATCCGCTGGTTGCCTGGGAAATGGACGTCTCGGACAGGCCCGGCAAGCTGGTGCCGGGCCTCGCCACCGAATGGAACGTCGATGACAAGGACAAGACGAAATGGCGCTTCACGCTTCGCAAGGGCGTCAAGTTTCATGACGGCAGCGACTTCAATGCCGACGCGGTGATCTGGAATCTCGACAAGGTCTTGAACGACAAGGCGCCGCAATTCGACAAGCGCCAGAGCGCGCAGGTGAAGACCCGCCTGCCTTCGGTTGCGAGCTACGCCAAGATCGATGATTCCACCGTCGAGATCACGACCAAGACGGTCGATTCCTTCTTTCCTTATCAAATGCTCTGGTTTTTGGTCTCGAGCCCCGCGCAATATGAAAAACTCGGCAAGGACTGGGACAAATTCGCAAGCCAGCCGTCAGGCACCGGTCCGTTCAAACTGACAAAACTCGTGCCGCGCGAACTCGCCGAGCTCACGAAGAACGACGACTACTGGAACAAGGACCGGATTCCGAAGGTCGACAAGCTGATCCTGATTCCGATGCCGGAAGCGCTGACGCGCACCAACGCGCTGCTCGCAGGCCAGGTCGATTTGATCGAGACGCCGGCGCCCGACGCAGTGCCGCAGCTGAAAGCCGCCGGCATGCGGATCGTCGACAATATCACCCCCCATGTGTGGAACTATCATCTGAGCGTGCTGCCCGGCTCGCCCTGGACCGACATCCGCTTGCGCAAGGCGCTCAATCTCGCGATCGACCGCGACGCGGTGGTTGGGTTGATGAACGGATTGGCAAAGCCTGCCAGGGGCCAGCTCGACCCGTCGAGCCCGTGGTTCGGCAAGCCCACTTTCGACATCAAATATGACCTCGCCGCCGCCAAGAAGCTGGTCGAGGAAGCCGGCTACTCCAAGGACAAGCCGCTGAAGACCACCTTCATCATCGCGCAAGGCGGCACCGGGCAGATGCTGTCGCTGCCGATGAACGAATTCCTGCAGCAGAGTTTCAAGGAAATCGGCATCGACATCGACTTCAAGGTGGTCGAGCTGGAGACGCTTTACACCCACTGGCGCAAGGGCGCGGCCGATGAGATGAACGCCGGCATCACCGCCAACAACATCGCCTATGTCACCTCCGACCCGCTCTACTCCATCGTCCGCTTCTTCCATTCGAGCCAGATCGCTCCGGTCGGCGTCAACTGGGGCGGCTACAAGAATCCGAAGGTCGATGCGCTGATCGACGAGGCCAAACAGACCTTCGAGACCAAAAAGCAGGACGAACTGTTGGCGCAGGCGCATGCGCTGATCGTCGACGATGCGGTGCTGGTCTGGGTGGTGCACGACACCAACCCGCACGCGCTGTCGCCCAAAATCAAGAAATTCGTGCAGGCGCAGCACTGGTTCCAGGACCTGACCACGATCGGCGTGGAATAAAAAGGCGTAGGGTGGGTAAAGGTGCACTTCGCGCCGTGCCCACCATCTTCCAGATCTCATCCTGAATGGTGGGCACACTTCGCTTTGCCCACCCTACAAATCTACGATCTGAACGCTTGACCTAGAGCGTACTCTAGTTCGTACAAGACTGGCTGTCCCGCCTCAAAGGAGCAGCCATGACACCGCTCGCAAACAAAACAGCCGCCGAAAACAAAGCCCTTGTCGAGAACATCATGGCGGCACGGTCGCGCCGCGACCCTTCGCCATTCATCGCAGCCATGGCCGACGACTTCGTGTGGCGGATCATCGGATCGACCGCATGGTCCGGTGAATATGTCGGCAAAGTCGAGGTGCGTGAGCGCCTGTTAAAACCGCTGTACCAGCAGTTCACCGCGCCCTCCAGCATCACGCCCACGCGCATACTGGCCGATGGCGACCATGTCGTGGTGGAGTGCCACGGCGACGCCACGACGATTTCGGGCGAGCGCTACGCCAACACCTATTGCTTCGTCATCCGCATGGCGGCAGGGCAATTGCGCGAGCTGACGGAATATATGGACACCGCGCTGGTCGAGCGCGTTCTAAAACCGCCGCCGGCCCGCAAATGATTTGGCGAGACGCCGGTGCGGCTCGAGGTTCGGCCTTTCGCCATTGGCGATCCATTCGTCGTAGAACTCGACCTTGGCGTTGATCAGGGCCAGCGCTTCGCTCCAGCGATTGATGTTTTCTTGCACGCGAAGCTGGTGCTCCCTCAGCAAATCGTGACGCTGCCGCAGCGCCGAGGCACCCTGCTTCGCAAGCGCGGTATACTCTCGCATTTGGGTGATCGACATGCCGGTAAAGCGCAGCCGATCCATCAGATCGAGCCAGCCGACATGATACTCGCTATAGATACGCCGTCCCGTCGCATCGCGGATAACGCCGGGCAGCAACCCCTGCTGCTCGTACCAGCGGATGGTGTGGACGCTGCGCCCGGTGCGGCTCGCTACTTCTCCAATGCGAAGATCCCTTTGCATGTTTGGTTCTCATAGTTGTCGTCCCGGCGAACGCCGGGACGTAGACCTACTTCGTCAACAGCGCGAAGGCGCCGTTCCAGTCTTCCGGCGGCGGGTCCTCCTGGAACCCCTTAATTCGCGCCTCGTACAGATTGTACAGGTACTCGAGCGAATGGGCGTCATCGGTCTTGCGGCCGCGCTCGATCGCGGCCAGCGCACCGTCCCAGTCGCGGCCGCGATAGCATGCCAGCATCTCGATGGTGAGGTTGCGCAGCCTTTGGAAGCGGCCCGACTGCGCGGTGTCCTCGCGGCCGGCGATGGCGTAGATCACCTCCGGCTCCTTCTTGCCCTTCACCATGATGAAATCGAGCTCGAGGATCGCGAACTTGTCCTTGACCGCAAGCGCGGTCTTGGAACCGACGATGATCGGGAAGCCATATTCCTTGGATTGCCCTTCCAGCCGCGAGGCGAGGTTGACGCTGTCGCCCAGCACCGAATAGTCGAAGCGCAGGTCCGACCCCATATTGCCGACGACGCAGGTGCCGGTGTTCAGGCCGACGCCGACATTGAGCGGAATATAGGCGGGACCGCCCTCCTCCGCTTCCTGCTCGCGCAGCTTGTTGAGCTCGTCGATCTTCTCCAGCATGTCGACCGCGGCCTCGCAGGCGTTGAGCTGATGCTGCTCGTCGTCGATCGGCGCGTTCCAGAACGCCATGATCGCGTCGCCCATATATTTGTCGATGGTGCCCTTGCGCGCGAGGATCGCGTTGGTGAGCGGCGTCAGGAACCGGTTCATCAGCTTGGTCAGGCCCTGCGGGTCGCTCTTGTAGGATTCCGAGATGGTGGTGAAGCCGCGGACGTCGGAGAACATGATGGTCATCTCGCGCTCTTCGCCGCCGAGCACGAGTTTTTCCGGCGATTGCGCCAGCTGTTCGACCAGGGCCGGCGACAGATATTGACCGAACGCAGAGCGGATCTGGCGGCGCTGCGCCTGCTCGCGGACGAAGCTGAAGAAGATCAGCGTCAGGTAAATCCCGGTCGTCGACAGCAGCGGATAGGTAAAGTCGATCAGCAGCCGGTTGCGGGCGTAGAAATACCAGGACGTTCCGATCAGCACGGACGCGAACAATCCGCCGACAATCACAAGCGTGGTCGGTCCCAGTCGCGGCGCAAAGGCGATCACCAGAAGCCCGAGCAGAACGGCACCGAAAAATTCGACGACGATGCCGTAATTCGGCTGCGTGATGATCGCGCCGGTCAGCGCGCTCTCCAGCACCTGGGCGTGGATCTCGACGCCCGGCATTGCGGGTGAGACCGGCGTGGTCTTGATGTCGTTGAGCCCGACCGAGGAGGTCCCGATCAGCACCAGTTTGCGCGCGATCTTCTCAGGGGGAACGCGCCCATCCAGCACATCGACGGCCGACACATAGATCGAGGGGTCGCGGTGCGCGTAATGCACCCAAAGCTGGCCGTTGGCGTCGGTCGGAACCTGGAAGCCTTTGACGGCAATGCTCTTGATGCCCGCCTTGTCGGTCTTGATCAGGATTGTGCCGGAGCCGCTCGCAACCCGAAGCATCTCGAAGCTCAGCGACGGCATGAGCTGGCCCTGGGACAGCATGATCATCGGCACCCGCCGG
>Ga0209526_10003195_pt1 | contig 11164 bp, 13 predicted proteins | sample JacPinW_OM2H0_M1_FD_188566 | JGI IMG/M metagenome (GOLD analysis project Ga0209526, IMG submission 188566) | Forest soil microbial communities from Algoma, Ontario, Canada - Jack Pine, Ontario site 1_JW_OM2H0_M1 (SPAdes) (version 2) | ecosystem: Environmental > Terrestrial > Soil > Boreal...
AATGTTTGCTTCCACGCGAGGGCTCGGCCACCTGCTGTTCGCTTCCATCGGCACTAACGATCAAGTGACGATCATGGCCGTCAGCTTGCTGCTGTTCGGTTTTGCCGGGTTCGGCAGCAGCCTGCTGCTCGCGCTCAGCCAGCGCTTGCGGAAGGCACCGCTCTGACAGGTGACTCTGCGGACTGCTCGTGCAGAATCGTAGCAACCATTAAATCGGGCCATTGTTTCGGCCTTGATCGCTTGGACGTTGGTGTTCGGCCGCACAGCTGGTGTCAAGGGTCGTGACCGCTTCGCGGCGGCAAGCCGCCCTTGACACCAGCTTTGCGTCCGAAGGTTCGCCGTCCAAGCGATCAAGGCCTCCTTCTGCGCCTCAGGCGCCTCTCTCCACGTTTGCCAACGCCGGCACTTCCTTGGTCCATGGTGTCTCGCGTTCAACCACGGTGTTGACGAAGATCAGAAGCTTGCGGGCACAAGCAACCAGCGCAACTTTGTGCGGCTTGCCTTTCGCTATCAAACGTTTGTAGAGCGCCATCAGCTGAGGATTCCAACGCATCGAGGCTGGCAACGCTGCGGTATAAAGATTACCCCGCACGCGTGTGCGGCCGCCGCTGATATGACGCGGTCCGCTGTGGTCTGAGCTGTCATTGTCATAGGGGGCAAATCCCGCCAATGCGGCTGCTCGCTCCCGTGTCACACGCCCGATCTCGGGCATGCGCACCAGAATGGCAACCGCAGTTCGCAGACCAACCCCGTCAACGCTGAGGATGAGATCGAGCCGCTTGCCAAGATCGTCATGCCGACGGATATCGGCAGCAAGTTTCTTGAGCTCGGCCCGTACAAGCGCCTTGTGACGGCGGATTTCGCCTGTCAAATGGGCCTTTATACGCTCATCGCGAAACGACTCCCGACGCGTCTTCAGATGGGCGATGTCTTCCGTGAGCTGATCCAGCAAGGTCGCAACCTCCGCAAACGGCGCCAGGCGAGGATCCGGTGGCTCATGGATCTTCTTCACCGCCGCGGTACAATCAGCGATCAGGCCAGCGTCGATCTTATCATTCTTGGCTTTTTGCAGGTGGAACACGGCATAGGCCCTCACCTGCGCCGGCTGGAATACGATCACAACAAAACCATCTTGCCGAAGCTGGCGCACGACTGCCTGCTCGTAACCGCCGCTCGCCTCGATACCGACCCGAGCGACGCGCTGCTTGCGCAACCAATTCGAGACTTGGCGGTGCCCTTCAGCGGTATTTGGCACCTGCAGATCCTGCGAGCGACCCTCAAGCGCTACATCCAGCTTGTGTTTGCCGGTATCGATCCCGGCGCAAACTGTGCTATGTTTGCTCATCTTCTCTCGACCCTTCCTTGCAATGCGAACCTAAAGTTCGTTCAACCATACGGGTCCTGATGAAGAGCCGACCGCCGATCCTGCTACGAAAGACAGCCCTTGAGGCTACGGTGGGCAACGATCCGACGGTCGGCCGGTCCGGTCTGGGCGGCCTACCCGGGCCGGACCGTTCCTTTCGGAACGGACGCAGCATACTGATTCGCGCTAATACAAGGGTGGGCAAAGGCGCGCGCTCCACGTGTCTTTCGGCGTGGAGACGTCATCGCGCGCGCCGTGCCCACGCGGTCAGAGGCGCGGTTGGGCACGCGTGGGCACGGCGCGCGAGAGCGCGCCTTTGCCCACCCTACGAATCAAATCAAACGGAATCCGCTCTAATCTCCATCGTACGACGCCAACTGGGGATTTGACGGCAGGTGAAAACATGGTCTTGGCCCAATTGATCGTAGTAGAGGATCGCAAATGACCCGCTCGGCGCGCACGCTGCATGTCGAAGCACTCGATGCCCTTCTCAAGGGACGCATGGCGGAGGTCGCGGTAGCGCGCGATTGGGAACTGCTGCGCGAAATCGCTCGCCTTGCGCAGCAAGACGCTCCGGCAGTCTTGGCGTCCACCGATCCAGCGCTGTTCGCAACGTGGCGCGCCGCCGTGACAAAATATCACCTCAAGGGGTGGGCACAGATGACGCCGGAGCGGGTTGATGCGGTGCGCGAGAAGGCGCTTCATCAGAGGCCGCGAGTCGCTTGATCTTGTCGAGCTCCGTTTATTGTTAAAGAGCTATGGCAGTGTCAGCCGATAGACCAGGATCATCGTATCCACGTCGGTGCCGCTCTGATCTCTGTAGGGCGCACCGGCCTGGTAACCGTTCTGGGCGATGTAATCATTGTCGTTGGTCACGAACAGGAAAACGTCGCGCGGATTGTCCGGATCGAGCGCCGGCACGATTGTCATGCCTTCCCATTTTTCCGAAAGATTGTTGCGGTCGTTCGGCTCGCCGTTATGCAGGCCGAAACGATCGAGTTGAGCGTTGTCGTTGATGTCGATGAAAGGGGTGAGCGCCGCCGGAACGACGCCGCTCTCGAGCTGGCCGCGTGGCGCGACCGGCACGTCGCCGTCATATTTCGTGTTCGCGATGTTGCTTTCTCGATGTTGCGGTACCGCGACGTGCTGCCACGCGTGCCATAACCATTGTCGCTGTCGCGGCATAGCAGCAGGAATAGCCCTTCATCGAGGGCGTAGAGTTCGCTCTGCGCCGCTACTCGACTGCGCCCGCGTTCGTCCTCATAGACCGGCAGCGGCACGACGTGCTCCCGGACCAGCAGCGGGCGGCCAGGATCCCGGATATCGTAATAGAGCAGACGCGTATAGCGTCGCGTTTCCAGTGATGTGGCGCCGTCCTGGCGTGTAGCGCTTTGGAGCGCTGCGACGAGGAATTTTCCGCCCGGGGTGATCGCCAACCCTTCGAAGCCCTGATTGTTCTGCCGCCCGGTCTGCGGATTTTGCGGATTGGGCGGTTGCGCGCCCGGGCCGGGATTGTTGGAGGAGAAGTGCTCATTTCCGTTGCGCTTTGGAATGAATGCATCGGGCGGCCGGATCGCTGAGAGCATCCGGCCGGCCGGTGAAAACCGGTAGAGGTAGGGACCATATTCGTCGCCGACGAAAAAGCTTCCGTCCGGCATCACGACCAATGACTCCGCATCGATGCTCACGCGGCCATTCGAAGCCTCAGGCAAGTCAGGAAAGCCGTCTGCCGCACGGCGAATCCCGCCCTCCGCCGGATCAAGCCCGGTCATCGGCTCCCCGGCTGCATCGGTCAGCACAATGGTATCGATCAGCGTTGCGGTAACGCCGTGCTGGCGCTGCACGACCGGGAGCGCGGCCGGGTCTATCTCCGGCTTGAACGCGATCGAAAGCTTCTGCAGACGAGCGCGATAGTCAGCCGTACCGCCGACGTTATAGCCGCGATCGGGAAGCAGAAAGAATTCACCGCGGTAGCCAGCGTCCGCCCGGCTCCACGTCTTCAAATCAGCGGCAAGTCCCGAGCCGGAGCCGAACGTTTCGCCCAGCTTGTCGCGCAAATCGGCGGGAATGCGCCCAACCCCAACCAGCCCTTTGTTGATGAATGTTTGATTTCCGATCGAGACCGCATCGGCGGCCGGCAGTTCTGAAGAAAGCAGTGCCGCGAGAAATACCACGAGGCGCGCGGTGTTGCAGAAAAAGCAACGATCCATCGGCTCATCTCACCCCAGCCCGCCCTTGTGCTCGATGAACCGAGCGATGGTGTCTACGCCATTGCCGGTGCGCAGATTGCTGAACACGAATGGCCGCTCGCCGCGCATGCGCCTGGTATCGCGCTCCATCACTGCAAGCGATGCGCCGACGTGCGGGGCAAGGTCAATCTTGTTAATGACCAGAAGGTCGGAACGTGTAATGCCCGGACCGCCTTTGGACGGGATCTTGTCGCCGGCTGCGACGTCGATGACATAGATCGTGAGATCCGCGAGCTCCGGTGAAAAAGTCGCCGCGAGATTGTCGCCGCCGGACTCGATCAACACGAGATCAAGTGCGGGAAATCTCTTCTGCATTTGCGCAACCGCCGCGAGATTGATGGAGGCGTCCTCGCGAATTGCAGTGTGCGGGCAGCCGCCCGTTTCCACGCCAGCGATGCGCTCGGGCGGCAATGCGCCTGAGCGCACGAGATATTCGGCATCCCATTTGGTGTAGATGTCGTTGGTAATGGCGGCGATCTCGTAGCGGGAGCGCAGCTGCTTGCACAGCGCATCCATGAGCGCGGTCTTGCCCGAGCCGACCGGCCCGCCGATGCCCACCCGCAGTGGACCGTGCGGGCTCGTCATGGCAGGCCGGCGCTGGTGAGCTGCAAACGCGAACAAGCGATCATGATCGAAACAGCCTGGTATATTGCGTCTCGTGATGCATGCTGGCGAGATCGGCGCGCATCACCGCGCCGCCGACTTCGTCGAGCGGCGTTGCCAGCGCCCGTGCGAGCGTTTTCACGACGGTCACTTCGAGCGCGGCGAGCACGCGCTGGCCGTCGGACTGGCCGAGCGGGATCAGGCGCACGCCGGCCGAAATGAGATTGGCCGCGAAGCCTTGAAGATAGCAATGAATTGCCGGATGCAGCGCAACGCCGTGCCCGGCGCACGCAACCGCCGCCGCGACCGGCAAGGCCGCGCCGTCGCCAGCAAGAGCGTCAAGCCGGTCAAGCATGGGCGAGGGCCAAGCCGCGCGCGTGACTGCGAGAAAGGCGCCGCCCTGCGCGGTCGTTTCGAGGTGCCTCTCCTTCGACGGCGCAAACGCGACCGCAAGCTCGGCGACCTCGCGCAGCGCAACGTCGTCACCATTGGCCGCGGCACGATAGGCATGTGCGAAAAAAACCGCGTCGCAGAATCCGCCGCCCTCGCCGATCATGACGGCGAGCCACGATTGGAGCGTCGTTGCGTCGCCGATGTCGCCTGCTGCAACCGCCCACTCGATCCCACTGGAATAGGAGAACGCACCGATGGGATAGGAAGCCGAGAACCAGCTCATCAAACGATAGAGCGCAGCCGGCTCAAGATTTTTTGCGCCGGCAATATGCGCTGCCTGCTTCCCGCGAAGCTTAGGACTCATCGCCGTGGTGATGGTGCTGGTGTGCATAGGCGCCGGGCTCCGGTTCGAATACCGCTTCGATCGCAGTGAGCTTCGCGCCGAGGCCGCGCAGCATCTCTTCCAGCACATGGTCGCGCCGGATGCGCAGCCGATCGCCGATCACTTGAATATCGGTGTGGCGATTTCCGATTTGCCAGGCGAACCGGGCGAGCTGTTGCGGGCTATCCGTCGTGATCTCAACGAGCGACTCGCGCTTTCCGGCGACGCCCACGATTGAGCCGTCATCGAGCAGGAGACCATCGCCATCATGCAGCGCGGTGGCCTGCGGCAGATCGAGCAGGAACCGTGTGCCGCCCCTCCCCGTCAACACGACGCGGCGAAGATGGCGTTCGTCGGCGGCGAGCTCAAGCCAATCTATTACTCGAGTTTTGTCGAACGCGTCCGCGCGACATAGCGATGCCACGCGACGTAAATGTTTGTTCAAGCCTGCGGCCATCGACCTAATAGAACCGTAGGGTGGGCAAAGGCGCGCTCTCGCGCGCCGTGCCCGCCATAACCGGACCACCGCGTGGGCACGGCGCGCGCGCGGTCGAGTTTCTATCAAGTACACCAATCATCTTGCGCGCGCCTTTGCCCACCCTACTAAAACAAGAAGTAGCGTTGTGCCATCGGCAGCACCTCGGCCGGTGCGCAGGTCAGAAGCTCGCCATCGGCGCGCACCTCGTAGGTCTCCGGGTCAACTTCGATGTGCGGCGTCGCACTGTTGTGCACCATGCTCCGCTTGGAGATCCCGTCGCGCGTATTGTGCACGCCGACGAATTCCTTCTCGACCCCAAGCTTGCCGCGCAATCCCGCCTTCACCGCCGCCTGCGAGACAAACACCACCGAGGAAGCCGTGAGCGCCTTGCCGAAGGCGCCGAACATCGGCCGGTAATGGACGGGCTGCGGGGTCGGGATTGACGCGTTGGGATCGCCCATCTGCGCCGCAATGATGCTGCCGCCTTTGATGATGCAATCGGGCTTGACCCCGAAGAAAGCCGGCGTCCACAGGACGAGATCGGCGAGCTTTCCTTTCTCGACCGATCCGATGTGCTTGGAAACGCCGTGCGCGATCGCCGGATTGATGGTGTATTTTGCGACATAGCGCTTGGCGCGCACGTTGTCGTTGTCGCCCTGTTCCTCGCCCAGCCGCCCGCGCTGCTTTTTCATTTTGTCAGCGGTCTGCCACGTGCGGATGATCACTTCCCCGATCCGTCCCATCGCCTGGCTGTCCGACGACATCATGGAAAGGGCCCCGATATCGTGCAGGATGTCTTCCGCCGCGATGGTCTCCTTGCGGATGCGGCTTTCGGCAAATGCCAGGTCCTCCGCAATGGACGGATCGAGATGATGACACACCATGAGCATGTCGAGGTGCTCGTCGATGGTATTGCGGGTGAAGGGCCGCGTCGGATTGGTGGACGACGGCAGCACGTTCGCCAGTCCCGCCACCTTGATGATGTCGGGTGCATGACCGCCGCCCGCCCCTTCGGTGTGGAAGGCATGAATGGTGCGGCCCTTGAACGCGGCGATGGTGTCCTCGACGAAGCCCGACTCGTTGAGCGTGTCGGTATGGATCATCACCTGCACGTCATAGTCATCGGCGACGGAGAGACAGCAATCGATTGCCGCCGGCGTCGTTCCCCAGTCCTCGTGCAGCTTGAGCGCGCAGGCCCCCGCCCTGATCATCTCCTGGAGCGCGGCCGGCCGCGAAGCATTGCCCTTGCCGGCGAAGCCGAGGTTGACCGGCAACCCGTCCGCAGCCTGGATCATGCGGCCGATATGCCAGGGTCCGGGCGTGCAGGTCGTGGCGAAGGTGCCGTGCGCCGGGCCGGTGCCCCCGCCCAGCATGGAGGTCACGCCGGACATCAGCGCCTCTTCCACCTGCTGGGGGCAGATGTAGTGGATATGCGTGTCGAACCCGCCGGCGGTGAGGATTTTCCCCTCGCCCGCAATCACTTCGGTGCCGGGCCCGATGATGATCGTAACACCGCTCTGCACGTCGGGATTGCCGGCCTTTCCGATCGCGGCGATGCGATCGCCCTTAAGGCCCACATCGGCTTTCACAACTCCCCAGTGATCGAGGATCAAGGCGTTGGTGATGACGGTGTCGACGGCGCCCGCCTTGTTGCTGAGCTGGCTTTGCCCCATGCCGTCGCGGATCACCTTGCCGCCGCCGAACTTCACCTCCTCGCCATAGGTGCAAAAATCCTTCTCCACCTCAATGATGATGTCGGTGTCGGCAAGCCGCACCCGGTCTCCGGTCGTGGGGCCGAACATGTCGGCATAGACGGAGCGCGATATTTTTTTTGCCATGATTATTCCCGCTTTCCACAGGCTCGCCGGGCGCCGGCGGATTGTCTTTCGCTAAAGCTTCGCTATCCTACAGTCAGCTCGTAGCGTTCACGTCGGTAACAGGTAGCTTCCTCGCGACGCTCGGCCCAGTTGGTTGTGCAAACAATCGACGAAGCCAAGTTCACGAAGGCTCTTGTCTTCCACAGCGGACCTTTGAGCTCGGCGGGCAAGCTTCGGCTTGCCCGCTGCTTTTTTGTGCGCCGCACTGTCATCCGGCCCTTCACAGCTTGCCCATGATTTCCCGGCGAAAGCCGTAAACCATCCGTTTGCCCGCGAGCGCGACCAGCGTCACTGCGCGGGTCTGACCCGGCTCGAAGCGCACCGCCGTGCCCGCGGCAATGTCGAGCCGCATGCCGCGGGCCTTCTTGCGGTCGAATTTCAACGCGGGATTGGTCTCGAAGAAATGGTAATGGGAGCCGACCTGGATGGGACGGTCACCCGTATTCGTGACCGTCAGCTGCGCGGTCTTGCGGCCGCTGTTGAGCTCGATTTCACCCGCACGGATGAACTTTTCGCCCGGAATCATCGGATCGGCTCGTGCACCGTGACGAGCTTGGTGCCGTCGGGAAAGGTCGCCTCCACCGCAATCTCGTGTATCATTTCCGCTATCCCCTCCATCACCTGCGCGCGCGTGAGTACATGGGCGCCCGCCTCCATCAATTCGGCAACCGTCTTGCCATCGCGCGCCCCCTCCACAATGAAGTCGGTGATCAGCGCCACGCTCTCGGGATGGTTGAGCTTGACGCCACGCTCGAGACGCCGGCGCGCGACCATCGCAGCCATGGAAACGAGCAGCTTGTCCTTCTCGCGGGGGGTGAGATTCATGTCTGCAACTCAATTCAACAGCAGCCGCGGCAGCGGCTCGGCGCGGACCGTCTGCAATACCGCGATGAGATCCTGGCGCAGTGCCGCTGCCTCGCGCGCGCATAGACGAACGATCATAAGACCTTTCCAGGCGGAAGCCGCAACCTCGCCGTGAAAGCTATTTTTACGCACTGCGCCTGCCGCCGTTTCGTCCGCGCTCACGACAAGCACGGTTGCGATGGCACCCGCGCCCTTGGCCACCGCGGGCTGCGCGAGCTTGGCTGCGATCGCGTTATCAAGCGCAATCGCCTCCGCGTGAAGAATGCGGCCATCGCCATGAATGCGCCAGCGCTCGAGCAGGCTTCCCTGCTGCATCTCCTCGCCCATCCCCGGCCGGCCGAAGACCACAGCCTCAGCGAAGATGAGGCGGGCGCCATCAGCGATATCGATGTGAACGTTGCGTTTAAGCCGCGCGCCGTTGAACAGGATCGTCTCCTGGGGCAGCCAGGCGAGCGACCCGCCGGCTGCGACTTTGAGCTTCACATCGAGCGCGGCGTGGGGCCCAAGGCTGCGGTAGATTTTCTCAGCCGCGGCCGAGGTGACGATCACTCGCGCGCCGGAGGGAACTCTCACATCGAGCTCGAAACGGTCCCCGCCGACGACCCCGCCCGCGGTGTTGACGATCACCGCCTCTAGCTCCGGCGAGGGAGCGCCTGGACAACGCAGCCGCAATGGACCTTCTTCGCGCAGGCGCCAGCGCCGCGTGATGCCGCAATTCGCCCGTGCCTCGAATGCAATCCGGCCGACGGCCCGGTTGGCCGCGAACACCTCCAGGGCCGGTGCAGCGGTCATGCCGATCAAAGCGCCATGGCGCGCCGCAGCGCCGCCTCGTCCATATCGTCACGGCTGCAGGAATAAACGATGGCGCCGCGATCCATGACCGCGAAATAGTCCCCCAGCTCGCGGGCGAAATCGAGATATTGCTCGACCAGCACGACGGCGATCTTGCCGAGATTGCGCAAATACGCAATGGCGCGGCCGATATCTTTGATGATGGACGGCTGAATGCCCTCCGTGGGTTCGTCCAGAAGCAACAGCCGCGGCCGCATGACGAGCGCGCGGCCGATGGCAAGCTGCTGCTGCTGGCCGCCTGAAAGGTCGCCGCCGCGCCGTCCCAGCATGCCGCTCAGCACGGGAAAGAGAGAGAACACATCGCGCGGAATGGATCGCTCCTCGCGCGGGAGCGGCGCAAAGCCGGTCTTGAGATTTTCCTCGACACTGAGGAGCGGAAAGATTTCACGCCCCTGCGGCACATAAGCGACGCCGCGGCGCGCACGCTCGCTGGCATTGAGCCGGGTGATGTCGGCGCCGTCGAGCGTAATGCTGCCTTTGCTCACGGGAAGCTGCCCGGCAACCGCGTCAAGCAGGCTGGTCTTGCCCACGCCGTTGCGGCCGAGCACGCAAGTCACCTTGCCCGGATCGGCTGCAAGCGAGACGCCGCGAAGCGCCTGCGCCGCGCCGTAGTGAAGATCAATGGCATTCACGCGGAGCATGGGAGACTAGGGAATGGTGTGGTGAGATTGAAGCGCAGCCGTGCAGCACGACGGGCCTGCCCCCTCCCCCCTTGTGGGGGAGGGTTGGGGAGGGGGGTCGTGGTGGTTGCACGAGGTGCGCGCACCAAACACTACCCCCACCCCACAAGGGCGAGGGGAACCCACCGAGTTTGTCGCGCGCTCATACATCAACCGCTCTATCTTCCCAGATAAACTTCGACGACGCGCTGGTTCTGTGAGACCTGGTCGAGCGTTCCCTCCGCCAGGACGGAGCCCTCGTGCAGGCAGGTCACTTTCACCCCGAGCTCGCGCACGAAGGTCATGTCGTGCTCGACCACCACCACGGTGCGCTCGCGATTGATCTGTTTGAGAAGCTCCGCGGTCTGCTGGGTCTCGACGTCAGTCATGCCGGCGGCGGGCTCGTCGACCAGAAGGAGCTTGGGGTCCTGCGCAAGCAGCATGCCGATTTCCAGCCACTGTTTCTGCCCGTGGGAGAGGAGCCCGGCCACCCGCCCGCGCACCGCGGAGAGACGGATGACATCAAGAATTTCATCAATACGGCGTCTTTCCTGGGGCGTCTCACGCCAGAACAGTGTCTTGCGCGCCCGCCGGTCGTCCTTGAGCGCGAGGGCGATATTGTCCTCGACCGTGTGCATATCGAAGACGGTGGGCTTCTGAAACTTGCGGCCGATGCCAAGCAGCGCGATCTCGGTCTCGTCAAGGCGGGAGAGATCGTAGGAGCCGTCGAAAAAGACTTCTCCGGTCTCAGGGCGCGTCTTCCCGGTCACCACATCCATCATGGTGGTTTTCCCCGCGCCGTTGGGACCGATCACGGCGCGCATTTCGCCGGGCTCAATCGTAAAGGAGAGATTGTTGAGCGCGCGGAAGCCGTCAAACGACACGGTCACGCCGTTGAGATAGAGAAGCGCGCTCGTGGTGCGAGGGTCCATCACTCACTCTGCGGCGGGCACGGCGGCTTTACTCACCCGCTCGCTCTCGGCTGTGTTCCTGCCCCGCTGCCGCCACTCCTGCGACCAGTAATGGAGCGTGCCCACGATGCCCCGCGGCAACAGCAAGGTGACGGCGATGAACAGACCGCCCAGCAGGAACAGCCAATAGGGCGCGAGAATGCCGCTGGTGAACTGGGTTTTCGCATAGTTCACGAGCACGGCACCGATCACTGCGCCAGTGAGCGTGCCGCGCCCGCCAACTGCGACCCAGATCACGGCTTCGATGGAATTGGCCGGTGAGAATTCGCTTGGATTGATGATGCCGACCTGGGGCACATAGAGCGCGCCGGCCACGCCAGCCATGCAAGCCGAGAGCGTAAACACCAACGTCTTGTATGCTTCGACCCGGTAGCCCAGAAAGCGCGTGCGCGCTTCGGCATCGCGGATCGCCACCAGGACCTTACCGAATTTCGAGCTCACCACCACCCGGCATATGATGAAGCCGATCATCA
>Ga0209526_10003196_pt1 | contig 11161 bp, 9 predicted proteins | sample JacPinW_OM2H0_M1_FD_188566 | JGI IMG/M metagenome (GOLD analysis project Ga0209526, IMG submission 188566) | Forest soil microbial communities from Algoma, Ontario, Canada - Jack Pine, Ontario site 1_JW_OM2H0_M1 (SPAdes) (version 2) | ecosystem: Environmental > Terrestrial > Soil > Boreal...
CGGTGCCGGTGACGCGCCGCGCACCGAAAATCGAGCAGATCCGCGTGCAGGGGAGCTTCAAACCCGAGCCGACGCTGGCCAAGGCAGACTACGAAGACATCCTCGGTATCATGAAAAACATGGCACGGGTGATGGAGCTGAGCCCGCATGCTTTCGTGGACATGGGGGAAGAGGCGCTGCGTTCGCATTTCCTGGTCCAGCTCAACGGGGCGTATGAGGGGGACGCGGCCGGCGAGACGTTCAATTTCCAAGGTAAGACCGATATCCTGATCCGGAAGGACGGAAAAAACGTTTTCATCGCGGAATGCAAATTCTGGAAGGGCGAAAAGGCCTTCGGTGAAACGCTGGATCAGCTCCTGTCATATTTGAGCTGGCGCGACACCAAAACGGCGGTAGTGCTGTTCAACAGGAACGCGGATTTCAGCGCCGTTCTCGGCAAGATCGCCGAAATGGCGCCGCGGCACGCGCATTTCAAGCGCGATCTTGGCAAGTCCGATGAAAGCACGTTCCGCTACGTTTTCGGCCAGCCGAACGATACGAACAGGGAGATCCTGCTGGCGGTGATGGCGTTCGACATTCCGACGCCGAATACGAACGCGGTGGAGGCCGGAAAGAAATGACAAATGAGTGCGGAAGAAGAATCGCTTCCTCTGGCGACAACACGCCCAGGTCGACCTGCTGGCCCAGCGCCTCGTATTCGCGGCTGCGCGTAGTGATTAGGGTCGAAGCATTTGCCCCCCGCGCAAACCAATACAGCTGGAGATCGGACGCGGTTATTCCAGACCGCACATCGTCGACGACCCATAGACAAGCCGTGCCTCGTATCTCCAGTTGGCGCCAAAATGCCGCCTCGATCTCCTCTGGCTTGAGCCCTTCGCTTACCCCCAAACCACTTTAAGTGAAATCGACACCGGCTTTCAGACTCAGTCGACCAAGTGGGAGCCGTGGGCCACCGCACCCCCGGCGCGCAATGCAGCGGCGACGAAGGTGGTCTCCGCCAACTCTTGTTCGGTGGCACCGGCGTTGAGGGCGGCCTTCCTGTGCACATCGAGGCAATATGGGCACTGGGTGGTGAGCCCTACAGCCACCGCCATCAGTTCCTTATACTTCTTTGGGATGGCCCCATCTGCCAGGGCGGCCTTGTCGAAAGCCTGAAAGCTCGCCATTGCCTCGGGTACCGCCTTACTAAAGGCAGACAGCTTCTCCAAATTTGTGATGTCGTACATATATGTTTCCTGAGTGCGTGCTCCGGTGGTTTGCGCTACACAATTTGCTGATTTTTCGGCTCCCACCATCAGTCCTGAAGATAACTACAAATGTCGCTAGTTGATGAGCTGCCACCGTTGGTCATCTCCTCCATTAAACGGGCGCTGTTGCACTGTGACATGGTTGTTTAGACTCTTATTCGCTACATCGAGAACCTGGCCGCTGTGTAAGTTGACAATGAAGTTAAACCCTTTGTTATCCGGCACGAATGCCCATAGTTGATTGCTCCAACCGTCGAAGCGAGCCTGTTTTACGGCCGCGCTGTTATCCGTGGACCCGTTCAGGACGTCCAAACATAGCCCACTGTGATCCGCCATGATCAAGCAACCTGCCTGTGGAAGCGAAAGCATAGGCCGCCAAAATCGGCGCGCCTCGTTCGCTATCACCCCTGGACTGGTGTAGTGCCCATTTGACTTTACATATTTAATAGACCATCGCTGACTAGGGGCATCACTCCGCGTAATCTGCTCAATACGAGCGCCTTGATTGGTCGAAGAATTCTCGACAGTCAATGCTTTGCCGCTGAGCTTATTTAGAATGGTCATCGACTGACATCTGTCTGTTCTGAGCTTATTTATGATGCTCCCTGAGAGAGTCGCATTTCTCCCAATGCCGAATAGGGCGAACACAACGTCAAACGACGATTCCAATGCTGCGATTAAATTCATGCTTGGCAGCGGTAAACGTCCTTCAAGCCACATGCCAGTTACGTTGGGTAGCCTGTCGCTTCGGCGTCCTTCCATGTATTCGGGGCTCATGAGATGTTTTTCCTTCGAACGTTGATCTGTCAAAGAATCTGCGCATTACTTTGAGAGGCACGAACACTCCTGGAGTACGGGTAGTTCCGTAATAGCTCCTGGAATCGCCGGCCTTCACTTAAGTACTCAGGGATTGGGGAAGCCCGAGTTTCAGGAAATCGAAGAGATTCAGATGAGTTGCAGAAAAATCTCCGCCGGTAAGCGAAGCGCTAACCTTCCCTTAAAGGACTCCTCGGTTCTCGTCTTGCGCGGAAGGTTGGTTTCAAACTTGGGTTGAACGTGATAACCTAGCGCTGCTTGGGGTTGACGCTTGAAGCCGGACCAAACTTCGCTCGGGGAGGACCCAAACCGATTTCGTACGACTCGGTGGAGCGCAGTGTTGCTCTCGGGCCAGAGCCAGGCGCCCGGTTTCCAGGCGGCGCTCGGTGAGCTCTACAGAATCTACCGGTATCCGCTTTACGCGTATGTCCGTCGCCGTGGTTACGGTCCAGAAGAGGCCCAGGACCTGACCCAGGGTTTTTTCCTGCATTTGCTTGAGCACAAGACGCTGGCGCGCGCGGATCCACTGAAGGGAAAGTTCCGATCGTTTTTACTCGGGTCATTGCAAAACTACCTTTCAACGGAGACTGACCGGGCCCGTTGCCTGAAACGAGGTGGAAAGGTGGAGTTTGTCCCTCTGGACGTGCAAGACGCTGAGGATCGCTACAGATTTGAACCGGTCGATGCGCTGACCCCGGAAAAGGTCTTCGCTGCCCGTTGGGCCATGGCGTTGCTAGGCGAGGTGATGAACCGCTTACGCCAGGAATACGCGACCGGCCACAAGATTGTCACATTTGAGACGCTAAAAGTCTTTTTGGACGTTGGAAACAGCAAAGATCCGCCCTCGTACGAAGAAGCGGCGGCTGCGCTACAGATCGGCGTGGGGGCGGTAAAGAGCGTGGTCCATCGCTTGCGCAAGCAATATACGGCTTTGGTGCGTGAGGAGATTGGCCGTACGGTCTCAGATCCTGCCGAGGTCGGCGCCGAGATTCACGAACTTTGCGAGGCCTTATTGCTCGCTGAAGGATGGATCGTGCCATGAATACGAACTCCAAAGATAGCCACGATAAGCCCGGTAGACAGGCGGACTTAGCGGCTCGGGAAAGACGTGTTTGCTCGGTTTGCGGTGCCAAGTTCTCCGCCACAAGGAATAGCGAATTCTGTCCCATGTGCATGCTGCGTCAGGCTCTCCCTGATGCGGCCGAATCCGTCGAGCCTCCTTTTGAGGATACAGTCACGCTGACGGAACGCTTTGAGCATTATGAACTGGTGAAGGACGAACATGGGAACCCAATCGAGTTGGGTCGCGGTGCGATGGGGATTACTTACAAAGCGTTCGACGTCGATCTGCAATACGCCGTGACCTTAAAAGTCATCAGCGAACGATATCTCGGTGACGAGTCGGCCCGGCTTCGCTTTTTACGCGAAGCCCGCGCGGCGGCCAGCGTTCGGCATCCGAATGTTGCCTCGGTCTTCCATCTGGGCAGGACCGGTCAGAACTACTTCTACGCGATGGAGTTTGTAGAGGGGGAAACGCTCGATAGCCTGATCAAGCGCTACGGTCGGCTTGACGTAAAGTTGGCGCTGGAAATTGCGACGCAGATCGCCTCCGGTTTGGCAGCTGTGCACAAACAGAAGCTCGTTCACCGGGACGTTAAACCAAACAACATCATGGTGAGTCAGGAAGAGGGAGCCGCTGTGACCGCGAAAATTATCGACCTCGGCCTTGCCAAAATGGTCACTGAACCAGGTTCTCAAATCGCGATTTCGATAGCCGGGGGCTTTGCCGGGACACCAGAGTTTGCCAGTCCCGAGCAATTCGCGGGAGTGGGCGTAGACATCCGTTCGGACCTCTACTCGCTAGGCGTGATGCTTTGGGAGATGGTGACCGGCCGTGCGTTGTTCAGGGGTTCCCCGGCTGAGGTAATGTATCAGCATCTGCACGCATCGTTACCACTCAAACAACTCGAAGGTGTCCCACAGCCAGTCGTTGTTCTACTTGAGATGCTTCTCGAGAAAGACCCTGGGCGGCGGTTTCAGAATCCGGCCGAACTTCTGAAGGCGATGCCGGCGATAACGGGCGCGATCGACGCACGGCGTAGAATCACTCGTCAGAGCTTGCAGAATAGGGCCACACCTGCTTCGCGTGCCATAACCCGCAAAACAAGAGCAAGACTCGGACCGGAGAAAATCTCAGTAGCCAGATTACCCGTTACTGGAGGCGATGTTTTTGGTCGAGAGGAGGATATCGTTTTCCTGGATGAGGCATGGGCAAACCAGGATGTAAATGTCGTTACAATCGTTGCCTGGGCTGGTGTGGGGAAGTCCACGCTCATCAACCATTGGCTCGGGCAGATGGCTCCTGAACACTATGGTTCCGCGGAGCTAGTGTTCGGCTGGTCCTTTTACCGACAGGGCACCGGCGGGGGCGTGGCTTCGTCCGCCGACGAATTTCTTGATGCGGCTCTCAACTGGTTTGGAGATCCAGATCCACGAATCGGAACGGCGTGGGAGAAGGGCGAAAGATTGGCGAAGCTCGTCGCGCATCGTCGAACTTTATTGGTGCTGGACGGCCTGGAGCCGCTCCAAAATCCGCCTGGTCCACAAGAAGGGCGGCTACGTGAGCCTTGCCTCCAGGCGCTTTTGCGCGAACTCGCTGCTTTCAATACGGGACTTTGCGTGATTACCACGCGGCTGCCCGTTGCCGATCTTGCAGATCACGAGCGCAGGTCAGCCCGGCGTCGTGATTTGGAACAACTATCCAGAGATGCCGGTGCGAGGCTGCTCCGAGCGCTGGGCGTTAAGGGGGATGAAGAAAAATTGCGCCGTGCCAGCGAGGAGTTCAGCGGGCACTGTCTTGCTCTAACGCTTTTGGGTAGCTATCTGACTGATGCTTACAACGGCGACATTCGTTGCCGAAAAGAAGTGTCAGCGCGTCTTGCCCACGACGTACGCCAGGGAGTCCATGCCCGAAAAGTAATGGAATCATACCAAACGTGGCTTGGAGAGGGTCCGGAGCTGTCGGTTCTCCGCGTGCTGGGTCTCTTTGATCGGCCGGCTGACGAAAAGGCGGTTGGAGCTCTGCTGAAATCGCCTGCGATTCCTGGCCTGACAGAGTCATTAACTGATTTGAGCCCAACCGAGTGGCGAATGATCCTGGCTCGGCTGCGAAGGACAAGGCTCCTCGCACCGGAGGATCCGCACCAACCGGGGCAACTAGACACGCACCCGCTCGTTCGCGAATACTTCGGTGACCAGCTGCGGGATCGACTGACGGATGCCTGGAAAGAATGCAATAGGCGGCTTTACAATTACTATCGAGCGCTCGCGCCCCGGTTACCAGATAGTTTTAGTGACATGGATCCACTTTTCTTAGCAGTGATCTGTGGCTGCAACGCCGGCCTGTTTCGCGAAGCACTGCATGAAGTTTACATCCCGCGGATTCAGCGCGGGGATGCCTCCTTCGCTGCGAACGTCCTCGGAGTCAGAGGAGCGCTGCTCTCGGTTTTAATTCATTTCTTCGAACACGGGCGCTGGGAGTCACCGGTGGAAATGGGCGCCGAGATGCAAAGTCTTACCGCGGAAGATCAGCTATTCATCCTCGCACAGGCGGCGCTATATCTAACCGCTACGCAAGGAATGGGAGCAGCGGAGGCGCGCATTTGTTACGAGTGCATGGAGACATTGTGGCGTTCAGTTGATCGTCCGCAGCTTCTGTATGCGGCACTGATGGGTCAGTGGCGCTATTCCCTCACAACTGAGAAGCTAACTGCATCGATGCAGTTAGCACAACGCGTTTACTCGCTGGCGAAGGAGCAAGATGAGCCAGCGCTAATGGTCGGAGCGTGCACAGCATTGGCAGTGCCACTCTACTTTATGGGCGATTTCGAGACCGCGCGACAATACGCAATGCGCGGCGTTCAGATCTGGCGTTCTGGATGCGCACAGTCTGCCGTTGAAGGGATCGACGCCCCCGCCGTCACTTGTCTAATTTATGCGGCCCTATCCGAATGGCAATTCGGAGAGATCGCCTCTAGCCGTGCGACTATGGCGGAATCGATCTCGCTAGCGAAAGACCTGCATGATATGCACGTATTGACCAACGCGATCTTTGATTCGGCATGTCTCGCTTACTATGAGCGTAACGTTTCTGAGGTGGAACGCTTGGCATCGAATGTGATTGAACTGTCAACGCGGCACAATTTTGCATTCTTTCTGGCTATAGGATCCATACTCCGCGGTTGGGCGCGCAGCGCTTTGGGTGACGCAGCCGAAGGCGTTTCGTGCATCGAGGACGGAATACGAGCATATCGGGCACCCGGGTCGATGCTCGGCATGCCATTTTATCTAGCCCTAAACGCTGAAGCCTTGTACCTCGCGGATCGTACCCACGTAGCTCTTGAGGTATTAAAGGAGGCGGAAGCACTGGCCGAAAGATTTGAAGTGCGTTGGTGGTGCGCCGAACTGCACCGACTCCGCGGTGTGTTCCTTGCGGCGCTGGGTGCTGACGAGACCCAGATTGAGGCTGCGTTCTGCGAAGCCATTAGCACTGCAAAGGAGCAGAAGTCGATTTCACTGCAGAAACGGGCCGAAGCAACTTGCGCGGAATACCATCGCCAAAAAGCAAGCGGCTCAGGAGGACACGGATTCCGACTACCTCTTTTGTGACTGCTCGCAGCGCGCTGTCTCTCGGTTTGGTTGTGGGAAGTCCAGCGTTATTCAAACAAACGCTTGAGATGTAAAGCGACGCGAGGACACTTCGGCTACAAGAGATTCGCTGAAGGAGGCGTGCTTAGCCAGGGGTGTCTGGGTGAACTCGTGATCAAAGGCCCCCGCCAGATTGACGGCAATCGCTACGCCCTGTTCGCTGCTCGGGCGGGACTCTGGCTTCATCGGCTCTCGGGTGGAAGAGACAGAGGCGCGTATCAATCGCAAGTATCGGAATTCTTTAAGGTCTTTGTAAAAAGTGCGTGAAAATTGCGTGATACTTGAATAGTCGATTTATAAGTAACTTTAAATAAGGATATTATATAATACAGTCTATGGCCGTTTAAGCCGCAGACGGTACTCTTGCACCGGAAGACGCCCGTGGGTTCGGTGTAAGTCTGGCGTCAGCCAGGTAGCGCCAGGAGTGGTTTTAGGCGAACCTGGGTTCGCGTAGGAGAATGAGGAAGGAGAGACAGCCTTGGGGCTCGACGGGGAGAAAGTCTTTTCTCCCGCGAAGGCGGAACAGCCGAATTTACAACCGTTTTTCGGCGTGCTATGAGTGAATTGAGGGATCTGACAATTTTCACGCATTCCGCACAGATTTGGAAGCGCTAGAGAAGATTTCGCAAGAAGTTGACTCCCTTACGAGTAGCGCATCCGAGTATCGCTAGAACGTAACAAGTATGATTCTGGTGGATTTGCCGCACTAATAGACGCAAATTTTCCGCATCTTAGGACCGCTCTAGAGAATGGTAACTTGCGGAATTACAAATTCCTCTGTAGGGAAACGGTCCGAGACATTCTGCCGAGCGAATGTGCCAAGAGCGTTATCAACGCTGCGGGAGAGAAAGAGTCTGAGATTGTCCGTTTGACGAACACATTGGCTCCCGTTCGTTATTTTTCGCAACCTATGTCGTGGCCCTTAGCGGAGCCGGTCAAAGCGAAGTTTAGCAAAGTCTGGAAGCATGTAGTCTCAATTTTACCGTCCGCTCCGACATTTCCGACCGTTACTCACCCACATGACATAATACCCGTGTTGCGGGCGCTCGAGGCTCAACAAAAAACGATCGTTTCTCAAGTCATGGAAAGACTTACCACGATTTGGAAGCGCAAAAGAAATACTTGGAATCGCAACGCGTAGAGATCGCGAGAAAGATCGCTGGGGGAGTCTACCCGTCCCTAACTCGAGCGTTTAAGCATGCACGGGCTCAAGTCAAGACGAGGAGTTCCGTGAAGGGATTCTTCGCCGAATTCAAAGCATACCTCGCGAAATGGTTAGAACCCGAAACGATATTGAAGACAGCTAAGGATTTTGCGGATGGTGGCTCATAATTGCGGGTAACGAAGACGTTCATATACGGCTTGAACCATAGGCTTTATAATGGGCACCAGATTCCTATCCGAAGCGAAAAGTGTATCAAGCTTAATCAGCCGTTCCTATTGTACTTTAGTCCGATAGGCCGTGATATCGATCTTCGTAGGAAGCGAGCGCTTCATTGGATTGTCTTAGACCAAGGCAACAAGCGGTCGGCGCTTATTTAGATCGGCCGCTGCATACCGCTTTTTTGCCCGAAGCTAAAATAGCGGGGGCCGATCAGGATAGATAAGCTTCTCTCTGTTGCTTGGCGCGTTGGGTAGACGCCCGCGCCTCGTAATACCTGCTTCGATCAACAAAGCTCTCCACGCGTGAGCGGGTCGAACATGCCGGTAAAATCTGCGTCGATGGTTTCGCTTGTCTTGCTGAGATCGTGTTTCCTCTGCGATCGCTGAGCGCTCGAGCATCGCGGTGGCTTCGTGAATCGGACAATTTTTGCACTTTCGTGTCGCCACCCCAAATTTTAGTCTCCTCTTGAACTAAATCGGAGAAGTCTATAACATCGCGGTCGGGCTTGATTTGAAACAAAAACCTTTTCCTTGGACCGCGCTCCTCGATGACGTCGAGCGCGGCGAGGTAATTCCAGTACTCGGTACCGGTGCCATCACCACTGGCACTGACAATCAGCTCTACTATCCCGGATTAATAGAACGGCTAGCCTCCGAACAGTCCGTGGTGCTGAAACCCGAGTATGGGCCAGTTTCCCTCCACGCGCTCGCTCGCGCCTACATAGAAACCTACAGCGACATCACCGGTCTCTACGACCCGGTCCGCCGCGCGCTCCGCGGCGACACGTCAACATTCGGCCGGACGCTTCAGGAGCTTGTCGAGATCGATCGTTTCAAGACGTTCCTTACGACCACTGGCGACCATCTTCTCGTTGACGCTATCGATACTGTGCGCTGGGGGGGGAGCAAAACGGACTGTTGTCGTCGGACATCACGTTAATTCGGACTCTGAAGACCTTCCCGACCTAGATAACAATCCCAACGCAACCTGCATTTATCACCTACTTGGGCGCCCCTGTGGCCTTAAAGACTTCGTCTTGTGGGAAGACGATGCTCTCAATTCCATCGTAACGCTCAGCGATCGTCTCAAAAAATCTCACGCGCCTCAGCCAGACTCTCAGTCGCAGCCGTCTTCTTTTGCTAGGCATTGACTTCCCTGACTGGCTTTTGCGATTCTTTCTGCGCGTCATCAAACAAGTCCCTCTCAGGCAGCTGAAAGCCACCCCTCACTATTTCGCAAATTTGTATCCCGGAGATGAAGGACAGAGGATCGTTATTTTCTTCGATACCCTTACCGGCAGCCTTCATTTCCAGCAAACTGATCCTGTGCAATTCATCGCTGAACTCGCTAAACGCTGGGCCAATCAATCCCGAACGGATCCTGAGCCTATGACAAATGTCCCTAAACTCACGACTAACGACGGGCTTCCATACGGTCAAATATTCCTAAGCTATGCCGCCGAAGACCGCCCCGCGGCAAAGCGTATTCGGGACCTCCTCGTTCTAAACGGCTGCTATGTCTGGTTCGATCTTGACGACCTTCCCTTCGGTGTGAACTAGGATGATGAAATGCAGACTCATATAGCTGAGCGGAGCGCTTTATTTCTTTCTGTCATATCCTCTAATACTGAGGCTATCACTGAGGGATATCTTCACAAGGAACGTCGCGCCGCTGCCGAGCGAGCTGAAAGTTTTGGCGGACAGGTCTTTCTACTACATCCCCTTCGTAATCGATCAAACGCGACCGCCGTTCAAGCGCGAGCCGAAAGTTTTTAAATGGACCCAAGCGGGCTTCGCGACCGGTGGAGAACTTTCCCTCGAACAAATCACCCGGCTGCGAGATCTCCAGCTTCGCCGGCAAGCCGAAATGAGACTGCGTCCCCCAAAACAATAGCCTATGCCCGAGGCGCAAAGTGCCAATTCTTCGGCATCAGTTCGGCCTATCGATCTTGATCGTCCTTGGCTCGGCCTGAGGAGCTTTGGGGAAGAGCACACCGATCTCTTTTTTGGACGGCAAACAGAGCGCAACGAGATTCTCCGCAGCGTCGAGCATCGGCACATCACCGTCCTTTACGGCCGTAGCGGCTTGGGAAAAACTAGCCTTATTCGCGCAGGACTCACGCGCGACCTTCTCACCGCCGGATATCAGCCCATCTTTCATCGCATCCGCTACGGTCCCGAAGAGGCTCCACCCGCCATCCAATTAATCGCCATCCTCTCGGATGTCTACGGGGAGCACACTGGAATTTTGGCAATTCTTGCCGCATTCCCGATTCATTGGCATTGAAAATGTCCCTTTTTTAGCGTCCCGCCAGCTGGCTGGAGCCGTTGGAACCAGGGATAATAGGTATATTCAAACTCCAGGCCAATCAAAAAGATTTTCTGATGTTGTGAGGGGCAGAGGACAGAGAGGTCTGCTAAGATAGCGAGCAACAAGGATGAGTCTGCCGCAGTTCGATGTGCAAGGATCGTTGTTCGAGAGGCTCGGAGCGATAGCTCCGGATTTATTTGCCGACAACGATAAGTACAAGCTCTTCGCCAAGAAAATCTGGCCAGTGCTGGCCGGCTGCCGTCAACAGCTATTGTAGTGTTATGATACTGAAAACGGACGGCCTGGAGTAGAGCCGGTTGTGTTGTTAGGGGTACTGATCTTCCAGTTTTTGGAAAAGGTGCCCGACCGCCAAGCGGTGGATTTAGTAAAGTATCATTTGGGTTGGAAGCTGGCGTTGAACTTGAAGTTGAGCGAGGGAGGCTTTCATCCGACGACATTGGTTTACTTCCGGCAACGGCTGATTGAACACGCCAAGGCCGATGTGGCGATGCGGGCAGTATTAGCCGCCTTACAAAAGGAGGGCTTGATCCCGAAGCGCTCCAAACAACGACTGGACTCGACGCATGTTTTAAGTGCTGTCAGCGATTTAAGCGCCTTGGAATGTGTGCGCGAGACGCCGCGCCTGGCGTTGGAAGAAGTGGCTCGCGGCTTAGAAAAATCTGAGCGGCCTGACTTT
>Ga0209526_10003197_pt1 | contig 11161 bp, 11 predicted proteins | sample JacPinW_OM2H0_M1_FD_188566 | JGI IMG/M metagenome (GOLD analysis project Ga0209526, IMG submission 188566) | Forest soil microbial communities from Algoma, Ontario, Canada - Jack Pine, Ontario site 1_JW_OM2H0_M1 (SPAdes) (version 2) | ecosystem: Environmental > Terrestrial > Soil > Boreal...
CAAGCAGCGAAATATCATCGCAGCCAGTACCCAACAACTGTACCGATAAATCCCATGGCCGCCTTTTGAATAGGTTCCGCCTCGCCATGAATCAACAGATAAAAACTGAACGCCAGAATCGCGCCACTCACCAAGATTTGCATTACGACTCGTGAGTATTGCGCACCAAGTTCCGCCCGAGTTTTTGCTTCTTCCGGCGAAATACCAGCGTCAACCGGGTGCAGCTTTGCATCGAGAACATCGGTTACGAACTGAAGCTGTTTGCCGAATAAAACCATTTGGACTTCTCCTTGGGTAGGCTAACAGTCCCTATCAGACTTCAAAACGCATCTCATGGACACGCCCAAAGCAACGATTACTATGAGGGACCCTATAACTATCGCAACGATCTTTACTGTTGGCTGAACAGTCTTTGGGGTATCGGAAAGTGCAAAAGCAAGAGGCACCAAGAAATCTCCGACTGAAGCTTTAGGGTCACTCGCCAGCCGTTGTTCGGCTGCTTCCAGTCCACGCGCAATATCTTTAAAATCTAGCACTCGATTCGTCAGCAAAACATTTTGAGCGACTGTGTCGGAATTTATCGTATCGCAGGACACGACGAGCCCCGGACGATTTTTACCGAGAGCTTCATAAACCGCCGATACTGTGGTTACCGAGCCATCCGGAAAGCGCAGCATTCCCTGATTGTTGTGCGCGACCAGGATAAACATGCCGTTAGTCTTCGTCGCCGCGCGACCGAGCACCACGTCCGCAATTGGCCGCCCATTTTCAGCATAATTTAGGACTCGAGAGTCATTTAGAACACGGAATTTCTTTGAAGTGTCAACCATAAACCTAACAGTTTCGACGCTTGCGCTTGCGGGAAGACCGAACACTTTGTTAACTCCATCCGCAGTAGTAGGTATTGCAACCATAATCTCTGGGCGTCCAACCTCATTTTGGAGAAGGGCTTCGACTCCCTGTTTCCCAGAATTGCCAACAATGCTAAACACCGGAGCGGATGCTTCTAGGGCCGATCTATATTCGGCATTAAACAAGCGGGACCTTTCCATCGTCACCACGTCATTGCTGCCTGCTTGTGAGAGTGTGGCCTTAAACTCGTTGAGTTCACTGTTAGATAAATCAATGATGCGCCAATCGGTGGGGCCAGAATTGTGGGTGGGGTGTTTTTTGGCGGACTCAGAACCGCTTGAAGGATTGCCAACGGCTTCGAGGAGTCGGCGGCATGTCTCGGCATCGATTTTGCGCTGATCCTCTTGCTGTTGGCCTGCATGTGACAAAGGTACATAGACAAGGGCAGCCGATAGTGTTAAAGAAAGCAGCCGGTTACTAAAGGGGTGTTTTGACATCTTTATAGCCCTAACAGCGACAGCATGCTGCTTGGATAGAAATCCCGTTTCAGATTATCTGGCATCAGCACATGTTCCGAAAACCAGTCAGAGTATACCCATTCATGAACGTTCATCCACGAAGATTCACTTAGTGTCGGTGAATCCGAGTCCGTTAGGGTTGGTGATAGCACCTCTGGGAAGCCGTCCGAATATAACTTTTTAAGACTGACAACTTGGAGATGTTTTCCGGGAAGGGTCGTCACAAACGACGGATCAAAATAACCAGTACTGCTAACTTGAGTCCTTATGGTTTGCAGCAATTCTTGCTTTCTTTCACTGCTCCAATCCCCGTGCTCTTCCTTCAGCTGCTCCCGAACGTGGGCCAATACCTCATCGGTCTCATCTTCTAGGAGAAAAATTACCTGGAAATCCTGCAGATATGGTTTTACGTCTTCACGCGAGAGGAAATCTTTCAATTTCCTAGAGTATGGACACCAGGTGGCAACAGACATGACGATAACTCCATCGCGAATCTCCAGATTATGTTCGGATCCATCCTTGAGTGAGATCCGGACACTGGGGACGGTGTTCTGTAAGAACTCGCGGGCGAACTTGGTTGCGAGTTCTTGCTGATCTTTGTCATTTGAATGGTCGCGAACATACTGCAACGACTCGGCCGCTTCCGGACCAATTTTCTTAAGTGCCTTGAGGGCCTTTAGGGGTTCCCCTGCAGTGTTTGGACCAGAAGCTAGTCTGGCTAGTTCTGGTATGGCATCTCTTGAACCGGGCCCTATCCAACCAAGAGTCTCGACCGCAGCTCCTCTGACTTGATCATCCTTGTCGTTCAAGAGTTCTACCAATTTAGGAACTGCTAAGGAAGAAGCAGATCTGAAGTAGCCTAGCTCACTTGCCGCCTGTTTTCTGACTTCGGAACTCTTGTCTCCCAGCAGTGGTGCCACCTGTTCGATGAAGCTCTGCCCTTCCATTCCCCGCGAACTGAGATACAACAGCGCGCTCACTCGTACCTTTCTATCGGAATCCTTCAGCGCCAGAGTAATTGCACTTTGGACGCTAACCAGCGGAATTCTCTTAGAACTAAGTCCGTCCAAAATATCGCTGCGAATGTCGGGATCTTGGCTTCCAAAGATCTGCTGTAACAATTCAATCGAGTTCAGCTCCAGTAGGGATCGGACAACTTTCTGCCGCACATCATGACTCGAATCACTTAGCTTGGAAACAAGTGCTGCGACGATTTTGTCTCTATCTTTTTCATTGCTATCGAAGTTAGCAACGATCTGCGACAGAGCGAACACTCCTGAAAGTCGCACGCCTGAATTGGCATCATTAATTGATTCGTAAAGTCGACTGACTGCGAGGGGAGTGACTATTGGCGTTCTGCCAACAGCATAAACGGCAGTCATTCTAACATTCGGATCAGGATCGTCTAAGCGGCTGGTTATGTAGGTTGCTGCCTTTTCAACACAGGGACTGGCGATATCGACGGCATTTACGGCAAGATCAACAAATTCCGGATCCTCCGGAAGTTTGCCGCCATCAATTGCTGTTAAGGTCTCATTCATTGCGGATGTCATCGACGCAAGAGACTTAAGCGATTCCAGATCGACGGAAGCAGCGGGTGGCTTCACAGACCTACGAATCAGCGCGTCTATAACGTCACAATTCTTCTTGATGGATCGAAGGTCGACCTTCGCCCCAGAGACCGCTCCCTTCATGGTCACAAACGACAGAGCAGATATTCTTGCCAGGCCCACCGATTGTTTAATCCGATGTACATCCGGAACCATTCGACCGAGACCCTTGGCAACAGCTGTTTCAACCACAAGGTTTTCGTCAAACAAAGCGGCTGTGAGAGCCCTAACGTCAAGAACGGTTGCGCTCCTCAGATCTCCGAAAGCTAAGGCAGCGGCAGCGCGAACATCGGGATCACGGTCTTTGAGGGCCAATCTCAGCGCTGTTGACAATCTGTCGGAGTACGGAAACTGATAGGGATTTAGTTTTCCATATAACTTGCTTATTGTGCGTGCCGATGCTTGACGAACCCTCCAGTCGCCATCGCTTAATCTTGAAGCCAGGGCAGTTTGCATACGGAGCCTGCCGTTTATCGTTTCCCGAGGCCTCGTGAACGGCCAATCATCGCTGGAAAGCTTCCCCAGCACCCTGACAGCCCTGAGTCTAACGTAACTATATTTGTCGCTGGTCGCACCAATTAACCCGTCCAGAGAAATCCTATTCATCTTAAGATTTGGCAAAATCTCTACAGCTTTGGCTCGTACCAGGTAAACGTCGTCCGTTGTGGCCATGATCGCGACACGCGCCAGAACTCGGTCGTCGTCGACACTGAAATGCTCGACGACGTCCAACATTGAGAATCGAGTGTTAAAAGACGGATCCGACAAATTGGCGAGGCACGCACCGAACAGATCCGCCCCCCACTTAGGACGGTCTGGCTCGAGCAAACGATGTAAGGGATCGTAGTCAGAATCATCATCACCGTTTTCAGGCTTATCAGCAGCTCCTGGCTTGGATCCTAGTTTTGCGAGCGATAGAACTCCTCTGAATCGGACTGAAGGAGATTTATCTAGCAATGAAATCGCCGCAATCGATAGAATCTTCTCGTTTAGCCGAGCATATTGGAAAGCAGATGCGACCTCATACCTCACTTCTTCGTTTGGATCTTTTTGCAGCAACTGCAGCAAATCATACGCATGGCTGTTATCTCCTCTCCATTCGGCAAGAGCATACGCCGCGGCACCCCTAACGTCAGCTACTGGATCTCTAATGGTTCGATCAAGTCCCTTTAGGTTCTCGACTTCCGACGACTTTGCGTTACCAATTGCCAGCAGAGCTTCCCGTCTCACTTCTGCATCCGGGTCGTTTACACCAATATTCACAAGAAGACTTTCGGCGGCATCGGCTCCGCCCTCGATGGATCCTAATGTTTCAATAGACTTAAGACGTAACTCGGGAGACTTCGATCTTGCCGTTTCCATAAGGCCGGTGACGGCGATCGAGGAATCGCACTTCATTTTCTTTAGCGTTGCCAAGGCAGCAAGTTGAACTTCTCTTTCTCCATCTTGCAACAACTTACTGATTTCCGGAGCAGGACATCTGGTCGGTGAATTGATCGCTGCAGCGGTGTTAGCACCTGCTAATCGAACAGACACTATCGGATCGCTAAGACTCTTCAGAACGGCGTCAATTTCTTCATTGCTTTCGATGCCCCTTCCGGAAAGTGCAACCACAGCTAATCTTCTCGTATCCGGATCACTCGAACCCGACAATACAACGAGTTCATTTTTCGTACTCGCAGATACTTGTTTGACATCAGCTAGCTTTGAAAGAGTTTCTTTACAAACCTCCGGGTCCTTATCTTCTAGCAGCTGGAGCAAGGCGTTTTCTGCCGTCGCATCAGGTAACTTATCTATTAGATCAGCTGTGCTGGCGATCTTTTCTTCTGGATTTCTTGCTTGGTTCTGAAACTCTCGCGCCCAAGTCTCGTTGGCAACAAGGAAACCAAATATTGCCGTAGCGAAAAGTATCCTGGTAAACATAATTGTTCCTCGCCAGACTTTTCATCTCTACACGGAAGTGGATGCCGTCCTTTGAACGTGGCGCGCACGTTAGCATCTAGTTCTGTCAATGTCATTAGTAATTTCTATCGGCCTTCATAATTGCAGTAGACGTACTTAAACATTGGGGCAATTTCCTGGACCGGCCAATCGGGAAGCATTGGAAGAAATGTTTAAGGGAGCAAATACTTAGAATTCTTGAAAAGCGATGTCAAAGGGGCGAGAGCGTGATCTTGACGGTGTCGCGTCCGATTGCATCAGTATTGACCCGCATTCTAAAAAGCTAATAGATGACCTGCCTAGCCTAACGGCTGCTCGCCTGGCAATCACCGAAAAGATAGCCAGGGGCGACGGCAGTATTGTCACGAACCGCTGGTCGGGCGCGGCAAAATCCTACGCAACTTTCGGCGCCCGGGGATTTTTGAGTCAGTCGGGTCAACCCACAGTTTGAAGTAGCCAGCGCGCCCACGTCGCGAGCCTTCACCAATCTTTGGCCCAACATCAATCCTCATCGAGTTGGTTAAGTGAACTCTTTCTGACTACTTCATTGGCGGCCACCTTGACATTCGATCGACGGTATGATACCAAGCAGTTACTAATGGTCCGTAATTGGCGGTTGAGGATATTCCGTGAACAAGAATGTGCTTCTAGTTGTCGTTGCTCTTCTCGCCCTCGTATTCCTCGTTTGGTATATCTATCACCGACACGAAGATTGCTCTTTCTCTGGTTGGAAACAGACTGTCGGCGTAGAAATCGACGTCGCTGTAAAGGATGTGCAGGATATAAGGAGCAAGGTGGGGATTACTGATAATCTAGAACGCGACTTTGACATTCTGATGAAAGATTTTGCTCTCAAATATGACGCCGCGTGTCAGGACGTCAGACAAGGTCGCATGACCCAGGCCGAATATCTTTGCCGGCGGAATAATATGGACAAAACACTCGACAAAATTCGCGCCTTTCTTGAAAAGATCGCGGCTACAAAGACGCTAACTGATGTCAGTGCACAACGTGAAATCATCCTGAAAGCAGTTGACGATTTGGAGAGCTCAAGCAAGTTTGGCTACGGCGCTGGATGCACTTCGACGATGCTAATCGATCCGAAACACCTCAATTTTGCAAATCACACTTTGGAAGCTGTCCAGATCAGTACTTCAGGCAATAATCCTTTAGTGTTTTCTGCAGCTAGCGTACCGAGCGGTTTTATTGCTCAACCGAAGACGGGAACTGTCAATCCGGGCAATCTTGCCGTTGTTGCTGTCTACCGCACATTTGAACCGGTAGCCGCAGCACGGCCTCTGACGTTTCACATGCTGAGCAACTTCCAAGAAGACGTTCCTGTGCAGATAGATATGGATGAGCAGAACTCTGAATTGTACGACGGCCTAGCGCGGCAGGCACGCAGCGCTGCTGCTGCCCAAAATCGTCAGCCCTCGATTGAGGACGTCCTTATGGCTGTAGACAAATCTTTTGGAAGCACCGGCTCCGTACCCCCAACGAATCTAGAGGCAATGCGCTATTTCTTAGCTGCGGGTGTGCTCTCCCGACTGGGAAGGGCGACTCAAGCTCGAGAGGCGTTGGATATGGCAACGGCGAAGAATCCCTCGCTCGCCCATGAACCGTCGGCATTTCTACTCCGTGGCGTAGTCCTCAATCAAGAAGGCCACCCAGACCAAGCACTTGAACGCTTTGCTGAAGCAAAACGGATTGCCCCTGAAGGAGATAAAGATACCAAGGCTCTCTCTGACTTCTTTTCAGGGGCCGTTGTTCTGAAAACGGACAAGAAAGCTGGCACCGACATGCTCTCGAAGCCGGAGGTCAGGGAGAGTATTGAACGGAATCCTAAATTGCTGAAGTTTGCTACTAGTCAGCTCCATGTCGAAAATCTAGATAAAGCAGTTGAAAAGCCCCTGCCTACTCCTCACTGAGCCCAATTCCGAGTGAACGCGTCTCGAATAGACAAATTCGCAGCGAAACCATGGACCGTGTGAGAGATGAGATGCAAGAACGAAGACTGCTATTCTTGCATTTGATTTCGGCGACGGGCGTCCTCGCTTGGGTTTGTTGGGCTGAAGGGGAATCACACCGACCTTGAAGTTCTGTTGATGGCGTCCACTGCGTAGCGGCTGGGACAAACATAGTTGGCGACAGCACAACGAATTCATTGCGATGTGAAATGGTGGGACCGGGCGGGCTTGAACCGCCAACCTATAACTTCTGATTAACGCGCGAAATCGTTGGAATCAATGTTTCTAAATATCGGTAGAAACTTAATGACCGCCTTCATCTGTTCCGCGGAAACGGCCTTGATGGGCGTGAGATTCACTGAATCATTTGCGGGTGTTGACTTTTTAATTGTGCGCATTTTGCCTCCCTGTGTGCTTCTAGACTGCAAATAGCGGCCCGCCGGAACTCGTCGTTCGCCTTTGCATAGGTCTGGAGAATGTTTGGACTTGCATGGCCCATTATTTGGGCGACAAAAATGGGAGAGACGCCCGCTTCCGTTAGGCGGCTGGCAAACGTATGCCTAAGATCGTAGAGCCAGAAAAACTCAAGTCCTGCTGCCTCCAGAGCCTTTGGCCAGGCCGTGCGAATATCCTTCAAAGGGGTCTGAGGTCGTTGTGGATTCGCGAAAACGTACTCAGAAAATTCAGGGCCTAGCTGTTCCCGCCATCTGATCAACTCCGCCGTGCAACGGGTGGACATTGGTACGCTCCGAATGCCTGCATGCGTCTTGGACTGTTTAATCCGGATTGATTTGTTTGCAAAGTCAACGTCTTCCCACTTGAGTGCAAGAGCTTCCCGACCAGAGCGCAGACCAGTGTCCAGAATCAAGATGGCGAGAACGCGGATGTGATCGGGGGCGACTGACAAAAGCTTTTCCTCCTCTGCATACGTCACAATATGGGGCTGCTTTCGCTCTTTGCGCTCCTCAAGCATTTCGACTTCACGAAATGGAGTGGCATTAATAAACCGTCTTCTCTCCGCAATTTTCAGCATTTGCCGTAGAACAGCCAAGTCCCTGTTCACGGTTGCAGCACGGACTTCGGTGGCGAGCCTAGAGTCCTTGAACTCGTCAATCCGTTCAGCGCTGATTTCTGTGAGCTTAGCGTCCCCAAAGTGAGTCCGCAAATTTGCAACTGAGGATGCATAACGCTTCCTTGTGTTCGGGTGACGTCTTGAGTCCAAAAACTCTTCGCTAAAGGGGTAAAGTCTGGGCGGATTAGATTTCGGCAGTCGAAAACGCCCTTCGATGATTTCAGCCAGCCGAGTGTTCAAGATTTTCTGGGCTAGTCGTTTGTTTTTTGTTTTGGTGCTCTCATACTGTGGCGTTCCATTGGCCGTGTAATTCATCCACCAAATCGGGCTCTCGCGAATTGTGCCGTCCTTACATTTATTCTTTCGACGGTAGAGGCCCTTCATTGACCCCCCTTAGGACTGAAAGAAATGATTCGAGAAAAGGGAATTCGCCGATTAAAACGGACGATAATCCGCCAGAGGCGGTCTGTGGCGCTCTCGTCTTGGAAGGTACGGTGTTGGTAGGTGTAACCAGAAAGGAATCCTTAAAAACCCCGTAAACCGGGTTGTATGAAATCCCCATTAGACGCAAACCCTGTATCTGATACATGGGCAACGAGATGACTTTTGGGTTTTGGCGGTGTATGAAACCATTAGTTTTCATATGCCCCCTTTGGCCCCGTTGTTGCCTGCTGCATCGCCCAAACTGATGTTCCGTATTTCACTGGCAATTTTCTCAGACTAAATTTCCCCGTCGCTCTATCTGTTCTCACTTTTTCCATTTCTGCTGCATTCAATTGTCGAATCGGAGGTCTACCCAGTCGTTTTCCCTTGTTCCGGGCGTTTTGCAAACCCATCTTGACCCGTTCGGCAATAAGGGTCCGTTCCAACTCCGCTACTGCCCCCAGAACAGTGAAAACCATTTTCCCAGTTGGGGTGGAGGTGTCCACCTGCTCGGAGATCGAAACAAACTCGATTCCCAATATCTTGAACGTCTCTAACGCCTGAAGGAGATGGGAAACTGAACGCGCGAACCGGTCAAACTTCCAGACCAAAATGCAACGAAAGGCGCCCCTTCTTGCATCCGCCATCAATTCATCCAACGCTGGCCGGGAACTTTTCGCCCCCGACATTTTGTCGCGGTAGATTCTGGTCACCTCCCATCCCCGGTTCTTCGCATATTCCTGCATCTCCGCCTCCTGTCCATCCGTGTTCTGAACTTCCGTGCTGACCCTGCTGTACAGGGCAACCCTGATTTTCTTTGGCATCGCCTTTGCCTCTATTCCTATATAGTAACCATATATAGTTTAATTATCATAAGAATAAAGGCCAAGCCTTTTTATCTGTGCTCCCTTCAATCCTCACAGTCACCGCACTGGTTGCCCTAAGGCCTTCTGCCGCAATGTCTGCAAATGGCATACGGCTTTGGGGGAATGCCGCCAAACCGTTCTGCCAATTCAAATGCCAACCAACCTCCGTCCTCGGAATACTTAAGTGCACGAAACAGGGCGGGCACAACTTCATCCAGGACTGGAATCATTTGCTGTCTCAATCGCTCAACGATTTCCTCCATGTCCGGTGAACGAACTATTTTTGTCACCGTCTCTCTTGCCTTGTGTTCCTCCCGCGCGATTTGGCGAATGCTCATGCCTTCCATATATTTCCGTTTAATTTGTTGTTGTTGCGGTGGTGGTGTGTAGGTCCTGAGACCGATATTTCGCCCTTTTTTCCTATTTTTGGCCGATCTTGGTAGAGCTTTCCTTTGGAAAACACGTTCCATGGATGCCGTGCCTTTTGGTGTGTAAAGCTGTAGAAGAGAGTCGAGCTTCTTCTTTTTCATGAGCTTGACCTTCTCAAACTGCGCCCTGCTTATTCGGGACTTTCCTCAGTCTCTTGCCAGTCGCAGAACACAGAGGGTCCTGTGATGGCACCACTCTTTCTGCAACCCAGTGTTCGATGTCTGATTGACGAAACCGCACGCAACGTGGGCCGAGCCGCACGAATGGGATACGTCCCTGGCTGAGCCAGTGATATAAACTGCCAGGGGAGATTCCAAGCAACGCTGCAGCCTCACGCACATCTAGTAACGAATGTTCATTCATTTCAGGCCGCTCCTTCATCTGATTGCCGCTCCCTCTGCCGAGCTAAAAATACGCAGTGCCCGCTCAACCCGTCATTGATGACTGCTGATTCATTTCCGAGAGAAGGCAATAGTTTCCATTTCAATGACCCCTTTTCTCAAACCAAAAAACTACAAAACTAATGGCATTACGAAGGCTGAAGTTTGTTCATCCGATTAAGGGCGAGATCGTGGTTTACAAGACGGCCAGCGCCTCCGATTCTTTTGAAGACCTGCTCAGGATTGGGAAGGAATTGAATACTTGCTTCTGTTGGCAGGTAGCGCTTCAGGTTCGCTCTCTGCGGTGGATTCGCCCTCCGGACGAATTTTTGGCTGACGGCCCGTCTAATTTGTTCGTATGCCTCATGAAGAGGAATGCCCATCTCTGTCGCGATATCTTGGGCTGAGACAGGTTGCCCTTTGTTTTTCGATAAAATACGCCCAAAACATTCCCGCAACTTCATACTCTTCTCGTCCACAGGACTCAGGCTCTTTGCAAACGCATCCTGAAAGATTAGTGTCGCGATTGCATAGTCTCTAAAACTGACTTGTAAACTCTTAGGTTTGTTTTCATCGTCCCTGTAGGAACGCATCAAACAGACTGTTCTGCACGCCTCAACGAACGCAGGGAAGTACCGTCGAATCCGTACATCGTCCGTCCACACCTTACTGGCAACCAAATCGAACCATGGTGGCAACTGGATAGGAATCGAGGAGCGCTCCGCCAGAAGTTCTTGTACCGTGTGCCAGACACGAATCTCTTCCTCTGTTAGTCCCGAAGCATTAGTCAGCTGTGTACGAACAATTCTGGCCGTCTGTTCCCGGGATTCGTCGGCCCATATCGACACGTGACGGGTCTCATCATCGACCTGTAGTTGTTCGCGGGTCGTTGTCGATATGCAAGCGACTGGTCCTTCCGTCACCTGCTTCTTGGTTGTGAACTGTGCGCCGCGCCGGACGGTTACAAGCCTCTCCAAGCGATTTTCGGAAATCAGTAGACGTGCCGGGTGTTGCTTCCCACCAAAGGCAACGCTCTCTTCTTGGAAGAACACCACTTTGTGCTGCAGCCGACGCCCCATATAATTCCATGCCTTCTCCGAGGA
>Ga0209526_10003198_pt1 | contig 11161 bp, 13 predicted proteins | sample JacPinW_OM2H0_M1_FD_188566 | JGI IMG/M metagenome (GOLD analysis project Ga0209526, IMG submission 188566) | Forest soil microbial communities from Algoma, Ontario, Canada - Jack Pine, Ontario site 1_JW_OM2H0_M1 (SPAdes) (version 2) | ecosystem: Environmental > Terrestrial > Soil > Boreal...
CCGGGTAGTCTCTACAGGGAAATTATACATGCGTTCTGCAAAGAAGGTTCTGGTGGTCTGCGTGACCTGGGGAATAGCCCTCGGGGCCGCCCTGCCGGCGCTGTCGCAAGCCCCATCGCAGCAGCAGGACTCACAACAGCAAGGACCCGTGATCCGCACCCAGGTCAACCTGGTCAACCTCTTTGTGACGGTGCGCGACAAAAGCAAGCACATCGTCACCGACTTAAAACAAGAAGATTTCAAGCTCGCGGAAGATGGTCAGCCGCAGCAAATCGCTTTTTTCTCCAAGGAAGTGACGCTCCCCATCACGCTGGCGATGCTGCTTGACACTTCCGGCAGCGAACAGTACATGCTCAGCGCAATTCAGGATGCCGGCAGCCGCTTCATGGAGCGTGTCTTGCGGAAAGGCGATGAAGCCCTAGTAATGTCGTTCGATTCCGATGTCGACCTGCTTTCGGATTTCACCGACGATCGCGGCCAGATCGACCGCGCCATTCGGAAAGCGCGCATCAACGTGCCCTCCGCCGGGAGCGTCGGGAACAATCCCGGTCCGATCGGATCGCGCCAAATCACGGGGACGGCGCTCTACGATGCCATCTATCTGGCTTGCAACGAAAAGCTAAACACCGAGGCGGGCCGCAAGGCCATTGTCATCGTTACGGACGCGCAAGACGAAGGCAGTAAGGTTCGGCTGGAAGAAGCGGTTGAAGCCGCGCAACGCACGGACACCGTGGTCCACATCTTGCTGGTGGCCGACCCGCACTTTGGCGGCGGGAACGGCGGTGTAGCACACAAGCTTACAGAAGAGACAGGCGGACGCACGATTTCCGTCAATTCGGAAAAACATTTGGCGGCAGCGTTCGATCAAATTTCCGAGGAGCTGCGCAGCCAGTACACGCTCGGCTACTATCCGACGAATGCGGCGCGCGACGGTAAATTCCGCAAAATCAAACTGGATATGTCCAATCACGATTTGAAGGTGCTGGCCCGCAAAGGCTATTACGCCCCTAACGAATAGCACGCACCCCAGGCCCAAAATTGCGTTCAAAGTGCCAACGCGAAGGGCCTTGTGGTCTGGAACAGGGATGCGCTGGTGCGTGGGGAATCCAAACGAGCTCGTCTGTTTGAATTGGCTTTCACTGACTCAAGGGGAAGGACTAGCACGGCCAAACGGCAGCCAAATGGCGCTACGGATGGCAATCGCGACCAAACAGCTCGCGCTCACGCCAGTGAGATGACGTCGTCGCGGACTAGGTGCAGGCGAACGGAAACCGGTTTGGGGCCGTCTTGAAAGTGGCGTTCGACCGCGGCCTTCACGCTTTCGCGTAGTTCTTTCCAGGTATCGGCCATAACCGACAGATCTTCCGTTGCGCAGTCCGCCGCATAGCCGCCAAAATCTTCGCGGATGACATCGAATACGATTTCGCTCATGACTGGCAGATCCATGTTGCCCTCCTCTTCACTAGGCCAGTCTAGTGCGGGGTTTGGAGCGGCGTACAACAGTGAAAGACCTTACAAGCGATTGAATTTTACTGGTATTCGGGCATCACGCAGGCAGTCGCTGGCTACCGCTGTGAAGCTTCGCCGGCGGCTACGCGGCGGTTGAAATCGGCGGATTTTCTTTTCGGGACGCTGAGGGTCTGCCAGTTAGCACCCGCGAAATGTTTGGCAAGAAACACAATCTGGCCGACGTGATGTGCGTAGTGCCCGACCTGGCGGTTGATGGCCTGCATAACCGAATGCGGTTCGGTGCGAACAGTGATTGTTCGTGTCAAATCGTCGTCGGTCAGCGCGTCCAGGGAATCAAGGCAAATTTTCCAGCCGGCTTCCCACAGCGCGACTAACCCAGCGCGTGTTTGCGGCGGCGTCTCAAATTCCGAATCGCGGTTGCGGTCCGGCTTTTCGCCATCGGTGGTGAGGAAATCTGTCCAGCGCGAGCGCATGTTGCCAGCCATGTGCTTGACAATGATGGCGACGGAATTCGATTCCGGGTCGATGGAGGTGAAGAGCCCTTCCTCAGGACACTGCTCAAGGGCGCGGTCGCCCAGGCGCTTGTAGTAGTGGAGCAAATCGCGTGCGTCTTTAGTGTAGGAGGTGGTGAATTGGTGTGCCATGTGACTATTCTGTGCCGACGCGCGGCGCACTTCAACGGGCCAACAAACGCGACCGGAATTCCTAGGCGTTAACAAAGATTTTACTTGACACTTCGCCTTTTATTCGCCTAAGATGCGCGCGCTGCAACTCCGCAAGACCAAACTCCCTCAGAGAGGCAAACCATGACTATCGGCCAATCGATGCTCGGTGAATTCGACGAGGAAATGAAAAACACCCGCAAGACGTTGGAACGCGTCCCGGACGAGAAGTGGAATTGGAAGCCGCACGAGAAGTCCGGCACGCTGGGATGGCTGGCCGGCCACGTTGCCACGATTCCTGGCTGGGCGACTATGACCATTAGGACCGAAGAATTCGACTATGCTCCGGTGGACGGTAAGTCGTCGTATGAGCAGCCGAAAACTGGAAATCGCAAGGATGTCTTGGCGGCGTTCGATAAAGAATCGGCCGAAGCGCGGGCTGCCCTGGCGTCGGTTAGCGATGACGAGATCATGAAAACTTGGAAGCTACTTGCCGGCGGGCAGGAGATTTTCGCTATGCCGCGGGTAGCTGTCATCCGCAGCGTGGTGATGAATCATCTCATTCACCATCGCGCGCAGCTCGGCGTGTACTTCCGATTGCTAAACGTTGCGGTGCCGGGGCTGTACGGTCCTAGTGCCGATGAAAATCAGGCGAGCACAGCGGGCGCTGCGAACTGACGAGGGAAGAAAGTTAAAGATCGCTCCCCTCGATTCAGGGTAAAGAGAAGCAGGGGGCGCGGAGTTGCGCGGAGATGGACTGTCGCAGTACTGCGTCTCGCCTGCTACGGCAGGTGGCTGGCGAAAGGCAGAGAGGACAGCCAGAAATGGCTATCCCACGGGGTCCGGTAGCGGAGCAGGTGTTTTGCGCATCCGATATACTTGGAGTTGATTCGGAGGCGCCTCATGGAAACGCCGGTAATTCTTTCCGCAGTACGCACTCCCATTGGGAAATTTCAAGGCGGACTCTCCGGTTTTTCCGCTGTCGAACTCGGTGCGAAAGCCGTGGCTGAAGCCATTCGCCGCTCTGGCCTTGATTCCAAACAAGTCGACGAAGCTATTCTGGGCAATGTGGTGCAAGCCGGGCTCGGCCAAAACCCCGCTCGGCAGGCGGCGCTCAAGGGTGGCTGCGCGCCACGAGTCGCCGCGATGACCATCAATAAAGTTTGCGGCTCGGGATTGAAAGCCGTCGCGCTGGCGTCGCAGGCGGTCCAGCTTGGCGATTCCGAAATCGTTGTCGCCGGCGGCATGGAGTCGATGTCCAACTGCCCATATTTGCTGCCGCAAGCACGCACCGGGTATCGGCTTGGCGACGGAAAGCTCGTTGACTCCATGATTCACGATGGACTTTGGGACGCGTACGAGGATTTTCATATGGGGATGACCGGGGAGCTGGTTGCGGAGAAATATGGCATTTCCCGCGAAGAGCAGGATCGTTTCTCGGTGGAGAGTCATCAGAAAGCAGTGCGGGCGCGCAAATCGTGCTTTTTCGAGGCGCAGATCGTTCCCATCGAGGTTCCGCAGAAAAAAGGCGACCCCGTCGTGATTAAGTACGACGAATCGCCGCGCGAAGACACTTCGATGGAAGCGCTATCGAAGCTGAAGCCGGCGTTCAAGAAAGATGGCACGGTGACAGCCGGCAATGCTCCGGGCACGAATGATGGAGCAGCCGCGGTGATCGTCACCAGCGAACGCAATGCGCAGCGCCTCGGCAAGCAACCGATGGCGCGCATTGTGGCGCAGGCAGTCAGCGGCGTGGAACCGAAGTGGGTGATGATGGCGCCGGTTGACGCCGTGGAGAAGCTGCTCGCGAAAACTGGCTGGGATCGCGACAAGGATGTGGGCTTGGTCGAACTGAATGAAGCTTTCGCGGTTGCTGCTATCGCAGTGACGCGCCAGCTCAGGCTGAATCCTGAAAAGGTGAACGTGAACGGCGGAGCGGTCGCGCTCGGCCATCCCATCGGAGCGAGCGGCGCGCGCATCTTGGTCACGCTGCTCTATGAATTGCAGCGCCGCAATCTGAAGCGAGGCATCGCGGCCCTCTGCCTCGGCGGCGGCAACGCTGTGGCTCTGGCCGTAGAACGCTATTAATCACGATTAGGTTTACTGTGGGTCTTGCGGGTTTTTGGCTGGGGAGGGCTCGCCCTCGCTGTCATCTTCCCATTCATTTCCGCAGGAATGGCATTTCCAATGTTCGTTCCTTATGGCTATGGGAAGACCTGCAAAGAGCATCCCTCCGTAAGCGATGCGCTTGTCCAGTTCGTCGAAAGCGACATCCAGAGACTGACAGCGAGGGCACCGGGGTTGCTGATATTCGCCGAACCCGTCTACATCGAACTTCTCGGGCGTCTCCTGCGCAATTAGCTTGCTCGCTGTTTCCGCATCTTCGCTGCGAACGAACAGTTTGATACCGCCGACGAGGTTGGAATAGAACCAATCGATCCTTACGAGGTTTTCATCCGCGAGGAAGCTTTCGATACCGGCCGAGTCCAGAATACTTTTGGACAGTAATGCCTCTGGCAAGTCCTGATATCGCTTAATCATCACTGGGGGATCCGACTGTTTCGGTGTCGAAGCTTCGGGCTTGATTGTTTCTGGGAGCGGGGTCATTCCCCGTGTTCTCATCTCTGACCGAAGTACGTGTAGCGCTACATCGGTCAGTGATTCCGGTCGAGCCGCAATTTGCCGCAACTCGCCGTCTTCCATGTCGGCACACAGTTTTGTCAGGCGCTGGCGTTCCTTCTCCCAGTTGATCTGTGCCATGGTTGGGCATCATACCGTATGGCGTAGACGGTCACTCCATCTCATCTGGCTAATTGCCAAGTTCTTCTCAAAATCGTCATTGTGCTTCACAATGCTGGCGCGGAGCGATGCATGGAGAACGCCGCAGTTGGCTTTCGCGTCCATTCCGGCTGGGCCGCTGCCGTTGTTGTCTGTGGGCCGCCGCGTGAACCGTTTGTGGCTGACCGCAGAAAAATTCAGCTCGTCCATGAATTTAGCTATGCCTACCGCCAGCCTTACCACACTGCGGAAAAAATGCCGCGCAAGGATGGAACGAAGTTCATCGCCCGTGTTCAATCGGAGGCGAAGCGGCTGGCACGATCTTCACTGCGCGCTCTGGAAAAAGAGCTGGCTGCACGCGACTGCAAAATCGTGCGCTCTGCCCTTTTGCTGGCATCGGGCCGCACCCTTCCGGAGCTCGATAAAATCCTTGCCTCACACGCGTTGATTCACACCGCCGATGGCGAGCTTTTTCGCGATGGTTTGCGCGCTGCGTGTGCCTTATGCGACTTGCCGATGGAAGGCATTAGAGAAAAGGAGCTTTTCGCGACGGCTTCGAAGGAACTTGGCGTCGAGGTGGCCGCGCTTCAGCACCGCCTCACCGCGCTCGGTAAAGGTCTCGGTCCACCGTGGAGCCAGGATGAAAAGTTTCCCGCGCTGGGCGCTTGGCTTACCTTGGCACGCCAGGCGATTCGCTAGGTTCCAATGTTTTCGCTGGCTGCAGGTCATATCCACAATAAGCGCAATACTTATCGGTTTCCGCGACCTCGCGCTTGCACTGCGGGCACGACGGATGCAGGTTGCATTTGCAGTTCGGGCAAAAGTTAAAGCGCGCGCCGACCGTTACGCCACATTGGGGGCAGTTGTACGGCAGAGGCTCACGCATCAGCAGGTAAATGATGAAGCCGAGGATGAGATAGCCGGGCATCAGGACGAGCACCAGAAACGTCCAAAGCGTGGAGTTCATCCCGCGCCGCTTGGCGTCTTGATTGACGTAGCCCACCATGAAAATCATGATGGCGAAAACTAAAGACACACCGGTGATAATGCCGAATAGCGCTGCTCCCGCCGCGCCTGGGTCACCGTCCAGTTCCGGGCCAAAAACCTCCTGATGGTTCGCCAGTTGGAAGTGAAGGACCATCTGTCCGATGACTTGCGCAATTAGAAAAAGCAGCACCACCGTCCAGATGAGCCAGCGCGGCACCAGCTTAAACTCTTGCCAGAAGCGGAGTTTCTCTTTCTTCCGGCGAAAACGAATCAGCCGCATCCTTTCGTTGAACGAACTTTTTATGCCTTGTGGATCTTCGGTCATCGATTTCCTCGTCGACGCGCTCGCCTAGTTCTCTTGCCGGTTCCAATCTGACCTGCTGCCGCGCCCCGCATCGGTGATCAACAAAATCAGAGCGACGACAGCCGCCGGCAGCGCCCACCAGAGCCCAAAACCGAGTTCCCAAATAATGTTCGGCACGCCCAGGCGGTGACCGGCCCATTCGAGCCAGCGCCAGACGTACGGCGCCGTAACGGCTCCGAAAGCCCAGGAAATGCCGCAAGCGGCCCAAACCGCGCGCCAACGCGGCTCGCTGCGGAGTTGCTCCGCGCGTATCCGCACGCGGAACTGCGTGCGGCTGGCCAGCGCCGGAGGCAACGCGATACTTAGTCCGCGCAGCGAACGAATCGCCTGTTCCGTCGCGCCGGCGCGCGCGGCGCAGCCTGCGCATTCCGACAGATGTTGCCGCAGCCACTGCTGGTCGGCTGCAGAAAGTCCTTCCACGCGCTCCTGCGCGATCAGACGCTCTGCGCGCGCATGATCTTGGCTCATGCCGATTCTCCCGCCAGCAACACGCGCAAATCTTCGAGCCCGCGATATAGCCGCGACTTCACGGTGGAAATGGGCGCGCCGAGCACGATGGAAATTTCCGCGAGACCCAATTCTTCCTGAAAGCGCAGCAACAGCACTTCACGATAGATGGCCGGTAATTCTCCAAGCGAGGCGTGCACCGTGCCCTCGGATTCCTGGGTCAGCAGCAAGTGTAAAGGCGACGGATCATCACCGGCGAACTCCATCGGCGCGCCTTCCTCCGGATTGGTTAGCGCGTCGAGACTTTGTGCCTTTTTCTGGCGCTGCCAATCGATCACGAGGTGACGCGCGATGGAGAAGAGCCAGGCCTCGAATTTGGACTTGCCGTCATACTGATGACCGCGCTCCAGCACGCGAATCCACGTCTCCTGAAAGAAGTCCTCGGCGCGCTCGCGATTGCCCGTGACGTAGAGCAAATAACGGAACAGCCGGTATTGATACTGCTCGATGAGGCGGTCGAGCAGTTCCGGGTCGCGGCGTCTCAGCCCGAGGGCCAGGGACTTCTTGTCGTCCGCCATCAGTGTCGAGAACAGCAGGGAGGCCGGCGCGGCAAGCGGCGTCGGCAATGAAAATGTCGCGCTCATTCTAAGCTGTATACGGTTGGGGCGGCCAAAAAGACGCATCGGAGCAGCTGGACGCTGGCAGCCCAGGAGTTTTTCCCTTCGGGTGGTCTGGCCCCAACTCGCTGCCAAAGCCTGTGTGGTAAGCTGACTTGGCCGCTGTTTTCCCGCCCTCCGCTTCCGCGATGGAGGCATCGGTGTCAACTAAACCTGCGCCGGAAAGTTCGTACGTTGTACTTTGGGCCGGGGAAAATCCCGCGCTGCACGAGGCGTTGCTTCAGGAATTGGAATTGTCGGGCATACCATACGCGGACAAACCGATTGGTGAGAATGAGAACGAGCCGGACCCATTGCCTATCGATTGGAAGCCGCGTTTTGGGTTCGAAGTCGCGGTGCACTATCCTGACCTGCCGAACGCCAAGGAAATTTTGGAGAGACTGCTGAGCGAGGGCGAACTCGCGAATGTGGAGCTGCCGGCTGAGGGCGAGGCGCCGGACGATGGAACCGCGAACGTTCAGCCACAGCCCAGCGGGGCCGCCGCGGAACAGGCCACTGTATCGGTTTGGGCGGGAGATGATGCGCGAATCACTGAGTTCCTTGCCGCCGCTTTGCGCGAAAATGAGATTCCGATTCGCGCTGTAAATGATGGCTCACTAACGATCGTTTACGTTCCGCCATCCAAGGCACCGCGCGCCCGCGAGATTGTTCGCGAGATCACCGAAGGTATACCACCGCAATAGTTCGTTCGCTGCTCGCGGCTTGACCTGAATCCGCGTCCCATGCATCCTCTACTTCGCTTACTACGAAAGGATGCAGCATGTCGATTGATTCCATCAGAACTGTGGCTGTGCTCGGCGCCGGCACTATGGGGAACGGCATTGCCCACGTGTTTGCGCGCGCGGGTTACAAGGTCCTGCTGCGCGATGTCGAGCAGCGCTTTCTCGAGCGCGCGCTCGAAAACACTAGCAAGAATCTCGACCGCGAAATTAAAAAGGGGAAGCTTGAACTGGCAGAGAAGAGAACGGTGCTGGAACGGCTGGTTCCGGTAACCGATATGTCTACGATTTCCAACGCAGACTTTGTGGTGGAAGCGGTCCCTGAGAAGCTCGAGCTGAAGCGGCATGTGTTGACGGAAGCGGATCACCTTGTGCGCGATGATGTGATTATCGCCAGTAACACTTCTTCGATTGCGATCACCACGCTGGCCGCGCTCACTAAGCGTCCCGACCGCTTTGTGGGAATGCATTTTATGAATCCCGTGCCGGTGATGGTGCTGGTCGAAGTCATCCGCGCGCTGCAAACTAGCGACGTCACTTTCACCACCACCATGCAATTGGCCGAGCGCTTGGGCAAAAAGCCCGTTGCCGTCAATGATGCGCCCGGTTTCGTGTCCAACCGCGTGCTTATGCCGCTGATCAACGAGGCGGCTTACTGCGTGATGGAGGGCGTGGCCACGCCGGAAGCGGTCGACGCCGTGATGAAGACCGGCATGAACCATCCCATGGGGCCGCTTGAGCTGGCCGACTTCATCGGCTTGGACGTTTGCGTCGATATTATGCACGTGCTGCACGAAGGTTTGGGCGACCCCAAATATCGGGCCTGCCCGCTGCTGAAGAAATACGTTGCCGCCGGCTGGCTTGGGCGCAAATCCTCTCGCGGGTTTTACCAGTACACATGACAAGAGCCGATGCCAAATTGCGCTGGTCTGAGGCCGCAAAAAGGCCGGAAATAGTGTTTGCTTTTTGTTCGCCCCTATGCTACTTTCCTGCTCGGCGTTTTCAACAGGTGCTTAGCATGACCTCTTGCCCCAAACCCGAAACCTGTCATCCTGAGGACATCCGACGCCTGTGGCACAGCTATTTCGGACTGCTGTGGGCCTTGATAGTGTCCGAAAACAAAACGCTGGCGGGATCATAAACGAAATGGTAATCTACCGCTTCTATTATGTACTCGGCCAACGGCTCAGCGCTTTCCCGGCGCCAAGCCGTGCCTTTCGGTCGTGCAGCAAAGATTCCCTACTTTCCTCCACCGAGGTGTGAAATGGCAGACGATAAAGCAAAACAGTTGGAAACGGCGATCGCGGTAATCGAAAAATCCTACGGCAAGGGTTCGATTATGCGCCTGGGCAGCCGCGATGTGCTGGTGCCGGTAAGCGTGATCCCCACCGGGTGCCTATCGCTAGACGCCGCCCTGGGTGTAGGCGGTTTTCCGCGCGGCCGCGTGGTCGAAGTTTACGGCCCGGAATCCGGCGGTAAGACCACCATGACGCTGCACGTCATCGCCGAAGCGCAAAAGCTCGGCGGCACGGCGGCCTTCATCGACGCCGAACACGCCCTCGATCCCATTTACGCGCGCAAGCTCGGCGTGGACGTCGACAATCTTCTCGTCTCGCAGCCGGACAATGGTGAACAGGCGCTCGAGATCGCGCAGGAACTGATCCGCTCAAACGCTGTCGATATCGTTGTGGTGGACTCTGTCGCCGCGCTCGTTCCCAAGGCCGAGCTTGAAGGCGATATGGGCGACCCGCAAATGGGTCTTCAAGCGCGTCTGATGTCCCAAGCCCTGCGCAAGCTCACCGCTATCGTCTCCAAATCGCGCACCTGCCTCATCTTCATCAATCAAATCCGCGAAAAAATTGGCGTGATGTTTGGTAATCCGGAAACCACAACTGGCGGCCGCGCGCTGAAGTTCTATGCTTCGATTCGCCTGGACATTCGCCGCATACAAGCCATCAAGGAAGGCGACCGCGTCATCGGCTCGCGCACCCGCGGCAAAGTGGTGAAGAACAAAGTGGCCGCGCCCTTCCGCGAAGCCGAATTCGACATTCTGTATGGCGAAGGCATCTCCCGCGAGGGCGACCTGATCGACCTCGGCGTCGAAAAAGGCCTGCTTGAGAAGAGCGGCACGTGGATTAGCTTTGGCGGCGAACGCATGGGCCAGGGCCGTGAGAATGCCCGCGTATTCCTCAAAGAAAACAAAGACATCCGCGATAAGCTCGAAACCGCGCTGCGCAAGAAGCTCGATATCGCGCTGCCGGGTAATTCGACCGCAGCCTCAACCGGTGCCAACGGCCACGCCGCCCCACCAACTCATGCCGACCGGCCGCAGCAAAAAGCCGCCGCAGCCGCTGCCTCATCGGCTGACGCTAAGCGCCCGTCCCGATAGGCGAAAACACTTAACACGAAGTCCACGAGGAAACGGCACAGAGCGCTTCAGAGAAGAATGAGCGCTCCGGGCATGAATTCTTCCCACTCGATGGGGCGAACGTGTTCGGCCTCCGCGTCAAGCTGTTGACGCCCCAACCTCGAGGTACCCCTCGTTCACACTGTTTTCTTCTGTTTTATTTGCCGTTACGTATATCATTGCTAACCTTTTGGCATTTCCCGCTTGGGGCCAACGTGTCTAATCGTTGCACGGAGTGCTTTATGCAAACGCCCTTTGACCTGCTTCGCAGAGATCCTGACGGGAGTTTCATTTGGCTCGAGGCTGCTGACGACCTCGTTCGCGCACGCACGCGCCTCCGCGAGCTAGCTTCCCGCTCGCCCGGCGAGTATGTCTTGTTTGATCACATAATTCACGAAACCATTGAGAAGGTAAGCAGCGAGTTCATTTTAGGGTCGCGGCACGACGGACTCGCCATTTGGAAAACCCAATAGTCTGAAACTGGTACGTCACACGAGCGTTAACTTGGTTGCCGTTTGGTAACTTCGGAGGCGTGGTGTTTGTGGAAGAAGAGGACGTCGATGATGATTAGCGCGGCGCCGATGGTGATGGCGGAGTCGGCTACGTTGAAGGCGGGCCAGTGATAGCTGCCGAGCCAGACCTCGAAGAAG
>Ga0209526_10003199_pt1 | contig 11160 bp, 12 predicted proteins | sample JacPinW_OM2H0_M1_FD_188566 | JGI IMG/M metagenome (GOLD analysis project Ga0209526, IMG submission 188566) | Forest soil microbial communities from Algoma, Ontario, Canada - Jack Pine, Ontario site 1_JW_OM2H0_M1 (SPAdes) (version 2) | ecosystem: Environmental > Terrestrial > Soil > Boreal...
GATCGAAGGGCGGCCGGCGAATGTCGTCCTCTATGCGACATCGAACCGCCGCCATTTGATGCCCCGGGACATGATCGAGAACGAGCGGTCAACCGCCATCAATCCGGCCGAAGCCGTCGAAGAGAGCGTCTCGATGTCGGACCGCTTTGGTCTGTGGCTCGGTTTCCACAGCCTCGATCAAGACACTTATCACGCAATTGTGGGCGGCTATGCCGAGCGCTACGGACTGGACGTGCCGCTCGATCAGCTGAAGGCCGAGGCCAGCGAGTGGTCGATCACCCGTGGGTCACGCTCGGGCCGCGTCGCCTGGCAATTCATCCAAGATCTCGCGGGCCGACTTGGCAAACCGCTCGCCTGAGCGACCTTCGTTCGCGATGTGCCCGCACTCTGACGCAGTTCAGATGATTTCAACGCGGGGCCAAAAACGGCGCGGGCCACTTGCTGGATTCATATTTTTGACAAGATCGCATGGTATGCACACGGCAGCCATGGTCACACTATGTGCGGATCTTTCATCGAAACGACGTGCTGAACCTGTTCGCTCAAGTAACCGCTTTTCGCTTTTTTGCGCTGTCGAGAACAGCGAAAACAGTGAAGGAACAGCCAGCTTCCACGCTGTTCTTGCGCATCTATAATCGTCGGTGGCCCAGGGTTTCTGCGGAAAACGAGATGTCGCTGGCTGATATTTTGCCGCAGAGAGAACAGCGAGAACAGCGAAAGCGCATCGATCCTATGAGGTCCCGCTGGCACCGTGCATCTTATGGAGGTGCGCCATCCAGCTATCGGCAATGCGGGATCACCTCTTTGGCGAACAAAGCCATCGAGTTCTTGACCATGGCGTGGTCCATGACCCCGCCTTGATTGAAATAGCAAATGAACTCGTCCATCCCGTATTCACGACGGAGTGATTGTACCCGGTCTACGCAATAATCGGGATCGCCGAACACCCCGATCTCGCGGTCGAAATCTTCGTACTTCACGCGTTCGAGCCGGGCCAGGACCTCGCGGAACGCCTCAAACCCCTTGACGTCCGTGTCGCGGAGCGGTCGGTTCAGCCCGGTTGCCTCTCGCAGAAAGCGCAGCAGACCTGCCTCGCAGTCTTGGCGCGCCTGCGTCCGGCTCGCAGCAACGTGGACCGGGAAAGCCAGCGCGACATCGCCTGTGGTGCCGTTTGGGAGCGTGTCACGATAGACCGTTAATCCCGCCTTGAGCTTGTCTGGGGGATTGATCAGTGGCGAGGCGAAGATCGGCAACTTTCGCCGCCCGGCGAACGGAAAACTGTCGGGACTATTTGCGGCGATCCGCACCGGCGGATGCGGCGATTGCACGGGTCTCGGCACGACGCTCAGGTCGCGTGCGCGGAAGTGCTTTCCGTCGAAGGAAAAGGTCTCGTTGTTCCAGGCACGCAGAATGAAATCGAGAGCCTCCTCGAAGCGTTCGCGGCTCTCCTCCGGGGGTATGCCGTAGCCGGGATACTGGTACAAAACGCCCCGGCCCACCCCGAATTCCAGCCGCCCGTCGCTGAGAATGTCGGCGGTCGCGGCTTCCTCGGCGATCTTTATCGGGTTGTGCAGAGGCAGCAGGGTCACCGCCGTCCCCAGGCGAATACGCGTCGTCCGCTGCGCCGCCGCGGCCAGCACCATCAGCGGATCGGCGAGAATCGAGAACGTGCGGCTGAAGTGAATTTCCCCGAGCCATGCGACGTCGAAGCCGAGCGCGTCGCCGAGTTCGATTTGCGCGATGATGTCTCGGTAACGCTGACGCTCGGTAAACCCGCCCGCACACGGCAACTGGTCGAAGAAGCCGAAGCGCATTTGGTCCTCCCGGACTGGGTTGCCGGCACCCGTGCTTCGTCAGCGAATAGCACGGCGAGCGCGAGTCAGCAATCGAGGACGGAATGCTCAGCTCGACCGCGAATCGCTTATCGTCGCGGTGGGCAGCGCAGGCATAAATTCGCGCGGATCTACCGCGCGTTGACCGCGGCGAAGCTCGAAATGCAGCTGCGGCTCGCTGACGTTGCCGGTCGAGCCGACCCGCGCAATCACCTGACCGCGCCCGACCTTTTCGCCGCGCTTGACGAGTATCGCGTCGCAATGGGCATAAGCCGAGATCCAGCCATTAGAATGCTTGACGAGAACGAGATTGCCGTACCCGCGCAGCTCGTTCCCGGTATAGGCGACGACGCCGGCGTCGACGGCTTGCACTGCCGTACCGCGCGATGCGGCGATGTTGATGCCGTCATTATGCGTGCCGTCGGATTTTGTACCGTAGGCTGCGAGAATATGGCCGCGAACCGGCCAGAGGAACGTGCCGGTGCCGGCAGCCGGGGGCATCGCGGCGCCACTCGAATCCGGGCTCCCGGGGACCTCTCGGGAGGGTGGCGGGGCGGAGATCGGGGGCGGCATTGCCGCGGCGCCCGGCTTGGCCTCAGGCAGTGCTGCAGGCGGGGCCAATGGCGCAGCCGAAACCGATGGAGGCTCCAGGGCAACTGGCGGCGGGAGATCGGGCCCCGTCATGGGCTGGGGAACCCCGGGCTGTGGTGCGGGCGGCAGCGCCGCGACCGATGCGGGCGCCGCAGCGAGGCGGGGCTGGCCGGCGCCTGGAATGACCAACGTGCGCCCAACCTGAATGCGATAGGGCGGCGACAGACCGTTCGCCTCGGCAATCACCCGCATCGGAACGTGATAGCTCTGGGCGATTTCGGACAAAGTCTGCCCGCGCTGGACCGTGATCGTCTGCGGGCCGCGTTCCGCCGGCGCGGGGCCGCCGACCACCGGCGCCGGGCCCTCTACTCGCGGGGCGCAGGCCGCAAGAGCGCACCCGAGCACCACCACAAGCCAAGACGCGGACCCAAAACCGCGCCGCGCGCCAATACGAATTGTCATCTTCCCCCCGCACGCCCCCCGACGCGCAAGAACCTCCGCTATTTGGTACGCGAAGGCAGAATCATGTCAAGCCCTGGTCCGCTTGGCGGCGCGGCAACCCGACGACGAGCGGGACAAACCGAACGAGACCGAGATCCTCGGTCGAAAACCGGTCGTCTTGGCGGCGGATGCGCACGAGCTGCTGGTCGCGGTGATCCTCGCCGACCGGGACAACCAGGATGCCGCCGGGGGCGAGCGCGTCGACCAGGGCCGCCGGGATTTCCGGAGCGGCCGCAGTCACGAGCACTCGCTCATATGGCGCCTGCTCGGGCCAGCCCTTCGTGCCGTCGCCGAATCGGCACACGATATTCCGCAGGCGCAGCTCTTCAAACCGGCGCTCCGCATCGCGCAACAGTTCGCGGTGACGTTCGATCGTAAAGACGCGGCGGCAGAGGGCCGCCAAAACCGCGGTCTGGTAACCGGAACCCGTGCCGATCTCGAGAACATTCTGCCGTGCTCCGAGGTCGAGTTTCTCGGTCATCAGCGCCACGACATAGGGCTGGCTCACCGTCTGGGCATTGCCAATCGGCAGCGCCATATTCTCATAGGCTTGGTCCTCGAACGAGGCGGGTACGAATTTCTCTCGCGGGGTCTTTTCGATGGCGCCGAGCACGCGCGTGTCGCCAATCCCGGCGCGACGCAGCTCCATCAGGAGACGCAGCTTTTTCTGGATCAAGCCCGGCTCGGCCGGGCCGGCTCGCCCAGTCGTCACCCGAAGACCTTTTTCAGAGAGGCGAGCACGGGAACGTTGGTCAGATTGAGGTAGATCGGGGTGACGGAAACCTGCTTCTCGTTGATCGCCGCCAAGTCGGTGCCGGGCTCGGCAAATCCGTCCTCGCGGACCGGGCCGATCCAATAATAAGGCCTGCCGCGAGGATCGAGGCGCTCGCTCAGATTGTCGGCGATCGCGCGCTTGCCTTGGCTGGTGACCGCGATGCCGCGAACGTCTTCGGGGGCCGCGGCCGGGAAATTGATGTTCATCAAGGTGTGCTCGGGCCAGGGCAGCCGAGTCAGCCGCCGGATCACCTCGGGCGCGAACCGCGCGGCGGTGTGCCAGGGTATCGCCTCGCCATCGATGAAATGCTGGCTCAGCGCGATCGCCGGGATGTCGAGCAAAGTCGCTTCCATCGCCGCCGCGACGGTCCCCGAATAGGTCAGATCTTCTCCGACATTGCCGCCGCCATTCACCCCGGAAAGGACGAGGTCCGGGCGGTGCTCGCGAAGCAGGTGCTTGATCGCCAACATAACGCAATCTGTCGGCGTGCCGTCCACGGCGTAGCGCCGCTCCGCCAGCTCCGACATGCGCAACGGGCGCCTTGTCGTCAGCGAGTGGCTGGAGGCGCTCTGTTCTTGCTCGGGCGCGACGACCCAGACGTCCGCGGAGAGATCGCGCGCGATCTCCTCCAACAGCTTGATCCCGGGCGACGCGATGCCGTCGTCGTTGGTGACAAGAATGCGCGCTTTTGCAAGCTCGATGCACCGGTCAGCCATGGGGTTCGATGACCTCCAGGCCTCCCATATAGGGCTGCAACACCGAGGGAAGCGCCACCGTGCCATTGTGCCGTTGGAAATTCTCCAGGATCGCGATCAGGGTTCGCCCGATCGCGAGACCGGAGCCGTTGAGCGTATGAACCGGCAATGCCCCTTTTCCCTCGGCGGGCCGATAGCGCGCCTTCATGCGCAACGCCTGGAAAGCGCCGCAATTCGAGCAGCTGGAGATCTCGCGGTAGGTCCCCTGGCCCGGCAGCCAAACCTCGATGTCGTAGGTCTTTTGCGAGGCAAATCCCATGTCGCCGGTCGACAGCAGGACCACACGATAGGCGAGGCCGAGGCGCTTCAACACTTCCTCGGCGCACGCGGTCATCCTTTCGTGCTCGGCCGCGGAATCATCCGGTCGGACGACCGATACCAGTTCGACCTTCTCAAATTGATGCTGGCGGATCATGCCGCGGGTGTCCTTGCCCGCCGCGCCGGCCTCCGAGCGAAAGCACGGGGTCCATGCGGCATAGCGCAGCGGCAGCGCGCTCTCGTCGAGGATTTCGCCGGCAACGAGGTTGGTCAGCGGCACCTCGGCGGTCGGGATCAACCAATACCCATCCGTGGTTCGGAACATATCCTCGGCGAATTTCGGGAGCTGGCCGACCCCAAACGCCGCTTCATCGCGGACCAACAGAGGAGGCGAAACCTCGGTGTATCCGAATTCGGTCGTATGGAGATCGAGCATGAACTGGCCGAGCGCCCGCTCGAGCCGAGCCAGCGCGCTGCGCAGAACGACGAATCGCGCCCCGGACAACTTCCCGGCGCGCGCAAAATCCATCATGCCGAGCCGCTCGCCGACCGCCTCGTGCGACAATGGCGCAAAATCGAAATGCGGCGGCTCGCCATGATGGCGCACCACCCGATTGGCGGTCTCGTCCGGCCCGTCCGGCACTTCTTCGCCCGGCAGGTTCGGGAGACCCGCCAGGATCTCGTCGATTTCGGCGCGTAGCCGGGCCGCCTCCGCGCCGGCTTCGGCTTCGACCTCTCTGTCCTCGCCCGTCTGGCGCAGCAACGGCGCTATGTCCTCGCCGCGCTTCTTGGCGGCGCCGATCTCTCGGGCGACGCGGTTGCGCCTCGCCTGCGCTTCCTGGGCACGGGTCTCGGCGGCGCGCCACGACCGGTCGAGCGCCAAGATCTCCTCGGCGCGCGGCGCCAAACCGCGCCGCGTTAGGCCGCGGTCGAATTCCGTTGGATTGTCACGAATCCATCTCAGATCGTGCATCGAAGCGCGTCATGCCCGGGCTTGACCCGGGCATCTCCTGGATCGCCGGGTCAAGACCGGCGATGACGAAAGGGAACGGCAATAAGCATGGTGCCCGGATATAGAGAGCCTTACGCCTCTCGTCCATCCGGCTCGCGGTCATCAGGTTCCGCCTGCGGGCTTCCCCTTGCCGGCGAGTTCGGCTTCCTCTGCGGCCTCTCGCTTGGCGCGCGCTTTCTCCACCATCCGGCACGAAATAATCGAGGCCTCATACAAGATGATCAAAGGTATCGCGAGGCTCGTCTGGCTGATGATATCCGGCGGCGTCAATACCGCGGCAACGACGAACATGATGACAATGGCATAGCGTCGTTTGGATGCGAGCCCGGCCGAAGTAACCAGACCCACCCGCGCCATCAAAGTAAGCAGCACCGGCAGCTGAAAGGCGACGCCAAACGCGAAGAGCAAGGTCATCACCAACGACAGGTATTCGTTGACCTTCGCCTCGAGCACGATCGGAAGGCCGCCGTCCTCGCCGGCCGGCGTCTCGAAGCTGACGAAGAACCGCCAGGCAACCGGGATCACGACAAAGTAGGCGAGCGCCGCGCCCATCGCGAACAAGACCGGAGTGGCGAAAAGGTACGGGTAGAAGGCGCGACGTTCGTTCTTGTAGAGGCCGGGCGCGACGAACTTCCAGATCTGGCTGGCGACAATCGGGAAAGCGACGCAGAGCCCCGCCCAGAACGACACCTTGACGTAGGTGAAAAAGGCCTCGGTCAGACCGGTGTAGATCAGATGCCGCCCGGTCTGCCCCTCGAAAATGACCGCCAGCGGATGCACCAGAAAGCCATAGATCCGCTCCTTGAATTGGTAGCAGATCAGAAACGCGACGAGGACCGCACCGATCGCCCACATCAGCCGGTTGCGCAGCTCGATCAAGTGATCGAGGAGCGGCATCCTGCCTTCTTCGAGCTCGGCTTCTCTGTCGTCGTCCACAACCGTTCCCTAAAGGGCGCTAAACATGCACCGACATCGTCATTGAAGGACGCTGACTCGAAGCGGCCCTCACTGCTTTAGCGGCACGGTGTCCTGACTGGCGTCATGTGGCGGCGCGATGGCTGGCACCGCGGGCTGGGCCGCCTCGGTCCCTGTCATTTCTGCGGCCGGCTGCGGTTGAGCTTCGAGAGCCGGCGCCGCCTGGAGGCCCGTATCGGAGAATTTCGGCAGCTCCGGCGGCTTCAGGCTCTCGGCAAGGCTGCCGGTCGGATCGATCGTCTCGCGAAACTGTTTTTCGAGATCGATCTCGGTGGCCTTCTTCAGCTCCTGCCGCATTTCGTCCAGTTCGGCCTCGCGGATCATCTGCTCGATGCTGGTCTGAAACTCGCGCGACAAGGTGCGCGCCTTTCTGAACCAGAAGCCGGCGACGCGCAGCGCCTTCGGCAGGTCCTTCGGTCCGATGAACACGAGCGCCACGACCCCGATCAGCAACAGCTCCGACATGCCGAAGTCAAGAAACATCGCGGTGCTGCCTCGCGGGCTCCTGGTCAGTTATCGGCAACATGCGCATGTGGCGTGATGATGTCAGATGGCTGTCATATGGGCAATTTCGGCCGGCGCACCACCCTGGCAGGTCACGGCTCGACGCGGGCTTCCTGCTCGGCGTTTTTCTCGCCGGCCTGTTCGGGCAAGGTGAATGGGGCGAGGTCGAGAAGACCCGCGGCGCGCAACTCGTCGAGACCGGGCAGCTCGTTTAGACTGTCGAGCCCAAAATGGACAAGAAAACCCGGCGTCGTCACCCAGAGGAGCGGCCGGCCGGGGCCGGCGCGCCGGCCCTTGGGGCGGACCCAGCCGGCCTCCATCAATGTATCGATCGTTCCCTTGCCGAGAGCGACCCCCCGGATCTGTTCGATTTCGGCGCGGGTCACCGGCTGGTGGTAGGCAATGACCGCAAGAGTTTCGATCGCGGCGCGCGACAGCTTGCGGGCGACCGGCCGCTCGATCCGCAAGCTGGCGGCGAGGTCGGGCGCGGTACGAAACGTCCACCCGCCGGCCAGCCGGACAAGGTTCACCCCGCGCCCGGCGTAGCTCTCGGCCAGCTCGCGCAGCAACCCCGCGATATCGGCCGCTTCGTCGAGATGCCGCGCCAGAGCCTCCTCGCCAATCGGTTCGGCGACCGCGAACAGGAGCGCCTCGACGAGACGCAACTGCTGCGCCCGCCCGCTCACGCACCCGCCCCCAGACCTTGTGCAGCGGCCGGGGCGAGGCTGCGAAGGTAGATCGGCCCAAAGGCCCGGTCCTGACGGAGTTCGACGCGGCCGCGGCGCGCCAGCTCGAGGGTGGCGGCGAAAGTCGCGGCGAGCGCCGAGCGGCGAAACAGCTCGCCGCGCAGCTCTCTCGGCAAGAAGCTCGCCAGCTCGCGCCAATTCGGCACCCGGCCGATGAAGCGCGCCAACCGGCTCAGTGCATCATCCATCGAATAGAATTCGGCCGGCTCGATCGTCAGCACCGCGGCTTCGGTTCGGCGGCGTCCGTCGCCATAGGCGCGCAGAAGTTCGTACAGAGCGAGCTCGTAGACCGGGACCGGAACGACCGCGAGCCCCTCGGGCGCGCCGCGCAAGAACACATCCTGCCCGGTCCGCGGACGCGCCATGAGCCGCCCTCCGGCAATCTGCATCGCCTCGAGCAAGCGGAGGCGGTGCTCCAGCTGCGCGGCGAGCTCAATCCCGCTCGGCTCCTCGTCCTGCGGAGGCTGCGGCAGCAGCAGGCGCGATTTCAGGTAGGCGAGCCAAGCCGCCATGACCAGGTAGTCGGCGGCAATCTCGAGGCTGAGCGAGCGTTGTCTCGCGATGAAGGCGAGATATTGGTCGGCCAGCGCCAGGATCGAGATCTTGCCGAGGTCGACCTTCTGCTCGCGGGCCAATGAGAGCAGCAAATCGATCGGCCCCTCATACCCGTCGAGCTCGAGCACCAGCTGTTCCGAGCGCGAGGGCGGGACCCGCGGCGCGGGAGGGTGCGGGGTGGCTTCGGTCATTCTCCTTGCCCGGTGATCGCCAGTATCAAGCGGATCAGCGCCTCCGTCGGCACGCCGATCAGCCAAGCCAGAATATTGAGGTTATGACCCGTCTGCTCGCCGACATAGGGAATCACGAACAAGAACAGCAGCAGGATTAACATTCCGTAACGCTCGAGCCGAGCCAGCGGGAGTGCCAGAGCATCCGGCAGCAGCCCGACCGCCACCCTTCCGCCGTCCAGCGGCGGCAAAGGGAGCATATTGAATACGCACAGGACCGCGTTGATCTGTATCGAGTGCACCAGATTTTCCCCCAGCCACTCGGCCGGGCTCGGCGGCATCAAACCGACTCCGTAAAACAACAGCGACGAGACGATGGCGAGCAGCACGTTGGTGCCGGGTCCGGCCAGAGCGACCCACACCATGTCGCGCCGCGGCCGGTCGAGCCGCCGGAAATTGACCGGCACCGGTTTGGCATAGCCGAACAGGAACGGCGAGCGCAGCAGGATCAGCATTGCCGGCAGGATGATCGTGCCGAACGTGTCGACGTGCTTGAACGGATTGAACGTGACGCGGCCCGCCCGCTGGGCGGTGTCGTCGCCGAATTGGTAGGCGACGAAGCCATGCGCCGCCTCGTGAAAGGTCACGGCAAAGACAACCGGCAGAACCCAGGTGCTCGCCTGATAAAGCATTGCGGCCATGCCGCCCGCCGGGTTCACTGCTCCGCAACCTCCTAAATGCGCGCGCCCGCAAGGAGCGCGTCGAATCGGGCTTCGACTTCTTTTCGATCGAAACCGTTGGGGGTGGAACCGCAACGCATCGCTTCGCCGCGGCCGAGCCGTGCCGCGGTCAGCTGCGAAATCGGCCGGGCTGCCGCGACAACCTCCTCCATCTCGCCGAAGTCTCCATTACAGTGCAAGGCAAGATCGCAGCCGGCGGCGAGCGCCTGCCGCGTCCGCTCCCCGAGCCCGCCGCCGAGCGCCCGCATCGACAGATCGTCAGAGACCAGAACGCCGTCGAAGCCGATCTCGCCGCGGATGACCTCGGTGACCACGCGTGAAGACAGTGTCGCCGGCCCCGTTGGATCGATCGCCGAATAGACGATGTGCGCGGTCATCGCCCAGGGCATCGCGGCGAGCGCGCGAAACGGCGCAAAATCCGTGTTCGCCAATTCTTCGTAACTGGTCTCGACCAGCGGGCAGGCATGATGGCTGTCGACGCGGGCGCGGCCATGGCCGGGTATGTGCTTAAGGACAGGCAGGACGGCGCCTTCGAGCAGCCCTGCACACACGGCTCCGGCGAGGCGAGCGACCAGTTCCGGATCGCTCCCATAGGCCCGGTCGCCGATCACCGGATCCGCCCCGGCCGCCGGGATATCCAGGACCGGCAGGCAATCAACGGTGATGCCCAGCCGGGCCAAATCGTCGGCGATCAGCCGGGCGCCGAGACGGACCGCCGTCACCGCCGTCGGGTCCGGCAGCGAGGCCAGACCCGCGGCCGATGGGTAGTGGCGCCAGTGCGGCGGACGCAGCCGGGCCACCCGGCCGCCTTCCTGGTCGATCAGAACCGGCGCGTCGTCGCGGCCGACGCAGCCGTGCAGCGAGGCGACGAGATCGCGCACCTGACCGGGCGAGCTGCAGTTGCGGCGGAACAGAATGAAGCCGACCGGATCGGCGCCGGCGAAGAAATCTCGTTCCGAGGCGGTAAGGCGCTCGCCGGAGCAGCCCAAGACAACCGCGAGCGGCGCGTTATCGGGCAATGACGCACCCGACGTTGCGCCGCTTCAGCTCGCCGCAGATGCGGTCGGCATCCGCGATTGGGGCAGTCTGGAGCCGGTAAAACACCCCTTTGTCGCCGAGATCGGCGCGAACGGGTGTCGCCGAGACACTCCCGAGCAAGTCTGGATTCGCGCGCCTGATACGGTCCCATTCCTGGCGCGCGGCCTCCTCGCTGCGCACCGAAGCTAGCTGGACCCGGGTGCCGCCCGTCTTTTGCGCCGCCGCTGGTTTTGCAGCGGTCGCAGCGGCCTCGGCCTTAGCGGGCGGTTTGCCGGCCGGCTGTTGCGGCTGGGCCAGTGGCGCCGGATTGGCGGCACCGGCTCCGGCAGGCACCGGTGGCGGCTGGGGTGAAGCAGGTGGAGCGGCGGCAGAAGGCGCCGCGGGCCGCGGCATCGGCTTTTCGGGTGGCGGCAGCAGGTGCTCTACGGCCGCGCGCTTCTGGGTGTAGATCAGCTTGTCACGATCCGGTACTTCCATGCCGCCGGGCTTCTCCGGCCGCACTTTTGTCGGACGCTCGTCGGCGCGGATCAGCGGGACATCCGCAGCTCCGGTGATGACGCCTCCGCGCTTTATTCCCTGCTGATAGGCGAACCATAGACCACCGGCAAACACCCCGATGACAACGAGCGCGGCCAGACTTGCGACCACACCGCGAAACCGCGGCCGCACCTCATCTTTCCGCGGGTCGGCGTAGCGATCGGCTCGCCC
>Ga0209526_10003200_pt1 | contig 11157 bp, 8 predicted proteins | sample JacPinW_OM2H0_M1_FD_188566 | JGI IMG/M metagenome (GOLD analysis project Ga0209526, IMG submission 188566) | Forest soil microbial communities from Algoma, Ontario, Canada - Jack Pine, Ontario site 1_JW_OM2H0_M1 (SPAdes) (version 2) | ecosystem: Environmental > Terrestrial > Soil > Boreal...
CGACCGAGAGGCTGATGATGCGTCTTAAATTAGCGCCCATGGTGCAAAACCCGCCGGTGCCCGAAACCGCGGCCTGACATTGCTCGAAGGAGTGGAAGCCGCGGTTTCGCTATTTGTAATAGCCGACGCCGCAGCCCTGGCCGGCAACCCGCGTGACATAGGACTCCTTCGGAACCGGCTCGGTGGTGCCGGGCTTGGGGAAATTATAGTCGACTGTCGCAACCGTGCCTTCCTTGACGTTGTCGAAGAGCTTTTGACCCAAGGGGTCGTCCTTGACCTTCAGATTTCTGACATCCGTTCCCATGAGATTGGGATTGGGATGCGCGGTAAACTTGCCGTCGGAGATGTTGAAACAAAATACGTAGAGATCGCGGTCGCGGAATTGCTTGTTGTCCTTGTCGTTGAATTTGGCGAGCGCGGCGGCTTCGTTGGCCTTGAGCTCGGTCACAGCACGATCGAGCATGGCTCTTGCCTCGGCAGCGGTGCCGAACTGTTGAGCGACAGCAAAGACGCTGGCCCACGCCAGCGCTCCTGCTGTCAGGCCCATCGCAACCATAGTCCTCTTCATGACGTTCTCCCTGCCACACGAATGTTGGGCGAGTTTCGCCCATCTCGCAGACCTTAGCGCAACTGCTTGATTTTGTCCCGATCCTGCAGAATATCGGATCCAGCGATTGTGCCGGTCAGCGATGTTCATCGGGCAAGCAATCTCTGACCCATGCTCGATCGTCGCGCTTTGACCATTACTGAATTCGCTTGAGGAGCCCCTTTCATGCGCGCTTTGTTGCTGATGATCCTACTCGCGCTATCTATCCCGGCTGGTGCCGCCCAACGGTGGGAAATCCTGCCGCCCACACCCGCGCCGATTCCAGCTGATCGCGGTGGCCAAGCCAACGTCAACGGGATCAGCCTGCACTACGCGGTTTACGGCCGAGGCTCGCCAGTGATCCTGCTGCATGGCGGACTCGCCAATTTGGATTACTGGGGCCATCAGATCGCGGCGTTGAAATCGCGGCATATGGTCATCGCGATGGACAGCCGCGGACATGGACGCAGCACGCGCGATGCGCGGCCATACGGCTATGATCTGATGGCCGACGACGTCATCGGGTTGATGGACGTGCTCAACCTGCCGAAAGCCGACATCGTCGGCTGGAGCGACGGCGCCATCCTCGGGCTCGATCTTGCGATCCGCTACTCAAGCAGGGTGGGCAAGGTATTTGCGTTTGCCGCCAACACCGTGCCGTCCGGCGTCAACGACGATGTGGAGAAAAATCCCACCTTTGCCGCGTTCATCAAGCGCGCCAGGCAGGAATACGAAAAATACTCGGCCACGCCACGAGAATACGATTCGTTTCTCGAGCAAATCAGCAAAATGTGGGCCAGCGAACCGAACTGGACTGACGCACAGCTCAAGGCGATCACCGCGCCGGTCCTGGTCGTCGATGGCGACCATGACGAAGCGATTAAGCGCGAGCACACCGAGTACATTGCCGCGACCATCCCGGGCGCCGGACTGCTGATCCTGCCCAATGCCAGTCATTTTGCATTCCTGCAGGACCCGGATCTTTTCAGCTACGCCGTTCTGCATTTTCTGGGCGACCGCGCAAGATGAGGTCGCGGCGGAGGTTGGTGCGATGCCTTCGCTATCGTCCTCCCAGACCTGCTCCTCGGGATGGAGACCGCGCAGCGTCCTTGTCGTAGCCCGGATGAGCGCAGCGATATCCGGGGCCGGTTCCCGCATATCGCTTCGCTCATGCGGGCTACAATGCGCTTTGGTGTTCCACCTGATTATGGGGTATTCCGACGATCGGAGTTGCACGTTTCCAGGTGCAGTGCTTGCGTTGTTATTTCAACGATCCTTGCTCCCAAGGAATTCGGATCAATAGGTGCGACGTCGTGTGGGCACCCAAGCAAAGTAAGTAGCTCATCCAAGCGAGTATTCAGCTCGGATGCGAAAATCCATGACTTCCTTTCACGCGGCATAGGCGCACTCTGTCTGGCCCTGCTCGTTGTCGGATACAACCTATTGCGCTCGCGACCGTTCCCGTTTGACCATGGCAGATGGATTCGACATGCACTCGATGAACTATAGAGTTAACAGCATTCTACCGCGTTCGCAGAAAGATGGGATTACGCGCAGATATTGAACCGCGGGCTCTCGCGACCTGAGTTGTCGGCCTCCGTGGGCCATTCGTCGCTCCGTCCACCCTATCCCTTCTTCTTTGGCGCAGCTGATTTCTTGGACGTGTTCTGTCGTGAGCGTGCTGCGGCTTGCCGCCCCTGGCGCACGCGGAGGCCATCGACGAACACATCGACCAGGCGCAAGACGGTGGATTGCCAACCGGGCTGATCGTGTATGAGGCACATGCCGACCAACGCGCGGATGAGGTCCTCGGGGCTGACATCCGCGCGGATCTCGCCGCCGGCAACCGCACGGTCCAGCAGTCCGCCGGCCGCCTTCGTCAAGCGGTCGCGCGAATAACTGTTGAGCTCCTGGGAGCCGTGCGCCGCGAGCGCGAGCGCGGCTGACATACCCTTCTTGGTCGCGACGAACTCAACAATCGAGTGCAGCCAACGGCGCAGAGCATCGACCGGTTTGGGGTCGTTCCTGAGTTGATCGGCGAGGTCGCCGAGGTGCTCGACCTCGCGCCGGTAGACCGCCTCGTATAACGCCTCGCGGGTCGGAAAGTGACGATAGAGCGTCCCGATGCCGACCCCGGCGCGCCGCGCCACGGCTTCGAGACTTGCGTCGGCCCCGCCGGCGCTGAACACTGCTTTCGCCGCCTCCAGCACGCGCTCGCGATTGCGGACCGCGTCGACACGGGGTTTTCGAGCCATGGCCGCGGATGACCGTCTCATCTCACTTCTTCGTGTTCCCCTTGTAACCGGAGGCACCCTCCGTATATATGAGCGCGGTAAACGGAGGGTACCTCCGTCTATGCCTTCGCCGCAAGCGGCCGCTGGCGACCCGCGGCGGCGCTGCGATGACGTGGATATCAGCATCGATCGGAGTCTTGCATGGATTGCTCCATCAGCCTCACCATTAACGGCGTGCCGCGCGACATCGCGCTTTCCGACCCGCGCGTTACGCTGCTCGATCTGTTGCGTGAGCAGTTGCACCTGATCGGAACCAAAAAGGGATGTGATCGCGGGCAATGCGGCGCCTGCACCATCGTGGTCAACGGCCGGCGGATCAATTCGTGCCTTGCTCTGGCGGCCAGTCACGACGGCGCAGAAATCACGACCATCGAAGGTTTGGCGCGTGGGAACGAGCTGCATCCGCTGCAGGCCGCCTTCATTGCGCATGACGCTTTTCAGTGCGGCTTCTGCACGCCCGGCCAGATCATGAGCGCGCTCGGCCTGATCAATGAGAGGCAGGCGGGCTGCGATGCCGAGCGCATTCGCGAAGGCATGAGCGGCAATCTCTGCCGCTGCGGCGCCTATGCGGGGATCACCGAAGCGGTGCTGGAAGTGCAGAAGAACTTGAGCGAAGTGAAGGAAAGGCAGGTCGCATGAAGAGCTTCGAACATATCAGGCCTGCGAGCGTTTCCGATGCCATTGCGGCCGCAAGCGTCCCGGGCGCGGTCTATCTCGCCGCCGGCACCAACCTCATCGATCTGATGAAGGGCGGGGTGAGCCGTCCCGATCGCCTCGTCGATGTGATGCGGCTGCCGGGGCTCGATCGCATCGAACCTGTCGCCGGCGGTGGCGTTCGCATCGGCGCGCTCGTGCGCAATGCCGATCTCGCCCATGATGCCGATTTCGCGAAGACCTATCCAGCGGTGGCCGAAGCGCTGCTGTCGGGCGCATCCGCGCAACTGCGCAATGCCGCAACCGTCGGCGGCAATCTCCTGCAGCGCACGCGCTGCGCCTACTTTTATGACGTGGCCTGCGCCTGTAATCGGCGCGAGCCCGGCTCAGGCTGCGACGCGCGCGGCGGCGAAAACCGCCTGCATGCCGTTCTCGGCTGGAGCGACGCCTGCATCGCGACCCATCCGTCCGACTTCTGCGTGCCCCTGGTCGCGCTCGACGCCGTGGTGGAGATCGAGGGAAAGAGCGGCCCGCGCGAGGTGAGGCTCGAAGATCTGCACCGGCTCCCGGGCGACACGCCGGAACGGGAAACCGTGCTTGCTCCCGGCGATCTGATTGTGGCGCTAAGGCTGCCCGCACACGCACGCAATTTCAGCAGTCATGCGCGCTATCTGAAAGTGCGCGAACGCACCTCCTACGCTTTCGCCGTCGTTTCCGCCGCGGCATGTCTGAGCATTGCAGGCGGCAAGATCGCGGAGGCGCGCATTGCGCTTGGCGGGGTCGCCGCAAAACCCTGGCGCGCACGCGAGGCCGAAAAGCTGCTCGTCGCCGCGGCACCTGAGGCCGAAAGCTTCCGCCGCGCGGCGGAGGCCGCGCTCGCACAAGCACAGCCATCCGGCGAGAACGAATTCAAGATCGAGCTCGCGCGACGGATCGTGGTGCGGGCGCTGGCGCTGGCCGCCGCCGGCACGCCCAAGCGAGTGCCGGCGCTGCCTGGTTCCCCCTTCGCCGCCGTCTCCGGAGTTCTCGCCCATGCCTGACATTACGCTCTCACAAACGCCCGCCCACGTGCGGCACGGGTCGAGCATCGGTCAGCCGCTCACGCGCCGCGATGGCGTGCTTAAAGTGACTGGTGGCGCCAGGTATGCCGCCGACCAGCATCCCCCCGGCATGCTCTACGCAGTGCTTGCGGTGAGCAGCATCGCGCGCGGCCGGGTCGCCTTCCTCGATGTCGCAGCGGCGAAAGCTTATCCGGGCGTGGTCGAGGTGATCACGCCCGCGAACAGGCCGGCGCTGGCGCAGGATCCGGATGAAAGATCGGATCTTTTCACGTTTCGGCTCGATCTCTTGCAAAGCGACCGCGTCCGTTACGCCAACCAGCCGATCGCCATGGTTATTGCGGAAACGCTCGAGGCCGCGACGCAAGGCGCCGCGCTGCTTGTGCCACGCTACGAGATCGAGCCCGCGCAGATCGGGCTCGATGCGACCGCAAGCTTCGTGCCGCCGGCCGTCGGTCCCGGTTTTCCGGCGGAAGTGCATCGCGGCGACATTGAAGCCGGGCTCACCTCGGCCAGCAAGAAAATTGCGGTGAGCTACGAAACCCCAGCCCAATATCACAATCCCATGGAGCCGCACGCGATCGTGGCCGTGTGGGACGGCGATGTGCTCTCGATCGATACGCCGAGCCAAGGTCTCGCGCTGGCGCAAGGACGTCTGGCCAGCCTGTTCGGAATATCGCCTGACAACATTCACATCCGCAGTCCGTTTCTCGGCGGCGGCTTCGGCTGCAAAGGCTTTATCACCGGACCACAGGTCCTCGGCGCCATCGCCGCCCGCGCGGTTGGCAAGCCGGTCAAGCTCGTGCTGGGTCGCGAACAGATGTTCGGCCCGGTCGGGCACCGGGCGCCGACGCGGCAGACCTTGCGTCTCGGCACCAACCAAGACGGCAAGTTGATCGCGCTCGATCATCGTACCAAGACCATGTCGAGCACTTTCGACGATTTCTTCGAGCCGGCCTCCGGTATTTCTCATGCGCTTTATGCGAGCGCCGCCATCGCGACCTCGCATGAAGCCGTCCGGAACGACGTCGGCACGCCGATGTTCATGCGCGCGCCCGGCGAGGCGACAGGCTCGATCGCGCTTGAAAGCGCGATCGACGAAATGGCGCAAGCCTGCGGCGTGGATCCTTTAGCCTTTCGGCTCAAGAACTATGCCGAGGTCGAGCCGATTTCCGGCAAGCCGTTTTCCTCAAAGGCTTTGCGCGAATGCTACCGGCAAGGCGCCGAACGGTTCGGCTGGGAAGGTCGCCCGCTCGCGCCGCGCCAGATGCGCGACCGCGATGGATTGCTCGTCGGCTGGGGCGTCGGCACGGCAGTCTTTCCCGCGCTCATGTTTGCGGGTCATGCTAAGGCGGTGGTGCGCCGGGACGGCAGCGGCGTCATGGAAACCGGCGCGCACGATATGGGCCAGGGCGCCGGGACCGCGCTGGCGCAGATCGCCGCGGATGCGCTCGGGCTCGACCTCGATCGGCTCGAATTCCGCTCCGGCAGCTCTGATCTTCCGGACGCCGGCATTGCCGGCGGCTCGTCCCACACTGCCACCGCGGGCATGGCGATCCACAATGCCGGTGCCGATGTCATCGGCCGGCTCGCCGAGCTCGCGACCAACGACCATCGCTCGCCGCTGTTCGGCGCCGGCAATGCCGGCGTCATCGCGCGCGGCGGCCGCCTTTTCCGTCGCGACGACGAAAGCCGCAGTGAGAGCTACGCCGATATCCTCGGTCGCGCCGGCCTCGCGCAGATTGAAGGTCATGGGACGAGCGCGGCCGACGCGGTCGCCCAATCGAGCTATGCGATGTACGCGCACGGCGCGGTATTTGCGGAGGTCAGGGTCGATCCCGATCTCGGGCAAATTCGCGCCACGCGCGTGATCGGCGCCTTCGCCGCGGGACGTATCATCAATCCGCGCATGGTGCGCAGCCAGCTCTGTGGCGGAATGATTTGGGGCATATCGTTCGCGCTGCATGAGCAGGCCGTGATGGATCCGCGATCCGGCCGTCCGATGAACGCCAATTTTGCCGAGTACCACATTCCCGTGAATGCGGACGTGCCGTCGCTCGAAGCGATCCTGGTCGAGGAGCACGATCCGCACGTCAATGCGCTTGGCATCAAGGGCGTGGGCGAGATCGGGATCACCGGCACGGCGGGCGCGGTCGCGAATGCCGTGTCGCACGCCACCGGGCTTCGCGTGCGCCACTTTCCCATAACGCTGGACCGTTTGATCGGGTCCCAAACTGGGTCGGGTTGAAGCGCGTAGAGCCGGTAATCTATGACTCTTCGCATGCCAGCTAAACGGCGCCGGTGCTTTTATGGCTGCCAATGGCGGAGGCGAGCATGGATAAGTTCGATCAAATCACGAGCTTCGTTCGGGTCGTTGAGCTTGGTGGCTTTGCAGCGGCCGCGCGCGATTTGGCAGTCGCACCGAGTCTCGTGACAGCTCACATCAAGGCTCTTGAGCAGCGGCTCGGGGCACGATTGTTGAACAGGAATACGCGCCACGTAAAGCCGACCGAAGTAGGCGAGGCTTACTATAAATACTGCGTGGACGTTCTTAACCGCTTGGACCAGGCCGAAAGTTTGGTGGAGTCAATGCAGGCCAAGCCGCGTGGCGTCTTACGCCTAAATACGTCTGTGATTCTAGCTCCCCTGATCACGCCGGTAATTGCCGATTACACGGCGCAATTCCCGGAGGTCTCCGTAAGATTGATCGCGACCGGCCGTCATGTTGATTTCGTGGAAGAGCAATTCGACGTTTCAATTCGGCACAGCATGCCTGATAACGGCAGCCTTATCGTTCGCAAACTTGCCGACTACGACTTTGTAGTTTGTGCTTCTCCAAATTACTTTATGAGTCGGCCGCGACCGAACACGCCCGCGGATTTGGTTGGACACAACTGCATTCTCTACACCGACTCCGGATACGGAGACAGATGGCCAATTTTTGATTCTCCTCATGAAATTGCGGTGAAAGGCAATCTCATGACGAACAGCCCATTGGTTCTGTTGAATGCCGCCGAAGCTGGCCAGGGCGTTGTAGTATTTCCTCGCTTCCTGGCGGCTGATGCGCTTGCGGAAGGGCGGCTGATCGAGCTTCTGTCAGAGCATACCACGTTGCGAAGGCCCATTTGCGCTATTTACGCCCATCGAGGACTGGTCCCCACCAAGGCGACCGTTTTCGTGGAGATGGTTGGCGCTCATCTGCAGCGTGTTCTTGTGACTCCCATGGCCGAGCTACGTGATCGAGTTGACCGACAGAGTCGGGTTCAGGCGCAGCGAAACAAAGTCGAACAGGCCTAGGCGATGCTTCGGCTTGAAGCAAGCTGGTCGTCATCAAGCAACCTCAACGCGCGGTCCAAGTGTCGGTGAGACCGCAAGGACGGGGGCTGGATCTTGGATGCGGCGCTTTCAGCAATTGCGGTTAGGAAGACCGGGATGCTCATTGCTCCAGCGAATCCGATTGTCGTGAGTACGAACGCAAGCATGATGGAACCTCTCCTTCGCTACAGGCGAGGCGAGTCAGGCTAATTCTTGACTCGTATCACCGTGCTTGCGTCAGATGTGTTGTTGGTAATGGGCTTTTTGAATTGGACACCTGCTGAATGCAGCATTCTCGTAGTGTGAACAATCAGGGGCCTCCATAGGAGCCCGCGTCGGCGTCGACGACAGAACGCATCATCAGGCAGGCTGGGTTCGGCGGCAGCGAGGTTCTCATGCAGATGTGTGACGGACGAGGCACCGGGGATGAGAAGAATGTTCGGCGCGCGACGAAACAGTGGAGGCTTGGTACGATGCCTCCGCTATCATCCTCCCGGATCTGCTCCGCGGGATGGAGACCGCGCAGCGTCCTTGTCGTAGCCCGGATGAGCGCAGCGATGTCCGGGGCCGGTTCCCGCATCGCTTCGCTCATGTGGGCTACAATGCGCTTGGTGCTCTACCGGCGCACCCGGTTGCCCCGGATCATTCTTCGCCGCCCAATTCCACTTCAATGCCCGCGCCGCACGCAATGGCGCGGCGCTCAATGTGCTGCGCGGTGACCAAATCCTGGACGGGTACACCCATCGACTTGTAGTAGGTGATCTCCTCGTGTGAACTCCGGCCCTGGCAGCTTCCGGTCGCGAGCTCCGCCATCTCCGCGATCGCCTCGCGCGCGATGAGACCATGCGCAAGCGGCACGATCAGATCGCCGGCGTGATCGAGACAATCGGCGCGGCTGTCGATCACGAGCTTTGATGCGCGGCGTATGGTTTCACTGTCCACCTCGCGCGCCGCAGCCTTGTGCGCGCCGACGGCGGCGACGAATGTCCCCGGCTTGAGCCATTCTCCAAAGAGAACCGGTGTTTCCGAGGTCGTGGCAGCGACCACGATATCGGAAGCCCGCACCGCCGCCTCGGCGCGCTCTGCCACATGGATCGTCTTTGTCCGGTTGCCGCAAAGGGCCGTCATCCGGCGGACGAACTCTTCGCCCCTGCCACGGCTGCGCGTGACCACGTGAACGGTGTCGATTTCGAACAGCTCGGTGAGGGCCGCGACTTGGCTGCGCGCGACACGGCCTGCCCCGATGATGGTCATGACGCGACTATCCTCGCGCGCCAGGAAGCGCGCCGCGAGCGCGGTGCCTGCGCCCGTGCGCAGATCGGTGAGATAGCCCGCCTCCATGACGGTTCGCGGATAGCCGGTCTCGCCATCGAAAAGAGCAACCAAACCGGTCATCCGCGTCAGACCGCGCGTTTCGTTGCCATAGAAATCCGAAATCACTTTGATGCCATAGCCGCCGGCGTTGCGAAGGAAACAGGGATTGAAGATGGCAACTGCGGGCGGCACCTGCGAACTGACGAATGTTCGCAGGCCTGCCACCGCGCGTCCACTGGCGAGCAACGCAAATGCCTCGGCCTGGACGTCGATTGCAGCACGCATGTCCATGAGCGCGCGGCAATCGGGTTCCGAAAGAACACGCAGCTTCATCGCCGGGCGTCACATCCCGAACGCCACCGAGCGGGAATTGGTGGCCTTGAGATTGCGGTAGCGCGCGAGTGCCCATAGCGGGAAAAATTTGGCATAGCCGTGATAGCGCAGATAAAACACCCGCGGGAAGCCGGTCGCGGTGTAGCGCGGCTCGTTCCAGAAACCGTTTTCGTCTTGCAGACGTGAGAGGTAGTCCACTCCGCGCGCGACCGCGGGATGGTCGACCTCGCCCGCGGCCATCAGTCCGAGCAAGGCCCAGGCGGTCTGCGAGGCCGTGCTCGGCGCTTCCTCATAACCATGGTAATCGAGCTTGTAGCTCGACCCGTCTTCTCCCCAGCCGCCGTCGGGATTCTGGATCCCCACCAGCCAAGCCACCGCTTTGCGAAACTCGCTCGCGCCGTGATCGACCCCGGCGGCATTGAGCGCACACAGCACCGACCAGGTGCCGTAGATGTAGTTCATGCCCCAGCGGCCATACCAGCTGCCGTCCTGCATCTGGGTAGCGCGCAAATAATCGAGCGCGCGCCTCAGCGGGTCGCTGTTCTGCGCGGTTTCGCCGAGTTGCGCCAGCATGGAGACGCAACGCGCCGTCACGTCCTCGGTCGGAGGATCGAGCAAGGCCCCGTGATCGGCGAATGGAATGTTGTTGAGATAGTAATACTCGTTGTCCGCGTCGAAGGCGCCCCAGGCGCCGTTGCGGCTTTGCATCCCGATAATCCATTCGCGCGCGCGCTCGATCGAAGAGCGAAAGTCGCCCGGTGCGGTGCGATCCATCGCCATTACCACGACAGCGGTATCATCAACGTCGGGATAATGCGCATTGGCATACTGGAACGCCCAGCCGCCTGGACGCAGGTCTCCCCGCCGCGCGGACCAGTCGCCACGCACGTCTAGAACCTGCCGGGGAAGAAGCCAATCGAGCCCTTTGCGTGCCTGCGCCGCCGCATGCTCGCCGCCGGCTTCGAGCAAGGCATGACAGGTTAACCCGGTGTCCCAGATGGGAGAAACACAGGGCTGGCAATAGGCTTCATGCTCGTGCACCGCGAGCAGCTTCTCGATGGATTTGCGCGCGATTGCTCGTTGCGGATGATCCTCGGGGTAGCCGAGCGCATCGAACATCATGACGCTGTTCGCCATGGCGGGAAAGATCGCGCCGAGGCCGTCCTCGCCGTTGAGGCGCTCGTTCACCCATTGCAAAGCGCGGTCGATGGCTCGCTTGCGCCAGCGCGCGGGGAAATAAGGCTCGGCTGCGTGCAGCACGATATCGATGACGCGAAAGAACCAGAACCACAAGGCTTTCTGCTGAGGCGCCTTGGGTCGTGCGCCGACCTCGTGCGGCGGCTCAATGAAAAGCTCGTCGATCGTCACTCGCTTGGTGTTGCGTGCGCTGGGCTTGAGCGCCTGCAAGACCATCAGCGGCACAATGACGGTGCGGCTCCAGTATGAGATTTTGTCGAGGTGGAACGGAAACCATCGCGGCAGCAGCATGATCTCGACCGGCAGCACCGGGACGGCGCGCCAGGAAATGAATCCGAACAGCGCGAGCATAATGCGCGTGAACACGTTGGCGCGCGCGGCGCCTCCGCGCGAGCGAATGGCCTCG
>Ga0209526_10003201_pt1 | contig 11157 bp, 8 predicted proteins | sample JacPinW_OM2H0_M1_FD_188566 | JGI IMG/M metagenome (GOLD analysis project Ga0209526, IMG submission 188566) | Forest soil microbial communities from Algoma, Ontario, Canada - Jack Pine, Ontario site 1_JW_OM2H0_M1 (SPAdes) (version 2) | ecosystem: Environmental > Terrestrial > Soil > Boreal...
GAGCCATAATTCTTGCTGGCAATAGTGAGGATGGCCATGGATTTCCCCATCGAATGGGCCGCTTTTCGCTGTTCGAAACGAATTATCTCGCACCGCAATACAAAATGCACTAATCTTTTCAGTGCACGGGTGAAGGTCTGTAGCCCGCATGAGCGAAGCGAAATCCGGGGCGGTCCCGCATTTCGCCCGTCTCCGCTAAAGCTTCGACGGGCCAATTCGAGCAAGGCCGCCGAAGCATCCGCGAAGGCGGCTGCGCTCATGCGGGCTACCGGCTACGCCTAGCGCGCTGGGATTTTGGGGCAAATGCTCTATCAAGCCTACCAGGCTCATTCCGACATCATGGTCCCGGTTCGCGCCTGGGCCGGCAAGGCGCTCGAACTGGTCGGCGGCCAATGGTTGGGCCACCCCGACACCGCCATGCTGCGAAATCTGTCCGCTGCCTACGAGCTCATCGCACGAGCGGGGCTCACCCATGAACGGCCGGCGTTCGGAATAAACGAGGTCAAGGTCGGCAACCGCGAGGTAAAGGTGCGCGAGCAGCGCGCGCTCACAACGGCGTTTGGAACGCTGCTGCATTTCGCGAAAGACATTGATGCGGATCAGCCCCGTGTTCTCCTGGTCGCGCCGCTCTCTGGACATTTCTCAACGCTTCTGCGCAACACGGTTTCCACAATGCTGCCGGAGCACGACGTCTACATCACCGACTGGCACAATGTACGCGACATCGCGCTCACGCATGGCCGTTTTGGCGTGGACGAATACGTCGAGCATCTCATCCGCTTCCTGGAAGCGATCGGGCCTGGCGCGCATGTTGTGGCGGTGTGTCAGCCCTGCGTACAGGTGCTCGCCGCCGTGGCGGTGATGGCGCAGGCCAGCAATGCGGCGGTTCCGCGCAGCATGACCTTGATGGCGGGGCCGATCGATCCGCGCGCCAATCCCACCAAAGTGAATGCGCTTGCCAATTCCAGGCCGATCGAATGGTTCGAGCGGAATCTCATCGCCAGCGTGCCGCCGCGCTATCCCGGCGCGTTTCGGCGCGTCTATCCCGGCTTCGTGCAGCTTGCGGCCTTCATGAGCATGAATATCGAACGGCATTTGAAGGCGCATCGCGAGCTTTACGACAATCTTGCCAAGGGCGAGCACGACAAGGCGCAAGTCACGAAGGCCTTCTATGACGAATATTTCGCCGTGCTCGATCTTTCCGCGGAGTTCTATCTCGAAACCGTGCGTCTAATCTTTCAGGAATACGCGCTTCCCACCGGAAAGCTCGAGTGGAAAGGAGAGCGCATCGAGCCGCGCGCCATCAGGCGCACGATGTTGCTTACGGTTGAAGGTGAGCGCGACGACATCTGTTCAGCCGGCCAGACCGTCGCGGCGCACGATCTGTGCTCCGGCTTGCGCCCCTATCTCAAGCGCCACCACATGCAGGCAGGCGTCGGGCATTACGGAGTGTTCAGCGGCAACCGCTGGTCCAGCCAGATTTATCCCCTGGTCAAGAACGTCATTCTTGCGAGCGAGTAGGGCAGGGGTGTCACGCCGCCTAGAGCAGGATGACTTTTCTTCGAATCGTCATCCCGCTCTAGATTTTTGTCCGAGCATGTCCTTTTTCGCAAAACCGGTTCCCACTTTTGCGGGACATGCTCTAAGCCGCGTGTCCAGCCATATGGCGGCCGACCTCGACCAGGTCGGCCTCGCTTGCGCGCGCTTCGTAGACGAGCCGGCCGTTGAAGATGACGATGATGCGGTCGGCGAGTTCCAGGAGCTCATCCAGGTCTTCGCTCACCAGCAGCACTGCCGCGCCCCGATTGCGCACCGCCATCAGCTCTGCGTGGATCTGCGCCGTCGCCGCGAAATCCAGGCCAAAGCAGGGATTGGCAGCAATCATCACGTCGACCTCGCCGCCAAGCTCACGCGCAAGCACCGTGCGCTGCACATTGCCACCGGAAAGATCGCTCATTGGCGAGTCGGGTGAGCGCGTCTTGATCTGATAATCCGCGATCTTGCGCTGCGCAGTTTCACGAAATCCTCTGCGCCTGAGCCACCACCTGCCCACTGCGAACGGCCAGCGATCGAACTCGCGCAACGCCAGATTGTCGGCGACGCTCATGCGCGCGACGCAGGCATTACGCAGCGGCTCCTCGGGCAGGCACGAGACGTGGTGGCGGTGCATTTCATCGCGCGTAGCATGATAAGGCGTTCCCGCAATGAGGATTTCGCCGCCGCGCGCCGCGCGCTGGCCGGCCAGGACCTCGATCAGCTGGCGCTGGCCATTACCGGACACGCCCGCGATGCCGACAATCTCGCCAGACCGCACCGCGAGCGACACTTCGTGCAGGGCCGGCTGGCCGGCATCGTCAAGCGCGGCGAGCCGTCTGATGGCAAGGCGCTCTGCGCCGAACTGTGTGCCGCGAGCGGGCGATTTGGCGAGATGCTGCGCGCCGATCATCATGCCCGCCATGGCATCCGACGTGAGCTCGCCAACGCGCCCCTTGCCTGCCAACCGGCCGCGGCGGAGGATCGTCACCTCATCGGCAAACGCCATGACCTCGCGGAATTTGTGCGTAATCATCAAGACCGTAAGCTCGTTGCATGCGACCATCTGGCGCAGCATTCCCAGGACCTCGTCAGCTTCCTGCGGCGTAAGCACCGACGTGGGCTCGTCGAGAATAAGAAACCGGCGCTTGAGATAGAGCTGCTTGAGGATCTCGCATTTCTGCCGCTCGCCGGCCGAGATTGCGGATACCTTCGCGTCGAGCGGGACGCGAAACGGCATGCGGTCGAGAAAGTCCGCGAGCTGCGCCTTCTCCTTTTTCCAGTCGATAATGCGAGGCAGTTGCGCTCGCGCCAGCACAAAGTTCTCGGCCACCGTCATCGCCGGGACCGAGGTGAAATGCTGATAGACCATGCCAAGCCCGAGCGCGTGCGCGGCATGTGGATTCTCAATGATTTCCTGGCGGTCGCCGACCAGAAGCTCACCTTCGTCGGCGCGGTAATATCCCATGATGCATTTGACCAAGGTCGACTTGCCGGCACCGTTCTCACCGAGCAAGGCATGAAAGCTCCCGGCGCGAACTTTGAGTGAAACCTGATCAAGCGCGGTGAAGGTCCCGAAGCGCTTGGTCATCGACAGCACCTCGATGCCAAGCGCATGCTGCGCCCCGGCGGGTACTGCCGCGTAGCGCGTGTCGCTCGCCGGATGGACGCTCATGCAATGGCCTTGGTGAAAGCGTGCGAGTTTGATACCGCGCCGAACACGCCGCCCTGCATCTTGATCATTTTGATCGCATGGTCGTGATTGCCCTTGTCGGTCGCGCCGCAGCAATCTTCGAGCAGCAGGCATTCAAAGCCGCGGTCATTGGCTTCGCGCATTGTGGTATGCACGCACACATCGGTGGTAATGCCGGTCAGCACCACATTCTCGATGCCGCGCAGCCGCAGCATCAATTCAAGATCGGTGGCGCAGAACGAACCCTTGCCCGGCTTGTCGATGATGGGCTCGTCCTTTGCCGGGGCAAGCTCGGGGATGATTTCCCAGCCCGCCTCGCCGCGCACGAGGATGCGGCCGCATGGTCCAGGATCGCCGATGCCTGCGCCGATGCGGCGCGAGCGCCAGCGCTTGTTCGCCGGCAGGTCGGCGAGATCGGAACGATGGCCTTCGCGGGTGTGGAAGACGTGAAAGCCTTTTTCCCGCATCGTATCGAGCACGCGCTGGATCGGCTCGATCGGCGCGCGTGTGAGCGAAAGATCGTAGCCCATCTTGTCGACATAGCCGCCAACCCCGCAGAAATCGGTCTGCATGTCGATCACGATGAGTGCCGTGTTCTGCGGCCGCAGATCCCCATTGTAGGGCCACGGATAGGGATCGGACTCGACATAGCGTTGGGCCATCGATGCGCCTTGATCTATCTGGTGATGCTCAGCTCCGCCGGTGCGCCGATGAGCGTGCGTTGCGGGGAGCAGGTTATGATCATGATGAGAAGCGTGAGGATGTAGGGCGCGGCGTTGAACAGGTAGTAACCCTGGTTCACTCCAATCGACTGCAGCGCCGGGCCGAGCGCGGCCGCACCCCCGAACAGGAGCGAGGCCCAGAAGCACAGCATCGGGTTCCAGCGCGCGAAAATCACCAGCGCGACCGCCGTTATTCCCTGTCCGCTGGAGAGACCTTCGTTCCAGCTTCCCGGATAATAGAGCGAGAGGAACGAGCCGCCGATGCCGCCGAGAAATCCGCCCAGCATGGTCGCGCGCGCGCGCACGCCGTTGACCGAGTAGCCCATGGCGCGCGCAGCGTCGGCGCTCTCGCCCACGGTGCGCAGGATCATTCCCCAGCGGGTGGTGGCGAGCGCCCAAACGAGCACCGGCGCGAGCGCAACCCCGATGAGAAAGAGAACGTTAATCTGCAACGCGGCGCGCACCTGCGGCACGTCGCTCCACCATCCGAAGTTGATGGCGGGAAGGATCTTTGCTGATGGCTCAATGAGCGGCTTGCCGAGATAAAACGCCAACCCCGTGCCGAACAGCATCAATGCGATTCCAACCGCGATGTCGTTGACACGCGGCAAGCCGCAGATGGTCGCATGCACAAGCCCGAGCAGCGCGCCGGCTGCGCCAGCCGCAAGCACGCCGAGCCACGGCGAGCCGGTCAGATAGGAAGTGCCGTAGGCGCACATCGCCCCCATGACGAGGATGCCTTCAAGCCCGAGATTGATGCGGCCCGAGCGCTCGGTAATGCATTCGCCGAGGCTTACGAACAGGAAGGGCGTGCTCACGCGCAGCGCGCCGCCGAGCACCGCGACTGGCACGACCCACCAGCCCACGTCCGCCATGCTCACCCTCCACGCCGGAAAATGGCAAAGCGCCCGTAAAGCGTCTCGCTCGCGAGCACCGAGATGAAGATCATGCCTTGCAGCACCAGCACCGAGGCATCGGGCAGGCCGAGGCGGCGCTGCAGCAAGCCTCCGCTCGCGTTGATTCCGCCGAGCAGAACCGCGACTGGAATAATGGCGAGGGGATTATGCCGGGCGAGAAACGAGACCAGGATACCCGTGAAGCCGTAGCCCGCCGCGAGGTTTGCGTTGGCGCGGCCCTGCACCGCCGCCACCTCGAACATGCCGGCGAGGCCTGCCGCGGCGCCGGCCAGAAAGCAGGCGATCAGGATGAGCCGTCCGACGCCGAGGCCCACCACTTTGGCGGCGCGCACATTGCCGCCTGCGACGCGCGCCGCGAACCCGAACACGGTCTGGAAAATGAGGATGTAGGCAAGTACCGCTGCAATGATCCCGAAAGCGAGCCCCCAGTGTACGTCAAGGCCGGGAATGGTGCCGATCATGTTGGCGGCGCCGATCTCATGGCTCGACGGCTTGTTGAGACTCGACGGATCGCGCATCGGACCTTCGACCAGCTGGTTGAGAACCGCGAGCGCGATGTAGACAAGGAGCAGGCTCGAAATGGTTTCGTTGACACCGCGGTAGTGCTGCAACGCGCCGGAAAACGCAATCCACGCTCCACCGGCGGCCATTCCCGCGAGCGCCATTGCGAGCTGCACGAGGAAGGGCGGTGCGGCCGGGAGCGCGAGCGCCGCCGACGTGGCGGCAAGCGCGCCCACGAGGAACGCTCCTTCGCCGCCGATGATGACAAGACCAAGCTGCGCCGGCAGCGCCGTGCAGAGAGCCGTCAGAATGAGCGGCGCGGCTCGGCTCAACGTGTTTTGCCAAGAGAACCAGGTGCCAAACGCGCCCTGGTACATGTAGAGATAGAGCGCGGCCGGGTCCTTCCCGAAAAGAGCGACGAAAATCCCGAATACGGCCAGCGCCGCGGCCAGCGCGAGCGCTGGAATAACAACATATTCCGCAGCGCCCGCAAGCCGCAGTCCCCCTCCCTTTCCCTCCCCCGCTTGCGGGGGAGGGAACAGGTGGGGGGTGAACCTCGATTTGTCGTGCGTGCGCGGCCGAACGTCGGCCTTCACGAAGTCGCTCCGATCACTCCTTCCACCAGGTAGTTCATCTTTTCGAGCTCCGGATCGGTCTGCGGGCGCTCGACGCCGGCGGCAATCACTGTGTTGCCTTTGTTGTCCTTGAGGGGCCCTTTATAAATGACGTAATTGCCGGCCGTGAGCTTTGCCTTGATATCGTCAGCCTGCTTGCGTGCCGCTTCCGAGACCTTCGGCCCATAGGGAGCGACCTTGACCAACTCTTCTTTCAGCCCGCCGCGATAGAAGTTCGGGATGCTCTCGCCGCTCGTGAACATTTTCACGAAACGCGGGTAGAGCACCTCCCAGTTCCACTCCGCCCCGGTGAGATGAAGTTCGGGCGCAAGCGGTGCCGCATTGACATGGTAGCTGGAGATCATGGCGCCGCGGCGAGCGGCGTTCTCCATGACGGTTTTCGGTCCATCGACGTGGCAGGTCACGACGTCGACGCCCGCGTCGATCAAACTGTTCGTTGCTTCCGCCTCTTTGACCGGCATCGACCAGTCGCCCGTGAATATCACCTGGAGGGTCGCGTTCGGATTGGCGAGCTTTGCCCCAAGCATGAAGGCATTGACGTTGCGCAGCAGCTGGGGAATGGGCTTTGCCGCGACGAAGCCGAGCTTGCCGGTTTTTGTCGTGGCACCGGCGACGATACCGGCGACGTGCTGCGCCTCGTCGATGTAGCCGAAATAGCTGCCGACATTCTTCGGGTCCTTCTCGGTCCACAGGCCGCCCGCGTGCTCGAACCTCACCTTGGGATATTTGTTCGCGAGCTTGAGGACGTGCGGGCTGAAATAGCCATAGGAGGTCGGGAACAGAAGCGTGGCGCCGTCGAGATTGATCATGGACTCCATGGTCTTTTCGACCGCCTCGGTCTCCGGCACCTTCTCTTCCTCGACGACCTTGATACCCGGCATTTTCTTCAAAGCGGCGGCACCGACGGCATGGGCCTGATTATAGCCGTAGTCGTCACGCGATCCGACGTAGATGAACCCGATGACCGTGTCGGCGGCGAACGCCGTTCGAACGGGCAGCGTGGCGGCAAGGGCCGCGCTTGCTTGCAACAGGTGTCGACGAGAGATCTGATTGGTCATGGTTCGCTCCTGTCCCCGTTTCTTGCAAAGGCTTCTGTGGCCGCGTCGCCCGCCCTATGCGCAACGGTCATGAGCGCGGCTCGCAAGCTCCGTGCCACTCCTGCACAGGGAATAGACCTTCACCGTGAGCGCAGCGTGATGAAAAAATAGGCGAAAGCAGGCGCTCCTGTACAGCCTGCCCCCGTCTTCTCGACAGAGCAAGCTCGACGGCCAATCGGCTCACCGAGCGGCTTTGGGCAACGGAAGGACAGCAGTTGAACGAAAAGCGAGCACTCTGGATCAAGGATCCTCTGGCCATTCTGGCCGACGACGCGGGAGGGGGTGTGGTGGTGCGGGAGGGCCGCATCGCGGAGCTTGTCCCAGCCGGACGCAGACCGGTCATCGCGGACCCGGTGATCTTCGAGGCGGGAGCCCATGTGGTGCTGCCCGGCCTGATCAATACCCACCATCATTTCTTTCAGACGCTTACGCGAGCGACCGCGCTTGATCGCGAATTGTTTTCTTGGCTCAACGCCCTCTATCCCGTTTGGGCGGGGCTCACGCCAGAAGCGCTTGACCTTGCGGCAACGCTGGCCATGGCCGAGCTTCTCCTCTCGGGCTGCACCACCACCACCGACCATCACTACCTCTTCACGCAGGAATTGTCCGAGGCCATCGATATCGAGATCGCGGCCGCGAAGCGGCTTGGCATACGCGTCCTGCTGACGCGTGGTTCGATGAACCTGTCAGACCGCGATGGCGGGCTGCCGCCGGAAAGCATCGTCCAGGATGAGGAGACCATCCTTGCCGACAGCGAGCGGCTGATTGAGCGTTATCACCAACGCGGCGACGACGCGATGGTGCAGATTGCACTTGCGCCGTGCTCGCCATTTAGCGTCACGACCTCGCTCATGCTGGCAACGACGCAGCTGGCCGAGCAGAAGAATGTGCGGCTGCACACTCATCTTGCCGAAACCGAGGATGAGAACCGGTACTGTCTGGAGAGGCTTGGTTGCCGCCCGCTTGATTACCTCGAAGATTGCGGATGGTTAGGCGCGCGCACGTGGCTCGCGCATGGAATTCATTTCAACGACGACGAGATGCTGCGGCTGGCGCGGGCGGGAACGGCCATCAGCCATTGCGCATGCAGCAACCAGGTGCTTGCTTCAGGTTGCTGCCGGGTGTGCGATCTGGAAGGGGCCGGTGTGCGCGTTGGCATCGGTGTGGACGGCTCCGCCTCGAACGATAGCTCGAATCTTATCCAGGAAGTGCGCGCTGCATTCCTCCTTCAGCGCGGCCACTATGGCGTCTCGGCCGTGGGTCATCGCGACGCATTGCGCTGGGCCACCAAAGGCTCGGCCGCCTGTATCGGGCGTCCGGAGCTCGGCGAGATTCGAGCGGACAGGGTCGCCGATCTCGCACTGTTCAAATTGGACGAGCTTCGCTTCTCCGGCGCCGGCGACCCGCTCGCGGCGCTGGTGTTATGCGGCGGTCACAGGGCGGATCGGGTCATGATCGGCGGAGAATGGGTGGTCGAGAACGCCAGCATCAGCGGGCTCGATGTGGAGGATCTCATGCGCCGGCACAATGCGGCGTCGCGCCGGCTGCAAAGGTTGTAGCCCGGATGAGCAAAGCGATATCAGGGTGCAGTGTTCCCGCTATCGCCCGTCTCCGCTAAAGCTTCGACGGGCTAATGTGAGTGAGGCCGCCGAAGCCTCGGCGAAGGCGGCTTCGCCCATGCGGGCTATGACATGGCCTCAATCTTGCAATTTCACACGCACGTTCATCAATGTTGGAGAAGAGTGGTGTGAAAACCATTGAGGCGGAGCCCGCACCGGTTGCGGTCGATCTCGATCGAACCGCTCTCATCATCATCGACATGCAGCGTGATTTCCTGGAGCCCGGGGGATTTGGTGCTGCGCTCGGCAATGATGTGTCGCGGCTGGATGCAGCCGTGGGGCCGTGCGCGCAAGTACTCGCTGCCGCGCGAAGCGCAGGTCTCCTGGTCATTCATACGCGCGAGGGCCACCGTCCCGATCTAACCGATGCGCCGGCGCTCAAGGTCGAGCGGGGCGACCCCGCCATGCGCATTGGCGCGCCAGGACCGATGGGACGCATCCTCGTGCGCGGCGAACCCGGACACGACATTATCCCCAAGCTCTATCCGATCGCGGGCGAGCCGGTGATCGACAAGCCGGGCAAAGGTGCCTTCTATCAAACCGATCTGGAATTGATGCTGCGCAATCGCGCAATCGATACGCTGCTGGTGGCTGGCGTGACCACCGAAGTTTGCGTGAACACGACGGTGCGCGAGGCCAATGACCGCGGCTTTCGGTGCATCGTGCTCTCGGATTGCTGTGCTTCCTATTTCCCGGAATTTCACGACATGGGTCTCAAGATGATCAAGGCCCAGGGCGGTATTTTCGGTTCGGTTTCGGCGTCCGCGCCAGTGATCGCGGTTCTGGCACAGGCATAATTGGCGCAATTGTTGCCTCGGTTGGGCCGGCGTCCTTCGTGTCGAACCCCCCGGGGAGAGATGAGGGGCGCCAGGCCTCGGAGTAATCAACCTCCTCCGGGGCCTTTTACTTATTTTTTATGTCACTCCTCTGGGCCGCTTGCGCCGGGGGCGTGCCTTTCGTCGTGAGCTGACCTACGTCGTGAGCAGGCTTACTTACTCGGCCGGCGTTGCCGCCATCGCCTTGTCTTCGAGCGGCAGCGGCGCCGACAAAACCGCGCCCGCGCGGCTCAGCGTGAACAGAAATGCGGCAACGATGGTATAGGCAATCGCAACGCTCGGCGTGACGGCCAAGCCCACCGATTCCCCGTGCATGAAGCCGAAGAACGTCAGCAAGGCGCCGGCAAGCGCGAAGGCGGAAGCTTCGGCGAACTGCTTTTCGATAACGAACACTCCGACCGCGCCGAGGACGAGGCCGGTCAGGATCGAGCCGCCACCCAGCACCCCGAGCCCTTGGTAGAGCACGCCAACCTGCCCGAGCTTCTCCATGCCGATTGCTGCTGCGTTCGTTCCAGCTGCTCCGAGCGCTCCATCCATGAGTGTCTTGCACCACGCGGCGAGATGGGGCGTGAGCGCGAGCACGATTGCAGGTGCGTGCTTGGCGGGCGTGGTCTGGAACGCTTGCGCGCCGATCAGCATGCCGATGTAGAGCAGGATGGGAGAGATCGCGACCACCGGTACGAGCGCGAGCAGGACCGAGACGATGCCGAACCACGAGAGCACGATCACCATGATCCCGGTCGCGGCGGAGTAGCCGATGCGGCCACCCATCGCCTTCCAGCCGGGATGGCCGATGTAGACGGCATTGATGAACGGATTGCCCATGAGACAGCCGATCAGGCTCACAACGCCATCGGCGGTAAGCACGCGGGTGGTGGGATAGCTGTCTCCCGCCGCTTCCGCGCTCTCGACGTTGTCCATGGCCTCGACCAGGTCATAGATGCCGAAGGGAATCGCGGTGACCAGAATGATCGCGAGAAACTCGAAGCCGGAGAACACGTGATCGACCGCGGGCAGCGGCACCGAGAAGCCGAAATTCGAAAATGCGCCCTGCAATTTCTGCAGGCTCAATCCGCCATAGTTGAGATCAAAGAGGTTCGAGCCCCAGGCGATCAGCATGCCGGCTGCAATGGCGACAAGGCCGGCCGGGATGCCTTTGGGATATTTGAAGCCGCCGAACCAGCTCACCATGATGATGGCAAAGCACGTGAGCCCGATGATTGGCGTCATGTACATTTCCAGCGCCGGCCGCATGGCAATAAAGGTGATGGAGACGCCGGCGAGCGTGCCGAGGAGTGCGGCTCGCGGCGTGATCCGGCGCACAATCGGCGCGATGAAGCCGCCGATCATCAGGATAAAGCTCTGGAAGAACACCCAGACGAGGCCTGCTTCCCAGCCTTTGATCGGGTCGTTGGTCTTGAGCGTGATCGGCAGCATGATCACGAAGGTGACGATGAACATGTGCGGCACGCTGATGCCCGAGGGCAGCGCGCAGACGTCGTTGCGGCCGGTCTTCTGCGCCAGCCGATAGGCGAGGAACGCGTAATAGAACGTCGACAGGCACATCATCAGGCCGAGCGCCGGCAGGATGCGGCCGAACACCA
>Ga0209526_10003203_pt1 | contig 11154 bp, 10 predicted proteins | sample JacPinW_OM2H0_M1_FD_188566 | JGI IMG/M metagenome (GOLD analysis project Ga0209526, IMG submission 188566) | Forest soil microbial communities from Algoma, Ontario, Canada - Jack Pine, Ontario site 1_JW_OM2H0_M1 (SPAdes) (version 2) | ecosystem: Environmental > Terrestrial > Soil > Boreal...
CCGGGCGTTGAATGGGACATCGTCCACCTCCACGATGAATCCTATATCGCGGTCAGCGCGCCGATTCCTTGGGGAATTTCTAAATAATTCTAAAACTGTCTTGCGGTGTTGGTGGCCGAACGCTTGCGTCGCGCATGAAGCTGCCCGTGTTGCCCAATACCGTTGCAACCCAGAGCACGGCAAAGGTCGTTTGACGGAGCGGCGCGAACCCGCTCGTATCAGGCATTGAATCACCGGTGGTACTTTTTGGACCCTCAGTCACGGCGAGCGCTATGGATCGGAAGCATGACTTGATTCACGCAGGTCGTACCAGGCGACGAGCAGGAAGCCTCCCACGAGGCCAAGATGTTCGAAGAACGAGTTGGCGGCCATGAAGCGCTCCGGAGGCGCCATTTCCCAAAAGCGATTGGCGACGAACGTAGCAAAGAAGGTGAAGCCCGCCAACGCCACTGCGCCCAGCCATCGATAGAACCCCGTCAGGATCAGAATAGACGCAACAATCTCCATGACGATCGTCGCGGCCGCAAGCGGTGCGGCGGGCGACAGTCCGAAATGATTCATCTCGGCGATTGCGCTGGGAAAATCCGCCGCCTTGTCGATGCCACCCTGCAGATACGCCGCGCACAGGCCGAGCAGAGCGATCCATCGCACGACGGGTGCTTCGAGTATCGGGCGGAGACGCTCAACCATCCTGGCGGTCAGCGTGTTAATCGCATTCATGTTTGAACTCGCTTCTGGTTTCACTTATCCGCAGCGAAAAAAAGCGCTAGTTCAGGAAGTCCAGCCATCGCGGCGGCGTCGCAAAGGTGATCCGTGTTTCAACCGACATGCCGGGCGATATCCATTTGATTGCCTCTCCGGGGTCATCGAACGTGACCTTTACCGGGACGCGTTGCACCACCTTCACGAAATTGCCGGTCGCGTTTTCGGGGGGAAGCAGCGCGAATTGCGAGCCGGTGCCGCGCTGAATGCTGTCGACGCGGCCTTTGAGGCGCAGATTGGGAAATGCGTCGACCCGGATAGTGACGGGCTGGCCGAGCCGGACGCTCGTCATCTGCGTTTCCTTGTAGTTGGCGGTGATGTAGAGGACGTCTGGAACCGCCGATAGCAGCACCTGTCCCGGCTGGACGAAGTTGCCAACCTCGACCGTCTTGTTGGCGACGCTTCCGGCCTGGGTCGCATAGATCTTCGTATAGGACAGGTTGAGCTGGGCTTGCGCGAGAGCCGCCCGCTGACGATCGATCGCGGCCTGCGCCTGGCGACCCTGGGTTTCGAGCACCGCAACGTGGGCGCGCGAAGCGTCGAGCGCGGCGACATCGCGCCGGAGATTGGCTTGCCGCTGACCGATATCGGACTGCGCCTGCTGCAGCCGCTGCTCGGTACCGGATCCGGTGCTGGCGAGCGACTGATACCGTTGTAACTCCTGCTGGGAAAATTCGAGCATCGCCTGATCGCCGACGGTCGCCGCCGCATTCTGCTCAATAACGGCCTGCTGCTCGTGCAGCTGCGCATCGATATTCGCCGCGTTGGCTTCTGCGCTCTTGAGGTCTGCCATCGCGCTGTCGACGGCGACCTGGAAGTCGCGCGGGTCGAGCTCGACGAGCAGGCCCCCCTTGGCGATCTTCGAGTTGTCGTTCACATGCAGCGCCGACACGTATGCGGCGACCTTGGGCACGACGGAGACAACATGGGCGTCGACAAAAGCATCGTTGGTGCCGACTTCATAGAAGCTGGGCACATAGAGATAGAGGGCCACTCCCACGAGGCCGGCTGCCGCCAGCCCGAGCGACACGAACGACCATCGATTGTGCCGCGGCTTGAATGAGGACGCTCCAACCGCGTCGTGGTGAGCATCCGGCACGACGTGGGGAACGGAGGGTGCTTCGCGAGCGACCTGCGCGGCCATGGCGCTTGTCTCCGGTTGCCCGGATCCGCTCGGGATGCGGTGAAGGTCATTTGGTCCGGCGGGCGCGGTCGCGCTCATTTCTTTACTACCGGGGTTGGAGGGATGATCGGAACCAGGCACAACGCGGCGACGCCGATCGCCGCCATGAAGATGAAGGCATCCTCATAGGCCAGCGTCGCCGCCTGACGAGCACCGGCCTCGGCGAGCATCTTGGTTGCGATGTTGAGGCTTTCCAAAGCCGAATGGCCGCCACGCGACTCGATCAGCGCGGTCGCCGACCTCAGCCAGTCCTGCGTTACCTGACTGGTCATGCGAACGTGCTCGAACAGTCGTGAAGAATGCAGCGTTTCGCGCCCCTCGATCAGATTGGTGAGCAGCGCCACGCCGATGGCGGCGCCGAACTGGCGGAATGTCATGTAGATCGATACGCCGTCGAGCAGCTTGTTCTGCTCGATCCTGGCCACCGTCCCGCTGCCCACGGCCGGCAACAAAGGAGCCAAGCAGAAGGCATAGAGTACCAATGGAACGAGATAGACGACATCAGGAGTTCCCGTCGTAAGCACGCGCGAAAACGTCAGCATCGATGCGACGAGCATGACAAGTCCGAAGACGATGGTCTTACGCTGGCCGATCCTTGCGATCAGCGGCACCACCAAGGGCCGGATCGCGGCGGCGGTGAGCGCGTAGACACACATGATTTGTCCGGTGCGGGTGGCGCTGTGCGGCTGGGGGTCAACGTTCCGCAAGAACTCCGGCAGGGCATACAGGCTTCCGGACAGAATGATGCCGGTGAAGACGCCGATCAGGGTCGACGACATCACGTTGCGATCACCCAACAGTTCGATTCGCAGCAGCGGCTCCCGGTTGTGCGGGCTGGCTTGCCAGAACACGAACAGGCAGAACGCGATCACGCCGGTCCAGCCGAGGGCCTGGATGAACGACGAGCCGAACCAATCGTCGACCGGACCGCGACTGAGGATGATCTGCAGCGACACCAGCGCCAAGGCGAGCAGCCCGATGCCCAGACCATCGCTCTCGGCGCGCGGTTTGGAGGGGCCTTCCAAACGAGGGAAGTAGTGCACCAGAAGCCATATCGCGGCGACCGCATAGATGAGGTTAGGCAGAAAGATCAGGCGCCAGTTGAATTGGTCGGTGATGTAGCCGCTGCCCAGCAAGCCGGCCGCGCTCGACAGATAGAGGATGGTGGAGGCGCGCATCAACGCCGGGCTGCGCTGCGGCTTGGGCAGCAGCACATAGATGGCCGCCCGCCACCAGACATAGAGCCCGCCTCCCGCGAATCCCTGGATCGCGCGACAGGCCAGCATCGAAGGGAGGTCGGGTGAGACCGCGCATCCCATCGATGCAATCGCAAACACGACGATGGTGGCGATCAGGTAACGCTTGTAGCCGAAATATCCCGCCATCCAGATCGAGACTGGCACGCTCAAGAACAGAGAGCCGCTATAGACCGTCAGGATCCAGCTTGCTTCGTCCGACGATACGCCGAGCGTACCGGCGATATCCGGCAGAATCAGATTCATGCTGTCATTGGTATAGAATTCCATCCCGGTCGCGAGCCCAAGCCCCAGGAGCAGCCAACGGAGATCGGCCGGCGCGAGCGTCGTGGACGCCGCGGGCTGCGGCATGGCCGTATTCGCAATCGGCTGGATCATCTCACTCATCATTTTTTGTCATCGATCGTCTGCGGCCCGCATCCGGTCCGCCCAAGGCTACCCGGCGCGCGGCGTAGTCAGGTGGCGAGCCAGAGCGCCGTCCGGATCAGGAGCGTCGCAAGCGTCAGTGCCGCAAGCGACGCCAGATAGAGGCCCCGAACCATCGCAGGCGTCGAAAGCGCGTGGTCATGCTTCCCATCCATTCTCGGGCCTGCGATCGGCCCGATGATCGCGCTCGAAGTCCTCACCTCCTTCTTCCTCGAGGCCCGGCCATCTGATCAAACCGCGCGAAGGCAAGGCCGAACTCGAACGACAATACGATTCCGGTGACCACGCCGACGCCGAAGGCCATCGCAAAAATGCCGAGCCAGAAACGATAGATCTGGAGGTAGAGCGGGTCTTTGTTCTTCAGCCACAAGCCCTCGACAATCGCCAGGAACATCGCGAGCCCGATCGAAATCGTCGGGAAGATGATGTGAAAGCTGAAGCCGAACTGGATGCGGGCAAGCAGGGCGGGATCTAGATTCATGGCCGCGTTTCCCCATCCTGCGGGCGCCGGAAGATGAATAAGGCCAGCGCGACGAACGCCACGAGGGCTGCGATCGAGGCCGAAAGACCGAAGACGCCGATGATGACGAAGAAGAAGGCGACGCCGAGCATCGTTGCGACAGTCGCTCCGACGGAATTCCAGACAGAGATCAGACCCGTGTTCATTCGTCGCTCCGCTTGGAAGGGGTCACGATCAAACCGCCCAGCAGGCGCAACCAAGCGCCCCCCAAAAACTCTTCAGATCGGAGATCGGAAGCTCGCTAGACCACGCGATCGCGTGATCGTGGCCGTGAACATTGCAGTTGTTGGCACATCCGCAACTCATGGCAAATCTCTTCGGCAGCGCCGGCTTTCCAGCAACCTCTGAATCGCCCCAGGCTGCATAGCCGCCGTAGGCGCGGACCGGCGACCAGTCCGGCATCGCGGGTGGCGGCACGTTGTCGTCGAAGCGCGCGAAGTGTCCTGCGCTATACACGATCTTGCCGCCGACGATGGTGAGGTTCGAGATCGTGTCGGCGATTTCATTCTCGGCACAGGAGAAGAAGTCGCGATCCGGCACGATGAGGTCGGCTAACTGGCCAACCTGGATGCGGCCCTTGTTGCCTTCCTCGTTGGAGAACCAGGTGACGTTCTCGGTCCACATCCGCAGCGCGGTCTCGCGATCGAGGCAGTTGCGCTGGGGATAAAGCTGCAGGCCGCCGACAGTCTTGCCTGTGACCAGCCACGACAGCGACACCCATGGATTATAGGAGGCGACGCGGGTGGCATCGGTGCCGGCGGAGACCTTGACGCCCTTCGCCAGCATTTTTGCCACGGGCGGCGTTGCCTCGGCCGCGCCGAAGCCGTAGCGCTCGACGAAATACTCGCCCTGATAGGCCATGCGGTGCTGCACGGCGATGCCGCCGCCGAGCGCCGCGATCCGGTCGATCGACTGGTCCGAAATGGTCTCGGCGTGATCGAAGAACCAGTTCAAACCTTCAAGCGACGTATCCTGATCTACCCGTTCGAACACATCGAGCGCGCGCGAAATGGTCTCGTCATAGGTGGCATGCATCCGCCATGGCCACCGGTTCTGTACCAGGATGCGAACGACGTCCTCAAGCTCGCCCTCCATTTCGGGCTGCATGTCGGGACGCGCCACGCGGAAATCCTCGAAATCAGCGGCAGAGAACACCAGCATTTCGCCGGCGCCGTTGTGCCGGAAATAGTCGGTGCCCTGTTTGTATTTCGAGGTCCTGGTCCAGTTGAAGAAGTCGTCTTTTTCGCCCTTCGGCTTTTGCGTGAACAGATTGTAGGCGAGCCGGATGGTGAGTTGCCCTTCATCGGACAGCTTCTGGATGACGGCGTAGTCCTCCGGATAATTCTGGGAGCCGCCGCCGGCATCGATGGCGCCGGTAACGCCGAGCCGGTTGAGCTCGCGCATGAAATGCCGCGTGGAATTGACCTGATAGTCAAAGGGAAGCTTCGGGCCTTTGGCCAGCGTCGCGTATAGGATTCCCGCATTCGGCTTGGCGAGCAGAAGTCCGGTGGGATTGCCGTTGGCGTCGCGGATGATTTCGCCGCCGGGCGGTTGCGGCGTGTCCTTGGTGTATCCCACCGCCCGAAGCGCCGCGCCGTTGAGAATCGCGCGGTCATAGAGATGTAACAGGAAGACAGGTGTGTCGGGCGCGACGGCGTTGAGTTCCTCGATCGTCGGAAGCCGCTTCTCGGCGAATTGATGCTCGGTGAAGCCGCCAACCACGCGGACCCATTGCGGCGGCGGCGTGATCGCGACCTGCCGTTTCAGCATGTTCATCGCATCGGCAAGGGAGCGCACGCCATCCCAGCGCAACTCCATATTGAAGTTGAGACCGCCGCGGATGATGTGAAGATGATTATCGATTAGACCCGGAAGGACGCGGCGGCCCTTCAGGTCGATGATTTTTGTTGAGGGCCCAGCCAGCGGCATGATCTCCGCGGTATGTCCCACGTGCGTGAACCGGCCGTCCTTGATGGCGACCGCGCTCGCGGTGGGATTGGAGCGGTCCAGCGTCGTGAATAGCCCGCGATGCAGGATGAGGTCGGGTGTGCCTGCCTGGGTAGTCATAAACGCTTCTCCATGGCTTCTGGGGACGTCTTCTCGGTGTTTCGACCTGGCAGCATGCCGAAGATGTGCAGCTCGCATCTTGCTTGACGCCACGCCACGGCGAGACCGTCGCCGGCTAACATCTGTTTGGCGACCGGCATAGCCTGCTCGCCGATCAGAATGCCGAGCAGGCCGACTAGTGCGACGAGGGGTGGTGCCGGCGAGCGAATGTTCAGAAGGCTGTAGATCACCCCGACCAGAACACCCGCGCCAAGCGACAGCAGATACATTTTCATGGTTGCCGGTGCTTTCGGCGCTGCCAGGTCTTTTGCTGCCAAGTCCTTTAGCGACGGCATTCCGGGGCGTCGCGAAGCGACGAACCCGGAATCTTTCGCCGCTGTCGAGATTCCGGACAGCCGCTGAGCTTGTCAGCCGGCCGCGCTTTGCGCGGACGCGCTGGCGTGCACTTCGGAGCTGCCGAACATGGATTTGGCGTAGATGACGCCGAGGCCATAGGCGCCGCCGTACTCTTTGGCGACACCCATCGTCAGGTCGTAGGTCTCGGTGCGCGCCCAGTCGCGCTGCAATTCGAGGAGGTATTGCAGCGATGTCATTGGCTGCACACCCGCCTGGATCATGCGCTCCATCGCGCGCTCATGCGCCTCATCCGAGACGTCGCCGCAGGCGTCCGCGATGGCGTAGACCTCATAGCCCTGGTCGAGTGCCGATAGTGTCGGGCCGACGATGCAGACCGAGGTCCACAGGCCCGCAAGCACCAGACGCTCCTTGCCGATTGCGTTGATCCGCTTGATTACGCTGGCGTCCTCCCAGGTGTTCATAGAGGTGCGATCTATCAGCTTCTGGCCCGGGAAGGCGTCGGTGATCTCGCCGAACATCGGGCCCGAAAAGCTCTTCTCCGCCACCGTGGTCAGAATAGTGGGCACCTTGAAGCCTGCGGCGGCGCGCGAGATCAGGGCGGCGTTATTGCGCAATGTCACCGCGTCGATCGACTTGGTCGCAAATGCCATCTGCGACTGGAAATCGATCAGGATAAGGGCGTGATTGGTCGAACTCAAAAGCTTCGAACCGGGGGTCGGCGTGGCTGTGATCGACATTGTTATCCCTCGTGTGGGTTGCGGTTGCGTCTCGGGTTTCGGAGTAACGTTGCAGCATATTCCTGAAGTGAATTTCGGAGACAAGCCGACCTTCACCTCCACGATGAATCCCATATCGCGGTCAGCGCGCCGATTCCTTGGGGAATTTCTAAATAATTCTAAAACTGTCTTGCGGGATTGGTGGCCGAACGCTTGCGGCACCGCCGGACGATCGCGAACAGACAGCGAGTCGCGTACGAGCACCGAAGGCCCGCATTAGATTGCTAGATGCTCGCTGATCCCGTGCGTCGTTGGCGCTCCCGCCACGGCCCACACCGATAGTACCGAGTTTAACTCGCCTTCTTCACGGGCGCCCCAATGCGTCGAGGCGGCGCCGATTCAAGCATCGCCCGCGCAGCGCGCATGTCCGCGGTCTCGAATCCTTCCGTGAACTTGTGGTACACTGGCGCGAGAATTGGTCGCACATCATCTCGGCGACCTTGTCGGACTCTCAAGCGGGCAAGGCCGAGGGCGCTCCGGAGCTCCCAGAACAAGGCACCTTGCTGCCGGGCCACATCGAGTGCCCGAATGAAGCACTCTTCGGCAGCCGAGATAGACTGGTCTGCTGCTTGCTGGAGCAGCAACTCGCCCTTGAGCCGCAGGAGCTCAGCCAGGTACCAAAGCTCTCCGGGACGCTCCACTCTCGCCAGCGCGCGGTCTACAGTGCTGATTGCTTCGGTGATCTGGCCGACCCCGGCCAACCCTTCCGCAAGCGCGCTCAGGAACTCAGGATAGCACATCGTCCAGCCGGTTCTCTCGCAGGTCTCGAGTTCAGCGCGCAGTAGGGCTGAGCCCGTCGCGCAATCGCCACGCATGACGAGCAACCAGCCTTCGAGGCAACGTCCGACAATCTTCCACAGTGTCCAGTTGTGCCTTGCCGCGAGATCGCTCAACATCGCCGCTGCCCGCTCGGCGGCAACGAGGTCCCCAGTCATGAGACTGATCGGACACAGCGCTAGGCAAAGAGCCCAGCACAGTGCAAATTTGTTGTCCCCAGCTTGCCCCGTTTCGACGCTCATTCGTGCTTGGATCGTCGCTTGAGTCACCAAGCCTCGCTGCCACAGGACACGCGCCAGCATCGCCCGGGTCTGCACGGGCTGATCATAGTGAACCCAGGTCGTGTGTCGTTGCTCGCTCGGCGCCGCATAGTGGCAAATGACACGTTCAAGGTAGTTCTGGGCCTCGCGCGGATTTCCTCCAATTTGCAGCGTGTTTCCTATGAATCTATCGGCGACCAGATCGACCGCCGGGTCGCCGGTGCGTTTTGCGACGCGGGAGAAACGCTCCGCCGTCCACTGCAACGCACGGAATTCGCCAACGTTGAAATGCAAGACCCACATTGTCCGGAGCGCGTACAGCTGGCCGAGCAGGTCATCCAGGCTCTCGGCGACTTCGAGCGCCTCGGTCAAGACTAACCTGGTCCTTTCGACCGGTCCCATCGTGAGAATCAGCGAAAGCCCAAGCGCGCTATGCAACCGCATTCGAAGCCGCACGTCTTGGTTCACATCGGGATCAAGCCTGTCCAGCGCGCGCTCGATGCGTTCGCGGCACTCGACCACTAACGACAAATGTAACCAAAACGGCGCATACTCGGCCGTAAGGACGGCTCCGATAAGCGAGTCTCCGGATGGAGAGAAGGACCAGTCGAGCGCGGCGCGTACATTGTCGATTTCGCGGACATGGCGGACCAAGTCCTCGCTGGACGGCTGTAACTTTGGGCCGGACGCGATTGAAGCATAGAGATCCCGAAAGAACTCCGCGTGGCGTCGCGCGACCCATTCCGCCTCACCGCTCTCGACAAGCTTCTCGAGCGCATACGCCCGTATCGTCTCGAGTAGCCGCCAGCGACCGGAGGATACCGATCCATCCAATGCTAAGAGCGACTTGGCGACCAGATTTGCAATTCCCTCAACAACGGTCGAAGCATCGGCAACATTGTCACTCATGACAACAATCGCCGCCTCGAGAGTAAACCCTGCGGCGAAAATGGCCATACGGCGCAGCAGGCACCGCTCCGAGTCGGGCAAGAGTTCATAGCTCCAGTCGAGGGTTGCACGCAGCGTCTGATGCCGCGGAAGTGCCGTTCGGCGGCCGGAAGTCAGCAACCCGAATCGATCGTCCAGCCGCGAGGCGACCTGATCGGGCCCGAGAGTAGCAGCGCGCGCCGCCGCAAATTCGATCGCGAGCGGAATGCCATCGAGGCATCGGCAGATCGCCGCGATTGCTGGAAGATTCTCTTCCTGCGGCAAGAAGTCCGCGCGCAGCGCCATGGTCCTGGCGATAAACAGCTGCATGGCACTGTGTCCAAGGACCTTGCCTATTTCCTCCTGATGCAGCGGTGGCACATCAAGCGGAGGAACGGCATAAACGTGCTCGCATTCGATCCGAAGAATCTCGCGGCTCGTCGCTAGGATTGACGCATACGGACACTGGCGAACGAGCGTCTCCGCCAACCGAGCCGCCGCCTCGATGATATGCTCGCAATTGTCAAGGACAATAAGGATTTTCCTTCCGCCGATCGCCCGAGCAACCGAATCCGGCACTATCTCGCCGCCGCCCATTTTCAGGTCAAGGGCGCTCGCGATGGTGGACGGAACCAGTTTGGGATCCGACACTGAGACCAATTCGACAACCACACTGGCTCGATCGAACATTGGCATCAGGCTGCGGGCGACATTGATCGCCAGCGCAGTTTTGCCGATGCCACCGGGGCCAGTAAGCGTGACGACGCGATGCGCCGACAGAAGTTCCCGCACATGCTGCGCGGCAGTCTGTCGTCCTATCAGTTCCGGAGTGGCCACGGGAATGTTAGTCACGAATGTCGGCACGGCCGAGGGTACCGTTTCGAGCTCAGCCGGGGCGGTCGATGGACTCTCCTGCCGAACCGTCCAACGCCCGAGCATGCGGTAGCCCCGGCCATACGCCGTCTTCAGCATTCCTCGATCCGGGCCGAGTGCCTTGCGGACCGCGGAAATGTGAACGTGGAGCGCACTTTCCTCGACGATCGCGCCCGACCATACCCGGCTCATAAGGTCGTCCTTGGTCACAAACTCACCGGCAGATTCAACCAGAGCTTCGATGATCTCGAATGCGCGGCCCCCTATAGGGACGGGGACCTTATGGGCTCGCAGTTCACGCCGCGTGAGATCGATTTCCCACGGTCCAAACTCGTATACCGGCCGTCGGCCCTGTGCAGGCATCCTCCTGACTCCTATCTCCGGTGCGCATTACAAAGCGGGCTTCGGGGAGAGACCGCTCGTTACTCGAGATCATGGTGTGCGTCGATGCGGTGCGGACGGGACATGCGCTTTCCTTTGACAGGGCGGCGAAGCTCAATAGATGGTCGTCGCGACCGACTTCAAATATCCGGCATATCGCGCCGGTTCCAGCCAACGTCCTCGATATAATGAAGCAGGAACAAGGCAATAGCCGCTTTGCGCAGGACTATCCGTTTCGCGCAAAAAAACGTGACCGTGGCAGCGCCTCTCTTGCTGCCCAAATTCCCTAATTGTGAGGCGAGATCAGTGATGACCGAGAAAGCGAGGCAAGCATGCGCACCCGGGATCTCGATGAAGCCATCGAAGCAGTTACCAAAGTCTATTGTCCGCACACGATCCAGGTCGTTGGCCCGGCCCGGAACATTGACGCGTTGCTGGAAGTAACCCACCTTACATCGCAGCCTTTGGTTGAGTTATCCTACGGTGCGCCGGTAAAGATCGATGCCGGAAACTTTCCGCGTTTGTTTCTGATGATGCATTGTGCGCGTGGGCGCGCCTCGACCAGCCAGGACAACCAAAGGATAGAATG
>Ga0209526_10003204_pt1 | contig 11153 bp, 10 predicted proteins | sample JacPinW_OM2H0_M1_FD_188566 | JGI IMG/M metagenome (GOLD analysis project Ga0209526, IMG submission 188566) | Forest soil microbial communities from Algoma, Ontario, Canada - Jack Pine, Ontario site 1_JW_OM2H0_M1 (SPAdes) (version 2) | ecosystem: Environmental > Terrestrial > Soil > Boreal...
GCGCCCGTGCTCGAGCCGCCCTCAGTGCGCGACGACGTGGTGCAGTGGTTGCAGACCCTCGCTGCCGAGACACCGGCCCGGGACGGTTCGTGAGCCCTCGACCGCTCGCGACCGACCGCCTGCGCAAGGTGCTCGCGCTGGTGCCGTGGATCCTCGCCCGCCCGGGCGAGCATCTCGACGACCTCGCCACGCGGTTCGGGATGACCCGTCGCGAGCTGGAGCGGGAGCTCTCGCTGCTGCAGTTCTGCGGCCTGCCGCCGTACACCGCCGATCGGCTCATCGACGTCGACCTGCGTGGGGATCGCGTCTCGATCCGGCTCGCCGAGTACTTCGAGCGTCCGCTGCGGCTCACGCCGTCGGAAGGCTTCGCTCTGTTGGCTGCCGGTCAGGGCATGCTCGCGGTTCGCGGAGCCGACCCCGACGGACCGCTGGCGCGCGCCCTCGACAAGCTGGCCGACGCGCTCGGCGCACCGCGCGGTCTCGTCGTCGACGTCGGCGGTGCCCCGCACCTCGACGAGCTGCGCGACGCGGCCCGCGACGGTGAGGAAGTGGAGATCGACTACTACTCCTACTCCCGCGACGAGATGACGACGCGCCGGATCGATCCGGTCCGGGTGTTCCATGCATTCGGCGCGTGGTACACCGCCGCCTACTGCCACCGGGCGGAAGGGGAGCGGCTCTTCCGCGTCGACCGTGTCCGCGCGGTCCGATCGACCGGCAACCGGTTCCCGCCCCGATCGGGGACCGTGCGACCCGACGAGCTCGTGTACCACCCACGGCCCGACGACCTGCGCATCACGCTGCGTCTCGATCCGTCGGCTCGCTGGGTGCCCGAGACCTATCCCACCGAGGAGGTGCTCGACGAGCCCGGGGGATGGTGCACCGTCACCATGGCGATCAGCGAGCGGGCATGGCTCGACCGCCTGCTGCTGCGTCTGGGCCCGGCAGCCGAGGTGGTCGCGCCGGCCGAGGAACGCGACGCCGCCCGTACCGCGGCGCGGCGCCTCCTCCGGCGTTATTGATCGCCCAGTGATCGGGCAAGCGCGCGAGGGACCCTCGGGCAACGTGCCAGGATGGCAGGCGATGTCGCGCCCGATTTCCCCCCGATGAGCCTCCACTCGCCCGAGCCGACGAGCGGCGACCCCGAACGAGGCGACCCCGGCACGCCGGGTCGCGGTCGGTCACCAGCGGGTCACGATCCGATCTCGGCCCGGGGCTCGACGCCTTCCTCGACCGCGCGCCCGGCGGCCGGTGACGACACCGTGGCGCCGGCGCGACGTGGGGTCCAACGCCAGCAGCGGACGAAACGCCGTCAGCGCCAGATCATCGAATGGGTCGTGCTGATCGCATGCGCGCTCGGTATCGCGCTGGTGATCAAGACGTTCCTGTTCCAGGCGTTCTACATCCCGTCGACCTCGATGACGCCGACGCTCGAGGTCGGTGACCGGGTCCTCGTGAACAAGCTGAGCTATCACCTCCACGACGTGCACCGCGGCGACATCGTGGTGTTCACGGCCCCGCCGGGCACCGAGACCGCGCAGATCAAGGACTTGGTCAAACGGGTGGTCGGGCTGCCCGGGGAGACGATCGAGGGCCGGGCCGACGGCCACGTCTACATCGACGGGCGCCTCCTGAACGAGCCGTATCTCCACGGCGTGGCGTCGAAGACGTTCCCGGCGGAACGGGTCCCAGCCCATTCGTACTTCGTGCTCGGCGACAACCGACCGTCGTCGAAGGACTCCACCGTGTTCCACGCCATCTCGAGATCGAAGATCGTCGGACGGGTCTTCGTGCGCATCTGGCCCCTCGGGAGGCTCGGGTTCTTGTGACCGGTCGCGCCCGAGCGACTGGACCTCACGCCCCCCACTCGCCGACCGCGGCCATCATGCGGTCCACCCGGTCGCAGTAGACCGCGTCGATCTCCATCTGGAGCGCGTCCCGGAGGTATCGGGTCTCCTGGACGTCCCAGGCGAACGCGGCCACGTCGAAGCGGTGGAAGAGCGAGACGAGCCCCTTCGTCCAGTCGGTGTGGTGCATGTTCATGGCGTCGACGCGACGTGAACGCAGATCGGCGGCGTGGCGCTCGAGCGTTCCGGTGATTCGCTTCTTGCGGACCGAATGCACGAGGTGAAGGCCGCCCGGGACGTCGCGCAGCTCGGTCAGGAGGTCCACGTCGGGCGAGCACAACCACAGCCGCTCCAACGCGCCTGTGGAGGCCTCGGCGACGTCGATGACGCGACGGGCGGCGGCGTGCTCCTTCAGGTCGAGAGACAGCTCGAAGTCGGTACCGAGCGTCTCGTAGAGGTCGCGTAGCCGAGGCACACCCAGCCGGCCGAGCTCCTCCGACGTCGCCCGGTGCACGTGCACGCGCCGGAGCCCGGTCCGTACCACTGCGTCGTGCACCAGCACGACCTCCCCGTCGGCGGCGACCCAGGCGTCCGACTCCAACCCGGTCGCCCCTTGCTCGAGCGCGCGCCGGAACGCCGGCATCGTGTTTTCCCGCTCGTCGAGGCGCGCGCCGCGGTGTGCGAAGCCGATCGTCATCGCACCGATCGTCGCGCACGGTGTGCGCGTCTGCGACGGGATGTCCCGCCACGGTCGGTGGCGGCTCACAGGAGTGCCTCAAGACCCTCCAGAGCCCTGCCGATCTGGTTCCTGCGGATATGGAGTAAGGGGACTTTCACTGTGACGACGATTCGAGCCAACTGCCCGAGCTGCGGCGACGTGCAGCTCCGGGCCACCGACCTGACCGTGCGGGTGTGCTCCGACGACGAATCAGGCTCGTACTGCTTTCTGTGCCCCGCGTGTGAACGGGCCGTGGCCAAGGACGCCAGCCGTCGCATCGTTGATCTTCTCGTCTCCTCTGGGGTTCGTCTCCAGGTGTGGCGGCGTCCGGCCGAGCTGCTCGAGGACCGTGACGGTCCGCAGCTCACTCCCGACGATCTCCTCGACTTCCACCTGCTGCTCAGTCAGGACAGCTGGTTCGACGAGCTGAACGAGGTCGTGCGCAGGGAGCTGCCGCGCTAGCGGCGCGCTTTCGTCCCGTACCCTGGGGCCGTGACGATCTGGCTGCTCCCGCTCGGTGTCGCGGCCGCCGGTGCGCTCGTCGTGCTCGTCGCAGCCCGACGAGCCATCCGCCAGGCGACCCCGACCACCCGGTCGATCGCGCGAGTGAGACACGAGCTGACACCGCTGATCGCCTCGCTCCGGCGTGAGATGTCCCGTGCCGCGGGGCGCGTCCGAACGGGCGTCGAGCGCGACCGGCAGTAGCATCGCTTCCGCGCCGGAACCGGCGCGACCAGCGCCGGAAGCCTTGGGGAAGGGAGCCGGTGGGAAACCTCGGCGTTCCGGAGATCATGGTGATCCTCGTGATCGCGCTGCTCGTCTTCGGTCCGAACAAGGTCCCCGAGGTGGCACGACAGGTGGGGAAGGGGATGCGCGAGCTGCGCCGGATCCAGGAGTCGCTGCGTTCCGACGTGTCGGGCCTCCTCGGTGTCGACGACGATGACGACGAGCCCACCGCGCCGTTCCATCCCGGGCCGCGTCCGTCACCCAGCCTGGGGCCGTCCCCGCGACCACTGCCGGGGCCACCTCCGTCGGCCGCGCCCTCGCGGTTCCGCACCCCCGGTGGGGGACGGGTGCCCACGCCACGACCGCCCACCATCCGGCACGATCCGGCGCCGATCGAGCCCTCGCCGCGACCGCAGCCGCAGCAACCGGCGCGTCACGTGACGGCCCCGTCCCGCTTCCGGCCGCCGCGCCGGCCGGACACCGCGCCCTGACGACAGCGTGCTGAGAGCCCTCGCATTCCGGAGGCGTGGTCAACGCCAGGCGCCCGAAGGGCGGATGACCATCGTCGAGCACCTCACCGAGCTCCGGCGCCGCATCTTCATCTCGCTGATCGCGGTCGCGCTGGGCGGGATCGTGTGCTTCATCTTCTCGAACTCGATCATCTCGTTCCTGGTGCACTACTACAAGGCTGCGACCCACGGGAAGCAGAAGCAGCTCGTGTTCACAGGCCCGCTCGACGCGTTCCTCGTGCGGCTGAAGATCGCGACCTACGGCGGTATCGCCCTCGCGGTGCCGGTGTGGATGTGGCAGCTCTGGCGCTTCGTGACGCCCGGCCTGCACCCGCACGAGAAGCGCTACGCCGTGCCCTTCATCATCTCGTCCGTCGTGCTCTTCGCCCTGGGCGGGTGGGTCGCGCTGCTGACGCTGACCAAGGCCCTCGAGTTCCTGATCAACGTCGGCGGCTCGTCACTGCACCCCCTGCTCGCGGCAGACAAGTACCTGTCGCTCGTGGGGCTCATGGTGATCGCGTTCGGCATCTCGTTCGAGTTTCCCGTCGTGCTGATGTTCCTGTTGATCGCCCGGGTGCTGAGCACCGCCCAGCTCCGGCGGTGGCGCCGGGCCGCGATCGTGACCATCGTCGTCTTCGCGGCGGTGATCACCCCCAGCCAGGACCCGTACTCTCTCTTCTTCATGGCCGTCCCGATGTACGTCTTCTACGAGGCCTGCATCCTCATCGGAAGGCTGCTCAAACGATGAGATCGACCCAGCGAGATCGGGTATGAGCAAGCGCGCCCGCCCCCGGCAGGGGACCTGGAAGCCGCCCCGGCCCCGGAAGGAGGTGGCCAAGGCGGTCGCTGCCGCGACGGTGATCGTGGGCGCCACCACGGGAATCATCTATGCGTGGCCGACGGGATCAGGAAGCGGCACGACGCCCGTCACGGTGACGACATCGAAGCCGAAGACGACCACGACGACGCGTCCCCGCGCGACGACGACGGCACCACCGACCACCGCACCGGGGACGGCGACGACGAAGGCGGGCGCCGCGCCGTGACCGCCGCCGGCGCGCCGCGGCCACACCCCCGGCTGCGGGCCGAGTTCGAAGCGTCGCTCGGCTTCGAGCTCGACGAGTTCCAGGCCCGTGCCCTCGACGCCCTCGACGCCGGGGCGTCGGTGCTCGTGGCCGCGCCGACCGGGTCGGGCAAGACGCTCGTGGCCGAGTACGCCGTCGCGCTGGCCCGGGCCGCGTCGGGCAAGGCGTTCTACACCACGCCGCTCAAGGCCCTGTCGAACCAGAAGTACCACGACCTGGTTCGCGCGTACGGAGCCGATCAGGTCGGCCTGCTGACGGGTGACAACTCGATCAACGGTGACGCGCCGGTCGTCGTGATGACGACCGAGGTGCTCCGCAACATGATCTACGCCCGTTCGCCCGCGCTCGAAGACCTCCGTTACGTCGTGCTCGACGAGGTCCACTACCTCCAGGACCGCTTCCGGGGCGCCGTGTGGGAGGAGGTGATCATCCATCTCGCCCACGAGGTCGACCTCGTCTGCCTGTCGGCGACGGTCTCCAACGCGGAGGAGGTCGCCGAATGGCTTCGGACCGTGCGCGGCGAGACCGCGGCCATCATCGAGGAACGCCGCCCGGTCGAGCTCACTCACTTGTACCTGGTCGCCGAGCGGGGGAGCGAGGCGCTGCACCTGCTGCCGACGTTCGTGACCGTCGACGGTGAGGAGCGGCCCAACACCGAGGCGGCCCGGCTCGACGCCAGGGGGCACCGCGGCACCGGCGGACGTGGCCGTCCACGCGTGCGCCTCCGGACTCCGACCCGGGTCGAGACGGTCGAGCGGCTGGCCGCCGACCACATGCTGCCCGCGATCGTGTTCGTGTTCAGTCGCGCCGGCTGCGACGCTGCGGTCGAGCAGTGCCTCACGTCCGGGCTGCGCCTCACCGATTCGCACGAGCGAGCCGAGATCCGCCGCATCGCCGAGGCCCGCACGTCGTCGCTGTCCGACGACGACCTCGACCTGCTCGGGTACCGGGAGTGGGCGAGCGCGCTCGAAGCCGGCATCGCGGCCCATCACGCCGGCATGGTGCCGCCCATGAAGGAGGCGGTCGAGGCCGCCTTCGCGGCGGGCCTCGTCAAGGTCGTGTTCGCGACGGAGACGTTGTCGCTCGGCATCAACATGCCGGCGCGGTCGGTGGTGATCGAGAAGCTCTCGAAATTCACCGGCGAGCATCACGAGTTCCTGACCCCGGGGGAGTACACGCAGCTCACGGGTCGAGCGGGGCGACGAGGCATCGACGAGGTCGGCTACGCCATCGTCTGCTGGAGCCCGTTCGTTCCCTTCGACCAGGTTGCCGGCCTCGCGTCCCGCCGTACCTACGCGCTCACCTCGTCGTTCCGGCCGACGTACAACATGGCCGCGAACCTCGTGAACCGCTATCCGCGCGACGTCGCCCACCATCTGCTCAACCTGTCGTTCGCGCAGTATCGCACCGACCGCGACACCGTCACGCTCGAACGGCGCCTCGAACATGATCTCGAGCTCCTCGCCCGGCAGCGGGCGACCGCGGGCATCGATGCACACGACGTCGAGGAGTACCGGCGCATGCTCGACCGGGCCGACGCCCGCCGGCGGGACTCGAAGGGCAATCGGGTCGCGCAAGGCATCGCCGCGCTGCGCCCGGGCGACGTCCTCGTGGTCGGCCGGCACGGTGGGCGCGTCGTCGTGCTGCGGCACGCGCACGGACGCGGGGGCCAACAGGTGCTCGCTCTCACGAGCCGGCGAGACCTCGTCCAGCTCCGGCCCCGTGACTTCAGGGCGCCTCCGGCGGTCGTCGGCAACATCGAGCTGCCGCGCCCCTTCGCGCCGAAGAGCACGGGGTTCCGCCGCGAGGTCGCCGAATCTCTGCGCCGAGCCACGCTGCGCACCGCGGCGCCCCCGTCACGCGACGACGAGGAGTGGGCGCGTCGGTCCCGACGCGAGGAAGGGCGCAACGGAGCCCGCCTTCGTGCCGTGGCCGGCGTCGAGCGGCTGGAAAAGGAGGTCGAACGCCTCGAACGCCGAATCCGGTCCCGCAGCGACACGCTCGCGCGGCAATTCGACCGGGTGCTGCGCGTGCTGGAAGCGCGGGGATACGTCGACGACTGGAAGCTCAGCGACGCCGGTCGCCGGCTCACCCGGCTGTACACCGAATCCGACCTGCTGGTCTCAGAAGCGTTGGAGAGCGGCCTGTTCGACGACCTCGATCACCGCGAGGTCGCCGCGCTCGTGTCGTGCTTCACCTACGAGCGGCGGGGGCCCGATGCCGGACGACCTGCGCCGCCGCCGCGCTGGCCGACCAGCCGCCTCGCGCGCCGGTGGCGCGAGCTCGACCGGCTGGCACGCGAGCTCAACGGCGACGAAGCCGACGCCGGGCTGCCCCAGACCCGAGCTCCCGACCCCGGCTTCGCGGCCGCCATCCATGAGTGGGTCTCCGGCGAGGACCTCGCCGACGTGCTCGACGAAGACCTGACGGGCGGCGACTTCGTCCGTCAGGTCAAGCAGTGCATCGACGTGCTGCGCCAGATCTCCGAGGTCGCACCGTCGGAAGAGGTGCGTCACATCGCCGCCGGCGCGGCCGACGCATGCTTCCGCGGCGTGGTCGAGGCCTCGAGCGTCGTCGCGTGATCGAGAAGGGCCGCCCGTGGGGTCGGGCCGCTCGCACGGGTCCCGATCTCGAGGTGAGCGGGGACGACGCCGACCTCGCCGCGGCCGCGGCCGCCGCTCCCGGACGCCTCGTGCAGTTTCGGCCGTCGGTGGCGTCGGATCTCGGGCGGGCCATCGGGCTCGGCCTCGAGAGCCCGGACGCGACCGAGGTTGCCGTCGACTTGTTGCGGGTGGACACCGCGGCCGGATCGCGTCTGGCGGTGAATGCCGCGGTGCTCGGTCCGCCGCCGCACCGGCTGCGTGCGTGGCACCGGGCCGTCGACATGGTGGTCGAGGTCGACGGCCGCGAGCGGTTCGCCGGGCGGGCGACAACCGTCGTGGTGGCCAACGGCCAGTTCCTCCACGGGCTCGACGTCGTCCCGCGGGGCCACCCCGGGGACGGTCGGGTCGAGGTTCACGTCTACGCGCTCCGACCGGGTCGGCGGGCCGCGATGCGGCGCCGTCTACCCCAGGGCACGCACCTCCCTCACCCGCGCATCGTCCAGGCCACCGGCCGTCACATCGTCGTGCGCAGCCGCCGGGAGCTGTCGCTCGAGCTCGACGGCCATCCCCTCGAGACGGCCCGGGAGGTCACCCTCGAGGTGAGCCCCGCAGCCCTCCGCCTCCTCATCTAGGCACCTCCACGCCGCCCGGGCACCAGGCGGGGGAGCGAAGCCCGCAAAGACACGGGGCGCAGCGGAGCGGGCGGTACGCTCGGCGGCCCATGCTCTACGTCGACGAGGAGTTCACCGAGGAGGAGGCCGCCATCCTCCGGCCGTACTTCTCGAACCTCCGCGGGCCGGTCTTCGCCCTCGTGAATCTCCCGGAAGTGGTGAAGGGCGCGTTGTTCGCGCGCTACTCGCGCAGCTCGAAGAGCCTGCGCCGGCTGTTCCTCGACGAGTTCGTCGGCAACCTCGACCTCACCGGGGATCTCACGAACGACGCGACCATCGGACTGCGCCGGGCCGAGGAGCTGTACGAGCGCGTGTTCCTCGAATACGGCGACGACTCGGTCGCGCAGCTCGGTGGTGTGCACCTCGCGTGCGAACAGGCCTCGAACCTCCTCACGAAGGTCCTCGAGTGGGGCCGCCTGATGTCGTACCTCGAACAGTCCACTCGGTACATCCCGTACGACGCCCGTTTGGGTGGGCGGTACCGATACTGGCGCGATCCCGGCATCATGGCCTCCAGTGTGGGTGCCCGGTACATCGCGGACATGGACGCGCTGTTCGACACCTATCGCGAGATGCTCCCCGCGATGATGGAGTGGGCGCGCGAGCGATATCCGAAGGAACCCGGCGACTCCGACTTCGTCTACAAGCAGACCATCAAGGCGAAGGCGTGCGACGCGGTGCGCGGCATCCTTCCCGCAGCCACACTGTCGAACGTCGGCATCTACGGCAGCGGTCAGGGTTTCGAGGCGTTGCTGCTCCGGATGCGCGCGCACCCTCTGCCCGAAGCGCGCCAATACGCCGACTTGATGCTCCACGAGCTTCGCAAGGTGATCCCGTCGTTCCTCAGCCGGGTCGACCGCCCGGAACGCGGCGTCGCATGGACCCGCTATCTCGACGACATCCGTGCCGACGTGGCCGATGTTGCGTACCGGATGTTCGGTGCCGAATCACCCGAACCCCGTCCCGCGGTGACGCTCACCGACTTCGATCCCGACGGTGAGGACAAAGTGCTCGCGGCGGTGTGCTACCCGTACACCAATCTCCCCGAGGATCAGGTCCTCGCCCGCGTGCGCAAGCTCGGCGTAGAGGAAAAGACCGCAATTTTGCGGGCCGCGGTGGGGGAGCGGACCAATCGGCGTCACAAGCCCGGTCGTGGCTTCGAGCGGACCTTCTATCGCTTCGACGTGCTCGCCGACTACGGCGCATTCCGTGACCTCCAGCGTCATCGACTGCTCACGATCGAATGGCAATCGCTCACCCCGCAACACGGCTACGAAGTTCCTGAGGCGGTTGCCGAAGCCGGACTGGGCTCGCGCTTCGACGACGCCATGTCGCGCTCGGCCGAGCTCTTTGACGCCCTTGCGCCGCACTTCCCCGAGCACGCCCCGTACGCAGTGTCGCTCGCGTACCGCATTCGCTTCGTCATGCAGATGAACGCGCGCGAGGCCTTCCATCTGCTCGAGCTGCGAACGTCGCCGCAGGGTCACCCGACGTACCGGCGGGTCGCGCAGGAGATGCACCGGCTCATCGCCGAAGAGGCGGGGCACCACGCCATCGCCGACGCGATGAGCTTCGTCGATCAGCACACGTACGACCTCGAACGCCTGCAGTCGGAACGCGCCGCGGAGCAGCGGCGGACCGCGCCCCGTACCTGATCGGAGTGATGACGCGCGCTGCGCGCGCGGCGCCGGTGCACAGTGCGATTCGCGCCGAAAAATTGCTCGCCGCGGTGACCAGGATCGACGCGCGGGGGAGCAGGTCAGCGGCTCGCAAGCGACCCGTCGACCGCTTGACAGGAGGCCCTCTTCTCGGGCTCACTACTTCTCGTCCCGCAGCCTGTTGCCGGTCGTGGGCCTTTCGGAGCAGCGACGCTGCATTCGGAAGGGGGCGTGAGGGACCAGGGGTCCAGGAGGCCAAGTAGAGAACGCTGCGATAACCCGGCCGCCTCGGCTCGGGCCACACAGCGGCCCCAACGGCTTCCTGGACCCCGCGTTGTTCACGGGTGTCCGTCCCCGAACGCCATTCGCGCACCGTCTGTTCGTGATGTGACGCGCGACACCAGCCCGGACCCGGAATGCAACGGCCTCGAACGAGGTTGGGTGGCGGCAATCAGCCGATGACGGCGGCGTTATACTCCCGCCTCCCAACGGCCCCGACACCCCGTTGCCCACCATCGAGTTGCCGTGCAGGAACGCCGGGTAGGGGAGAGATCCCAGATCCGACGCCCGCGGTGGAGCGCCCCATGGCCGAAGACGAATTCGAAGACGAAGAACCGGATCTCGAAGAGGACGACGTCGAGGAGCTCGAGGTCGACGAGCTCGATCTCGACGACGATGACGACGACCTCGACGTCGACACGATCGACGGGGAAGAGGACGCCGCCGAAGAGGCCATCGAGGTGCCGACCTCCGCCGTCGAGCTCACGACCACCGACGAGGAAGACGACGAGATCGTCGATCTCGACGAGGAGCTGCACCCGGACGACGTCGAGGAGCCCCTCGACGTGCTGCTGCAGGAGCGGACCGCGAGCGGCACCCTCGAAGACGACGACGACGTCGAGGACGAGGAGGTCGAGACCGACGACCGGGGCGAGGGGACGACACGGATCCTGCCTCGCCGGTCCGACGAGTTCCTCTGCTCGTCCTGCTTCCTGGTCCTGCCTCGCACCCAACTGGCCGACGAGGCCAAGATGGTCTGTCGCGACTGCGCCTGAGCGCAGGGGCGGCACACCGCCAGCCCGTCGAGCCGAGGAACGCCGCGCTGCTCTCGCAGTCCCCCTCTGCGCCTGCCCCCACCGCCGAGGCCCCGGGACCGCCCGCGGGAACACCCCGACCGGGTCGGGCGGCCGACGGCATGCGGCTGCGGGTCGTCGCGGTGGTGCTGGGCTTCATTGCACCGATCGTACTGCTGCCATTCGTCCCACCGGTTGCGGCGATCGCCGCGCTGCTCGGGCTGCTGGTCGAACGGTGGCTGTTCTTCGCCGAGGCGACGCAC
>Ga0209526_10003205_pt1 | contig 11149 bp, 10 predicted proteins | sample JacPinW_OM2H0_M1_FD_188566 | JGI IMG/M metagenome (GOLD analysis project Ga0209526, IMG submission 188566) | Forest soil microbial communities from Algoma, Ontario, Canada - Jack Pine, Ontario site 1_JW_OM2H0_M1 (SPAdes) (version 2) | ecosystem: Environmental > Terrestrial > Soil > Boreal...
CGACTCGTCAATACATGGGCGGCTGATCACACGATGACCTTGGCCAATGGTCGGCCGATTCTGGCGCTCGATATGTACGAGCATGCCTATCAGATGGACTACGGCGCCCGGGCGGCCGCTTATGTCGATGCGTTCATGCAGATCATCCGCTGGGATAACGCAGCAGCCCTGTTCGAGCGGTACAGCAAGGAGACCTGATCATCGGTCGCGCCTTCACGGAATTTAGAAAAGGGCATATTCAAGGAAGGCATGAGATACGATAGTTTCATCTCATTAAGAGATGGGAATATCCTATGGACGCAGCCGATCTAAAATTCTTCGAGCAGGTGGCGCAATCCGGCGGGATGAGCCGTGCCGCGGAGAAGCTCAATACCGTGCAATCCAATGTCACGCGACGCATTCGCGCGCTCGAAAGCGAACTCAATGTGTCGTTGTTCAACCGCACGGGCCGGGGCGTCTCGCTGACTGCGGCCGGCGAACGGTTGTTGCCCTTTGCCATCAGGGTCGCCCGGCTGATCGACGAGGCGGCCAGCACGATCAGCGATGATGGACGCCCTAAGGGAAGCCTTGTCATCGGTTCGCTCGAGACGACAGCTGCCTTGCGCCTGACCCCTGTTCTCTCGCAATTCGTCGCCGACTTCCCGGAGGTCGATCTCAGCCTCAAGACCGGTACGAGCCGGGAGCTGGTGGAAGACGTTCTGGAGCACCGGGTGGAAGGCGCCTTCGTCTGCGGTCCCGTCCATCACCCCGACCTGCTGCAGCGCAAGATGTACCAGGAGCGCCTGGTCGTCCTGACGTCGCGCCGCGAGCCGTCGCTGAGTGCCTATCTCCGAAAGAACGATCTGCGGATGGTCGTGCTGCGCGCCGGCTGCTCGTATCGGCTGATTCTCGAGTCGTGGCTGGCTCATCGGGGAATCGTCGGCGTTCGCATTCTCGAATTCGGCACGCTTGAAGCGATCATAAGCTGCGTCGAGGCCGGTCTTGGCATGACGCTCCTCCCCGAAGCCCTCGTTGGACCGGTTTGGCGGGACGAGCGGGTTGCCGTCCATCCTCTGCCGAATGACTACGGAGAGGTCGACACCTTGTTCATTCGCCGGCGAGACGGCTTTCAATCCAGCGCCCTCAGAGCTTTGCTGGCGTTGGCCGGACCGCAATTTGCACGACGACCAGCGGCCAAACCGCGATCGGAGATGGCTAGGCGGGACTTCGCAAGGTTACAGACGACGTGATTGCCAGGACGCCGGCCGCGAGCAAGGCGAGAGAGGCCGCGAGCAATGGCAACGTGAAACCACCGACGTGATCGTAGAAGTAGCCTGCGAAGAGCGGTCCCAAAATCTGGCCCGCGCCAAACGACGCCGTCATCAGAGCCAATCGTCCGCGCGGATCTCCGCTTCCGCCCTGTCGTGCCGCGACAAGGCCGAGCGCCGTCAGACCCATGAAAGTTCCGCCAACGAAGACCGACGACACGACAATTCCAAGCGAGGTCACCCAAACGGCGCCGGCCGCAACGCCGACCGCCTCGACGACGCTTGCGACCGCGAATGCCTGCAAAGTCCCCCACCTCGCGCCCAACCGCGTCCACAAGGCGACCGAGGGGGCGGCGCTCAAGCCAAACATCATCCAGATGTAGGGTTCGAGGGAGGCGATCTCCTCGGAACCACGGACGATGGCCACGATGAACGTCGCCGTTATGACATAGCCGAAGCCGAACAGGCCGTACGCTGCGAGCAGCGTCGCGAATTTTCCGGAAATTGTCCTTGGCGTAGCCTCCGTGGCGGCTTGTGTCGGGGCGGGGTCCGGATCGATCAGAAACGCAATGGCAATGCCTGCGATCGCCGTGAGCACGGCACTGGCAACCCACATCATGCGCCACTCGGAGAACATCGCTACGAGCGCGGCCGACACCGCGATTCCGATGCCGACCCCGGCGAAATGCACCGCCGACAAGGCGCCCTTGCCGGACAAGGCGAGGCGCTCGAGCACAAGCGCCGAACTCAGCACCAGGATGAAAGCGCTGACGATGCCGGCCATCAACCGAAGGGCCAGGAAAACCGACATCAACGTCGTCAAACCCATCGACGCGAGACAAAGCGTGTTCACCGCCAGCGACCCGAGAAGCCAGGCTCGGCGTGAGCCCGGCAGGCGCACCGCCGCAAGGAGTGCGCCCGCGAGATAGCCGACGAAATTCGCCGAGGCGATCAGGCCGGTCTGCGATTTGGAAAGAGAAAGCGCCTCGACCATCGGCGGCAGAATGGGCGTGTAGACAAAACGTCCGACACCCACGCCGGCGGCCATCGCCAGAAGGCCGCCGATTGCTATCAACATCGGCTCTTTGTTGCTGGAGGCCATGGCGGTAATGCTACGAGAGCGGACTGGCCCTGCATAATGCCAATCAGCGATGGCCGTATCGCTTCAAGAGATAACGCTGGTGTTCACACGTACTTGCGCAGTCGTTTGCCCGGCAGCAGATCGTACGGTGCCCGCCAACCGGGAACCGCCGCTATGCGACCCAGCCAGGCATGCACGGCCGGATGGCTCGTCGCCAGGTCGTAGCCGGTCTCGTCGGAAGGGAACGACAGGTAGGCGATCATCGAGAGATCGGCGATCGTTGGCAGGTTGCCCGCCACGAAAGGCCGATCCTGAAAGTGCCGCTCGATGATGCCCAGATAGTCGTCCAGCCGCTTGCGCATGAAGGCGAGCACATTGGGATCCGGAGACGGCGTGAACGCGCGCAAGAAGCGGTATGACGCCATGTAGCTGGTGAGCTTGTGGTTATCCCAGAAGAGCCAGCGCAAAATTTCGAAGCGCTCGTCGTCGTCTCTGCCGCCGAACCGGCCATATCGCTCGGCCAGGCGGAGCAGGATCGGGGCCGTCTGAGTGTGTCGTTTGCCTGAGTCTTCCAGCACGGGAATCTCGCCCATCTGGTTGACCTGTCGACGCCATTCGGCCGTCCGCGTGACGCCGCCGCCGAAGTCGGTCCACACCGGTTCCCAGTCATGGCCGCAAAGCGTCAGCATCAGCGCCAGCTTGTAGCTGTTGCCCGACTCCGGAAAGTAATGGAGACGATAAGCGGCCATCGGCTGCCCCTTTTATGCGAATGCCCAACATTGCCGCAGACCACCGGGTCCGCGCGTCATGCTCACCCACGCCCGCTCCGCAACCAGGCGACCACCTCGTCGGCGCTCTTGTCCGGGGGGAAGACCGGATAGAACACTTTCGCGATCGCGCCGTCGTCGATGATCAGGACCATGCGCTTCAGGAGCGTCACGCCGGCCACCTTGAACGTAGGAAGCCGGATCGCCCGGGCCAACGCGAGGTTCAGGTCGGAAAGCAACGGAAATGGCAGATGCAGGCGCTCGACCGCTTCGCGCTGATAGTCGGTGTCTTGCGTCGAAAGGCCGAAGAGATGCGCGATACCGGCGTTCTTGAGATCGGCGGAATGGTCGCGGAACGAGCAGGATTGCACCGTGCAGCCGCGTGCACCCGGAATCGCGTCCCAACCGTCGGGAGGATCCTCCCCCGGTCGACCTGTCCGAGGAAAGATGTAGACGACCGTGCGGCCGCCGAGAGCCGAGAGATCGACTTGCGAACCGTTGGTGGCCGGGAGCGCAAGGGAGGGAAGCCTGGTGCCTGTCAAATGACGTGCGGCACCGTCGTCCAGAGGGACCGGGAGATCAGGCGGAAGCCTGCCTGGATCGTGCGCCGTGGCCATTGTCGCTCACCTCGATGGCGGGTGGTTTCAATTGGCCTTCATGGCGTCGCTTGGCCGAAGAAGCAACGGCAAGCGTGCGACGCGCGCATGAGAAATCTTCGCCACGAGAATGATTTTAGTCATCGGCCATGGGTGGCGACTGCAGTGCACCAGTTTACCGACAATGCCTCCAAACGTGTTCGTCCCACAGGCGGATGCCGCCCGTGATGCCGGCATCGTTGGACGCGATATGCACGTTGGCGGGCAACGGGACGACGATATTGGCGGCGTTGCCTCCGCCGAGATACAGCACGTCGTAGTGCACGAGCGCGTAGACGATGTCGATCATCTTCAGGACGCGCTTGTTCCACTTCCTTTTGCGGATCGCACGATATGTAACGTTGCCGACATAGTCGTTGTAGGTCTGGTCCTTGCGAATCGGATGGTGGGCCAATTCGAGGTGCGGCGTCGGCGCCCCGTTGCTGAACATCGCGCTGCCGACACCCGTGCCGAGGGTCAGCACGACCTCGAGTCCCTGTCCGGCGATGATTCCCAGCCCCTGGACTTCGGCATCGTTCAGCATCCGGGCGGGCTTGCCGAGTCGCTTCGATATCGCATCCTCGAGCGGAAAGCCGAGCCACGCCTTGTCCGGGAACTGCGGCGCCGTAATGATGCGCCCCTCCCTCATGACACCGGGAAAGCCGACGGAAATACGATCATGGGGCGGCAGGGGCGCCGTAAGCTTCGCCAAAAAGTCCAACAGCGTCTCGGGAGGGCACGGCTTGGGCGTGGGCACCCGCACGCGCTTGGTCACCATCTTCCCCGACTTGTCGAGGACGGAGGCTTTAAGTCCGGTGCCGCCGATATCGATTGCCAGGGTCTTGGGACCCGCGGTTTCCGCGTCGTTCATTTCTTCAGCCCCGATGGCAGTGTGACAGGCCGCCATTCCCGGCCGCCGCCGTCCGCCAGCAGGCGGTCGGCGGCATCGGGGCCGGCGCTGCCGGAGTCGTAGTTGGGGAAGGCCGCCTTGTTGGCCGCCCAGTCGTCGAGCACGGGCTGCACGATGCGCCAGGCTTGCTCGACCATGTCGGCGCGCATGAAGAGCGTCTGGTCGCCGGTCATGACGTCGTACAACAGCGTCTCGTAGCCGACATTCGGTTCCTTGGTGAACCAGTCGTCGTAGCGGAAGTCCATCTTCACGGCGGCGAGATCCATCACCGGACCGCGCCGCTTGACCTCGAACTGCAGCGAAATCCCCTCGTCCGGGGCGATGCGCAGCACCAGCCAGTTGGGGCGCAGCGAAGCGATCGGCGTGTCCTCGAAGGCGGCATAGGGGGCCTGCTTGAAGCGGATCGCGATCTCGGTCAGCCGCTCCGTCATGTGCTTGCCGGTGCGGATGTAGAACGGCACGCCGGCCCACCGCCAGTTGTCGATCTCCAGTTCCATCGCGACATAGGTCTCGATGTTCGAATCGGGCGCAACGTTCGGCTCGTCGCGATAGGCCTTCGACGGCTTGCCAAGCACGCTGCCCGCGCCGTACTGGCCACGCACCGCCTTCGACGGCTTGACGGACTGCATGGCGGCCAGCACCTCGGCCTTCTTGTTGCGGATCGCGTCGGCTTCGAAGCAGGTCGGCGGCTCCATGGCGACCATCGACAGCAGGGTAAAGACATGGTTGGGAACCATGTCGCGCAGCGCTCCGGTCACCTCGTAGAACTTGCCGCGCGTTTCGACGCCCACCGTCTCGGCGGCGGTGATCTGCACGTGATCGATGCGGTCGCGATTCCAGATCGGCTCGAACAGCCCGTTGGCGAAGCGGAACGCCATGATGCTCTGCACCGTATCCTTGCCCAGGAAATGGTCGATGCGGAAGATCTGGTCCTCATGCAGCGTGCGCAGGATGTCGGCGTTGAGCTCGCGCGCCGATTGCAGGCTGTGGCCGAACGGCTTCTCGATCACCACGCGGCGCCAGAACGACGGCTTGCCGCCGGCGTCAGGCTTGCCCTGTTCGGTGAGCTTGGCCTTGCCGAGCTGATCGACGACGGTGCCGAAGAAGTGGTCGGCGACGGCAAGGTAGAAGATGGCGTTGCCGGCCGTGCCGTGCGCTTTCTCCGCTTCGGCCAGCGCGTCGCGGATCTTGCCGTAGATCTCGGGCTTGGTGAAATCGCCCGGGATGTACGTCATCCGATCAGCCAGCCGCTTCCACGCCGCCTCGTCGATGTTGGCGACATCGAATTCCGCGGAGGTGTTGCCGACGAAGCTCTTCAGCATGGCGAAGAGGTTGTCGCGCCACTGTTCGGCGGCGCCGTGGCCGACGCCGATCAAGGCGAACTTTTCCGGCAGCACCTTGCTGTGCGCGAGGTTGTAAAGGGCGGGCACCACCAGGCGCTTGGTGAGATCGCCGCCGGCGCCAAAGATCACCATGGCGCAGGGATCGGCCGGCTTGGGCTGCCGGCGGGGCGGCGACTGCACGCGCTGCGAGGAAGACGGGACGCGGATCGGCTGGGTGTCAGGCATCCGGGCGCTCCCTTATTGGACCGCAGGGAGCCTGGCCGCAGGCTTCGAGTTGCTTCAACGGGTTCACGTGCGTTTCCTCGTCTTTGCCAGCTGTTGCTTCGCGGCAGCAACCACCTTGTCGGATGTGAAGCCGAATTTCTTGAACAGGTCCTTGGCGGGCGCCGATCCGCCAAAGCCGTACATGGCGATCTTGGCGCCGTTGCGGCCGACATAACGGTCCCAGCCGATGGGCGACGCCGCCTCGACCGAGACGCGCGCCGTCACGTCGGGCGGCAGGACGCTGTCGCGATAGGCCTCGTCCTGCGCCTCGAACAAATCCCACGACGGCATGCTGACGATGCGGGCGGCGACGCCTTCGCGCGCCAGCGTCTCGTAGGCCTCGACGCACAGGCCCACTTCGCTGCCCGTGCCGATCAGGATGACCTCGGGCGTGCCGGGTTTGGCATCGGCCAAGACATAGGCGCCGCGCGCGACGCCGGCCGCCGAGGCATAGCGCGTGCGATCGAGCGTGGGCAGCGCCTGGCGGGTGAGCACAAGGCAGGCCGGCTGGTGCTTGAGCCCGACAATGACCCGCCAGGCCTCGACGACCTCGTTGGCGTCACCCGGCCGCAAGGTGACCAGGCGCGGAATGGCGCGCAGGCCGGCGAGCTGCTCGATCGACTGATGGGTCGGGCCGTCCTCGCCCAGGCCGATCGAATCATGGGTGAAGACATGGATGGCCGGCAGGTCCATCAGGGCCGCGAGCCGGATGGGGTTCTTCATGTAGTCGGAGAAGATCAGGAAGGTCGACCCTGACGCGCGGACGCCGCTCAGCGTCATGCCGTTCACGACCGCGCCCATGGCGTGCTCGCGGATGCCGAAATGCATGTTGCGGCCGCCGAGGGTGCCGGGCTCGAGGTCGCCCGCGCCCTCGAAGGTGAGGCGCGTCTTGGTCGAGGGCGCAAGATCGGCCGAGCCGCCGACGAACGCGGGAAAGCGTGGCGCAAAGGCATTGATCACCTTGGCGGACGAGTCCCGGCTCGCGATGCCTTTGGCATCGGCGGCGAAGGTCGGCAGGTCGGCGTCCCAACCGGCAGGAACCTTGCCTGCCAGCATCTGTTCGAGGTCGCCTGCTTCCTTCGGATGCTCGGCGCGGTAGGCGGTCATCAGCTTCTGCCAGTCCTGCCGATGCTTGGCGCCACGCTGGCCGATGCCGTCGTCAAAATGCTTGCGCACACCATCGGGCACGAGGAACTGCGCGTCTTCCGGCCAGCCGTAGTTGCGCTTGGTAAGGCGGACCTCTTCGGCACCCAGCGCCTCACCGTGCGCGGCTGCCGTATCCTGCTTGTTCGGCGAACCGAAGCCGATATGGCTGTCGACAATGATGAAGGTGGGCGCATCCGTCCGGCTGCAGAAGCCTGCGAAGGCCTTGTCGAGCGCCTCTATGTCGTTGGCATCCTTCACGTGCTCGACGTGCCAGCCATAGGCGCGGAAGCGCATGGCCATGTCGTCGCCGAAGGCCAGGTTCGTATGGCCTTCGATGGTGATGCCGTTATTGTCGTAGATCCAGCACAGGTTGCCGAGCTTGAGATGCCCGGCCAGCGACGCCGCTTCGTTGGAAATGCCTTCCATCATGTCGCCGTCGCCGCACAACGTATAGACGTCGTAATCGAAGAGGGCGAAGCCGGGGCGATTGAAGTGCGCCGCCAGCCAGCGCGACGCGATCGCCATGCCGACGCTGTTGCCGCAACCCTGCCCCAGCGGTCCGGTGGTTGTCTCGACCCCGACGGTCAGGCCATATTCGGGATGGCCGGGACATTTGCTGTCGAGCTGACGGAATTGCTTGATGTCGTCGAGGCTCAATGCCGGGCCGCCCTTGGCTTGCACGCCGGCAAGATGGATCAGGGAATAGAGCAGCATCGAGGCATGCCCGTTCGACAGCACGAAGCGGTCGCGGTTGGGCCAGGTCGGCTCCTTCGGGTCGAAGCGCAGGAACTGCTGCCACAGGGCGTAGGCCACCGGCGCCAAGGCCATCGGCGTGCCCGGATGGCCGGAATTGGCTTTTTGCACCGCATCCATAGACAGGGTGCGGATGGTGTTGATGCAAAGCTCGTCGAGATCGACTTCCTCTGAAGTCGAAGAGCGGGCTTGCGCGGCATTTTGCGAGGTAAGGGACATGATGACCTCGTTGTCTACTTAAGGAGCTGACCGGCTGGTGGCGGCGGTATCCGCGAACAAACGCATTTTACCGACCGCCGCAAGCCCGGGTGACGGAAGATCACGATCGACCTCGAGCAAGAGGCCCAGAATCGCGCTTTTCCGCTCCGGCGACGAGGAAGGTCGGCTATCGGCTGCTTTCCAGAAGCGGATGGGTGAGCGTAATTCGGAGCTCCAGCCTGCCATCGAGAACGGCGTTTCCCATTTATGACGCTCGGCCAGAACCGCAGTTCCGGGAAACAATGACGCAGTATGCGGCCGCTCATGGGTTCTGGCCTCGAATGCCAGAGATCGCTGCGGCGTAATCCTTCGATCCGAAGATCGCCGAACCGGCCACGATGACATTGGCGCCGGCCTCGACCGACTGGCGGGCATGCTCGCGATTCTGGCCGCCGTCCACCTCTATGAAGGGATCGACGCCGCGCGCCTTGCAGAGTTCGCGCAGGCGGCGAATCTTGGGGAGCATTTCCGGCAGGAACGATTGGCCGGCGAAGCCGGGATTGACGGTCATGATCATGATGACGTCGCAGAGATGCAGAACATATTCGACAGCATCGAGCGGGCTGGCCGGATCCAGCACCACCCCCGCCTTCTTGCCCAGATCGCGGATCTGCGAGAGCACGCGATGCAGATGAAAGGTCGCCGACGGCTCGGCGTGAATGAGAAGATGGTCGGCCCCGGCCTTGGCGAAGCCTGCGATCTGGCGTTCCGGCTCGACCACCATGAGATGCACGTTGAGCGGCTTGGCCGTGGCACGCCGCACCGCCTGGACGACCACCGGTCCCAGCGTGATGTCGGGCACGAAGCGGCCATCCATGACATCGACATGAATCCAGTCGGCGCCCGCCAAATCGACAGCCCGCACCTCCTCGGCCAGCCGGCCGAAATCGGCCGACAGGATGGAGGGTGCGACGATGATCGGCCGTCCATTCATCGCTCGCCGCCCAGGATGAAGCGCTCGACCGCCAGGGCGAAGCCGTCCTCGCCGTTGCTGGCGGTAACGAAGTCGGCCTTTTCCTTGACCGCCGGCTGGGCATTGCCCATGGCGATGCTGAGGCCGGCTTGCTCGAACATCGTGACGTCGTTGCCGCCGTCGCCAATCACGGCGATTTCGGTCGGCGGCACACCCACCAATTTCGCCAGTGCCAGCAGTCCCAGACCCTTGTTGGCGAGGCGATCGGTCGTGTCGAGGTAGTAAAGCTGGGAGCGAACGACGGTTGCGGTGTTACCCATGAGTTTGGCCAGCTCGATTTCGCTTTCTTTCAAGAAGTCGTGATTTTTGCTGACACCGACGATCTTGGCTGCGCTATCGAGGGCTCTACCGAATTCTGCGACAGCGATGGGCGGAAAGCCGACCGTGTTCGCCTCGTGCTCGACATGCGGTCCCTCTCTATTCGTCAACAGCCAGTCCTGGCCGCTGAATACCCAGGTGTCGATCCCCCGTCCGGCCAGAAAATCGACGGTGTAACGGGCAGCTTCGGGAGAAATAAGACGCTGTTGCAGGACCGACAAGTCAGGCGCCACGATGACACCGCCGTTGAAACCTGCACTGGGTCTGTCGATGTCCAGTGCATTCATCAACGGCGCTATGCCGCGCGGCGGCCGGCTGCTGATGATCGAGAACGGAAGACCGGCCTTGCGGATGGCCGCCACGGCCGCCCGGGTGCGGTCGGTCAACTGCTTTTCGTTGGTGACCAGAGTCCCATCAACATCGGAGACAATGGCGGATATTTTGGTCGTGGGAGGTCGGCGAGACGTCATGCGAACCGCGGTTTGTTGTTCCAGGTTAAGCCTCTGTATCGCCAGCGGCGCACGAGCCCAGGACGGCTAACGCCGCTCAAAGCATGTTGTTACCTGTGACGCCAGCGGCACTTTCGGATTTTGTAGCGCCGACGCCTTCATTGCACAGTATTGTGGCCGAAGCCTTGCAGCAAAGGAAACGCCGGTGGAACTCAGAATGGTCGGCTTGGGCCGGGTGGGCGTCAACATGGCGGAACGGCTGGGGCGCGGCGCCACCCAGATCAACTATGTCGACTTCGGCACCAGCGGCGGTATCTGGGGCCTGAAGGAAGGCCACTGCATGATGGTCGGCGGTAATGCCGCCGTCGTCGAGCGCCTGAAGCCGATCTTCGAAACGCTGGCGCCGGGGCCCAAACAGAACTGCGGACGGAGTGGACATGCGCAACCCGTTCGACGGTCACGAAATCAAGAAAGAGTGAGTCCGCGACCATGACGCAGGACTTGCTGGCAAGCGCGGCCGTCAAGGACATCGTCACCGGCATGACCATCGGCCTGGGAACGGGCCGCGCCGCGACGCGGGCCATTCGCGCCCTGGCGCAGCGCGCCGCTGCGGAGCGGCTGGACCTTCGCTGCGTCGCCACCAGCCAGGCCTCGCACGATCTGGCGGCCACGCTGGGACTCATTGTCGGCAGCCTCGAGGAGATCGGGCGCCTCGATTTCCTGTTCGATGGCGCCGACGAGGTCGATCCCGCGCTGCAGATGATCAAGGGTCGGGGCGGCGCGATGACGCGCGAGAAAATCGTGGCGCATGCTTCTGCGCGACGCGTGTATCTCATTCAGTCGGACAAGCTTTCGTCGCGGCTGGGGGAAAAGGCGCCTCTGCCGATCGAACCAAAAGCATCCGATCTCGAGTCAGTCCGACAAGGCTTGCGCGCCATCGGACTAGAGGGGCCCGTCCGATTGAAAGCCGACGGAACGCCCTACAAGACCGACAACGGCAATCCG